>Ga0164313_10001479_pt1 | contig 20748 bp, 14 predicted proteins | sample GuaBasSedimGuay4_FD_113735 | JGI IMG/M metagenome (GOLD analysis project Ga0164313, IMG submission 113735) | Subseafloor sediment microbial communities from Guaymas Basin, Gulf of California, Mexico - Guay4, Core 4569-4, 0-3 cm | ecosystem: Environmental > Aquatic > Marine > Hydrothermal vents... | reverse complement strand
TGCACAAAAATCGCTGGTTTCTGCATCGAGAACTTCGCAGTTCCCACCAGAGTTTCCGGATGGAAACCAGCCCGCATATCTCACCGGATTTCGTCCGGACGACAAATAACCCGGATCTTCATCTTCTCTTATGCACGAGGTCGTGATCGGTGGCACCCTCGAGCATCGATCGCACAGCCTTCCGAAACGGGGTGAACCGGCTCAAACCGGTGTGCCTGATCTTCTCCACCGCCAGTTGCGTATCCCTCGGTCTCACCGCACGGGTTGCCGAGCCTTCCCGATTGGGGGTGATGTGCTCGATGGACAAACCGGCCAGGTCGGCCAGCTCCAACGCCCACTCGTACTTGGTGCCTCCCTTCAGGGAGGAATAGTGATATATCCCCCTCCCCTCGATTCCCAGCAGGTGGGCCACGGCCTCGGCCACGTCGTTGGTCCAGGTGGGAAAACGAATGCCGGCATGATCCAGAGTCGAAAGGGTCGAATCCTGAATTTGGGCCAGGGTTTTTGAGATAAAACCGGATTTCTCCCAGGTCGGACCGCCGCCGATCAGGAGCGGGATGCGAAGTACCAACCCCGCATCGCGCTGAAGCACGAGATCCTCCGCTTCCATCTTCAACCGGCCGTATTCATTGGCAGGATGTCGTTCATCCTCCTCACGGTAGGGTGCGGCGAACCCGTCGAACACGTAATCTGAGCTGATAAAAAGCAGCGGCACCGATTCTGGCAGCAGCTCGCAGAACTGTTCAACCGGGGCCACATTCAGACGGAAGGCCTCCTCGGGATAATCCTCGCAGAAATCCGGGTCCCGGTACGCCGCGCTGTGCACCACAACATCAGGTCTCACCTCCTTCAGCAGGCCTTTCAGTGCCTCTGCATCGCGCAGGTCCACCGGAAATAACCGCCCCGCCGCATGGGAATGCCCGGTGCCCGAAACATTGCCCATGCCCTCCAACCGAGAAGCCAGACGACGTCCCAGCAGACCGCTGACTCCGGTAATCAAGATGTTTCTCTCATTGTTCATTCAAAAGACCCTCGTTCGTGATTTCCATAAGCCGAACCCGAATCCAATATGTCTCCCCTCAGTTTCCAAGCACGGATACCATGGGGACAGAGAGTGAGAGAATGAAGTATGCCCGATGCACTGACCTTGATGGTTTACATTCTCACCAGCGTTGGTGGTATGGCCTATTTTGTCTACGGAAAGCGACAGCAGAACGGCGCGTTTCTCGTTACCGGAGTCTGCTTGTTCATCTACCCGTATCTGTTCAACAGCATCGTGGCACTGATCCTCGTCGGGCTTGCCCTTCTTGCGGCACCGTTTCTCCTCACTCGGCAGTGACGGCTCTCAGCGCCATCTCAGAAGCCGAGCCCAACCTCTTGGCGCCACTTTCTGCCATCATCTGAAACGTCTCGACCGCAGATTCTCTCACGCCTCACCACTCTTCGTCCCACTTCGGAGCGTCGGGGATCATACGTGTCCCTCTGACGGTCACCTGCCTCTCAGATCTTCCTGAGATTACGGCGTCATTTCTTCCACCAATCTTGCGCCACCTCTTCAAAGGTGGTTGCCGCATCCGGGCGGCAATCACGGTATGACGCCAGCCGGGGGACCCGACGTCAGCGTGCACCCGGACGAATTGGTTCCACTAGACAGAAGGTCCCCCATGCGCTCATACACACCCACCGTCGTCATCTTCGTGGTGACGACCCTACCGCAACACGTCTCTTGTGCCATCGCGGTATCGTTGATGAAAAACATGAATGGAAATGTCGCGCATGCCAACATGAATCGCGTTTTCTTCATGACTGGCGTCCTCCATTTTCCGGCACTCAGAACCGGTTGACCAATTCGATGGGATTTACTCCTGAACCAACTCCACCCTACGGTTCAAGGCTCTTCCCTCCTCTGTCTGATTGGAAGCCACAGGCGCCAAGGGCCCCACCCCATAGGGATTCAGACGGTCCTTAGACACGCCAAATTTTGTCACCAAAACGCGAACAACAGCTTCGGCCCTGCCGCGAGAAAGTTTCATATTATAATCGATTTCCCCGACGCCATCGGTATGGCCAACTACGAATAATTTCAGGTGCGAATCCTGCCCGAGAAGTTTGGATATTTCTCGCAGAGTCGGGTCAGATTCCGGCTTGACCTCAGCTTTGTCAAAATCAAAATGGATACCGTAAACAGATACGTGGCCGGTGGAGGCAATTTCTCGCGCCAGGCTTTCGGCATTTGCCGTCACATCCTGCTCCATGGCTTCTTGCTCTATGATGTCTAATTCGTAGGATTCTCCCTCAGAATGAGCCCACACATAAACCCACGTTATCTTTCCTTCTTTTTCCACCGTGAGCCAGGTTTCCTCTGGAACCTTAAAAACCGTTGATCCGCCAATCTTTTCTATGGCATTTTCATAGTTTCTGATGATCTGGATTTCGCTCGGAGCTTTTTCACCATCTTTGATATCATATTCGATGTGAAATTTGCGACCATTAATTTGAATATCGTCTCCTTTTGAACTCTTGAAATCAGCCTGGTCGAAATCCTTTTCATCATAATCTGAAATAAAAAATCCCGGCATGCGGGACAGGAGGGTATGGTCCGTGCTGCCCGGAACGTCTTCTTGAGCCAGAGCCGGAACGGCGGTCAAAAGCAATCCGAAAACGACACCGACAATAATGGTCGCTGCTGGTTTCATTTTGTGCCTCCCAAAAATAGAACATATGTTCTGCCCCCTGTATCCGCAATGCGATCCAGGCGGTATCCCGTGTTCCCGAGTTCGACAGCTCATCGCATAAGTCATCGATTCTATCGAGCCGCATTTTGGAAGATGAAACTCCATGGCGATTTCGAGATGCTTCAAGGTGGGGAGCGGCGCCCCGCCACAATTGGGGTGGAATTCGGTCGCCGATGCGATTGCACCTTGATTTTTGAACAGCCAATAACCATATTGAATCTGAGAACCGCTTTGTGCCGGAGGATTGACTGGAAAGAAATCCACATATTGATCCGATGGCGGTGCTAACGCGGCACTGCTGCGGCAACATGGTTTGGAGGCCGATCATGAAGCGTTTGTTGGTGGGATGTCTCGGTGCTGCGATCATTTTCGCCGTTCCGGACACGGCGGAATCACAGTGGTCGAAGATCAAGGGTCTGGACAAGATCTTCGCGACGGAAGATCTCTTCTCCAAGGAACCGCCGCTGACGACGAGCCTCGACGACGCGGTCACTGAGGTGCCGTTCCTCGATGACTACGACGGCATGGGAGTGATCCCCCTGAGCTCGCTGCCGCACGCGACGGACGGGACGTTCATCGTCAGCCAACCGGGCCACTACATGATCGAGAGCCAGAGCTACTGCCTCAAAGCCGTTACCTACGGCCCGAATAGGGGCGACGGGTACGTACTGGCGCCCCTCAAGGGCCCGTGGTCCGGCCTCATCCGAAATGTCTTACACCGCTCGGCGCTCCACCCGGAGATCGCCCAGGAGGATATCCAACTGCTGCTTTGGGCAATCATCTTGCGCACCAAGATCGAGGATATGCCACCCGAAGCCCAGCGGGTCGCGACGACGCTGTTGGAGCCCGAAGAGCTTTTCACCGTCAACGGCGGCGCGATGGGACTGGTCCCGGACCGGGTGTGGGAGGAGGCGCTGGGGTCGCTGCCGCCCGAGGTTCAACGAATCCGCCAGGCGGAAGCCGAGATCCGCGCGGCGCTGACGTCTGGCGCCCGGACCTACGAGGAGATCGAGCGGATCGCGGTGCTCGACGGCGAGCCGCCGCCCGAGGAGGGCGATCGCGTCGTACCGACGGGAAGGTGGTCCTACCACCCAGACGGCTACTTCATCCGCTTTCGGCCGTCCGGGTACTCGCGGACGCTGGTCGAGGTCAACATTCCCGAACCGTTCGAGATCCTACGCGATGCGGAGGGAAGGATTGCCCGGGTAGCCGATGGTCATGGCGCCGCGATCGAGATCGAGTACGCGGACGACCACCCCGCCGGCAACAGCCCCGTCCGGGCCTACGCCTTCAAATCGGCGCGCTGTGAGCGCGCCGCCGACGAGCGTGGCGGAGAGCCCGTGAGCATGAGCTGGACCGATCGAGGGTGGACCCTGGTTGGGCTCCCTACGGAGAGCTCGAGCATCGACGACATCGAGGCGAGCTTTGCAGGCGCGGGCGATCGCTATCGGCGCACGCTCGCGCACGAGGCAGAGCTACGCGGCCTCGAGGACGCCGTTCGCGCCGAAACAGCCGATGGCTCCCCGGCGCCTCTCTCAACTGAAGGGTTCGAGACACTGATCGACCTCGCCTGTCTCTCTCAAGCGCTCGAGGAGGTCACCACCGCCGGACCCAATGCCGATCCGCAGTGGCGCCACCTCCAGGTCCATGTCATCAAGGGCGCCTGGCAGTGGTCGCTGGTCGAAGCATTTGGTACCGCACGGCATTTCCCGCCGGACGAGAGAATGACGATCGAGGCGCTCAGAGAACGATCAGCACGGCGCCGGTCCAAATCGGCGGGCACGGTCGTCTACGCCGTGCTGCGAGGACCGGCCGGTGAGGTACGGTTCGCCAGGTCCGAGGAAGGGGACGAAGGCGACCTCGATCAGGGATTCGACCTCTCACCGGACGGCGCACAACCGGGGCAGGGCGGCGCGCAGCGGCTGGGACAGTCGAACCGGGGTACGGACATGGACGAGACCTGTGCCGGAAACTACGGCGCCTGCAAGGCAGACGCCTTCAACGAGTACTTCACTAAGTGCACACCCAGATGTTTGATGATGGAGGTGTACGAGGAGTTCTCTGACTGCTTCAACCGCTGCACCCAGGACTACGACCACTACAAAGACTTCTGCAGCAAGAAGGCGCAGCATTGTCTCGAGGGAGGTGGATGGGAGTAACATCTGACGGACTTGATCTACTCGTCGTCTGGACCGCGGCTCAGCAGCCGTGCAACCAGCCACAACAGCACGAGGAGCGCGAGAACCAGCGCGCACCAAAAAACGAGAGTCGCGACGCGATCCCCGGCGGGGGGTTGCAACTCCTCCTCGATGTCTGAAAGAGCGACCTCAGGCACCCGCGCTCCGAGCACCCGCGGCGCCAACAACGCCAGATCGTAGCGAGGTGCGGCGAGCCGATCCTGGCCGTACATCAACCACAGTGGCTCCTTGCTGCGCCGCACGAAGCGCAATCGATACGAGGGCAGATAGAGCCTCGGATGATCGAGCTGCAGCGGACTGTTGTCACCTTCGTCGACGATCAACAGTAACTCTGTCCCCGCATGAGCCGGAACCCGCAGCGTCAGAGGAGGCGCATCTCGTTCTGCGTCGCCGTTTCGCCAGACCTGTTCGTCGAGAGTCACCAGGACCGGTGGGTCGCGGGGGTTACGGGTATCCAGCCGGCCCAGGCGAATACGGCGTTCAAAGACCCGAGCCGTTGTCGCGATCGTCAATCGCGAAGCCGGCAAGCTACCATAAGGCAACATCAGACGGTAGGCCGATTGGCGTTCGCCGGCCTGATCCGGCATCGGTGCGGGTTTGGCAAGATCGAGGATCGTTGGCTCCCCCAGGCTTTCCTGGATATACGGCACCTGGACCGAGCGACCATCGACGATGCGCAGATCAGAGAGGGTTCGGCTCCCTGCCAACACAGCCGGATCGAGCTTTAGGGCGTTCAATCCCAGCGGGCCATCTTCCACCGCTCTGCGGATCTGAAATCCCCCCAATTTGATTGTTGCTCCACCGCCGACGACATCCGCAATGGCGGGTTCGTCGGGAGTCGTTACGATCATCTTCCGCGTTTCTCCAAAGCGCGCGTCTCTTACCCCCCGAGCAAGGCCCTCGGCGCCGAGCGCTTCTTGCAGCGCCACGAGATCGTAAGACGGTGCACGAAGCCCTGCCGCGCCATACCGTGCAGTGATCGGTTCGCCATCAGGGCTTTCAAAGTAGATCCACGGCTGTGGCGCGAATCGCACGGTAATTGCCTTCAACTCGAGCGGCGGGTTGTCGCCGTCCTCGATTTCGATCTCCACTTCAGCCTCCATCGGCATCGAGATCGGTATCTCCATCTGGGAAGCCACGAGGTCCTCGTGAACGACACGCCGGAGCATCGTTTGGCCAAGATCAACCGGTCGAATCTCGCTCCCGAACAACCGCGCCTCGGTGACCCGTGCCCGACGTAGCACATAGGACGTCTCAACCTCGAGCTCGAGCCCTGTGATCGGCAGGCCTGCCGCGGGGAGAAAGACGCGATACCGACTGCTGCCGGGCTCGCTGGCCCGTTTTTCGAAGTTCAACTGAATCTCGAGCGGCGGCGGTGGTGGACTGCCCTGGAGCAAACGTGCGCCGACCCGCCGCGGCAAAGGCAGACGGCCGCTCGAACGATCGCTCCACACCAACCGCAGGTAGCGATACTCGCCCGGCCGGAAATCGAGCTCGAGCAATCTCAAGCCCTCGTCCGGCAGGTCAAAGAGCGTCGCCTGCTCGTCCAGCAGTGTCCAACGGGCACGATCTCCACCGGCCTCGAGCCGGACGCGTTTGAGGAAGGGCGTGGGCAGCCCCTCGATCCTGATCCGGTCAACCATCACGGCCTCGCCGAGATCCACCTCGAAACCGCTGCTGTTGCGGGTTCGACGCAACGGCAGAATCTCGCCCTCTATCCATTTCCGCTCCGTCTGTGGTTGATCAAGCAGCAGGTATGGAATTTCCTCACCAGTCACCGAGAGCAATCGAAGATCTCGGAATCCGTCTACGGCGCCGGCGAGCAACTCGACATCAACCTCGAGCCTGTTGCCCCCAGGCCCGCCCGGCTCGACACCCCGCTCGATCGACGCCTCCGTCTCGCCACAGAAACCGACAGCCGGCACCAGCAGAAAACAGGCCAAGCCAACGATCAGAATTGAATGTTTCATTCGTCTCCATCCTCAGATCGTTGCAGTACGAACTTCTGCAGCGCCACCGCCACCACGGCCAGGGATAGCGCCAGCAAGGCAAACGACGCCACCCGGTAAAGGCCCCCGAGACTCGGCAGGTCGTGCAAGAATGCCTTCAATACGGTAATCGCCAGTAGGACAATCGATGAGATCCGCGCCGCACGGTTGCCAAGCGCAACTCCCGCCGCCAACAGACCGATGGCAAAGACCGCCCAGCCCAGGGTGTAGCTGAGGTCCTGGGCCAGTGATGCGCCTGAGAAGGCGAAGGTCAAGGTCGGTCCGGCGGCAAAGAAGTCGGCGATCTCGATGTTCAAAAGCAGAAACAGCAGCACCGTGCCGAATGCGGACAGAATGCGCGTCGGCCGGAGCTGCGGGACACCAAAGAGCGTTTCCACTCCGCGCAACAAGTAGGCGGTTGCAAAGGTCGCCGCGGCCGCTGTCAAATAGGTGTAGAGATACCAGTTGAAAATGGGAACATCGGACCGGGCGTGGTAGATGAAGACCGCGGGATTCAACGCGAGCCTCACAAAGACCACCGTCAGCAGCGCCAACGAACCGGCGAGCAGCCCGCGGTGCCGTATTCGCAAATAGAGCCAGGCCAACGCGCAGCCTTCGAGCGCCCACCCAATCGTGATCCACTGCTTTTCCAGTTGCAGGGAAATTGCAACTGTCACGAATCCGAGCACCGCTGCGGCCACCAGGGCCACCCGTCCAAGATCACGGTCCGTCTTCGGCTCCAACCGCACCAATCGTAAGAGCACCACCGCGAGCACCATGGCTTGAGCGACGGGCAATACCCCGATGATGGAGCTCAGACCACCATCGATCATCGCCTGACGAGCGATGAAGAAAAAGGGAATACTGGCCAGGACCGGCGCAACCCATGGCCAACGGTCACCAAGCACCCGTCGCCCGAGAATCAGTGGAAGCAGGACGAACGGCGCCCAGGCCAGGGCATCGAAGAGCAACACCTCCCGCCAAATAGAACCGCCCACAAGCTCGAAGTACACGGCAGCAAAGGCCGGGAGCACGGCGACGGCCGCCAAGAAAAACCATCGCTGTATTGTGGCCACCACAAGCAGCGTCACCACCAGGGCGAGATGAGAACAGACTATCAAGCCGAATGCCGGCGCACCCGGCAACTGCGCCGCGGCGATGGCGATACCTTGCGCCAGGAGAAGGCTTGCGGCGGCCCCTCCGGCGAAGACATCCAATTCCGTGTTCCCCGGGCCGAGACGGCGGCGAGCCAGCGGCCACCAGACAACACCGAGAGCCGCCAGAACAATCGCGCTGATCACCGCCACCGATGGCCATGGCGCCAGTTGAACCGTGCTTTCAAAGGTCAGCAATACCATCATGGAGGCAACCAGAGCGGAAACAAAGAGCCCGCCCTTCCGAGTTGCGAGAGATGCCACCCCGGCCGCCACGTCCAGCACGAGGACAACGCCAAGAAGTGGCCACGGCGGCACGGCCAGCTCCGGTCTCGCTGCGACGAAGAGCAAAAAGGCGTGACCCACCAGCAGCAGATATGCCCCGCTGCCGACAACACTCGCCCCTGGCTGATCTTCCGATGCCTCTCTGCTGCCCATGAGCGTCGCGCCCGCCAACGAGAGCAGCGCAAAGCCCGCGACGACAACCAGCGCCGGCACCAACCCAACCGTCACATCCGCCGTGATCCACCATGCCGCCAGGACGAGCCAGGACATCATGGTTCCGACAATCGACAGCACCGGGAATCGACCCGCCGCTCCTTCCAGGAAAAGCCCCGCGTTCATCACCACCAGCAGTAGGGCGAGGCCCCAGAGGGCCGCCTGTGCCGCCGACCCGAGGGCGAGGAAAAACAGCAGCGCCAAACTGACCAGCAACAACGCCGCAGCGCCGCCGACCGGTTCGAGGGGGCGGCCGAGCCGGCGGGCAAGCATCGGTACACCAAGGTAAAAGAGCGCAAAGACACCGTAAATGACGAGGGCAGCCAACAAGGTCTCTTCGTTGAGGTAACGAATGGACCAGACGGCCTCGGCAACAACCGCAAAAAACGCCGCGACGAGGTACAGCGCTCCCTGGCGCCGGGCAATCGCAAAACCGGCGATGACGGACATCAGCAGGAAGAGCGCCCCGAAGACAGGCAGTGGCGCGCTGCATCTCGACTCGATCGCAATCAGTGCCGGAAAAACAAAGAGCAGCATCGGCGCGGCCAGAACCGAGCGCTCTGCTGCATCCTCGAGCGGCCTGCCGAGACGAGCTGCAATCACCGGCACGAGCAGGAAGAACAGAATGAAGAGGAACACAAAAGCCAGGACACCGGGCCACGCGCCGTCGTAGGAATTTGTCAACCACACGGCAAAAACAACCAACGTCGAGACGGCGCCTAATGGCAGCACGACCTGCGGTCCTCGCCAGATCGCGATTGCCGCCAACCCGGAGACAACAAGGAACAGAAAGCTGAACAGCAGTCCGTACCGTGCGCCGAATTCAGGAACTGCGGCCAGGTAGGCGGCAAAGAGCAAAGGAAGCACTGCTGCGACAACGGCAGTCTGCTCGAACTGCCTTTCAACCAACCTGCCATGCGCGTGCACGAGAATGAGCCCGGCAAAGGCGAGCAGCGGAAAGACCAGGAACACCCCGAGAGCGACTCCGACCTCCGAGGCGTCAAGGAACCGCACGACCCACACCCATTGGTGAATGGTGGTGAATACCAGGCTCAGCGCCGTCAGCAGCGGCCAACCGCGGCGGTAGGCAACCCAGGCCAGACCGGCATTGAGAATGACGAGGTACCCGAACAGCGACAACGGTCGGTCGAGGGCCGAGGAGAGCATGAAGGGTGTGGCAAAACCACCCACCAGCCCGAGCAACGCGATGAACAACGAATCCCTACGAATCGCCAGGACGACTGCCACCGCAGTCACCAGGGTCATTGCCACGAAGGTCGGCACCACCGGCATCAGATGCCACTGGACATGGGCCGAAAAAAAGGTCGCAAACAGCACAGCGATGCCGGCGCCCTCAAGGGCGTTGGCGGTGATGGAATACTTTCGCGCCGCCCTCAGCTCACCCACGATCAACAGCGCAACGCCCGTCAGCAAGCCAATGGCCATTCGAATTGGTGGGCCCAGCCAACCGTGGTCAATGGAGTAGCGCAGAAACGAAACCGCAGCGATCACCATCGCGATGCCGGCGATCCACGAGAACAACTTGACGCCAACCAGGCTTTCCCAGTCGAATTGTGGCCGAGTCCTGCCTGACTTCGGAGGGACGAAGGGCGGTACGAACTCCGGTTCGTCTTTGGAGGGTTCTTCGGAAACAGCAGACTCGAAATCCTGCCGCGGCGGGACCTCGGCGGCCGGCACGGGCGGTATAGGCGGTAGGGGTGGCGTTGGAGGAAGATCCTCGGCGATCGGGGCTTCGTCGGTCGGCGTCGCAGAGCCGGGTTCGTCACTCACCGATTCCACGACAGCCACGGGGGGCGGCGCGGACGCCGATGGAGGTCGTGGCACCTGCATCGGCATCGCCGGCTCGGGTACAGCTTCCGGCTCGAATTCGATCTCTTCCTCGTCGATCTGCGGTGACTCGACCTCGGTGTCAGGCGCAGCCTTTAACTTCATCAGCTCCCGCAACTGCATTTCGAGCCGCAGATTGTCGGCCTCGAGAGCCTGAATGCGCGACCCGGAATTACGCCCCTTCACAAGGGCCACAAGGGCAACGATCAGCGCTATCGGCGCCAGCACCAGGTAGCAGAAAGCCAACAAAAGCAAGATGTTCTGCATGAAGATGCCTAACCGCACGCGTCGCTTTCGCGCGCTCTCATGAAATTCAACTGTACCACCCGGGGACGTGCGATGATCGCTACTGCCGTACCGACTGCGGCCGATGAGATTCTGTGTTGGAGGGCCGATGCAACCGAGATCCTCGTATTCGATCGCCTGTGGAATAGCCCTGTATCTCCTGCTAACGGCGCCGTTCACTGGCGCGGCCGACCAGCAGGCGGACCCATCGCGTCTGACGCTGGAACGGATATTCGAGAACAGGGAGTTCTCGGTCAAACGGTATGGTCCGACGCGGTGGCTGGCCGACGGATCCGGATACACCACCCTGGAGGCATCGCCCGACTTCGAAGATGCCCGGGACATCATCCGCTATGTCCCGTCAACGGGGGAACGCTCCGTGCTGGTCGCAGCCGCGGCTCTGGTTCCGAACGAAGGCGCCGAGCCGCTCAAGATCAACGACTACCGGTGGTCGGAGGATGGCACACAGTTGCTGGTCTTCACCAACACCAAACGGGTGTGGCGACGCAACACCCGCGGCGACTACTGGCTGCTCCACCTCGACAGCGGTGGGCTGCAAAAACTGGGCGGCGACGCCGCAGAGTCGACCATGATGTTCGCCAAGCTGTCGCCCGATGGCAGAATCGTGGCGTGGGTGAATTTCGACGACAAGGATCTCTTCGTCCAAGACGTGGAGAGTCTCGAGGTGACCCGGTTGACCACTGATGAGGGTGAGCACATCATCAACGGCACGTCCGACTGGGTCTACGAGGAGGAGTTCGGCCTCCGCGACGGTTTCCGCTGGAGCCCCGACAGCCGCCACCTCGCCTACTGGCAGTTCGACTCGACGGGGGTGGGGGTCTTTCACCTCATCAACAACACCGATTCCATCTACCCCGAGCTCACGCCTCTCCCCTATCCAAAGGTGGGGACCACCAACTCGGCATGCCGGGTCGGGGTCATCCCCGCCGGCGGCGGCGCCACCACCTGGTTCGAACCCGAGGGCGACTCGCGGGATTTCTACATCCCCAAGATGGGGTGGGCGGCCAGCCCTCGCGAGATCTGGTTCATACGCCTCAACCGGCTGCAAAACACCGCCGAGATGATGCTCGGTGACATCTCGAGCGGCGCCCTGCGCACCGTGTTCACCGACCACGACGACGCCTGGGTCGACATGCACGACGACCCGCAGTGGCTCGACGGAGACCGGTATTTCACTTGGTTGTCGGAGCGCGACGGCTGGCGCCACCTCTACCTGGTCGCCCGGGATGGCAATGAGGTGCGGTTGGTCACCACCGGCAACTACGATGTCACCAAACTCGCCCTGGTGGACATCACCGGCGGGTGGGCCTACTTCCTGGCATCGCCTGAGGATCCCACCAGCCGCTATCTCTACCGGACGGCCCTCGACGGCAAGGGCATGCTCGCGCGCATCACACCGGCCGGCCCCGCTGGCACCCACACCTACCAGATTTCGGACGACGCCCGCTGGGCAATCCACGGCTTTTCATCACGGGTACGAGTGCCGCACACCGACCTGGTGTCGTTGCCCAATCATGAGGTCAAACGCGTCCTCGAGGACAATGCTGAGGTACAGGCCGCATTCGATGCGGTTGCCAAAGGACCCATCGAGGTCTTTCGGGTCGACATCGGCGACGGGATCGAGGTGGATGGCTGGATGCTGACGCCGCCCGACCTCGACCCGACAAAGGTCTACCCGCTTCTGATGTACGTCTACGGTGAGCCCGCAGGCCAGACGGTGCAGAACCGTTGGGGCCGCGGAGGAAATCTGTGGCACCTGCTCCTGGCCCAACGCGGCTACCTGGTGGCCAGCCTCGACAATCGCGGCACGCCGGCCCCGCGCGGGCGCCAGTGGCGCAAGTCGGTCTACCGTCAAATCGGCATCCTCGCGTCGGTGGACCAGGCAGCCGGTGTCGGGGCCATGCTCGACACCTTCTCCTTCATCGACCCCGAGCGTATCGGCTCGTGGGGTTGGAGCGGCGGCGGCACCATGACACTGAACGCTCTTTTCCGCTACCCGGAGCTCTATTCCATGGGCATGGCTATCGCAGCCATCTCCGACCAGAAGGTCTACGACACCGTCTATCAGGAACGCTACATGGGGCTGCCCGAGGGCAACCCCGAGGGCTTTTCCGACGGCTCGCCGATCACCCATGCCAAGAACCTCAAGGGCGACCTTCTGCTGGTCCACGGCACCGGCGATGACAACTGCCACTACCAGAGCTTCGAGTTGCTGGTCAACGAGCTCATCACCCAGGGCAAGCAGTTCGACATGATGTCCTACCCCAACCGCAGTCACGGCATTTACGAGGGCAAGGGCACTGTCATGCACCTCTACACCCTCCTCACCACCTACCTCGAGGAGCACCTCGAGCCCGGGCCCAGACCCCGACCAGCCGCCGAGGGGACTCCGGCGCAGACACACGGTTCGGAATTAGGAATTAGGAATTAGGAATTAGGAATGTCGGCCGCCACCGTGCGGCATATTTATCTCCCGGGGTGGCGTTTATCCCATTCGTTCGAAGGCGAGCCAGAATCCGAGCACGGCCGCTCCTCCGGCGCACAGGAGCCCGGTTGCAAAGCACGCGAGCACCATTCGCGAGGCACGCCACAACGGCCCTTCGTCGGCGCTACGTTCCAGCCGTTGTCCACGTTTGACCACGACCGCGATGCAGAAAAGATTGATCGCAACAGCGGCGCCGCCGAAGCCGATCAAGACGAGGTGGAGGGGTGTCACTGTTTCGATCACGAACAGGAGCGCGACCCCGGTCGCGATCACCGCCAGCACCAGCGGCAGCTCGATCAGGAGATCGATCCAGTAGTGGAAACGGATCGCCGCGGCGTGCAGCTCCCGCCGCCGAAACGGATAGATCTCGATCACGGCCTCGGTGGCGACCACTCCGCCCCACATCGAGAGCACGATCAGATGAGCCATCGCCAAAAGTTTGATCGCCTGGGTCTCCATATTCGGCAGCCTCCTACACCGTGGAAACCGCATCATACAGCGGGCGGGAAGCGGAGATCAAAAGCCCCAGCTCGTCCAGATCCAGAGCTTGGTCGTGTCGGTGGCCCAGTCCTTGGCGTCGTACGCAGCAAACTCGAGCGCTACCTTCTGTTTCCACGGAGTCCTGTAAATCACGGAGCCATCAATCTCGGTTCCCCACGTGGCGCCGCCCGTGTCGGCCGAGAAGTCGTGGTAGATCGCCATGAGCTTCCAGGCGCCGATGTCGGCCGTCACCGAAAGGAAGAGGTCCTCGAGACCGTTGGTCGGGGTGATCAGAAACATGTCCGCCCGGCCGTTGAACTTGTGGAGAGTGGCGAGAGGCGTGCCGAATTGACCGTCTTCGAGCGAACCACCGAGCACCTCGTACCCAACCGCAATCGTCACCTTGGAAATGGAGAGACCGAGATCGGCACGGCCGTAGTCAGTGCTGATGTGGTCTGGATTGTCGCCCGCGTCCTGCTGCCCGGCGTACTCGAGTCGGTAGATGAGGTCGAGGCTGTCCGACAGCTTGGACTTACCGTCGAAGAAACCGCCATAGGTGGAGGTCGAGAGGTCCCACTGAGCCTCGCGCTCGTAATCGAGGAGCATTCCGTAGGCGTGGACAGTGCCGATGTTTCCGAAAGTGTAGGCCACTCCGAGGTGGCTCGTGGACATCGGCAGCGAGTCGCCGTGAATATCGTTCTGCCGGCTGATGTAGGAGTAGCGGATGGCCAGGTTCTCGACGCCCTCAAACGCGACGCGCGCGGCCTCGAAGCTCTGGTGGTTCTGGCGCCAGGCGACGTTGCCCACGAACCGTGAGTTGTCGATCACGATCTCCTGGAGTCCGAATCGGAAAGGGAGACTCTTCAGAGGGCGCCAGCCGAGATAGGCCTGGTTGAACTCGGTGAGGGCCGGATCCGGGATGACGGGCCGGTCGCTGACGCCGTTCCACAACGAGCCGGCGCCGACGTTGTTGTGGTCGTTCGAGAGGCCGAGGTAGCGAACGTCCTCGAGCTCGAAGAAGACCTCGAAGCCCTTCCACGATGTAGTCCGGTAGCCGGCCGTGGTCCGCAGAGTCGAGGCCCTGCCGCGGTCATCAAAACCGGTTTGATCGACGTCCTCGTAGCGATAGCGAAGGTTGAGCGAGAACGTGCCCGTGGTAATGGCGTCGAGCAGGTTATCGGCGGTCTCTTCCGCAACCGCGGGGAGGGCCGCCGATCCCATCGCGATCATCACCGCGAGGATCATGAGATTCCGGGTCTCCATTTGAAGCCTCCATAGGGGTATGGAACGTGGCACCCCTTATACTATCCTCACCATGACGGAAGCGGAGTGGAGCGTCTCAGGTCTTTGCATCACCGCCCGGCCCGAGCGGCTGGCAGCGGTGGAGAAGATGCTGAACGAGCGGCCGGGACTCGAGGTCCACGCCCGCGACCCAAAGAGCGGCCGCCTCATCGCGGTGCAGGAGTGCGACACCGTCGACGAGCACCAACAGCGATTGCGTGAGCTGCAAGCGTTGCCCGGAGTATTGACGGCCGATCTGGTCCTCCACTACCAGGACCCGGCCGACGACATCGAGCCGACGACAACAGGAGGAAGTGAATGAAACCCGAGATGAAAGATAACCTCTCGAGGAGGGACTTCGTCAAGACGAGTGTCGCTGCCGCGACGGCCGCGGCGGTCGGCGTGCCGATGGCCGGCGCCTCTGATCCCGCCGGTCTCGACAGCCTCGACGGCGACATCACCTGGGAGAAGAGTGTCTGCCGTTTCTGCGGGGTCGGCTGCGGGGTCGTGGTCGGGACCAAGGACGGCCACATCGCGGCGGTCAAGGGCGATCCCGAGAGCCCCGTCAACCGCGGTCTACTGTGCGTAAAGGGCTACTCCAACGCTTACATCCTCTATGGAGCCGACCGCCTCCACAAACCGTTGCTGCGGATGAAAAACGGCCGCTTCGACAAGGGCGGAGACTTTTCCGAGGTGTCCTGGGAGCGTGCATTCGACGAGATGGAGAGGCAGTTCAAACGGCAGTTTTCGAAGCTCGGCCCGACGGCGGTCGGCATCATGGGCTCGGGCCAGTACACCATCCCCGAGGGCTATGCAGCCGTCAAGCTGGCCAAGGCCGGCTGGCGATCCAACAACCTCGACCCCAACGCGCGCCACTGCATGGCGTCGGCGGTGGCGGGCTTCATGCAGGTCTTCGGCATCGACGAGCCGGCAGGTTGCTACGACGACATCGAGCTCACCGACACCATCGTCACCTGGGGCGCCAACATGGCCGAGATGCACCCCATGCTGTGGGCACGGGTGGTGGACCACCGCTTGCGCAGCAATGGCGTCAAGGTCGTCAACCTCACCACCTACTCCAACCGCACGTCCGAGTGCGCCGACCACGAGCTGGTGATCGCGCCGCAGAGCGACCTCGCCATCTGGAACTTCATCGCGCGCGAGATCGTGAAAAACAACGCGGTCGACACTGACTTCGTTAACGCACACTGTGTCTTCGCCACCGGCCCCACCGACATCGGTTTTGGGATGCGGGAGACCGACACCTTCGCCTTCCCGGCGGAGCTCGACACCCAGGCGAAACAGCGGGTGGTCACCCTCTCGAGGGAAGAAGCCATCGCCCAGGGACTCGACCCGTCGGAGGAGCACGTGGTCGAGCAGGAGGCCGCCGGGACGGCCAACGCCCACTGGCTGATCAGCTTCGACGAGTTCAAAAAGGGCCTCGAACCCTACACTCTGGACTTTACCGCCGAGCTCGCCAAAGGCGACCCGGACGAGTCCATCGACGACTTCAAGGCCAAGCTGCAGCTGCTCGCCGATTTCTACGCCGACCCGAATCGCAAGGTGGTTTCGTTCTGGACCATGGGCTTCAACCAGCACACCCGCGGCACCTGGGTCAACGAGCAGGCATACATGGTCCACCTCCTCACCGGCAAGCAGGCCAAACCGGGCTCCGGCGCCTTTTCGCTCACCGGCCAGCCGTCGGCCTGCGGCACCGCCCGCGAGGTGGGCACCTTCTCCCACCGGCTGCCGGCCGACATGGTGGTGGCCAACGCCGCCCACCGCGCCCGCTCCGAGGAGATCTGGAAGCTCCCCGCCAAGACCGTCAACCCGAAGACCGGCAGCCACATCACGCAGATGATGCGCGACCTCGAATCGGGCGCTCTGCGCTGGCTGTGGGTGCAGGTCACCAACCCCTTCCAGGCCACCGCCAACGCCAACCACTGGCTCAGAGCGGCGCGCGAAAAGGACTGCTTCATCGTCGTGTCGGACATCTACCCGACATACTCGTGCAAGGTGGCCGATCTGATCCTGCCGTGCGCCGGCCATTACGAAAAGTGGGGTCTCTACGGCAACTCGGAGCGCCGCACTCATTCGTGGCGCCAGGTGGTCGACCCACCGGGTGAGGCGCGGTCGGACGTCTGGCAGATGCTCGAGTTTTCGAAGAGATTCACCCTCGCCGAGGTGTGGGGCAAGCAATCCGTGCCGGGTCTCGCGGCCGCGGGTTTTGACGACGGGAAGCTCCCGGATGTCCTCGCTGCGGCCGAGAAGCTCGGTTATCGGCGGGACCAGACCCTGTACGAGGTGCTCTTTGCCACCCCGGCCGCTCGCGAGTTCGCGTGGCCCGACCCGGTGGGTGCGGGCCATCGATGCTGCACCGTGGAGGCGGGCGGTCTCGACTGGTTCCCGGAAAAGGCGCTCTTCGAGGAGTACCGGCTCTTCGGTCTCCACCACGCCCACGACCTGGCAGAATTCGACACCTATTACCGCGACGACGTACGCGGTCTGCGCTGGCCGGTGGTCGACGGCAAGGAGACCCGCTGGCGATTCAACGGGGAGCACGACCCTTATGTGAAGGACGGCGCCGATTTCGACTTCTACGGCCCGGCGATGAAGTCACTCGAAGAGGGCACGCTCGCAGGTCCCGACGGCGGCGACAAGGTGTCGTTGGCCGGCAAGGCCAAGATCTTCTTCCGTCCCTACGCCGCCCCGCCCGAGAGCCCCGGCGGCGACTATGACATGTGGCTGTGCACCGGCAGGGTGCTCGAGCATTGGCACTCCGGTACCATGACCCGGCGGGTACCCGAGCTCAACGCCGCCCAGCCGCGCGCGCAGATCTTCATGCACCCTGCGGACGCCGCCGCCCGCGGCCTCGAACGAAACGACGTGGCCGTCATCGAATCTCGCCGAGGTACGGTCAACGCGGTGGTGGAGATCGGCGGCCGCAACCGGATGCCGAAGGGCATGGTCTACGTGCCCTGGTTCGACGAGGGCGTGCCGATCAACAAGGTGACGCTGGATGCCACCTGTCCGATCTCGAAGCAGATTGACTTCAAAAAGTGTGCGGTCAGGGTCTCGAAGGCCTGAGTGGGGAGGACGATCATGAATACGACACCATTCGTCTTGCCGGCCCTCGTTCTCGTCATGAGCTGCAGCTCAGGCGCCCCGCCGGCCGACATTGCCACGGCCGCCACCGCCGCGCCGCCGGCTGCCGCGCCGGCCTCGGTACCCGATTCCGAGATCGGTCTCGCCCCCGGCACCGCCTTCGAGCAACCGGAGCAGGCGCCGATCGCCTTCAACCAGGTCGATCCCGGTGAGAGCGAGCTGCGTCCCCGTCCAAACAACCAGTTCCCGCCCGCGATCCCACACTCGATCGAAGATTTCGATGCCATCACTCTGGCCGAGAACCCCTGTCTCCAGTGCCACGACGCGGCGGTGGCCCCCGACATGGGTGCGCCGGCGGTGCCGGTGAGCCATCACGTCGATCTGCGCCGTACGCCTGATGTCACCGGGGAGGAGCCGGTGGGCGCACGCTGGGTCTGCACCTCGTGCCACCTTTCCCAGACCGACACCGAGCCGCTGGTAGCAAACACGGCTCCGCGCTGAGGCCCTAGCCCGGTTTTCTCACCGGGTTTCGTGACGAGGGATGCGAAGGGTAGTCAAATGTTGGATTTTTCGCGAATTGGGCGACGCAGGCGTAGTCGCACTACGTTGCGAAGACCGCGTCGCACCGTCACCAGCGCGTGGCTCATGGCCTCCTCCTTCGGATGAGGCCTGAGCTCACTCCGCTGCTGACGGCGGGATGAGGAGCACGATTTGCGAAAAGCACGACAGATGGCTGCCATTCGCAGCCCGCAGTAGACACCCGGTGAGAAGATCGGGCTCAGAGGTGACGCGCCAGACGAGGAGGTCCAGAGATGAGCAGAGGATGGGTAGGGACGGCGGTACTATCGGTCGGTCTGGGTGTGGCCTGTGCGTATGGGGCTGTCGCCGAGCCGAGAGAGCAGCAGGACCCAGCAGCGCCGGCGCCAACCGTCAACTCGGTCGCCGACCAGGCGTTGCGCGACGCTGCGTTGGAGGGTCGGCTCGACCTCGTGGCCGCAGCCGTCGATCAAGGCGCGCGCATCAACGCTCCAGACACCGATGGCCGGACTGCGCTGATGTATGCAGCCTTCAACGGCCATACGGAGTGTGTTCGATGGCTGCTCGAACGGGAAGCGGCAGTGGGCGCACGCGAGTACGTCGGCCGCACGGCGCTGATGTTTGCCTCGTCCGGACCATTTCCAGAGACCGCCAAGCTTCTGCTCGACTTTGGATCGAACCCCAACGACGCCGACGAGTACGAAGGTTGGACACCGCTGATGTTTGCCGCTGCGGAGGGCCAGCTCGAGGTCATCCGAGCGTTGCTGGATTACGGCGCCAACCCGTCCGCCGTTGACAAGGACGGCGACGTCGCTGCAGACCACGCGGCCTCAAATCGCCACCCGGAGGCTGAAGCCCTGTTGCGAGAGGCGATGCGATGAGCGAGGTCCCATCCGACCGAGATAGGTGCCAATGATCGCGCCCGAAAAAATCGCCTCTACGGAGACTGGGTCGATGCCTTCTGCTCCCTATCGATGCGCTCGATCATGTGCCTCGCGTTGTCATTCTCGGGGTCCAACTCGAGCGACTTCTCGTAATACCGCCGTGAGAGATCGTAGCTCTTCATGTTCAAATGACACTCCGCCAGGCTGTCCCATACATTTGAGGACTCGGGAGCGATCAGGGTGTTGAACTTGAACAGCTCCAGGCCGGCCTCGAGCTCGCCGGCGGACATCAGTTCGTAGGCCTTGCCGTTGTAGCCGAACTCGAGTCGGTCGAGGCTCTCCCCGTACAGGCACTCGATCTTCGATTGACGAAGCCTCTCCAAGTAAGCAAACGCGGCCTCCGCCCCCTCCTCCACGGCCACCTCGTCAACCGGCCGCAGGTCACGGATCAACGGCGCCTGTCTGGCCGCCTCGGAGAGCAGCCTGGCCAGGTCCTCATCGAGGAGGAGGCGCTTGCGGTTCAGCTCGAGGAGGCTCTCCGTCATCTCGAGCATGTAACCGGCTTGGGTCGGGTATCGCTCCTCAACGGACCGTCTCGGATCGTCGTCTGCCTTCCGGTCTTCAAGCGTTCCGGAAAAGGAAAAGACGCTGCCCCGATTCCGCCTCAGGGTGTTGGAGAACGATGCGGATCCCATCCGCCATCCGGTAAAGGTAGCGAGCGGGACGGCTATTTCTGGGAGCTTGATGCCGGCGATCTCGTTGCCGTCGGCCCCGACCTGTGGAACCAACGCCACATATTGCGGTCCGACTTTCGGCGGCACGTTGCCGGCGATTCCCTCGCTGTTCCATCGAGGACCGAGATCGAGCCGGTATGGCTGGTAATAGGAGGGCGGAATTCGAACGCCGGGGATGTCCGGGAACGCCTCGAGATAGGCATCCAGTGAGACTAACGTGCCGTCGGCGATTCTGGGAATCTCGGACTCGGGAGGGTCCACGCCCTGGCTGACCCACTGATCCAGGGCGGTCAACAGTGCCCGTCCGATGATGCCCACACGAGCGTCGATGTGTGTTCGGCCGGCGATAAAGTAGATCCTCACCGCGGGGTCGATGCCTGCGTCCCGGGTCCCCTCGGTATCGGTGTGAAGGAGTGAGGCCGCGCGGGTCCAGTAATCGGTGGTCGTGTTGAGGAAGAAGATCTTCGGGAGAAAGCCTGACGTTCGCGCCAGGGCCAGCCCGTCGCTGCGCGCCC
>Ga0164313_10001478_pt1 | contig 20756 bp, 17 predicted proteins | sample GuaBasSedimGuay4_FD_113735 | JGI IMG/M metagenome (GOLD analysis project Ga0164313, IMG submission 113735) | Subseafloor sediment microbial communities from Guaymas Basin, Gulf of California, Mexico - Guay4, Core 4569-4, 0-3 cm | ecosystem: Environmental > Aquatic > Marine > Hydrothermal vents... | reverse complement strand
TCGGCGCCGTCGACGTCCTCGAAGCCGAGGATCCAGATCAGGTCGACCGGACCGCTGATCAGCAGGTACACGGTGTCGATCGGGAGGCTGAAGATCGACGCGAAGAACTTGTAGCCCTGGCCCATGTCGCTGCGGGCGATGGTGCGGCTACCGGCGTAGCTGATGTAGCGGTGGTCGGGGTGGTACTGCTCATCCCGGGCGATCTGCTCGCCCATCATGAACCAGGGCGACAGGATGGCGTCGAACACCACGGGGAAGATGAAACCGAAGGCCTTGGGGACCATGTGCTGGTCGGAGGCCTCCCACTTCTCGGTGGCGCCATAGACGAGGTGATCGTTGTGCACGCAACCGGTCACTCCCAGGGCGAGCACGCCCACGAGGAGCCAACCGAAGAGGCGGGGAGCGGAGCGTTGAGTGGTCTGCGTACGGTCCCGCATGCGGTTCGATCCTCGCGTCAAACTGGCGGACGACGGGCCTCAAGCCCACCGTTCGGGGGTGGAAGGGGGGGAGTCTACCGGGGTGCCCGAGCGGGCACAAGCGCTCCGGACACGCTCCTCACGACACCCCGTTAGGCGCGACTGGCCCCGCCGGCAACGGGCTCCAGGGCCGGGATCGGGCCTCGGGAGGGCCGGCTCAGGCCAGCGGGTAGCTCGCCAGGGGCCGGTGGACGGCGCCGTCGCGCCCCAGGACGCTGGCGAACAGGCTGAAACAGGGCACGGGCAGGTCGGGACCGTCCAGCCCCCCATGCTCCAGCCGATGCTCCAGGACGTCGGCCGGGCGAGTGCCCTGGAGCCGTGCCAGGGTGATGTGCGGGGCGAACCGTCGCCGCTCGAGGGGCAGCCCCAGCCGCAGCAGCCGGCCGCGGACATCTCGCTGCAGCCGGGCCAGGGGCTCGCTCGGCGGCAGGCCGGCCCAGACCACACGAGGTGCTCCGCGCGGCGGAAAATGGCCCAGCCCCCGCAGCCTCAGCGTAAAGGTCGCGGCGCGCACGGCCCCCAGCGTCTGCTCCACGCGCCGGGCCATGGGCCCATCCACCGCCCCCACGAACTCCAGCGTGAGGTGCTGGCGCTCGGCGGCGACCCAGCGCGCGCCACGCAGCCCCGAACACAGCGGCGCCAGCGCGGCCAGGGCCGACTCCGGCAGCGGAAGGGCGACGAACAAGCGCGGCACGATGGACCCCATCATGGCAGCTGGTCCCGGGCCCCCACCAGCCCGCGACGCGGCCTCACGCGCGATTAGGATCGGGAGGTCGTGAGCGATATGCTGCACGGTCCCTTTCGCCGGATAGCGCGCCCGGAACGCGGCGCGCCGCCCGCCCGGAGTTGCCTGTCATGAACCGGCTCGCCGCCGCCACGCGAAGCTCCCTCGGCCGCAAGATGATCGTGGCCGTCACGGGCCTCATGCTGCTCGGTTTCGTCATCGCCCACATGCTGGGCAACCTGCAGCTCTTCCTGGGACCCGAGGCGCTGAACGCCTACGCAGCCAAGCTCCAGAGCCTGGGGCCCGGCCTGTGGGCCATGCGTCTCGGCTTGCTGGGCATCTTCGTGCTGCACGTCGCCACGGCCCTGAAGCTGGCGGCCGAGAGCCAGGCCGCCCGGCCCCAGGCCTACGTCGGCGCAGTGGGCAAGGTCCAGGCCACGGTGTCCAGCCGCACGATGGTGCTGAGCGGCGCCACGGTGCTGGCCTTCGTGGCCTACCACCTGGCCCACTTCACTCTGGGCGTGGTGCACCCCGAGCACGCCGACGTGGGGCTCGACGCCGCCGGACAGCACGACGTCTTCGCCATGGTGGTGGCGGGCTTCAGCAGCCCCCTGGTCAGCGGGCTCTACCTGCTGGCCATGGCGCTGCTCGCGCTGCACCTGCACCACGGCATCTCCAGCACCGTGCGCACCCTGGGCCTCGAGAATCCGGCCTGCACGGCCTGTGTCCGCAGGGCCGGGATGGGCCTGGCCCTGTTCATCTTCCTGGGCAACGCCTCCATGCCCCTGGCCGTGCTGGCCGGGCTGGTGGGCGCGCCCGCCGGAGCCTGAGCGATGCAACTGGACAGCAAGGTCCCGGACGGGCCCATCGCCGAGAAGTGGGACAAGCACCGCTTCGAGATGAAGCTGGTGAACCCCTCCAACAAGCGCAAGTTCAAGGTGCTCATGGTGGGCTCGGGGTTGGCCGGTGGCAGCGCGGCCGCCACCCTGGCCGAGTTGGGCTACGACGTCGACTGCTTCTGCTTTCAGGACAGCCCGCGGCGGGCCCACTCCATCGCGGCCCAGGGCGGCATCAACGCCGCCAAGAACTACCAGAACGACGGCGACAGCGCGTACCGGCTGTTCTACGACACGGTCAAGGGCGGCGACTTCCGCTCACGTGAGGCCAACGTCTACCGGCTGGCGCAGGTCAGCTCCCAGATCATCGACCAGTGCGTGGCCCAGGGCGTGCCCTTCGCGCGGGAGTACGGCGGACAGCTCGCCAACCGCTCGTTCGGCGGCGCGCAGGTCAGCCGCACCTTCTACGCCCGCGGACAGACCGGCCAGCAGCTGCTGCTCGGGTGCTACGCGTCGCTGAGTCGCCAGATCGGCCTCGGCAACGTGAATATGCACCCGCGCACGGAGATGCTCGACCTGGTGCTGGTGGACGGCCAGGCGCGGGGCATCATCACGCGCGATCTCGTCAGCGGAAAGATCGAGAGCTGGGCCGGCGACGCCGTGGTCCTGGGCACCGGCGGCTACAGCACGGTGTTCTACCTCTCGACCAACGCCAAGGGCTGCAACGTGACGGCGGCCTGGCGCGCCCACAAGCGCGGCGCCGGCTTCGCCAACCCCTGCTACACGCAGATCCACCCGACCTGCATCCCGGTCAGCGGCGACCACCAGAGCAAGCTCACCCTGATGAGCGAATCGCTGCGCAACGACGGCCGGGTCTGGGTGCCCAAGAAGGAGGGCGACACCCGCGCCCCCGGGCAGATCCCCGAGCACGAGCGCGACTACTACCTGGAGCGCAAGTACCCCAGCTTCGGCAACCTGGCCCCGCGCGACATCTCCTCACGCAGCGCCAAGGAGGCCTGTGACGCGGGCCGCGGGGTCGGCGCCACCGGCTTCGGCGTCTATCTCGACTTCCGCGACGCCATCGGCCGCCTCGGGGCCGACGCCATCAGCGAGCGCTACGGCAACCTGTTCGAGATGTATCAGCGCATCACGGACGATGACCCGTACCAGACCCCCATGCGCATCTACCCGGCGCCGCACTACTCCATGGGCGGCCTGTGGGTGGACTACAACCTGCAGAGCACCATCCCCGGGCTGCACGTCATCGGCGAGGCCAACTTCAGCGACCACGGCGCCAACCGCCTGGGCGCCAGCGCGCTCATGCAGGGCCTGGCGGACGGCTATTTCGTGCTGCCCTACACCATCGGCCACTACTTCGCGTCCCAGAAGCCCCAGCCGGTCGATACCGATCATGCCGAGTTCAAGCGCGTGCGCGAGGAGGTCGATCAGCGCATCAAGCGCCTGATCTCCGTGGGCGGCAAGCGCACCCCCGACAGCTTCCACCGCGAGCTGGGGCGCCTGATGTGGAACGACGTGGGCATGGCCCGCAGCAAGCAGAGCTGCGAGCACGCGCTGGAGCGCATCCCCGAGATCCGCGAGCAGTTCTGGCGCGACGTCAAGGTGGTGGGCGGCGCCGGCGAGATGAACGCGGCGCTCGAGCAGGCCGGCCGCGTGGCCGACTTCCTTGAGTTTGCCGAGACCATGGCGCGCGACGCCCTGGAGCGCGACGAGTCCTGCGGCGGTCACTTCCGCGTGGAGCACCAGACCGAAGACGGCGAGGCCGTGCGCAACGACGAACGCTTCTGCCACGCCACGGTATGGGAGTGGAAGGGCGAGGATCAGACGCCGGCCCAGCACCGCGAGGCGCTCGAGTTCGAGAACGTGGCCCTGGCCACCCGAAGCTACAAGTAGGCGACGACCATGAAGCTGACCCTCAAGATCTGGCGCCAGAAGAGCCCTGCCGACAGCGGCGCCATGGAGACCCACGTCGTCGATGACGTGAGCACCGACATGTCCTTCCTCGAGCTGCTCGACGTGCTCAACGAGCGGCTCCAGCTGGAGGGCAAGGATCCCGTGGCCTTCGACCACGACTGCCGCGAGGGCATCTGCGGCATGTGCTCGCTGGTCATCAACGGTAAGGCGCACGGTCCCTGGGACGCCACCACCGCGTGCCAGCTGCACATGCGCGCCTTCAAGGACGGCGATGAGATCCTGATCGAGCCCTTCCGCGCCGGCGCCTTCGGCGTCATCAAGGACCTGGTGGTCGACCGCAGCGCCCTCGACCGCGTGATCCAGTCGGGCGGCTTTGTGTCGGTCAACACCGGCGGCGCGCCGGACGCCAACGCCGTGCCCATCGGCAAGCACGAGGCCGACCGCGCCATGGACGCCGCGGCCTGCATCGGCTGCGGCGCCTGCGTCGCGGCCTGCCCCAACGCCTCCGCCATGCTGTTCGTGTCGGCCAAGATCGGACACCTCGGGCACCTGCCCCAGGGCCAGCCCGAGCGCGACCGGCGTGTGTCCGCCATGGTGGAGAGCATGGACAACGAGGGCTTCGGCTCCTGCCGCAACTACCAGGAATGCTCGGCGGTGTGCCCCAAGGAGATCCCCATCGACCTGATCGGGGAGCTCAACCGCGACTGGCGCCGCTGCCTGGTGAAGGGCGCCTGAGGCAGGCCGCAGGGCCACGAATTCAGCACGCCTGGGTGTGCAAAGCGCCTGAACCGAGGGGCGCCCGCGGGGCCTTAGCGCGGAGACCGAGCGGGGCCTCCAAGGGCCTCCAAGGGTCTTGATCGGGCGTCCGGGACGAGCGACGCGCCCCCCCGCGCGCCGATATTGCCCGTAGACTGATGCGTCTCTCCCCTGCTGTGGCCACCGCTCCCGAAGCGAGCGGCCGCGGCTCTCTCCCCGAGTCCGATCCGGAGACGTCCATGCTGCGTGCAACTCTCCGGGCTTCGAGCGTGCTGCTCGGCGCCCTGCTGTTGACCCTCCCCGCTCCCGCTCAGGCAGCCCCGTCCGCCATCACCGCGATGGACGCGCGCGCGACCATCGGCGAGGCGCTCGACACCGGCGCGTTCAGCATCCAGTCCATCGACGTGCCCGCCGAGCCCGGCTCCAGCGTGACCGTCGACGTGACCCTGGGCGAGACGCCCTACACCCTGGCCCTGCAGCGCTGGTCGATCCGCTCGAGCGAGCACTTCGAGGTGCTGGCCCAACTCGAGGACGGCAGCTACCAACGCGTCGACGTCGGCCCCAGCCAGATCTGGCGCGGCGTGGTGCTGGGCGTGCCCGGCAGCCGGGTCTCGGCCAGCCTGACCGGGGGCCAGCTCGACGCCCTGGTGCGCCTCCACGCCGAGCAGCCCGTCTGGGCCGTGCAGCCCCTGCGCGACGCGATCGACTCGGCCGACCGACGCGACCACGTGATCTACAGCGCAGCGGACGGCATCAACCGCGGCTACACCTGCGGGGGCGCCCTGGTCACGGACCCGACGCCCGCGCCGCCCGCCGGCGGCTACTCGGGAGTCGGCACCGAAAAGGTCTGCGAGATCGCCTGCGACGCCGACGTGGAGTTCTACAACAAGAACGGCTCGAGCGTGGCCAACACCGAGGCGGACATCGAACTCATCATCGACCGCGTCCAGAACATCTATCAGCCGGACGTGAGCATCAGCTACGAGATCACCACGATCATCGTGCGCACCGCCGAGCCCGACCCGTACACCAGCACCAGCCCCGGCACGCTGCTGAGCCAGTTCCGGAATCACTGGAACAGCAGCCAGGGCGGCGTGGTGCGTGACGTGGCCCACCTGTTCACGGGCAAGAACATCAACGGTGGCGTCATCGGCATCGCCTCTCTGAGCGTGATCTGCAACCTGAACTCGGCCTACGGACTCTCGGAGTCACGCTTCAGCGGCAACCTGGCCTTCCGCACGGGTCTGACGGCCCACGAGCTGGGGCACAACTGGTCGGCCGGCCACTGCGACGGCGCGGGCGACTGCTGGATCATGTGCTCGGGCCTCGGTGGCTGCGCAGGCGACATCAGCAGCTTCGGAAACGGCAGCAAGAGCAGCATCAGCAACAAGAAGAACTCGGTGGGCTGCCTGTCCAACGCCGTGCCCCCACCGGCGCCCACGATCAGCGCGGTCTCACCCACATCGATCGGGGCGCTGGGAGGTGTCATCACGGTCACCGGTCAGGGCATGGACGAGGTCAGCATCGCCACTCTGGATGGTCAGGACATCGCCGTCACCGTGGCCAGCGAGACCAGCGTCACGTTCCTCGCGCCCTTCGCCAGCTCGCTGGGCGCGCACAGCCTGACGGTCACCAACGTGACCGGCGTCAGCAACAGCATCTCGCTGCACGTCGTGGCGGAGTCACCGCCCAAGCACTTCGTCCCCGGCGGGATCAACACCTCGACCGACACCACGGCCACATGGACGTTTGCCGGCAGCCCGGGAGACATCGCCGTGTTCCTGCTCGACTTCGACCAGGGCACGTTCCCGTTCCACGGCTTCAGCCTGTTGGCCTCGGACTTCGAGCCACTGTTCCTGCCGCTCAACGCGGCGGGCGTGGGCCAGCTCGTGGTCCCCATTGACCCCAGCTTGCGTGGCGGCGGGTTCTACCACGTGTACGTTCAGCTCGCGTTCCTCGACCCGTCATTCTACTTTGCCACAGGCGTCAGCGGCACGATCGTCTACTGAGCAGACGGCGCGCCCGCGACGGCGCGTCAGGCCTTGCCTTGGTTGGCTACAGCGGCGGCGGCGGCGGCCACCGCCTCGGGGTCGCCCAGGTAGCGGCTGCTGACGGGCTTGAGGTCGTCGTCCAGTTCGTACACCAGCGGCACGCCGGTGGGGATGTTGAGCCCCACGATGTCGTCGTCCGAGATGCCGTCGAGGTGCTTCACCAGCGCGCGCAGGCTGTTGCCGTGGGCCGAGATGAGCACGCGCTTGCCGGCCTTCACGTCCGGCGCGATGGTCTGCTCCCAATACGGCAGGAAGCGCTCGACGGTGTCCTTGAGGCACTCGCTCAGCGGCACCTGGGCCGGGTCGAGCGCCGCGTAGCGCGGGTCGTTGCCGTCCCAGCGCGGGTCGTCGCGCGTGAGCTGCGGCGGCGGCACGTCGTAGCTACGGCGCCAGATCTTGACCTGTTCGTCGCCGTGCTCGGCCGCGGTCTCGGCCTTGTTGAGGCCCTGCAGCGCGCCGTAGTGGCGCTCGTTCAGGCGGTAGCTGCGATGCACGGGCAGCCACATGCGATCCATCTGCTCCAGCGCCAGCCAGAGGGTCTTGATGGCGCGCTTGAGCACCGACGTGTAGGCCACGTCAAAGTCGAAGCCCTCGTCGCGCAGCAGCTGCCCGGCGCCCGTGGCCTCAGCGACGCCCTGCTCACTGAGCGGCACGTCGTGCCAGCCGGTGAATCGATTCTCACGGTTCCATTCGCTCTGCCCGTGGCGCAGCAACACGAGGGTCTTCATGGTGGTCGGTCCTTGGATCCTGATCGGGGGGAGGCTGATCAGCCCCCATGAGAACAGGGCGGCGCCGGGCGCGGCAAGCGCGAGACGGCGCGGATCCCGGGCCAGTGGCGGCGACGCTGCGGCCGGGCGCCGCGCCTGCCCTAGAGCTGTAAATGACATACCATCCCCGGCCGGGACGGCCCCGCGGCAGGAGCCCCCTCCGCTCGACCAGAACAGGAGTGCGACGTTGGCCCAGAATCGCGAGCAAAGCGACGCCTTTCCGCTGATCTTCGGTGTCGTGGTCTCGACGCTGCTGGCCGGCACGCTGGTCATCGCGGGCCTGAAGGCGGGCATCACCCCCGGCGTATCGCCGCTGGTGATCCTGTTTGCCTGGGGCGCCTTCACCAAGCGCCTGGCCCGGGGCAACGGCAGCCGCTTCCTGAACATCGCCCAGGTGGCGGGGTCGGCCGGCATGGCCGTGACCGCGGGCGTGATCTTCACCGCGCCGCTGGTGCAGATCCTGTACGCGGATCGCGGCCTCGAGGTGCCGCCGGTGGACGTGATCGCGCTGATCATCCTGTCGGTGGCGGGCTCGCTGATCGGCTTCGGGTTCGTGGGGCTGGGTACGCGCAAGTTCCTGACCGACCCGACCCTGCCTGCGCCGGAGGCCCGGGCCTGCGAGACCATGATCGAGGCCGCCGTGGCCCAGCCGGACAAGCGCCCGCGCCTGGGCCGCTCGCTCTACCTGGGACTCTTCGCGAGCTTCGTCGCGCCGCTGCTGGTGCACCTCGGCGCGGCCAAGGAGCACATCGTGCTCATGGCGCGTGAGCGCGGCGATCGCGCCTTCAGCTTCGACCTGCCCATGAGCCCGATCTACATCGGCATCGGCGGGCTGCTGACCCTCTCGACGGCGCTGCTGGTCTTCGGCGGCTCCATGCTGCGGCTGATTGGCGACTACCTGCTAGCGGGCGTCGAGGCGGGCACCGCCATGGCCAGCGAGTACCCCGACAACTCCATGCGCTGGGTGGGCGGCGGCGCCATGACGGTGGCGGTGGCCTACTCGCTGGTGCGCTTCCTGGGCGCGCGCACGTCGAACCAGGGCGAGGACGATCCGCTGGTGACGGTCGACGCGAACCGGAAGCGGCAGCAGGCGGCGTCCATCGTGGTGGGCATCGGCATCATGATCGCCTGGCTGGTGATGAAGGATGGGCCCAGCTCGTTTGCCGCGGTGATCACCGTGGCGCTGCTGGCCTGCTGCGGCCTGATGGTCATGCTCGGCGCGATCCTCTCACTGCAGATCGGCAGCTCGGCCTCGCCGGTCTCGGGCACCATCTTCGTGACCACGCTGGTGCTGTGCGCCACCGCCATGGCCATGGACCGCAACCAGATCGACGACGTGCTGATCCTCACGCCGCTGCTGGTGGGCGCCTGCGTCGCGGTCTGCACGGCCAACGACTCGAGCCAGGACTACAAGACCATGCAGCTGTGTGGCGTGCGCGTTCAGGACGGCTTTCTGGCGCAGATCCTGGGGCTCATGGGCGGCGCCATCGTGGTGCCGATCGTGCTGTTCATCGCGCACGACGCCTACACGCTCGGCAGCGAGGCCCTGCCCGCGCCCCAGGGGCAGATGTTCGCGACGCTGATCGACGGGTTGCTGTTGAGCACGGACAAGCCGCTGCCCTGGTCGCCCATCCTGGTGGGCCTGGCGCTCGGCGCCGCGGCCGTCTCGATGGACGTCCTGGGCGGACGCCGCGGGCTACAGCTGCCGGCCATGGCGCTCGCGGTGGGCATCTACCTGCCCCCGGCGCTGGGTGTGGGCATCCTCATCGGCGCGTTGTTCCGCTGGTCCGCCGAGGGCAAGCGGCGTCAGTCCGCCGAGTCCATCCTGGCGGCGGCCGGGCTGATCACCGGCGCCGCGCTGCTGGAGCTGATCCTGGGCTCGCTGATCGTGGGCTCCAACTCGGCGCTGTTCTCGTTCGAGCTCTCCGACCTGCTGTTCTGGGAACTCGACAGCGCCGAGGTTCCGGCCGCGACTCACTTCATCAGCGCGACGACACGCAACGTGATCGGCGGCCTGGGCATCCTGTGCCTGGGCGGGCTGCTCTGGTTCAACTCCCGCAGCAAGCGCGGCGAGGCCTGAGCCCTCGAAGACGAGCGCCTCGGTGAGTCGCCTCAGGGGCACCGCCCCGCGTCGAGAGCGTGCCGCTCGCGGCCCGCGTCGAAGCCTCGTTCCGCGAGAGGCGCCGGTGCTAGAGTAGGTCGACCAACCGTCGTTACTCACAGAGGAAGAGACATGTCCCGATTCGGTCTGACGCTGATGGCGTCGCTGCTCCTGCTCACCACCGGCGGCTGTTCCTGGGGCCGGCAACGCGTGAACGTCGAGGGCATGCACGCGCGCGCCGAGGCGCTGCGCCCCGGCGTCTCCACCCAGGAGCATGTGCTGGCGGCCATGGGGACCCACCCCAACCGCGTTATGGACCTGAAGAACGACAAGGAGGCCTGGGTCTACATCTTCGGCGACGGCAAGACCGAGGGTTTCAACATGTTCATCGTGGCCTTCCAGAAGTCGAACATCGGGCTCGACACTGCCATGCTCACCTTCGATGCGAACGGCGTGCTCGAGGACATGTGGATCTCAAACAACTCACAGGAGCTGGAGTGGGAGCTGTGGCCCTTCGGCGATGAGGACGATCTCGAGCACGACCAGGACTCCTGAGCGATGACTCGTCACTGGAGACTCCTGGCGCTGCTGGCGCTGGCGGCGTTCTGCCTGCCCGGGTGCCTGTTCCACCGCACACGCTCCAACGAGCACGTGCTCGATCTCGACACGGCGTCCATCCGCGTGGGGCAGACCACCTGGTCGGAGGTGCTCGACACCCTCGGCCCCCCCGCCGTGGCGAACCAGAACGAAGATATCGGCACTTACCTCTCCGAGCGTCACCTGCTCTACCGCGTCACGGACTCTCGCGACCTCACGCTGATCATCCCGCCCGTCGCGGTGCTCCCGTTCATGCGTTGGGCCGACACCGAGGAGTACCACGAGCTGCTCATCACTTTCGATGAGGACGGCGTCGTGGACGGCGTATTCGTCGAGGAGGTCGGGAGCATCTGGGAGCTGACGCAAGACGAAGAGGACCGCCACCGCGTACCCGTGCGGTCGCTGGGAGGGACGTCATGACGCGCTCGATCACGCCGCTGGTGGCGCTGACCGCGCTGCTGTTCCTGCTCGCCGGCTGCCAATCGGTCAAGACGGGCCTGCCGGTGGCGACCAGCGTCGATGAGGCGCCCCAGGTGACGAATATGGCCGAGGTCTTCGAAGCCATCGGCCTGCCCCAGAGCATTCAGTACGGCGACGGGGGCGAGCGTTTGCTCGTCTACCGCTACAGCGAGTCGCGCGGCGAGAGCCTGGGGCTGGGCCACATACTGCTGCACTGGCGCTGGACCCACCTGCAACAGGGCGCCGACCGCCTGGAGATCCGCCTGAACCGCGCCAACGAGGCGCTGGGCATGCAGGTCTTCACCCAGGTCGGCGACATCGAGCCCCGGCTCAACCCGTACTGAACAGAGCGACCGCAACGCCCTCAGTGGCCACGCGCCGGCCTCGCCGCGGCGGCCTCCGACGCCGCGAGGCGCAGGGCCACGTCACGCTGGGGGTCGGCCCCCGCGCTGAAGGGCAGCTCGAACGGAACGGTCACGTCGGGCTCGACGCCCACGCCTTCCAAGCGCTCGCCGTCCACCAGCGCGTCCATGACCGCCAGGTAGAGCAGGGCGTCCCGGCCCACGGGGAACGCGCGCCCACCGGTGGCCGCGCCGGCGGTGCGCTGCCCCACCACCGGCCCGATGGCGTGGCGCCGGAAGGCGTGGGCCAGCAGCTCCTTGCCGCTGCGTGTGCCCGCGTCCACCAGCAGCACCACGGGCCGTCGCCAGCGCTGGTCGAAGACGCTGCGCGTGCCATCGCGCGCCACGAACTCCAGCTGCGGCACGGCCTGGTTGAAGAAGTCGAGGTAGGCCGGGTCGGCGCCGCCCCAGCCGCCGCGCAGGTCGAGCACGAGCGCGTCGGCGTCGCGTAGCTCGCCGCTCGTGAGCGCCTGCACCAGGGCCTCGTGCACACGCGGGTCGGCGTAGGACCACACGCGCACGTAGGCCACCCGCGCCGAGTCCACATCGACCAGCTCCATCGAGGCGACCGAGGCCGCCAGCAGCAGCTCCTGGGGTTCGATGCGTTCGGGTACCACGTCGATGCGCAACGCCGGCTCGCCGCGCCGACGACGCACCGAGAGCGAGAGCTCGTGGCCCGCGCGGCCGGCGGCTGAGGACACCTCGCCAAAGGGACGCCCGTCCGCCGAGAGGATCAGGTCGCCCGTGAGCAGACCGGCCCGCGCCGCCGGTCCGCCGTGCAGCACGCCCTGCACCAGGTAGCCGCCCGGCACCGCCCGCCCCAGGAGGCCAAGGCCGTCGTAGGACACCACGCCGTCGTCAAACAGCTCGGGGTACTCGGGGCCCAGACCGAAGATGCCCGCCAGGTCGTAGAAGGCGGCGTCCCGCGCCGTCACGAAGCGCGTGTGGGAGGTGTCGAGCGCGGCCAACATGGGGCCCAGCACCGCCGACAGCTCGCCGGTGTCGCGGCACGCGGCGGCGGCGGCGGAGTGCTCGCGGCGCAGGGCTGCCCAGTCCAGGCCGCGCAGCTCCGGGTCGTAGAAGTGCCGCGCCACCAGCTCGCAGACCGCGTCGTACACGGCGGAGGGCGAGCCGTCACGCGCCCTGGCCGCGCCGAGCGCTGCGTCCCCACCCACGCAGGCAGCCAACAGCAGCGTCGTCGCCGCGGCCAGGATCGCCGGCCTCACGAGGAGCGCTCGTCGCGGCTGGCCACCGCGCTCAGGATGCGCTGACGGTCGGGGTCATTCAGGAGGAGCACAGCAGGCAGGTCTCGGGGGAGGCGTCGTGCACAGCGCGGACCAGGATGAACGCTCGGGCAGGCTCAGGCCAGCAGTCGCAGGGCGCGCGGCAGGACCTCGGCGCGCAGGCGCCCGGCCGGCAGCAGATCCCCGTCGAGATTGACGAGCAGCTCCTCACGCAGCTCCACCTCCAGCGAGCGAACGCGGCGCGTCAGCAGCTCGGGAACTCCGCCCAGCTCGCCGCGCCCCAGCCGGGGCAACAACAGGCAGCGGCGAGCGCGGCTCATGCCGCGCACCAGCAGCACGTCCATCAGGCCGTCATCCAGACGCGCCTCGGGCGCCACCAGCATGCCGGCCCCGGTGTGACGCGTGTTCGAGCCGATCAGCAGATCGACGGGCCCCTCGAAGACGTCGGCCCCGTCGTCGAAGACCACGCGCATGTTGCGGGAGGGCTCAACCAGGGCGGCCAGGGCGCTCCCCACGGCGTAGCGCGGCCGGCCAAGCCAGCGCAGGTGCTCGGCCCAGCGGGCGGCGTCCGCCGCGAGCCCCAGCCCCAACAGGTCGCAGGCGTGATGGCTGACGCCGGCGCCCGTCTCCACGCGCAGCACGTCGATCAAGCGCTGCGACGACGCCAGCAGGCGCTCGATGGCGTCTCCCGGCCCGGCCAGCTCCAGCTCCGCCGCCAGCGCGTTGCCCGTTCCCGACGGCACCAGGCAGACCCCCTGGGTGGAGGCGCGCCGCCCGGCCAGCAGCCCGTCCAGCACCTCACGCAGGCTGCCGTCGCCCCCCACCACGCAGAGCGCGTCCAGCTCGCCGGGCGGCAAGGCAGCGGCCAGCTCGGCCCCGTGGCCCGCGTAGCGGGTCAGCACCAGCTCAACGGACCAACCTGCGGCCTCCAGGCGTCGCCGCGCCGACTCGGCCACCCGCGGCCCATGCCCGCGCCCGCCGTGGGGGTTGGCAAGCAGCAGCGCCCGGGGCGCCGCGCTCGCGAGCGCCCGGCGCGCCGCGCTCACGAGCCCGCGGCGCCACGCGTGTGAGCAGCACCCGCCTTGCCGACAGCGCGGGCGGGCCGCCCGGGGTCAGCAGCCGAGCCCGGTCCGCCTGGGCTCATGGCCCCAGGCGGGCCGCGATGCCCTCGGCCTGGCTGCGCGGCATGCGCACCAACACGTAGGTGCGATGGGGTTGCCCACCGCGCACCTCGTCAGTCCAGACCTCGAGCAGCTCGACGCCGGCGAGGTCCTCATCCGAGAACTGGATCGACTCGGCCTGGTAGTCCGTCCAGCGATTGGTGTCGACGATCACCGACGACGAGGTGACCTGCACCCGGATGGCCCGGCCCAGGTAGGCCACGGCCCGCTCGAACGCGAGCTCCCGTGCGCGCTGGGGGTTGGCGCTGCTGTTGGGCCCGGCCAACCCCACGCCGTAGATGTACTCGTCGTCAAGGGGCGGCTTGTCCACCCAGCGCGGAGGCCCGAACAGACCGCAGGCGGCCAGGCACAAGAGCAAGCCCATCAGTTTGGCAGTGCGCATGGCAGGCTGATCCGAGAGGGTGGAGCGTGAACGAGCCGCAGCCCGGCCGGAGGTCATCCGGACGGGCTGCGCCAAGCCGCTCGAAGCTGTGGCGAAGGGGTCAACCGCCCAGCTTGAAGTCTTCGATGACGGCGCTGGCGTCACGGCCACGCAGCGCATCGAGCTGCTCGTCGAGCCGGCCCATCATGGCCTCCTGGTCGACCTTGATGCGCTCGCGGGTCTGATCCCGACGGAACGAGGCCTCCATCTTGTCCTTGTAGGCCGAGATCACGTTGTTGAACTCGAGCATCATGAGCACGTACTCGGTGTTCGTGCCCGGGTCACGCCAGCTGTCCACATGCTGCGAGCCGGACATGACCTGGTCGGTCACCTGGCGCGAGATCGAGGACCACATCTCCAACGACGAGGCCGTATCCATGCCCTCGTAGAAGTCGCGGTTGGTGCTCTGGTAGTCCTCGACCATGCCCTGGACGAGGATGTTCAGCGTGTTGGCCAGCTCGGTGCGGCCGCGGCCGATGGCCATGGCGCGGCGGCTGGCGGGGTTGGGGTTGTTGGCCGCGATGCCCACGGCGTAGATGGCGGTGGTGCCGCCGTCGTCGTACGCGCTCTGCGGGCGATCGACCCAGTCGGGGCCGCCCTCGCTCACGGGAGTCTGGGCGGTCTCGGTCGACGAACAACCGACCGCAAGCAAGGCGCCGGCGAGGGCGAGGGCGACGAGGGTCGGACGGGCAGGGTTGATCATGGCGGTCTCCAGCTGTGTGGACGGATCCCACCGGGAGGGCTCACTGGCCTCGCGGTGGTGGGCGTCTGCCGCCCCCCTCCTCGGGGACGACCGCCCGGTGTGCAATACGGGTGTGGTCAGCCTGCCAAACCCGCAATCTGGCCGAAAGGGGGGAACGCCACGCGATCACACGGTCGCGAGCGCAGTTTCTTCTCGGCGCTGAGGGCTCGCAGCGGGAGCCGGGCGCTTGGCCCCGATCTTGGCGCCGCCGATTGACCGCTCAAGCGCTGGTTTCCCCTAGCATCCTCCGGGCTTCACACCAACGATGGAGCCGTCGGGACGCTCCCCGCGACAACTGGCACTCGAGGTCGACATGAGATCGCTGATCACGCTGGTGCTGCTGGCGCCATGCATCACCCTGGCTTGCACGAGCCCCCCCAGCGCGGCCCCCTTGCCGGACTGGGCCGATGATCCGTACGCACACCCCGAGTGCCATCAGGCCTACCAGCTCTGCGACGTGGGCATCTCCCCCGGAGTGGGCAGCGACGCCCGGGAGCAGGCCCGGCTGCGCGCGCTCGAACACATGGTGGCCCAGATCCAGGTGCAGGTGGCCTCCGAGATCGAGATCACGTCGTCCACGCGCATCGAGGATGGCGACGCCTTCTGGAACGAGAGCCTCAACGAGCAGATCAGGCTGACCGCCTCCGGCGAGCTGCCTGGCGCCACCGTGATCGAGCGCTGGCAGGACAGCGTGGCCGGCGAGACCTACGTGCTGGTGGCCGTCGATCGTGAGCACCTGCTCGATCTGTTGCTGCCGCCGGTGGAGCAGGCCCACGTGAGCGCGTCCGGACTGCTCTCCGCCACCCCGGAGGGAGGCGACGACCCGGCGCGGGAGTTCCTCAACGCGGCGCAGGCCTTCCGGCTGGTGTCAGAGTCCATGGGCGACGCCACCCGCGCCAAGGTGGTGGCCGCGCACACGCCCTTCGCGGCCCGGACCCAGACCAGCTTCGAGCACAGCGCCAGCCTGCTGGCTCGAGCCTCCGATCGACTGGCGTCCCTCTCGGGCGCCATGCGGGTCGAGACCCTCAGCGGCGATGACCAGTTGGGCTCGCCGCGCGGCTCGCTGGCCGAGGCGTTGGTGGCCCGCTTCAGCATCCTCGACGAGGAGGGACACGAGCGCCCCGTGGCTGACCTGCCCGTACGCTTCGAGTCCGAGGCCGGACACGGCCCCGCGCTGGCGGCCCCCGCCAGCACCGACGCCCAGGGGCAGATCCGCTGCCTCGTCACGGACCTGCAGCCCACAGGGCGCTCGGCCAACCGCATCCTGGCCCGCCCTGACGTGGAGGCGCTGTCGCTGCCCGGTGGTGTGCTGCCCCACGCCGCCTTCATCTACCGCCTGCCCACGCCCGCCCAGACGGTGATCAGCGTGGACATCGCCTCCAGCTTCGACGGCAAGCCCCTCAGCGTGGACAACATGGCCGCCACCGTGGCCGGGCACCTGTCCGAGCACGGCTTCGACGCAGGCACCGCCCAGGGCCTGATCGGTCTCTCCGTCGCCGAGCTACGCGGGCGACTCGGGAGCCGCACCCACTACGTGCTGCGCGGCACGGCGAGCTCCTGGTTCAGCAGCCAGGAGGGGCCGCTGTTCTTCTTCAAGGGTCAGGCCAAGCTGGAGCTGGTGGAGCTGTCCACCGCGCGCGTGCAGTCGATCACCACCCAGCCGGAGCTGGCCGGGCACTCATCCAAGAGCGAGCAAGGCGGGGTCAAGGCCCTGCGCGCGGTCAAGCGGCCGCTGCTGGAACTGCTCGACATCGAGTTCGTGTCGCTCTTCGTGCCCAGCGACCGCGGGCAGGGCTGAGAGCGCATGCAGCCCGAAGACGTCGTGCCGCTGCGAGACCGATACGACCCGGGCGTGCCGCCCGAGCAGGCCGCGCGCGCCTTCGGCGAGGTCATGGCCAGGCGCCGCACGGTGCGCGAGTTCAGCGATCGTCCCGTGAGCCGGGCCACCATCGAGGCCATCGTGCGCGCGGCCTGCAGCGCCCCCAGCGGCGCCAACAAGCAGCCCTGGCGCTTCGTGTGCGTTCAAGACCCGGACATCAAACACAAGATCCGGCAGGCGGCCGAAGACGAGGAGCGCGCCTTCTACCGCGAGCGCGCCAACGCCCAGTGGCTGGCCGACCTCGCGCCCCTGGGCACGGACGAGGACAAGCCCTTCCTCGAGCTGGCGCCCTGGCTGATCGTCGTGTTCCGGCTCATCCGCGCGGACGACGGCGGGCAGGTGTACTACCCCACCGAGTCGGTCGGCCTGGCCTCCGGCCTGCTGCTGGCGGCCGCGCACCACGCGGGCCTGGCCACGCTGACGCACACCCCCAGCCCCATGGCGTTCCTGACGCGCGTGCTGCAGCGCCCGGACAACGAGCGCCCGTTCCTGCTGGTCCCGGTGGGCTACCCCGCCGACGACTGCCACGTGCCCAAGGCGGCGCTCAGCCGCAAGCCGCTCGACGAGGTCATGGTTGTGATCTGAGCGGGGTCCGCGCCGCGCCCATGCGCGCCACCAGCGCCGCCGCTCCCATCAGCAGGCCACCCACGACGAACAGCGGCGCGAAGCCCACGTGGGCCGCCAGCCAGCCGCCGCCCAGCAGCCCGAGGCCGCGGGCCAGGATGACCGAGCTGAACGTGAAACCGTAGGCGCCGCCGCGCTGATCAGCCGAGCTGTGACGCGACGCCGCGCTGTAGGCCGTGGGCATGATCCCTGCCAGGAACACGCCGCACACCAAGCGCAGGCACAGCAGCTGCGGCAGGCTGGTGACCAAGGCCTGGGCGCCGAAGCTGAGCGCCGCGCCGGCCGCGCACAGGCGGAACACGCGCCGGGGGCCGCGGCGGTCGCCCAGGCGCCCCCAGTAGGGCGTCACGAACACGGTCGCGGCCACCTGCACACTGAAGACCAGGCCGGCTTGCGAGGCCAGACGCTCGGGGTCGACGCCCTTGAGCGTCTCCACGAACAGGGTCAACACGGGTTCGATCAGCGAGGCTCCGAAACGCACCGCGAACACGCCCAGGAGAACGCCGCGCAGAGCCCGGTTGGCGAGCAACAGGCGCAGGTCTCCGGCCACCGCTCGTAGCAGCTTGCCGGGACCGCTCAGGCTGCCCTTCGGAACGGCAGCGCGGGGCGGCTCCACCACCACCAGCGCCACCACCAGGAAGGCCACCAGGCTCGTGCCAGCGCACACGAAAAACACCGCGCGCAGCCCCAAGCTGTCGGCCACGGCGCCTCCCACGAGGGGACCGATGGCGCTACCGCAGAGCACACCCGTCTGCAGCAGCCCCAAGGTGCGACCCTGGCGCTCGGCCGGAGCCGTCACGCTCACCAGCGTCATGGCGGGCGCGAGGAACCCGCTGAAGACGCCCTGAATCAGGCGCAGGGCCAGGAGCTGCCAGATGCTGGTCACCAGGCCCATGCAGCCCACGAAGACCATGATGGCCAGGTTGGCGCGCAGCAGCATGGGCTTGCGACCGACCCGGTCTCCCAGCGAGCCCCACAGCGGCCCCATGAACGCGGCCATGAGCGGCGCCCCGGCCGCCAGCACGCCGGACCAGATGCGCTCGGACTCGGCGCCGCTGACGCCCAGCTCCCGCAGGTAGAGCGGGATCAGCGGGATGAACCCCATCATCCCCACCGCGGTGATGAAGTTGGCCACCCAGACCGCGGCGAAGTTGCGCCGGCCGATGTCGGCCTGGCCGGAGCTGCGCCGGTCGCTGGCGGCCGGCGCGGGCTGATCTTCGTCGGGGGCGCTCACCCTGGCCGACCATAGCACCCCCCCACAACGACGCGGGGGCGGCGCCCGCACAGGACGCCGCCCCCACATCATGCTGCTTGCCGCGGGACGCCTGGGTTCAAGCGGCGCCCGCGAGCCCCGTCATCACTCGATGATCAGGGTCATCAGGTTCGACAGGCGCTCCACCGACGTGTCGAAGTCGGCGGCGATCATATCGAAGTCCAGACCGCTGAGACCGGCCGGGATGAACAGCGGGATCTCAGCCAGGTCGCCCACGAACGGCACCGGTGACGGCGTCACCAGGAACGGATCGATCGGAATACCCGCCACGGCGATCACGCCGACCATGGCACCGAACTGTCCGCCGCGCACCTCGAGGTTGATGGTGGTGTTCTCCTTCGGCGAGAGGTTGCTGGCCGAGAGCGCCACGTCGGCGGGAGCCAGGGTCTCGATACCGATCAGGACGCCACCGGGGCCGTCGTTCTGCACACGCATGACGGCATCGCGCATGGCCGGGGGACGCTTCGACGTGAAGCCAAAGTTGTAGATCGTAGCCAGCTCGATCGGCCCGCCGACCTTGTGACCGGCCAGCATCACGTCGTTGAACTCCCACTTGGCGTTGGCGCCCAGCGTGCTCGTCTCCCAGTCGTTGGCCGCCTGGTTGTCGATGTCGTGGAAGTACGGATCGACGAGGGCGCCCTTGCTGGGCACGGAGAACGAACGGAAGCGACGGTTGACGGTCCAGTTCATGACCGCGTACTCGTAACGCCAGAAGCCGTTGCCGAGGTCCGTGGTGTTGACCGCCACGATGACCGTGCCGTCACCCTTGAAGGCGGCGCGACTGATCATATCGGCGTCGGCCCAGCGCTCGATGGCAGGACCTTCGATCAGGCTGTTGCTGGCGCTCGGCGTGCTGAAGTTCCACTTGTTCCCGTTCCAGGACATGGTGCAGCGGCGCGAGCCGATGTTGTTGTCCAGCTTCTGGTCGCTGTTGACCATGTAGAACGCCTCGTAGTAGTACGTGGCGCCGGGGTTGTTGAGGTCAGCATCGAAGGCCTCAAGCCGGTGGTTGACCGAGCCGTTGCCCGAGCCGTTGGTGCTGCGGATGCAGTCCACCGGCGTGCCGTCAAAGTAGCTGCCTTCGCAGGTCCAGGTGCCCTCATTCGGGTCCCATTCGTCGCGCGGGCCGAGCCAGAAGCGGTCCCCGTTGTTGCTGCTGCCGTAGGTGTCGGAGCAACCCACACCCAGGAACGTGCCGCCGCTCGGGTTCTGGCAGGGCGTGCACTGGCTGTTGCTCAGCGCAAAGAAACCGTGCTTGATCCAGGAGGTGCCGACCTGCTCGAAGCGACCGTTGAGGTCGCGGTGCAGCTGCATGGCGATGCCCGGGTGGTCTTCGTTCATGGCGGCCAGCCAGACGGCGTTGACATCACCCACGTTGCACGAGGTGGTGGCCATGCTCAGGCCGGCGCGACCGTTGGGGAAGCTGCCCACGTGGCCGAGCTGCGTGATGCTGCTGAGGATGCCGAGCTTGACGTCCAGCAGAGTGCCCTCGAAGCCGGCCTGCTCGGACTCTCGCACGTTGGGCGTGAACATGTTCTGGCCCTCGGGATGCTCCCAGGCCTCGGTCGAGACGACATAGCTGGCGTCCAGCTTGCCGTAGCCCAGCGTGGCGCCGATCAGGTCGGGGCGCGCGAGCTTCTCAGCCAACGCAGGCGTGACCACCAGGTCCCAGGCCTTGATGCGCAGCCGGTCCGGCTCGGCGTGCGAGTAGGCCTCGTCCTGCTTGAAGAAGACCTTCACGTAGCACAACAGGAAGTCGGCCTCGTCCGTCCCGTCGTCGGCCGAGAGGAAGAAGTAGTCGGGATCGACCTCGCCGCCCGGCCCGTCGCTGCGCACCTCGTACGGCGCCAGGGAGAAGCCCGTGAAGTCGACCGTGCGTCCGGTGGTGGTCGAGGTCAGCATGAAGCCGCCGTCCACGGTCACCTTGCCGCCGATCACGCCGTAGGGGATGAACTCGCCGTCGCGACCCTGGAGCACGGTGATGTGCTCCTGGTCGGAGAAGTTGAAGCCCATCAGGTCACCGTCCATGGCCTCCTCGAACGAGGTGCCGGTGGCGGCGGTCTCCTGCAGCGCAAACAGCTCCAGGTCGTTCTGGATCAGCATGTCGTCCAGGAAGTGGATCACGACACGCCCCTCGTCGGTCTGAACCGGGCGAATGGCCGCGGACTGCGCGGAGGGCGAGGGGGCGAGGGCGGCGGCCAGGGCCACCACGAGCAGGCTACGGACGGGTTTCATGCGCAGACACCAGAGTTGAGGAGAGATCGAGATGGACAGAGGCAGCAAGTCCCCGCC
>Ga0164313_10001476_pt1 | contig 20763 bp, 20 predicted proteins | sample GuaBasSedimGuay4_FD_113735 | JGI IMG/M metagenome (GOLD analysis project Ga0164313, IMG submission 113735) | Subseafloor sediment microbial communities from Guaymas Basin, Gulf of California, Mexico - Guay4, Core 4569-4, 0-3 cm | ecosystem: Environmental > Aquatic > Marine > Hydrothermal vents... | reverse complement strand
CGTTTCGCCGTAAAGCCGTAAAGCCGTAAAGCCGTAAAGCCGTAAAGCCGTAAAGCCGTAAAGCCGTAAAGCCGTAAAGCCGTAAAGCCGTAAAGCCGTAAAGCCGTAAAGCCGTAAAGCCGTGATCCGGGAACGCCAGGGCGCTCAACGTTGTTATGAGGGGTGATGCCGGTATTGATTGATTCCATCCTCGATAAGGCCGTCGAAGGGCATCGTCTTGACGGCTCCCAAATCCAGGTCCTTTTCGACCGCGGCGGTTTGCTCGAGCTCGGCCAGACCGCGGACGCCGCTCGGCGGCGAAAAAATCCGGACCGCGTTGCCTCCTACATCATTGATCGTAACATCAATTACACCAACGTTTGCGTCTACCGTTGCCGTTTCTGTGCCTTCTACCGAAGATTTAAAGACGAGGATGCCTACGTTCTTCATTTCGATGAGATTGCGGCCAAGGTCGCGGAGACGGTTGCCGCAGGTGGCACCGGCATTCTCCTCCAGGGCGGCGTTCACCCCAAGCTGCGTATCGACTTTTACGAGACCCTGCTCGCAAACCTCAAGCGGGCCTTTCCCCAGATCCATCTTCATGCGTTCTCGGTGCCGGAGATTTGGTATCTCGCGAAACTCGAGCGGCTGCCCGTTGGCGAGGTCATCGACCGGCTTGTGGCGGCCGGTCTCGAATCGATACCCGGAGGCGGCGCCGAAATCCTTGAGGATGAGACCCGGCGCCGGATCTGGTCGCGTACCAAGGCATCGACTGAGCAGTGGCTTCACGTGCACCGCGTAGCCCACGATCGCGGTCTGCGGACCACCGCCACCATGATGTTCGGTGTCGGTGAACCGACGGCGGCGCGAGTGGAGCATTTGCTCGGAGTTCGCGATGTGCAGGATGCCACCGGTGGATTCACAGCCTTCATTCCCTGGACATTTCAGGCTGCGAGCACTGACCTCGAAGGTGAGGTCGAACCATCCGGCGGATTCGATTACCTGCGAACCCTCGCGATCTCGAGGTTGGCTCTGGACAACATTGACCACGTTCAGGGATCGTGGGTCACTCAGGGGCCCAAGATGGGGCAGGTTTCGCTCTTCTTCGGTGCGGACGATCTGGGTTCGATCATGCTCGAGGAGAATGTCGTTTCCGCCGCCGGCGCCCGGTATCGAATGTCGCAGGGCGACATGGAGCGGATCATCCGCACAGCGGGATACGAGCCGAGGCAGCGGCGGACGTTATACGAACCGTTATGATCCGCGGATTACTCGGAGATCTCGAACTGCTCCTCGTGGAGGAGGGGATTCTCGCACAATATGATCTGCAAGCCGTGGATCTCCTCGAGCTCCCGCATCAGCTCTCGAAACGGTCCTTGGATATAGTGCGAAACCGCGGGGTGGACGGTGAGAGAGACCTGCTGATCCATCTCGTCGGCGGCCACCGCGAGGAGCTCTCGTCTGATCTCGAGACATACCGTTGTCAGGGCTTTGATTCGCCCCGAGCCATGGCAGTAGGGACACTCCCGGCTCAAGGTGCGTTCGAGACTGGGTCGGGTTCTCTTGCGAGTCAGCTGGACAAGACCGATGTCGCTCATCGGTAGGATCTGGGTTCGAGCGGGGTCGGTTGCAAGCTCTGATGTGAGAGTGTCGTAGACCAGATGTCGGTGCTCGGGATCCTCCATGTCGATAAAATCGATGACGATGATTCCGCCGAGATCGCGCAGTCGCAGCTGACGGACGATCTCCACCGTTGCCTCGAGGTTGACCTCGAAAACCGTCTCCTCGAGAGACTGAGAACCAACGAACTTGCCGGTGTTGACGTCGATCGTCACCAGCGCCTCGGTCTGGTTGATGATCAGATATCCGCCGGATTTGAGCCACACCTTGGGGCGCAGGGCCTTTTCCAGCTCACGGTCGATGCCGAAGGAGCTCATGAGATCGGTGGTCTGGCGGAAGAGATTCACCCTCGACACGAGGCTCGGATCGGACTGCTCGAGGAAGTCCAGAACTTCCTGAAAGCTCTCCTCGTCGTCGATCCACACCTCCGAAATCGCGAGAGTGAACACGTCACGTACGGCACGCAAAATCGGACTCAGTTCACGATGAATCAGACTCGTCGGTCGGGCTTGATCGGCACGACCCTGCACCCGTTCCCATAGCAGACAGAGGTAGTCGCGGTCGGCCTCGAACTCGGCGGCGCCCTGATTTTCGCCGGCGGTTCGCACGATCCAGCCGCCCGGTGCATCATACGTCTCGACGATCTCCTTGACCCGGGTGCGTTCATCGGGGTCGGTGATCCGGCGCGATACGCCCACCTGGTTGACGTTTGGGAGGTACACGAGGAAACGGCCGGGGAGACTGATGTGGGTCGTGAGACGTGCGCCCTTGGTGCCGAGAGGGTCCTTGACCACCTGAACCAGAATCTCTTGCCCTTCCTGGAGCAGATCGGAGATGTCCGAGTTCATTGGATCGGGTTGCTCAGCCTGGTCGTTCTCGACGAGGAACATGTCGGTGAAATCATCGAGGATTCCACCGGCCTCCCGGACATAGAGGAATGCGTTGCGGCGCATTCCAATATCGACAAAGGCGGCTTGCATGCCTGGCAGGACCCGGCTTACCCGTCCCTTGTATATATTGCCGACCACCGACGAGGCGCGGTGACGTTCCGCTCGATACGAAACGAGGCGCGTGTTCTCAAGCATGGCCACCCGCGTTTCGAAGGGATTGACGGAGAGAAAGAGATCGGTGGCCATTACTGATTCACAAAACGGAATCGCCACTCCGATTGGACGATTCCGAGGGCGGCGCAGGTGGATATCAGCGACGAACCACCGTACGAAAAGAGCGGCAGGGTGACGCCCGTGGTCGGCAACAACCCGAGGACCATGCCGAGGCTGACGATGACCTGGAAGATCAACCAGCCTCCGACCAGACCCGCAAGGATCAGACCATGACGGCTATCAGTTGTGAGAGCGACCTTTGCGATGCGAGAAAAAAGAAGGGCGTAGGCCAGGAGGAGCATCGTGGTACCGACGAACCCGGTGGCTTCGGCCCACACCGAAAAGGCGAAATCGGTGTGCTGCGCGGGCAAAAAGCGAAGCTGAGACTGGCTGCCACGACCCAGACCCTGTCCAGTGATGCCTCCTGATCCGACCGCGATTTTAGACTGTCGCACCTGATAGCCCGCCCCGAAAGGGTCCCGTTCGGGTTCCAACAACGTCAGGACGCGCTCTTTCTGATAGGGCTTGAGCACATACCGCCACGCTGCGCCTGAACTGATCACTCCAAGGACTATCAGAACGATCCACGCCGTGCGCGGAAGGCCGCCGAGCCACAGCGCGCCGCCGAGAATTGGGAGGAAGGTGAGAGCCACGCCGAGATCCGGTTCGAGGATGATGAGGCCGACTGGAATGCCGACGAGCAGTACGGCGACGACCACATCCCTTTTCTTCAAACGGTCTCCCCGCCGATCGGCCAGCCAGGCGGCGACCATCAGAATCACGGCTAGGCGGACGAACTCACTCGGTTGGACGGTCAGAGGGCCAATGGCGATCCATGCTCTGTTACCGCCGCGTGCGACACCAAAGATCAGGACCGCGAGCAATGCAACCAGGCCGGCTCCGTATAGAACGGGCGCGAGCCTCAGGTAAACGTCGGGTCGCACTCGCGACAGCATCCACAGTGTCATGAGGCCGGCCACCCCCCACAACAGCTGACGCATGAGCAAATTGGTGCCGACCACGCGGGACACCGTATGAAGGGTCGTTAACGAAGCTCCGAGTATGCCGACGACGGCCAGTATCAACCAAGGATCGACCCGATGTTCCATAGCCGATTCTATCCTGACGCGTCGGATGCAGGTTGATCGGATGGCGGTGGGAAGGAGGCTTCGAAGCCGTCTTGAGTGCGCCGGCTGAGGAAGGCCTCGATGATCTTGCCGGCGATCGGGCCCGCGACAGACCCGCCGGAGCCACCATGTTCGACGATGACCGCCACAGCCAACTCGGGCCGATCGAGCGGCGCCCAGGCTGCGAACCACGCATGATGGCGCAGTTCCGGGGCCAGATCCTTAGAATCAACCCCTTCCTGGAGTCGTGCAACCTGGGCGGTGCCGGTTTTCCCTGCCATCGGAATTGCGTTGAATCGGCGGGCTGTACCGTGGGGGCCGTGAACCACCCCCACGAGAGCGGCGTCCACCAGAGCAAGGTGCTCGGGATCGACGACCGGATCAGGGCGCGGCGCGCGCTGCGGTGAGACGAGGTATGGAGTCACTGGGCGTCCACCGTTCGCCAACATGGCGAACGAGCGGGCCAACTGAACAACCGTTACCAACAAGGGTCCTTGACCGATTGACACAGACACCGCCTCTCCGGGATACCACGGTGTCCCACGCACCTGCCGACTCCATTCCGGCGTACCGATCAGTCCTTTGGCTTCGAACACAGGATCGAGACCGGTGCGCTCACCAAATCCGAATCGATGCAGCCATGACGCCATCTCCTCGATACCGAGACGTTGCCCAAGCAGGTAGAAATAGACATCGCAGGATTCGGTCAGGGCGCGCTCGAGGTTGACGAATCCATGGCCGCCGTTCCGCCAACAGCGAAAGCGGTGTCCGTACAACACCACCGAACCGTTGCAGTACACGGTCTGTTGCGGATCGATCAACCCCTTCTCGAGGCCGGCCAGGGCGAAAAACGGTTTGATCGTGGAACCCGGGGGATACATGCCCTGCAGGGAGCGGTTCTGCAGTGGATGGGCAGGGTTCTCCTGCAGCACCCTCCAGTCGGAGCGACTGAGCCGGCCGCCGAAAACCTCGGGTTGAAAGCTCGGCGCCGAGTACATAACGCGTACGGCCCCGCTTTGTGGATCGAGAGCGACCACCGCGCCGGCCTGGTCCCCAAAGGCCTCGGCCGCCACACGCTGGAGTTCAATATCGAGCGTCAACCCGAGATCATGACCGGGAGCCGGGTCGGATTCGCTGACCACACCGAGTTGCAGACCGACCGCTGACGCCATGACCCACCGATCACCGGAGCTGCCGGCGATGAAGTCATTTTCTGCCGCTTCGATTCCTGTCGCACCGACCATGGCATCGGGTTCGAGACGCGGATCTGCCTCGACCTCAGATTTTGAGACCGGACGGAGATGACCCACAACGTGCGCTGTGAGCTCGCCGTACGGGTAGTGCCGACGAAAACGACTGACGACCGCCAGCTCAGGGTAGTCGCTCTGGTGTGATCGCACCGCCGCAACCTGGTCCCAACTCAGGTCTTCACCGACCACCAGTGGCGCCATGCGACCAATTCGGCGCTCCGCGAGGCGCTGATGAAATGTCTCAATATCACTGATGCCGATTCGAGCCAGAAAGATTCCGGTAGCATCGACCTCTTCAGCTTCGTTCGGAAACAGGAGCACCTCCCAGGTCGGGATGTTTTCAGCCAACACCTGACCGCGGCGATCGTAGATCCAACCGCGAGGACCGGGCAGCGGCACCCGGCGGAGCCGGTTGTTCTCGGCCAGATTCCTCCATGTGACACCGTGAACGACTTGGAGGTCGGCGAGGCGTAGATGAAGAAGCCCGAGGGCGGCGAAGGCGAGGAAGAAGAACGCTGCGGCACGGCGGCGAAATGGTCTCAGGTCCTCACGAAGCTCCATCGCGGTCACCGGAGCTTTCTGGCGCGATAGGCGCGCCAGTGTGTTGGGAGATCGAGCCTGGAGATTGTCCCGACTGCACCGCACCACAGGGCTGTGAACAGCACAGTACGAAGCATCGAGGGTGGGTTCCACGAGGTTCCAAGACCCAACGGAAGCAGGGCCAACCACTGCACGACGAGGACAACAACCGTGCCGACCGCACCAAATCCCAGCCAGGCTTTCGGCGACCGGTCCGCCACCAACCGAGAGGCAGCGGACAAACACAGGGCCGCGGCGCTCCAGGCGATGCCACCCGGGCCCACCACGGGTTCCAGCACCGCGTCCCAACCGAGACCGAGGAGCAGCGCCTCGTACGGCCAGCGCCGTTCATGGCGCTTCAGCGACAAGGCGACGATCAGCGCCATCGGCAATAATATCTCCGACGACCATGACGGGAGACCGGGAAGGCCGAGCAACCGCTGGGCGAAGAGCGCCAGCAGGGCAAGGGCTACAGATTTCATTGCTCCTTACCGCTGTTTTCGGGCGACCAATCCGGGAGAATGAGGACCACGCGTACGGTCTTCAGATTCACTGTTGGCACAGCCCTGACCTCGAGGAACGGATCTTCGGTTTCGCGAACGCGAATGACCTCGACGGCCGGTATGCCGGGTGGAAATATGCCGTCGCCACCACTCGTAACAAGCACTACCCCTCGTGCGAGGTGGCCCTGACGTGGTACATAGGCCACGGTCAACGCTTCGGTTCCCGTTCCCAGGGCAAGTCCGTTGAGGCTTCCATCGGTCGTTCGCACAGCTACCGCCGCCGTCACATGGGTGAGCATCTGAAGCCAATGGCGGCGGCCTTCCGAACGGACCACTCGCCCAATCAATCCACCCTTGGTCATTACCGCCGCGTCGCGAGGGATGACGACCCTGCTCTCGGTCCGAACCTCCATGGTCCCTGCGGAAAGATCGCGGAACGCACAGCGTGCAACCCGGGCCCCGGGTTCGAACTCGGAGGTCGGCCCCGCCAGACGGCTGGCTTCCCGCAAAGCCTGGAGGTCCTCGTCGAGAAGCAGCTCGCGAGCGCGAATCTCTTCCAACTGCAACCGCAGGCGCCGATTGTCGGTAATGACCCTTTGTAGATCGTGGATCCCGAGGCCTACATCCACCGTCAGATCTCCAACCCGATCTGCGGTCGCAACGACGGGGTGGATGACGGCTCGCAACCAGGTCAGGAGAATTGGACCGTCCGCTGTACGCACCTGCCAGGCTGCGAGGATCTCGAGAAGGCTCCACAGGAGGGCGGTACGCAAGAATGAAGCCCGCATAATCACCATGGACCTATCCGGGAAGTGGTCCGTCGGGAAGCTGGTGAGAAATGCGGGCTAGCCCGCATTTCTCACCACGTCGCGTCGCGAGGCCTGCGAGATGTGGTGAGATGCGGCGTGTTCGACCTGAGGGGCGCGGAGTCGTACTTGACAGTACGTCGAGCACCCCGAGGCGAGAAAACGCTGCAGATCGCGGCATGTCGCGGGCCGTAGTAGCGAGGTGGTGAGAAATGGGGGCTTGATCGGTCATCACGCCATCATAACTCGGTGGGCGGTCGCCGTGAAAGTCGGCGGATATGCCGCTCAAGCGATGGCAATTTTGCGCAGAAGATCAATGTTGGTCAACATCATCCCGGTGCCGCGCACCACCGCTGAACCGGGTTCCTCGCAATGTGCCACCGGGAGACCGGTTTCCTCGCGCAGACGCTTGTCGAGGTTCTTGAGAAGAGAACCGCCTCCGGCAAGAATGATGCCCTTGTCGATGATGTCTGCCGAGAGCTCGGGCGGAGTCTGTTCGAGGGCATTTCTCACCGTGTCGACGATGGTCGAGATGATTTCCGTCAACGCCTCGCGGATTTCCTCATCGGTGATATTCAGGTTCTTCGGTACGCCTTCCACCAGATCACGGCCCTTGACCTCCATGCTCATCGGTTCATCCAATGGGTAGGCGGATCCGATCTCGATCTTGATTTTCTCGGCGGTGCGTTCGCCGAGGAGGAGGTTGTACTTCTTTTTGATATAGTGAATGATCGCCTCATCCATTTCGTTGCCGGCGACGCGAACCGATCGCGAATAGACCACGCCGGCAAGGGAGATCACCGCGACGTCGGTTGTGCCGCCGCCGATGTCAACAATCATGTTTCCGGATGGTTCGGTGATCGGCAGCCCGGCGCCGATCGCCGCCGCGGTCGCTTGCTCGATGAGGTAGACCTCGCTAGCCCCGGCCTTCAGGGCGGTGTCCTTAACCGCTCGTTTTTCTACCTGGGTGATTTCCGACGGCACCGAAATGATGATCCGCGGACGGACCAGGAACGAGCGGCCGTGAGCTTTCTTGATGAAGTGCTCGAGCATCTTTTCTGTCACTTCGAAATCCGCGATCACGCCGTCCTTCATCGGTCTAATGGCCTCGATGTTACTCGGAGTCTTTCCAAGCATTTCTTTTGCTTTGGCGCCCACGGCCTCAACGCGATTAGTAATCCTGTTGACGGCGACGATAGAGGGCTCGACCACTGCAATACCGCGCCCCCGCACATACACCAGGGTGTTGGCGGTTCCAAGATCGATTGCGAGATCAGAGGAAAACAGCCCGAGCAGGCTGGACAGGTGCATCAATAGACCTCCACGAACACACGTTCGCGATGTTCTGTAAGGTTGCCTGAAGGGTCCACGGCTACGACGACGATGTCGGTCCAACCCTCGATGAATATCTCCACGGTTTTGCGGAATCCCCCTTCGGAGTCGAGCTCCACCGTTTCACCGTTGATGGTGAGGGTGGCGCTCGGCTCAGTCTCGCCCTCAAAGATGAACATATGGCCGAGTTGTTGTGAAGGATAGACCACCAGCTTGGGCGGTGTCGTGTCGGTCGGCAGATGATCGGCCGAGGAGGAGAATACCCGGAAGCGCCGCACGGCGCTCCACTCGGACGAGGTCATGCTGTGGGCGAGCGCGGCCACCCTCCAGAAATACGTCCCTGGCGTTACCAGTCGCAGGCGGGCCCGGTCTCTAGCCAGATGGTCGGCATCAACATCGAGTGACGCGTCGTCGAAGGTCTTTGAACGGCTGACCTGGAGATGGACGGCACCGCCAACCGGCCGACCGCGCCACGCGAGCTCGATGATTTCCTCTCGGCCGATGTCAAAACCCGCATTGTTCTGGGGCTCCACCGGGAATGGGGAATCCGGGATTCTACGCTTTTCGGAGATCGAGCCGCCGGCTGAAGCCGCGACCGCCTCGCGTTCGTTGAGCACTACCTCATCACCGCGCGTGTTGCTGACCCGCGCCGAGCCTTGAAAGGCTGATACGATCGTTTTCTTGTCATCGGGCGCCACGTCCACGGCCACTCTGCTTTCCCGTTTGATTTCGGTCTCCGCAGCGTCGGTGGTCACGGTCGACGATGTTCCCGAGGTGTAGACGTCGATTCGCCCGACCACCATTTTGACGGCGCCCGGAGCTTCCTCTGACACCAGATGGTGGATTTCGAGCAGCGAGTTCGGTGAGATGCGGTAGAGGCTGCCATCGGCAAAGAGAATCTCCGCATTGCCGTCTCGGCCGGTGCGAACGAAGTCGCCGTTGAAGACCGGAAGTTGCTGGTGTGCATTCTCCCACTCCGTTTGACCGGCTCGTTGCAGCTCCACCCGACCCTCGAGGCTAAAGAACTGGCCGACACCGACCAACTCCTGATTCCCAGCTCCTGCCAACGCCTCGAATCGTCTCCGAGCGCTGTTCGCGGTCGACTCGGCATCTCCCCAGTTTTGGCCTGCATACTCCCTACGAGCCGTGTTGAGTTGGTCATTGGCTCCCTTGAACTCACCCTGCCACAGTGGCGGCAGAGGCTGAGCTTCCGCATGACCCCGGGCGGTGACGGCATGATCGATGGCACGCCGCGCTCGCGCCTCGGGTGAGAGGTTGAGGCTCTTGTACGCAAAAAACACCAGGGCCGCTGCCACCACGCCGACAACCGTCACACTCAGCACCTTTTTTAGCGGCTGCACACGTACCACGACCCAGTCGAGTTCCAAGCCTCGTCCCACCTTTGCCGAACCTCCCAAAAAACACCGTAACATGCGCGAATTCAAGCGGCAAGCACACGTCTCAGAGCTTGAATCGCGGCCGTCCAGCCCTATTTTAGATCCTGCAAGAACCGTGATGAACATCTGAGGATCTCGTGAGCGTACCGATCTGCATAGATGCCTTGCGCGGACCCTTCCACTCGGCTACACTTCCCTGTCCCGATTTTCCGGGATTGGTGGAGGATATCCGATGGCTCTCAAGTGGTTGCGAGACAACCTGCGTCACCTCAAGTTCATCCTCTGGGGCGTGGTGGCGGTGTTCGTGTTGCTGGTTTTTGTCGACTGGGGCGCGGGTCGAGCCGGCGGCGGCGGCGGCAGCGGCGCCGCGATCCGTGTAGGAGATCGCGCTGTTTCCGAAACCGAGTTTCTCGACGAAATGCGACGTCTCGACCAGCGGTTTTCCGAGGTCTACGGTGAACGCTGGAACGAGTTCAAATCACAGGTAGATCTCGCTGGACAAACCGCGAGCTATATCATCGACCGCGAGCTTCAACTCGCCGAAGCTCATGATGCCGGCATCATGGTGACCCGCGGGGAGCTTCAGGACGCCATTCTCGAAATCCCGTCCTTTCGACGGGAGGACGGTGAGTTTGTCGGCGCCGATACATATTCGAGAATCTTACGGGCCTACTTCCAGATGAAACCGGAAGAGTTCGAACAGCGTCTCACCGAGGACCTGCTGGTCGGTAAGCTCAACACCCTGGCTGAGCAGAGCATCTGGATCAGCGATTCGGAGGCAGAGGAGGAGTATCGCCGGCAGCGGGAGGTCTCCGATCTCGACCTCATCCAGCTGCGGTATGAGCCCCATCTCGCCGACGTCGTGATCTCCGACGAGGATGCTCAGAGCGCCTTTGAACGCACGGCGGATGAGTTCCACCGAGACGAACAGCGCGCCATCCGCTATCTGGTGGTGGAGACTGCGAAACTCCGTCGCCTCCTACCGGTCGACGAAGAGGAACTGATCGCCTACTACGACGATCACAGGGACGAATTTCTCCAAAGTGAGCAGGCGAATGCCCGCCATATCCTGATTCGTGTCGCTCCCGATGCAACGGGAGAAGATGAAGCTGAGGCCGAAGCCCGAGCAAACGGCGTAGCCACTATCGCCAGGCAAGGCGCTGATTTCTCCGAGCTCGCCGCCATCCATTCGGAGGATCCCGGATCCAAGGACAAGGGCGGTGATCTCGGGTGGTTCGGTCGCGGCCGCATGGTCAAGGAGTTCGAAGACGCGGTCTTCTCGGCCAAACCGGGCGAGATCATTGGTCCCGTCAGGAGCCAGTTCGGCTATCACATCATCCGCGTCGAAGCCTTCCGTCCGGAGCACCAGCAGCCCTTCGAGGAGGTTGAAGAACAGGTTCGTTCCAGGGTTGTCGAGGGCCGTGCTACGGCTGAGGCAGAAGCCCGGGCGACTGTTCTTGCAAGTCGGTTGGAGACCGAGCAACCCGAGACAGAGGCTGAGTGGCAGGCGATCGCCGATGAGGATGAAGCTGTGGCCCTCAACCAGAGCCTCCCGTTTGACGCCGAGACGTCCATCCCGGGCGCCTCTGAGGACGCCGGTCTGGCCAACGAGGCCTTCGCCGCGGCCGTCGGAGACATCCACGGACCGGTCGCCGCCCCCCGGGGTTGGATTGTGTGGCAGCTCGACGAAATCCGTCCCGCAGGCATCCCACCCTTTGAGGATGTTCGTTCCGAGGTGGAGCAGACCTTGCGCCGCGAGCGCGCGTTGGCGCTGACCGAGGAGGACGGGCGGCAACTCGCCGAGCGTTGGCGTCTGGGCGAGGATGGCGTGGCCTTGGCCGCGGAAATCGGATCGACCGTCACCGAGGCGCGTGATCATCGCCGGGGTGCTCCGGTGGGAGACCTCGGCGTGGTGATGGCCCTCGACCGCGGGGTGTTTTCAGCCGCAGAAGGCGAAGTCCTCGATCCAATCATCGCTGGGGGTCGCGGGGTCGTGGTGATCAAGGTGAAAAGGCTCGATCTGGTTGATCCCGCCGAGTTCGTTGATTTGCTCGACGATATCCGCGCACGTCTGATGGCGGACCGGGCGGGCCAGCTCATGCGTTCGATCCTCGACGAACGGCGACGTGACACCGTCATCACCGTCGACACCAAGTTCCTCGAGCGTTTCGCACCCACCAGCTCATGATCGGACGGCTCGAGGGCCGGCTTCACCGGGTTGACCCGGGCACAGTCCTGATCGACGCCGGTGGCGTCGGCTATCTGGTTTCGACCACCTTGCGGGCATTTCAGGAGCTGACCGATCGTGAGAGCGCGACACTGTGGATCCACACTCAGGTTCGTGATGACGCGATCGTTCTCTTCGGCTTTCCGGATCGTTTAGAGCTCGAAGCATTTCTGAAGCTGATCGCAGTCGCGGGGGTTGGCCCGCGCACCGCCCTTGGGGTGCTGTCGGCATTGACCGCGGACGAGCTCGCCGAAGCCATCCAGGCGGCGGACCTCGCACTCCTGCAACGAAGTCCCGGCGTTGGCCGAAAGACCGCCGAACGGATTCTCCTCGAGCTCAAGGACAAGATGACGGTCACCTTGGCGGGTCGTGGCGACCTTCGTGGCGATGCGGTATCTGCGCTGGTCAACCTGGGCTACTCACGGCGGGATGCGCTTCGGACGGTCGACGCGGTATGGTCCGAGGCGGGCGAGGGCGATCTCGGCAACCTGCTGCGGATGGCGCTGCAGAAGCTGACGCGCTGAAGGCAGCGACGAAGATACAAGATACAAGATTCAAGATACAGGTCCGGCATCTTGCATCCTGCTTCCTCCGCCCTGGACCCTGTTAAAGTCGAATCGTGACCGATGAAGTTCTGACCACCGACATTGCGCCCGAAGAGCGTCCGTATGAAGAGACCCTGAGACCTCGGCGACTGACCGAGTTTGTCGGCCAAGAGCGGCTCAAGACCAATCTCGGTGTCTACATCAGCGCGGCGCGCGACCGCGGCGAGGCGCTCGACCACGCGCTTTTCTTTGGCGCCCCCGGGCTCGGCAAGACCACCCTCGCATATATCGTTGCGACCGAGATGGACGCCCAAATTCATTTCACCTCGGGGCCGGTGCTGGAACGCGCCGGTGATTTGGCCGCCATGCTTACGAATCTGCAAGCCGGCGACGTGCTCTTCATCGACGAGATCCACCGTCTTCCGCCGGCTGTGGAGGAGATCCTGTATCCGGCGATGGAGGACTTCGAGCTCGACCTGGTGATCGGACAGGGTCCGGCTGCGCGGAGCGTGCGGTTGACTCTTCCCCGCTTCACCCTGGTCGGCGCTACTACCCGCACCGGGTTGCTGACGGCCCCCTTGCGGGACCGTTTCGGGATCGTCCATCGTCTCGAGTTCTACCCGGCCGAAGATCTCGCAGTGATTGTGGCTCGCTCGGCAGGGATCCTCGACATCGACATTGCGCCCGACGCCGCAGAGGAGATTTCAAGACGCTCCCGCGGGACCCCACGGATCTCCAACCGGCTCTTGCGGAGAGTACGGGATTTCGCCCACCACCTGCGGTCGGCGGGGGTGACCCTCAAGGCGACCAAATGGGGTCTCGAGCAGATGGAGGTCGATGCCTTTGGACTCGACCACCTCGACCGGCAACTTCTGACAACCATCATCGACATCTACGATGGCGGACCGGTTGGCCTGAAGGCGCTTGCCGCGTCGATCGGAGAGGACCGGGGCACCCTCGAGGACATCCACGAGCCCTACCTGTTGCAGATTGGACTGCTGCAGCGGACTCCTCGTGGCCGAACCGTCACTGCGAACGCATACCGTCATCTCGGTCTCGAGGTCCCCGGCGCCGGCGGGGGACTCTTCAAGGAGCGGGGGCCGGGTTGACCCGCATTCCAGTCATCCTCAACCCCACTGCGGGCGGGGGTCGTCTGATGCGCGCTCAAAAAGCCGTCGAGGTGGCGGCCGGCGCGGCCGGCGCCGAGATCGAGATCTGGACCACCAACGGTCCCGCCCATGCGACCGAGCTCGCCGAGCGCGCGGCGGCTGAAGACCGGCCCTTGGTGTTTGTGTTCGGAGGTGACGGTACCTACAACGAGGTCGCGCGAGGTCTGCTTGGATCATCCACCGTCATGGCAGTCCTGCCGGGCGGAACCACCTCCGTCCTCGCCTACGAGCTCGGGGTTCCGCGGCCGGCGGCCCGAGCCGTCGCCGCCCTTCTAGATGGTGAGGACAGGGCGATGCGGGTAGGGCGCAGCAATTGCGGCGATGTGGTCTTGCTCATGCTCTCTGCCGGCCCGGACTCGCACGTCCTCGAACGGTTGCGACCCTCCTTCAAGCGCTTTGGCGGCAGAATAGGTGTCGCCCTCGAGGCCATTGTCGAAACCATTTCCGGTGGCCCATTGCCGCAGATGCGGGTCACGATCGGTAGTAGGACGACCGATGCCGGGTGGGTGATTGTGGGGAATTCCCGATGTTATGCCGGACGGCACAGCGCGACGCCCGGCGCCGATCCATTTCGCGATGATCTCGAGGTGGTCATCCAACAGAGCAGCGGAAGGCGCGCAGCGGCGTCCTTTCTTCTCGGCATTCCACGCGGCCGACACATTCACCGGCACGACGTAACCCGGGAAGTGGTCGGCCGCGTTCGCATAGAACCGGCTACCTCCGGTGCCGAGGTGCCCTTCCAGGTGGACGGTGACGTGGTCGGGGTGTTGCCCGTCGAGATCGGCATCGATCCGCAATCGCTGTGGGTGCGGGTGCCCAAACATTAAACGTTTAGACGTTACACGTTAGAACGTTTCGCTCACTCACCCTCCAGCGCCACACAGAAAAACGTTCTAACGTTCAAACGTCTAACGTTTAAACGCCGTCACAGATCCGCGAACAGATCCGTGGAGATGTATCGCTCCGCTGTGGAGGGGGCGATAAATACGATGAGCTTGTCCTCCATCTCTTCACGGGATGCGATCTGAAGGGCGGCGGCGCAGGCTGCCCCGGTCGAGATGCCGGCGAGGATCCCCTCCTCGCGAGCGAGACGACGGGCGGTGTCGAAGGTTTCCTCGTTTGAGACTCTCACCACCTCATCGATCAGCGCAACATCGAGATTGTCCGGAACAAAGCCGGCACCGATGCCCTGGATCTTGTGGGATCCCGGGTCGCCGCCGGAGAGAATCGGCGAATCCTCCGGTTCCACTGCGACGATGTGGATTCCCGGCCGCCGCTCGCGCCACACCTGCCCGACGCCGGTCACGGTGCCCCCGGTTCCGACCCGGCGACAAACACATCCATGAGCCCGTCGGTGTCCCGCCATAGCTCGAGAGCGGTTGTCATGGCGTGAATCTGAGGATTCGCCGGGTTGGAAAACTGGAGCGGCATCACGGCGTCGGGAATTTCCGCGACCAGCTCCTCGGCGCGGGCGGCGGCGCCCTTCATGCCGTCCGCGGCCGGAGTGAGAAAAATTTCCGCTCCCAGCAATTTCAGAACATCCCGTCGTTCGGTCGACATCGAATCCGGCATGGTGAGAATGCAACGGTAACCGTGGGCGGCCGCCACCATGGCGAGGGCGATGCCGGTGTTGCCTGAGGTCGCCTCGACGATCGTGGAAACACCCGGCTCGAGCTTCCCCTCGGATTCGAGAGCATCGACCATGGCAACTCCGATGCGATCCTTGACCGAATGCGTGGGGTTGAAAAATTCGAGCTTGGCCACCACCTGTCCCGGCAGATCCTCAGCCATACGGCCGAGCCGGACGAGTGGGGTATCTCCCATGAGACGCGTGATATCGGTTGCGATGCGCATGGCAAACCATCCTTTGCTATTTCTAGGGTGAACAACGTGAGGGATGCCATCTCTCTTCCCGCGAGACGGCTGCCGTCACTGCGGTACAATGTTTCGCGGAGGAAGAGGGTTGGATTTTATCGAACGGCTGGGGGCCCGCGCAGCCGCCGTTGGCGGTCAGGTCGTGCTCGCCGAGGGTCATGATCCACGTGTCATCGAGGCTGCCGGTGAGCTTTCCGGCAACCCGGCGTACGGTGTGACGTTGCTCTGTCCCGGTGAGGCCCGGAGCCGCGCCCATTCCGAGCTCGAGGATTGCGGGGTGGAGGTCGTCGACCCGGCGACGGATCCGCGCCGATCAGACCTCGCTGCATTCTTGTACAACCGTCGCGCCCACAAGGGGTTGACCGAAGAAGAGGCGTTTTCGGTAGTTGAAGACCCCCTCTACTTCGCCTCCCTGCTGGTTGCAACCGACGCCGCCGACGCATCGGTTGGAGGCGCGGTGCGGACAACCGCCGACACGGTTCGTGCCGCCCTGCATTGCATCGGTCCGGGGGAGGGATTACGGACGATCTCGTCAGCCTTCGTTATGGTGCATCCCGACCCCCAATGGGGCGATGACGGAGTCATGGTTTTCTCTGATTGCGCAGTGCTTCCCGACCCGAGCCCCAAGCAGTTGGCGGAGGTTGCAATCTCGGCGGCGGCCACCTTCGCATCCATCGTCGGTGGTGAGCCGCGGGTGGCGTTGCTCTCCTTCTCCACCAAGTCCTCCGCCGATCATCCTCTGGTTGACAAGGTTCAGGCCGCCTGCTCAGAGCTCAAAGCTCGCAACCCAGGGTTCCTCTTTGACGGCGAGCTTCAGTTTGATGCCGCCCTCGTGCCGGCGATCGGTGAACGCAAGGCGCCCGACTCGGCAGTTGCGGGACGCGCAAACGTGCTCGTTTTCCCCGACCTCAATTCGGGCAACATCACCTACAAGGCCGTCGAGCGGCTCGGTGGTGCGCGTGCGCTCGGTCCGCTCATGCAGGGGCTTGCCAAACCGGCCAACGATCTCAGCCGCGGATGTTCGGCAGGCGACGTCGTGCAGACCAGCCTGCTGAGTCTCCTGCAGGCGAAGGGATAGCTGATGCGGGTCTTAGTTCTCGGTTCCGGTGCTCGTGAGCATGCCATCGTCCACGCGGTGCGGCGGTCCCAGGGGGTGAGCGAGGTCTTTGCCGCCCCGGGAAATCCGGGGATTGCGCAGGCTGCCGACCTCCTTCCTGTGGCTGCTGATGATCTTCCCTCGGTCGCCGAGGCTGCGGCGGACCTTCGCATCGACCTCACCATCGTCGGTCCGGAACTTCCCCTGGCGATGGGAATAGGAGATGAGTTCGAACGCCGTGGACTACGCCTCTTCGGCCCCCATCGCGCCGCCGCCGAGCTCGAGGCGAGCAAGGTCTTCGCCAAGGAGTTCTGCGGGCGGCACGGTATCCCGACCGCGAAGTCCGAGATTGTCCGATCACAGGACGAGGCCGTGGCTGCGGCGCGTGGATTCTCCTTGCCGGTCGTCTTTAAGGCGGATGGGCTCGCGGCGGGCAAAGGCGTGTTCATCGTTCGCTCTGAAGAAGACCTCGAACAGGCTCTCGAAGCGTTCTATGTTCAGCGACGTTTTGGCGACGCCGCGGACCGGGTTCTGGTGGAGGAATGTCTCGAGGGTAACGAGGTTTCGTACATGGTCATCAGCGACGGCACGAGAGTGGTACCGATCGCCACCTCCCATGACTACAAGCGAGCCGGAGAGGGTGACACAGGACCCAACACAGGCGGAATGGGGGCCCACTCGCCTGCGCTCGTCATCCCCCCCGGAACCAGTCGCATCATCCTCGACACCGTGGTGAAGCCGACGATTGCCGGCATGGCCGAGGAGGGACGTGAGTTTCGAGGGGTGCTATACGCAGGTCTGATGATGACCACCGATGGACCAAAGGTACTGGAGTTCAACTGCCGTCTCGGAGACCCGGAAACCCAGGCGATCTTCGTGCGTCTAGACGACAATTTCGCGGCCATTACCTCCGATGCCGCCGCCGGCATGCTCGGAGTCCAAAACATGAAGTGGCGGAAGGAGGCGGTCGCCTGTGTCGTGATGGCCGCGAAGAACTACCCCGGAATCCCCCGCAAGGGAGACGAGATCACGGGGACCGACGAGGCCATGGCGCTAGCGGGCGTAACCGTCTATCACGGCGGAACCGGTCTCCTCGACGGACGTCTGGTGACCTCCGGCGGGCGGGTGCTGTCGGTCTGCGGTCGCGGAACGACGTTGGATGAAGCCCTCGATACGGCATATGAGGGCGTGGGGAAGATCCATTACGACGGCATGTGGTATCGCCCCGACATCGGGCGCGACACGCTGAAAAAGCTCGGAACATCGGATGGCTGATCCTGAGGTCATGATACTGATCGGCTCCGCGAATGACTGGAAACATCTCCAGGGGGCCGTCGATGATCTGCGGAGGCTCGGGATCACATTTGAGGTGCACGTGTCATCCGCCCACCGAACTCCGGCGCGAACGGCTGAGCTCGTACAATCCGCCGAGACCGCCGGATGCCGAGTGTTTATCTGCGCCGCGGGAATGGCCGCCCACCTTGCCGGTGTGGTGGCATCCTCGACCACACGGCCGGTGCTTGGAGTACCGTTGCCCGGAGGGGTGCTCGACGGAGTCGACGCTCTGCTGTCAACGGTTCAGATGCCGGCCGGGATCCCGGTGGCGACCTTCGCCGTGGGTTCGGCAGGGGCACGCAACGCGGCGATTTTTGCCGCCCAGATCGTGGCCGGGGATCGACCGGAGGTTCGAGCGTCACTCGAGGCCCTGCGGTCCGAAGGCGAAGAGAAGGTCTTGGCCGGCGATCGGCAGATCACGGCCGCGGTCAGTGGAGAGGAGGCCCGGTGACATCTGCGTTGGTTCAATGCTCGGTACCGCCCAAGACCGAGGACTGGGTGCCGGTCTTGGTGGATCCCGATCTTCCGCCGATTTCCTGCCGGGCCGGAATGCTTGAGCTCAAGCACGGTGAAGCGATCATTGTCGAAACCCCGGACGGCAAGTTCCTTGGCAAGGTGACGGTATTCGCTCCTCCGTCATTCAAGAAACCCCGGAAATTGACAGCGCGGATTGTTCGTCGAGCCACCCCGGCCGACGAGAAGAGACACGAGGACACCGGCCATCTCGAGCACGAGATCGAGCAGTATCTCCGGCGGCGGACCCGTGAACTCGCGCTCGAGCTGCACCCGTTCAAGGTGCGTCTGCCACTATCCGGCCGCAAGGCAGTTATTTACTTCTCGGCCGAAAAGAGGGTTGACTACCGGCCGTTGCAACGAGATCTCGGGAAACGCTACCGGCGGCGGATCGAGATGCGGTCCCTGGGTGTGCGTGACGGTGCGCGGATGTGCGGTGGTCTCGGCCCGTGCGGGCGGTGTCTGTGCTGCACGACCTTTATGGACCGGTTCCACTCGGTGACGGTACGTATGGCCAAACGTCAGAACCTGAGCCTCAACCCGACCAAGATTTCCGGCCTCTGCGGTCGCCTGATGTGTTGTCTTTCGCACGAGGTCGACCAGTACCCCGAGCAGCCGCGCGGCCGGCGCTAGCCCGAATTTCTCACCAGCTTCCGACTACGACCGGGCCTCTGGGTCGAAAACCCCACCGGGCGCGGCACCTCGCCGCCCTCGTTACGAAATACGGTGAGATAAGCGGGCTGGCCTGGGGAGACACGCCGGTCGAATTCTGGTAAATTGATCCCAGACCCTGCAGACTTCATGCTTCCGGAATCCCTTCGCCGCACAGCATGGGGCGTGAGGAGAACGCAATGGGCGATCGAAAGCTGATCCGGCCGTCGATGAACGAGATGATGGAGAAATTCCCAACCCGATCCACTGGCCGCCGCAAGCAGGTGCCCGCCGAGCAGACAAACGCCGAGAGCTTTTACTACCTCAAGCAGATGCAGAACCGCACCGCGATGGTGGTGGTTCTCACCGACGGGACCGAGCTCAAGGGTTGGATCGAGTGGTACGACAAGACCTGTCTCAAGCTCAACCGGGTCGATGCACCCAACCTCTTGCTTTTCAAGCACTCCATCAAGTTCATTTTCAAGGAAGAGGAGCTGCGCACGCGCCGGCGCCGCCGTCCACCACCGGCCTCACGCTAGCCCGGTGAGAAGTGCAGCCTAATCCGCTGATCTCACCAGCGAGCCTCTTGCAAAACTCCCATGGTCGTTATCTCACCAGCGGCGAATCTGAAGGTGGGCCAAGGCCCACCCTACGTCGGACCTGAAATTTGCGCGGGCTTGTAGGGTGGGCTTTAGCCCACCTTCAGAGTCGTTCTCGCATCTTCGGTGTCTCGGAAAGACTTAGGGGGTCAAACGAAGGGTTTTGCAAGAGGCTCGAGCTTCAGCTCGCGGTTTGAAGCATCTGCAGGATCCGACTGATCACCAGGTCGAGGGCGACCGTATTGAATCCGCCTTCGGGGATGATGACGTCGGCCCAGCGTTTCGACTGCTCCACGAACTCGAGGTGCATCGGTCGCACGGTGGCCAGGTACTGCTCTACCACATTCTCCACCGAGCGCCCGCGTTCCGCCATGTCCCGCTTCAGACGGCGGATGAAACGCAGGTCGGCATCGGTGTCGACGAAGATCTTGATATCGAGGAGCTCGCGGATATCTGGAATCGCGAGGATCAGAATGCCCTCGAGCAGAATGACCGGCCGCGCCTCCCCGCGCTCGATGTGCGCGGTGCGCACGTGGCTGGAGAAATCGTAAACCGGGAGCTCTGCCGGTTTGCCGGCCTTGAGAAGCTTGAGTGTCTCGACCAGGAGTGATTCTTCGATGGCATCGGGGTGATCGAAGTTGTGGTGGATGCGCTGCGCCTCGTCGAGATGGGCGAGATCGTGGTAATACCGATCCTGGTTGATCGTGACGATTCTCTCGCGTCCGACCCTGCGGACTATCTCATTCGCCACCGTCGTCTTGCCCGAGCCTGTTCCGCCGGCAACGCCGATGCACAGCGTATCGATGGTGGAGCGGGTATGGTCATCGGACAGTTCGGTCACAGGTACTTGATGGTCTCCTGCGCAGTCGCGACATCGGGTCCATCCGGAGCGACCTCGATGTATTTTTCGAGGTGGGTCTTGGCCCCCTCCATATCACCCGTGCGAAGGAGCAGCATTCCATACTCGAAGTTGCACTCGGGGAAATCCGGATCCGCATCCAGGCACTTCTCGAGCAGGGGGCGGGCGCCGTCGTCGTCCATTTTGTTGAGGAAGGCG
>Ga0164313_10001475_pt1 | contig 20770 bp, 16 predicted proteins | sample GuaBasSedimGuay4_FD_113735 | JGI IMG/M metagenome (GOLD analysis project Ga0164313, IMG submission 113735) | Subseafloor sediment microbial communities from Guaymas Basin, Gulf of California, Mexico - Guay4, Core 4569-4, 0-3 cm | ecosystem: Environmental > Aquatic > Marine > Hydrothermal vents... | reverse complement strand
CTTTTGCCTCTGAAAGAATCCTCTCCTGGCGTACATAAGGATCTATCATCGGATGCGGTTTGCCCCGGGTAAATTCATCATCACCGAGATCAATTAAACTGTTCCTGTAACTTTTATTGATATTAGAAAGCTTTCCTTCCGGTTTTATCGGAATATTCGAATATATATCACCGATCAAAGCGGAAAGAATTATCATCGCTTCATCACAAAGTGTCCCACCGGTATAAAGTCCTCTGATATATTTTTGCTTTTCGTTTAATTTTTTGGTTTCTTCTTGAATAATCTTATCAATGTTAGTTACGGTAAAACCGGTAAAATCTTCGATAGATTTTCCTTTTGCTATCGCAACTGCTTTATGAGCAGTATCTTCAAGACTTAAACCCGGGATAGTTCCATATTCTTTGATCACCTCCGGGTCGCCTCCTGCAAAATAAACCACCGAAGGTTTTTTTCCTTCTTTCAATATGGAAAGTACTTTTCTCGCCACTTCTTTATCCGGAGGTTTGGAAATTAAAACTATAACTTCAGTAAGGGGGTCATTTTGTAACGCTTTTAACCCTTCAATCATCATTATACCACCAACTTCAGCTTTAAGATCCCTGCCTCCCGTACCGATAGCCTGGGAAATACCACTCCCTAATTTATCAATCATCACGGTTACTTCCTGTATTCCTGTACCTGATGCCCCCACTATACCTATAGGACCTTTCCTGATAACATTGGAAAAAGCCAAAGCCACATGATTAATAATTGCCGTTCCACAGTCAGGCCCCATCATAAGAAGCCCTCTCTGCTTAGCGAGATTCTTTAAATCTATCTCCTCTTCCAGGGGAACATTATCACTGAAGAGCATAACATGTTTATCATTCATTAAAGCATTTTTTGCTTCTCTTGCCGCATATTTCCCGGGGAGAGAAATCAGAACCAGATTGGCATCAGGCATATATTTGAGGGCAGATTCAAATGTTGAGGGTTGGTAATCTTCTGATTCTGCTTTCTTCTTGCTTAACAGTTCATCAACGAAAGCAAAAGCTTTTTTGGCAATATTATCATCTATAGAATCTAAAGAAATAAAAAAATCATTGGGAGTTATTTTTTGTAATTCGGGTGTTAAAAGACTAAGATTGCCTGCCAGCTCCTTATTAAGTTCTGTCCCCATTCCCACAATAACTTCCTTCACTCCCTCAATTTTTTTTACCTCTCTGGTAATAATCATTAAGGTTACAGAATCATAATAGGCATTCTCCCTAATAAGATATTTCAAAACCATTTTTCACCTCTCCCACTTGTTTTAATATCCTTACTTTAGCCATCAATGCTCCACCGAAAACAATTCCGGCAGCACAGTCACTACCAGATGTCCCTCCAATATTGAGGAGGTTGATACATTTATCTTGAACGGAAGTGTTATGGATAACGGCTAACATCAAATCCCTGATCGGTTCACTAAATCTTGCCTTCATTCCGTTTCTAAGCATTATTTCACTGATGAAAGTTGTTCGCCCCGGAAGGTCGTAAATAATAAGACCTGCTATCTTTTTTAAATTCTCTAAATGGCTGCCAAAATAATATCCTATATAATAAAGTGAGGCCAGCATACCTAACAGAAAATCATCTGCCGCAGGAGTTAGACCCGGTCCCAGACCGATAAGTCGTTTTGAGGCTTCAGTTATTTCTTTATAATCAGAATCACTTATTCCCTTTGCCAATCTTTTTACAGAATTTATAATAAAATTTTTATAATTATTATCTACTTCATTCCCGTCGAGAATAGAAGCTACACCTTCTATCTCTCCATATTTTAGGGTTAAATCACGAATTTTTTCTATATTTTTATTGAGCATTTCTTCTGAAATTTCAGACCTTAAAAATAAAGGTGATGAATCCCATACCTTGGCCCCGGTAAGTTTGATAGAAAGACAGGCCTCGGGCATCTTTATTTCATCTTTATTTATAACAGATTTCATCCCGGTTTTAAAGCCAATAGAGCATAGTTTCTGGTTTCCTGCAATATCTAATTTAATCGCAGATGGGTAATTGGGAAGCTTTGGAGAAATAAGAGTAATTAATCTATTTCTATCTAATTTAATATTACAGGCATGATCAAATACCGAATGAACAATTCCCTCAACTGTTTTAGAGGTAAGAGTATCAATTAAATCAGAAGCTACAGACTTTGCTAACAGCATAACAATTCCCATAAGAATAATAATAAATTTTTTACTCTTTACTTTAAATATCATAAATGCATAAAGGGTTCTTTGTCAATAAATCTTTTAATTTGTTAGTGTAAACTTTAGCAGGATAGTTAGATAAAAAAAGAATATTTGTCGCTTTTGTTTCTCCATCTTCTTTTTTCTCTAGTATCTTTTTCTTTCTTAACTCGATACTCTTATCTTTTGTATTCTTTCTTCTTCATCCTAAACTAATTAACCAGGTAACTAACCAACTAACTCTTTCCTCTTATTACTTATTACTCATTACTATTTTCTTAATTCGATACTCGATACTTTCTTTTGTCTTGACTTAATTTATTTTTCTATGTTATTCTTATTTTTAAGACAACACTTAAAATTAAACTATTTCTACACTTATGGCTTTTATTAATGAAATAAAATATCATTTTTAAAGGGGAGGTTAAAATGAACTTTGATATTTTAATAAAAAACGCAAGGACTAGATTTTCAAAAGAAAAATTCCTGGACATCGGAATCAAGGATGGAAGAATCGTTAAAATCGGAGAAAATTTAAATGAATCAACACATCAGTTGATAGACGCTGCAGGAAAATTAGTTACTGAATCTTTTGTAAATGGCCATCTACACCTTTGCAAGGTTTATACCTTAACTAAAGTGGGAGAAAAAGCGCTTACTTCTTATCAGGGTGGCTCTATGGGTAAGGCTATGACCGCTATTGAGTTGGCTTCCAAAGTAAAAGAACAGTATGATGAAAGCTGGATAATTGAAAATGTTCGAAAAGCTATTAGACTGGCTATCAAGTATGGGAATACACATATTCGGGCTTTTGCTGATACCGATACAAAGGCTAAATTAGAAGGTGTGAAAGCTTTAATTAAAGCAAGGGAAGAGTTTAAAGAATCGGTTGAAATTCAAGTTGTAGCTTTCCCGCAAGATGGTGTAGTTCGAGACCCCGGGGCCGAAGATTATATAAGAGAAGCTATGGAGTTGGGTGCTGATGTGGTTGGTGGTATTCCCTGGATCGAATATACTGATGAGGATTCCCGGAAACATATTGACCTGATGTTTGATCTGGCTAAAAAATATAATAAGGATGTTTCCATGCTAATCGACGATGCGGGTGACCCCGGTCTCAGGACTTTAGAAATGCTGGCGGTAAAAACAATTAAGGAAGGTTGGGAAGGAAGAGTTATGGTGCATCATGCCCGGGCTATGCAGCTCTACCCCGAACCTTATTTCCGAAAAATTGTTGCCCTGCTGAAAAGAGCAAAAATTGGTGTAGTGAGTGACCCTCAAACAGGACCCCTCCATGCTCGGGTAAGAGATCTCTATGATGAGGGAGTGGGAATTGCTTTAGGGCAGGATGATATTGCCGATGCCTATTATCCTTTTGGAAGAAACAATATGTTAGAGGTTGCCTTCCTGACAGCTCACCTGTTATGGATGACTACTTTCGAGGAAATGGAAATTCTGTATGACCTTATCACCACAAAAGCAGCTCAGGCAATGGCAATCAAAGATTTTGAGCTAAAAGAGGGAAATAAAGCTAATTTGGTTGTACTGAATGCAGAAAACATATGGGAAGCTTTTACTAACCATGAAGCACCATGTCATGTAATTAAAGATGGAAAAGAAGTAACCCAAAAATAAAAATAATAAAAATAGAAACAAAATAGGGAGCGGTTAATTAATTTTATTTTCTGATACTGCTCCCTAACCATTTTAACCATCGATTCGAATTATCCGGTTAACCACCCTTTTCCTCTCTACGATAAGGTTTAAGTAAACCGGCAGGCACAGCTGCCCTTCTGGAAACACCCACCAAGGCAACAATTGTTATAATATAAGGAATCATAAGGAATACATGGAAAGGAATCTGAATCCCCAGACCTTGAAGTCTAAGCTGAAGCCCATCCAGGAAACCAAAGATAACCGCCCCTACAGCTCCTTTAAGAGGATCCCAATTGCCGAAAATTACCATAGCAATACTAACCCAACCCCTTCCTCCAACCACATCAATCAGGAACATATTCTGATGAGCCAGGGTTAGAAATGCTCCCCCTATTCCTATAAGAGCTCCACCGGCTGCCAAGCTCAATGTCCGGGTAAGATTTACATTTACTCCAACCGTATCAGCTGCAAAGGGATTTTCACCTACTGTACGTATCTTTAACCCAATCTTGGTCTTGTAAAGAAGAATTGATATTACCGGGATCAGCAGCCAGGCTAAATAGGTTAGCACATATTGATTAAACAGGCTGGGTCCAATAACCGGGATTTTGGAAAGAAACGGTATGGCCACCTGCCTAAAAGGTTCCACAGTTGGTGGAACTATGGGAGAACCAAAATAAAGTCGATAAATAAACATAGCCAACCCGGTAGAAAATAGGGTTATTCCTAAACCTGAAACATGCTGGCTTAAACCCAGATGTACAGAAAGAAAAGCCATAAGCAAAGAAAGAATTATTCCTACCAGGGCAGCAGCAAGTACCCCGGCCCACAATGAGCCAGTAGTAAAAGTAACCAGGAAACCGGTCATAGCCCCCATTAGCATAGTCCCTTCAATTCCCAGGTTTAGCACACCGGAACGTTCTGTAATGATTTCGCCGAGGGTAGCAAATATTATAGGAGTGGACATACGCATTGTTGCACCTATTAAACCTGTAATAAATGTGGTATTAAAAATTTCATTAATCATTTTCTTACCACCCTTATCTTATATTCTGTTAAAAGCAGAGAGATAAGCATTATAATCAACGCCATTCCCTGAATCACTTCAGCAATGTAAGTTGGAACCCCGGTCATTCGGCTCATGGTATGGGCTCCAACAAGCACAATACTGAAGAAAAAAGACGCAAAAACTACACCCAGAGGATGGAGATTTCCCAACATAGCAATAACTATCCCCGAATATCCATATCCGGGAGAAATATCCATAAGGAGGTGATAATGAATAGCACAAAGTTCTCCTACTCCAGCAAGACCTGCCAGGCCCCCGGAGATTAGGGCGGTTTTTAAAATAACAGAAGTTGTATTGATCCCCCCAAAATTAGCTGCCTTAATGTTTACTCCTACAGCTTTAGACTGATAGCCAAAGACAGTTTTATCATTTATAAACCATATAATAAGAACCGCTAAAAAGGCCAAAGGAATCCCCAGATGAAATCGTGATCGGGCTAAGAGCATTGGGTATCGTGCTGCCTCGAGTATACCGGGAGATCTTGGCCAGCTTGACCCTGCTTGTTGCAAAGGACCAAAAAGCAGTGTACCCATTATATGAATCATCACATAATTTAAAAGGAGTGAAGAAACTACATCATCCACTTTCAATTTTGTTTTAAGTATGGCTGGGATCGAAGCCCAGATGCCTCCGCCAATAAATCCGGAGATTATAACAATCGGTAAAAGTAAAAATTGAGGAACTCCGGTAAAATTAATTCCCACCCAGGTAGCAAGTAAAGCCCCGGCAAGAAGTTGACCTTCTGCACCAATATTCCAGAATTTCGCTCTAAAGGCAAATGCTACTGCCAGTCCGGTAAATATGAGGGGGCTTGCCTTCACAAAAGTTTCTAAAAGATTATATCGGGTTCCCAGAGCACCATAAAAAAGATAGTAATAAGATTTCCATAAATTACCCCCTGCAATAAGTATGGGAACTGCAGAAAAAATTAAGGTAATAACCACAGCAACTACCGGAATAATAATCTTTACCCACCCCGGCAAAGGTTTCCGTTTGATAATTTTTAATCCAATCATTTCTTTACTCCACACATTAGTAGGCCAATCTGCTCTCGAGTAGCCTTCTCTATTGGAACATCTCCCATCACTTCTCCTTCGTACATTACCATAATTCTATCACTTAAGGTAAAAATTTCGTCTAAATCTTCAGAAATTAAAACTACAGCTGCTCCCCTCTCTTTTTCCTCGAGCATTCTCTGGTGAATATATTCCATAGCTCCTACATCAAGACCTCGAGTAGGTTGGGAAGCAACAACAAGAATCGGTTTTCCGTCGAGTTCCCTGGCCAAGATTAGCTTCTGCAGGTTTCCTCCGGATAAACTCTTTACTTCTGCATTCCTGCCTGCGGTTTTAATATTATATTCCTCTATAAGAACATCACTAAAGTGATGAATATTTTTAAAATTTATTAAACCTTTATTATGAAAATTAGGAGAAATATGACTCTCCAGAATTAAATTTTCTTCTACTGACAGATCCATCATAAGTCCGGTTTCAATTCTATCTTCGGGAACTCTTCCAATTCCTAACTGAATAGCTGAGACAGGACTGCCAGTCTTTACAGGTTTACCATTTATCTTAATAGACCCTGTTACCGGTTCTCTTAATCCAAAGAGCACTTCAGAAAGCTCTCGTTGCCCATTTCCGGAAACTCCGGCAATGCCAAGAATTTCGTTTTTTCTCACTATCATATTTGCTTTCTTAACTGCTTCCAGCCCCTTATCATTTATTACAGTAAGGTTATCGATTTCGAGAACTGATTTACCGGGGGCTACTTCCTTTCTTTTAATTCGCTCTAAAATTTCCCTGCCTACCATAAGATTGGCTAACTCTTTAGTGTTTGTTTCGCTGGTCTTTTTTTCAGCTACAACTTCCCCGTTTCTTAGTATCACAATACGATCGGAAATTTCCATTACTTCATTTAGTTTATGAGAAATAAAAATAATAGATCTTCCTTCTTTAGCCAGGGATTTTAAGGTTTTAAATAATTCTATAGTTTCAGATGGAGCTAATACTGCTGTAGGCTCATCCATAATCAATATATCTACATTGCGGTAAAGAGCTTTGAGAATTTCAACTTTCTGTTTTTCACCGACAGCTAAAGTCCAGACCTTTGCCTCAGGATTAACTTGAAGCCCAAATCTATCTTGAAGCTGAAGTAGTTTAACTCTTGCTGATTTTAGGTTCAGAAAAATCCCTTTCTCCGAATCGGTGCCAACAATAATATTTTCCAACACAGTTTGGGAAGGTACCAGAGTAAAGTGTTGATGAATCATTCCCACTCCCCTTGAAATCGCATCCTTAGGGGAAGAGAGCTTTACTTTTTCTCCTTTGATATAAATATCGCCTTCATCACAGCTGTAATAACCAAAGAGGATATTCATTAAAGTAGTTTTACCGGCTCCATTCTCACCAAGCAGTGCACAGATTTCACCGGGGGAGAGAGTAAAATTTATATTTTTATTAGCAGTGACATCCAAAAAGCGTTTAGTTATAGAACGCATCTCTATAACGGGTTTTTTATTATTTGCCATTAATTATTAACCTCAAATTTAAATTCATATTGGCTTAAAAAGGTAAAAGACCGGCAGAGGCATTAATCTGCCGGTCTCAATTAACTAAAAGTATAATTTAGTCTAATCTGAAACGGGCGGCTCTTCAATAACCGGAACACGGAATGTTCCATTAAGAATCTTCTCTTGAATGTCCTTTACTTCTTGCAATACCTCTGCGGGAAGTTTTTGTTCGAAGCCATGGAAAGGAGCAAGTCGAGCTCCACCTTTAGCCATCATAGACCATTCACCTAAATCCATAGAAACCCAGGCATCTTTCTTAACCATCTCTATAGCAAATTCAATGGTGGGATACATATCCCATACAGGACCACTTATAACCACTTCCGGAGCAAGTTCGCTTTGATCGGACATATTACCAAAAGCTAGAATACCCTTCTCTTTGCAAGCTTCAAATACTCCAAACCTTTCAGCATAAATCAAATCTGCACCACCTTCTATTTGAGCTAAAGTAGCTTCTTTTGCTTTGGGAGGATCAAACCAACCTCCAATATAGGCAATCTTGGTCTTAATTTCCGGGTTAACTGAAAGAGCACCAGCCTTGAAGGCATTTACTAATCTGTTTACCTCACCAATAGGAATAGCAGCAACTACACCAAGAACATTTGTCTTGGTTAATCTACCAGCGATAATACCACAGAGGAAAGCCGGTTCATGAATCCAATTATCAAAGACAGAGTAATTGGGAGCTACCGGACCAAACTCAGAACCAAAGGCAAAAGCAATTTCGGGGTAATCCTTGGCTACTCTTCGTGAAGGTTCTTCGCCTGCCAGGAAAGCATCTCCTACAATTAAATCAAATCCTCTCTCGGCATACTCTCTTAATACTTTTTCAAAATCAGCTGCAGAAACTTTTTCAGCAAATTCATATTCTACACCCAACTCCTTTTGTGCTTTAAGACAGGCTTGGTGTATTACTCCATCCCAGGGTTCTTCGATAGCTGTCTGGAAAATTGCAGCAATACGAAATGGTTCTGCTGCCCCTACTACTCCTGCAAAAGACGCAAAAAGAAAAGCAATTATTAAAAACAATACTAACTTTCTCATTTTCATCCTCCTTAAAATTTGATTAATAAATTACCTAAATCCGATTTACTGTAAAAGAAACCTTACCCTATCACCACCTTTCAAATAAATAAAATATCAAGTGTTAATAAAATTGTTATTTTATTTTAACATTAACCTATAATTCTGTCCAATAGAACAAAAGAAAGTATTGAGTATATGGTATCGAGTATCGAGTAAAAACAAAGAAAAGTACCATTCGAAAAAGAAAATTAGAAAAACAAAAGTGATAGCTATTCTTTCCTTTCTCGAAGTATCCCACGAAAGTTTACACTAACTCATTCGTATCGCGTGATGCGTATTGCGTATTGCGTCAAGAAAAAGAAAGATACTTTCTCTTAACTCGATACTCTTATCTTTTGTATTCTTTCTTCTCCGTCCTAAACTAATTAACCAGGCAACTAACTAACCAACTAACTCTTTCCTCTTATTACTCATCACACATTACTTATTACTGTATTTCAATACTCGATACTGATTTATTCTTGACAATTAAAATTTATTATTATATTCTAAAATTACAAAAAAGACAGAATAAAGCTATATTGAATGTAAATATAAAGGAGAAGGAAAATGTCCTTTAAGTATATTGGGAAATCTTTTGAAAAAACTGATGGATATTCAAAAGTTACCGGTATGGCTCAGTTTGTCGCAGACATAAAACTCCCCAGAATGCTTCATGCCCAAGTACTCCGTCCAAAGTTTGCTCATGCACTTATCAAATCTATCGACACCTTAGAAGCTGAAAAAAGTGAAGGGGTATATAAGGTTGTTACCGGCCAAGGTTGTGAAATCTTTTTTGGAGCATGCGGATTCCTTGACCAAAATCCTATTGCAGTTGATAAAGTCAGGCATACTGGTGAACCGGTAGCAGTAGTCATCGCCGATACAGTCCAACACGCTAAAAAAGCCCTATCAAAAATCGATGTAGAGTATGAGCCTCTTCCGGTACTGCTTGACCCGGTAGAAGCTGCCCACAATAAAGATGTTCTAATTCACCAAAAACTCGGAGAATATCCTCATCTCCCTTCCTACTTCCCTCAACCCGGAACTAATATTTTTCATCATTACCGTTTAAGAAAAGGGGACATGAAAAAAGGATTAAAAGAAACAGATTTCATAGTTGAAGGAGAATTTGAATTCCCTCTAAGCGCCCATTCAGCACTTGAACCACATAGTGTAATTTGCAGGTGGGAAGGAAAAGACCGTGTTGAAATCTGGGCTACTTCACAAGCACCATTTGTGCTTCAACAAGTTATAGCCGATATGTTTAAACTTCCCCATTCTAATGTCCGGGTGCATATCCCTTACCTTGGTGGAGGGTTTGGAGGTAAATCAGATGTAACCATCGAACCGATGCTTGTATATGCTGCCAAATTTTTACCGGGATATGCCATAAAATTTGTTTGCAGCAGAAAAGAAGTTATGACCAGCACGGTTCTTGGCCGCGGTATGAAGGCACAGGCTAAACTTGGTGCCAAAAAAGATGGGACTTTTACAGTATTTCAGGCTGAACTTTATTTTTCTGACGGTGCATTCGGTGATACAGCAACCAATATTGTAACCGTTGCCGGCCACAATTCAGTAGGACCTTATTCTATAGACAACTGCCACGTCGATTCATATGGTGTTTATACAAATACACCACCGGTAGGGGCTTACAGAGGTTATGGTCACCCTGAAGGGAATTTTATTTCCGAACGCCTTGTTGAGCTAATGGCTAAAAAACTAAAGATGTCTCCTTCTGAATTACGCAGAAAAAATTTCCTCTGTGAAGGAAAAAAGAATTCCCTGGGTGAGACTATCAGAGATTATAATGGTAATCTCTTTAAATGTCTTGAAAATGTTGAAAAAGAACTCTTCTTTGAACTTAAACCCAAAGAAGACGACAAATATATTTACGGGCGCGGCATTGCAGCGATGATGAAATCACCAAAAGGAGCAGCTAATGCAGCTTCCTGCTGCCAGATAAAATTCTGCGCCGATGGCAGTATTCAGGTAAATTTAAGTGGTGTGGACATGGGTCAAGGTGCTCAGCAGGCAATGCGTCAAATCGCTGCAGAATATTTAAAAATTCCGATGGAACGGATTAGTATTTTTCGTGAAATTGATACTCAACATTCACCCTGGGAATGGCAAACAGTTGCTTCGATGTTTACTTACCGGGGAGGGAATGCTATTGTTAAAACTGCTGAAAAAGCCATTAAAATTTTAAAAAAGAATGCAGCTCCTATCTTAAAATTCGGAATTGATTCTTTGGAATACGACGGAGAATTCGTATATGTAAAAACCGACCCGGATAAAAGAATTGCCGTTAAAAATTTAGTCAGAGGTTATATGTATGAAAACGGCTTAACTGTGGGAGAAGTTGCAGAAGCAACCGCCGGAGACAGGCTTCCCGGATATACTGACCCTGACCCGAAGTTCGGTATGGGTAGTGCGGGTGGAACCTGGACCTTCGGATGCCAGGGATGTGAATTAAAAATTGATAAAAAAACCGGCGAAGTTATCATCGACAAATTTATTTCCTCTTTTGATGTGGGAAAGGTTATAAGTCCCCGGATGATAAGAGGACAGATTGTCGGAGGAGTAGTTATGGGTATAGGTCAAACCCTCAAAGAAAAGATTAAATTCTCTGAAGACGGAAAGATAACTAACGCAACATGGGTGAAATATAAAATACCCCGAATAAATGATGTTCCCCGAAAGCAAGTTGTAATCTGTGTGGAAACACCGGAAATTAGGGGTCCTTATGGAGCAAGGTGTATTGCAGAACATCCAATGGTTGCTGTTTCATCATCTATCCTTAATGCCCTATTTGATGCAACAGGCCATAATTTCTTCCATATTCCGGTAACTTCGGAAGATGTACTTAAGGTGATAGGAGGTAAGGCTTAAATGACTGAAATTATCAATATGACAGTAAATGGTATTAAACATAAAATTGCCTGTACTGGAAAAGAAAGCCTTCTTGAAATACTTAGGGAACACTTAGGTTTAACCGGGGCAAAAGAAGGATGTGGATACGGTGTATGTGGAAGCTGCACTGTTATTGTAAATGGTGAAGCGGTTACTTCCTGCACCTTGAGAGGAAAAGATAAACTGGAAGGGATTGAAGTTCTAACCATCGAAGGGCTTGCTGAGAAAAATGGAGAACTTCACCCCATTCAAAAATCTTTTCTTGAAGCGGGAGCTGTTCAGTGTGGTTTCTGTACTCCGGGAATAATTATGAGGCTTTATGGACTTTTAACAAAAAACCCAAATGCCCCGGAGGAAGAGATTCGCGAAGCCCTCTCCAAGCACCTTTGTAGATGCACAGGTTATGAAGCTATCTGGGAAGCAGCCCTTCTTGCCCAAAAAAGAATTACTATTTCCTCATAATAATTCTGCCCCGTAAAGTTTTATTTTACGAAGGCAGAATTATTTTACTCTTATATTTATTCGGAAGCGGGAATAAATATTTACTTATTTAGATTCGGGTAACAACTTATTAAGAATAATTCCTACTATTGCTCCTAAGGCCATTCCGGCTACTTCAACTTTACCCTCACCTAATGGAATGGACAAAACAGCGCCCCCGATACCGAGAACCAGGACAACTGCAGAGATAAGCATATTTCTTGATTTTGAAAAATCTACCTTATGTTCTACTACTGTCCTTACTCCTACAGCGGCAATCATGCCAAAAAGAACTATAGAGATTCCTCCTACAACTGGTGTTGGTATAGTAGAGATAACCGCCCCTAATTTAGGAACAACTCCCATTAAAATTGCAAATATAGCAGCAATTTGCATAACCACAGGATTATACACCCTGGTAAGGGCGACCACACCGGTATTCTCAGAATAAGTAGTATTAGCAGGTCCACCAAACATGGCTGAAAGTGAGGTTGCCAAACCATCTCCGATTAAAGTTCTATGTAACCCGGGATCAATTACGAAGTCTTTCTCTACTGTTGCACCTATGGCTAATATATCACCGATGTGCTCAACCATGGTAGCAATTGCAACCGGTGCTATAATCATTATGGCGGTCCAGTTAAACTTTGCTACCGTAAATGTAGGCCACCCTAACCATTTAGCCTCGGCGATAGGGGAAAAATCAACTGCTCCAATCATAATGGCAACTAAATAGCCCACAATAATTCCGGTGAGAACCGGAAGAACCTTAAAGAATCCTTTGGCATATATACTTACAGCAATAACCACAGCGGTTCCCACAAAAGCAAGCCCCCAATGTCCTTTAGACATATCTATGGCCACCGGAGCAAGCTTTAATCCGATAACTATAATTATTGGCCCTGTTACCACAGGAGGGAAAAAACTTATAACTTTTTCCGGCCCAAATTTCCCAATCAGTAGAGCAAGAATTAAATACATTAAACCGGCAATAACAATACCCCCGGTAGCATAAGGCATCCCAAACCTATCCGCAACTACCAAAATTGGGGCTATGAAAGCAAATGATGAACCCAAAAAAACAGGTACTTTACCCTTACAGATAAAATGAAAAAGTAATGTACCACAACCTGCCATAAATAAAGTGACTGAAATATTAAGACCGGTAATAATAGGGACTAAAACTGTTGCACCAAACATAGTGAAGGCATGCTGAAGACCCAGGATTATCTTTTTCTCGGGAGCAAGATAATCTCCATCACGTATTGCGTCAATTTCCGGAGAAGATTCTTTCGACATAATATACTTTCCTCCTTTTTTAATTTTTATTCCCGCTTCCAGAATTATTTTTTTAAGATACTGCTAAACTATTAAGAATATACTTCTTGGTTTATTACTATTTCATTTTGTCCTTTATCGCTTTTAAAACCTTTTCCGCTGTTATAGGCAGTGAATTAATTCTACAGCCAATCGCATCAAATACTGCGTTAGCAATAGCCGGTGCAGTAGGCACCATGCAGGGTTCTGCGATACCTCTTGCTCCCCACGGTCCCGTAGGTTCAGGAATCTCAATTATACTAATCCTTATTTCCGGGACATCTCCTGCTGTGGGTATCTTATAGTCAACAAACGAAGGATTTAAAACTTTCCCCTCTTTAATTTTCATCTCTTCTAATAATGCGGAGCCTAAACCTTGAACAATACCACCTTCTATTTGAGCACAGACAAGTTCAGGGTTTATAGCTTTTCCTGCATCATAGGCTGCGGCAATTTTTAAGACCTTCACCTCACCTGTTTCTATATCTACTTCAACTTCTGCGGCCTGTACTCCAAAAGTCCAATAAGCCACGGGTTTATCTCCCTGACCGGTTTCCTTGTCAGTATCTTTTACGTCGGGAGGAATAAAAGCTCCCCTTCCGATAATAGGACCATGTATTCCAGACCCATCAGGCATAGTTAAACCCATAGCCAGATCAGCAATTTTTACTTTCTTATCAGGATAAATTTTTGAAATGATCTGTTCATCTTTTAACTCTAAACCCTCTTCAGAAATACCAAATTTTAATGATGCCAATCTTAACATCTGATTTTTCGCATCTTCTGCCGCCCTCTTAACTGAATTTCCACAACAATAGGTTGTTCGGCTGGCCACAGTCTGCCATTCATAAGGAGTACAATCTGTATCTCCGGTCATTATACTTATCCGGGAAATAGGAACAGTAAGTACTTCAGCGGCTATCTGGGTTAAGACAGTATCAGAACCCTGCCCCAGATCCATCGCAGTAACTAATAAATTAACCGTACCGTCTTCATTAATTTTTACAATTGCTGAAGAACCTACATTATTAGGCATTGAAGGTGCTTTATACATACAAGCAATTCCCTTGCCCCGATATTTTATTTTCGATACTTTTTTTTCTCTTTTATCCCATTCTATATCTTCGGTAACTTTATCCAGACATTGTATCAGACCTACATTCTCCAGAATCTGTCCGGTTACAGTACTGCTGCCGTCTTTTAAGGCATTTTTTTTTCTGAATTCAGCCGGGTCCATTCCGATTTTATAAGCCACTATATCCAGATTCTGCTCTATAGCAAAGTGTATCTCAGACATCCCAAACCCGCGGTAGGGACCGCCTACCGGATGATTGGTATATACACAAATCGAATCAGCTTTCACATTGGGAATATCATAGGGCCCGGTTGAGGCATATCCGCCTGCCCGGGCGATATTTACCCCGTATTCCGTATATGCGCCGCCATCCCAGTAAAATTTATTTTCTTCGGCAATAATCTTACCGTCCTTGGTAACCCCGGTCTTAATCCTGGCATACATACCCTGCCGAACAAAAGTATTTATAAAAACATCTTCTCTCGAAAAACTTAGTTTTACCGGGCGGTAATTAGCTTTTTGAGCCAAGGGTATAACTATTCCTTCAAGAGTAGTACCTGCCTTCGCGCCAAATCCTCCACCTATAGCCGGAGAAATAACTCTAATCTTATTCAGGGGCATATCAAAGGCAACAGCAAGAGTACGCCTTACCGCGTAAGGTGATTGGCAGCCTGCCCAAACAGTAATTTTACCTTCGGGGTCTGCCTGAGCTATAGCACAATGGTTCTCAATAGCACTATGCTGTATATGGGGGACGTAAAACTCATTTTCAAAAACAAAATCCGCTTCTTTAAAACCTTTTTCGATATCTCCCTTTCGAATTTTATAGTGGTTGCTTATATTAGTTCCACTCTGAGGTAAAATTATCGAAGCATGCTTGTAACTTCCCAAATCTTCATGGATTATAGGGGCATCGGGTTTTATACCATCCAAAGGACTGAATACAGCTGATAGTTCTTCATAATCTACTTCGATTAAAGAAACTGCTTCCTCGGCAATTTCTTCCGATTCCGCGGCAACTGCCGCAACGGGTTCCCCTATAAACCTTACCTTGTCAATGGCCAGAAAAGTTTTATCTTCCAGGTAAAGCCCTACCCGAATAGGCACATCCTTCCCGGTTATAACCACTTTAACTCCGGACAATTTTTCTGCTTTTGAGGTATCAATTTTTAATATTTTGGCATGAGGGTAAGGACTCTTCTTTATTCTGGCATACAACATCCCGGATAATTTTAAATCATCTGTATATCTTACATAACCGGTTACCTTTTTAATACCGTCTACTCTTTTTTCGGATTTTCCCACATATTTCAGCATTTTACTTCTTCCCTCCCTTCTTGGCAGAATCAAGTACCGCATCTACAATACGTTGATATCCGGTACATCGACACAGATTGCCCGACAGGGCTTCCTTTACATCTTCTTCTGTTGGATGGGAATTTCTATTAAGCAGTGCCTTGGCAGACATCACCATACCCGGTGTACAATATCCACACTGGATTGCATTATGTTTTAAAAAACTTTCCTGTATGGGGTCTAAATTAGTGCCGTCCGATATACCTTCAATAGTCAGAATTTCTTTTCCATCTACCTCTACCGCCAACATCAAACATGAATTTACCGGTTTATTGTCAACCAGTACTGTACATGCTCCGCATTCGCCAGCCCCGCAACCCTCTTTTGTACCGGTCAGGTCAAGATCTTCTCTAAGCATTTTCAAAAGAGTCTTATTGGGTTCAATTTCTATTTCTTTTACATCACCATTTATGGTAAAAGATATTTTATGCTTCATGCCGAATACCTCCTCTTTACCTGCAGAATTGCTCGTCGTATTAAAACTTTTACAATCTCTACTCTATATTCTTTTGAGGAACGAACATCAGAAATGGGTGAAACTTCAGTTATAGCAGATTCACCGGCTTTTTCTAAAAGTAATTCATCTATTAGCTTCCCTTTTAATAACTCCTCCGTTTTAAATATTCTTACTGGTATGGGAGCAACGGCTCCCAGTGCAATTCTTATTTCATCCCTAACACATACTACGGCTACACCAACTGTTGCCAAGTCAACATCTTTCCTGCGACTCTGTTTTATATAAACTCCTGTCCATTTATCTTTTATAAGGGGAACGGTTACCGAGTTTACAATTTCTCCTTTTTTAAGAATATTCTTTTTTACACCCGTAAAAAATTGATTAATTGGAATTATTTTTTCCCCTGTCGGGCCAATGATATTCACCTTTGCATCTAAAACTAAAAGTGGCGGTGCTGTATCTGCAGCGGGAGATGCATTGCAAATATTGCCTACCAGAGTTGCCCGATTACGCACCTGATACGAACCTACGGTTTTACAGGCTTCAGCTAAAATAGGATAATGAGTCTGGACTACTTTTGAATCTGAAATTTCATTAAGAGTAACAGTCGACCCGATATTTAATCCATCCTGTTTACTATAAATTATTCTGTTAAGTTGGGGGATGGCTTTGATATCAACTAAATATTCCGGTTGGATAATCTTATCCCGCATTCCTACAATCAGGTCTGTTCCGCCATTTAGAATTTGAGCTTTTTCTCCGTGTTGGGAAAGAATTGAAATTGTTTCTTCGATTGTATCTGGTTTAAGGTATTCGAATTCTTTCAATATAACTTCACCTCACAATAAATTTTGGAATTTAATTAATCTATTTTTTATTTTACTACTTAAACTTTATATCACAAATAATAACATCCGTAAAACTTCAAAATAATTATCTGTCTCAAATACTAAACCGGTAGAAGAAATCTGTTTCATTCCCGGATAAAAAGATGCTTTAAATGCCCTTACATGTTTTTTGTATGAAATTTTTACTTTAAAGTACTCGGGTAATTCAATTTTACATTTATCAATATCTCCTTTTAGCATGGACTCCACACTCTCTTTAATTTTTTCTACTGCAAGTTTCGGATGAATGCTGATTACGGAATTACCCACGCCTTTATTTACAGCCACGGTTTTGATGTTTTTATTTACTTTATTCGCTTCCTTGCAAATTCCTTCATCTCCGCTTATAAAAACCACGGGCACCCCCATGGTAGCAGCGGCATAACCGTGAATTAAAAATTCACTGGCAAATTCTCCGTTTAACTTTATATAATTTAAACTGGAAGAACTCAAGGTATGGGATAAAGGATTAGAACTTGAACTGCCAAAAGAATGATAACCAATCATTAATAAAGCATCAAATGATTCGTCCAATTCCTGGACCATTTGATAGGGATGTTCACTCCAACCCCGAACTAATTTAATTATTTGGGGCAATTCAGCTGCTATGATATTTCTTCCGGTATCGTGGGCATCCTTAATCCAAATTTCTTTTGCTCCCGCCTTTATTGCTCCTTCACAAGCTGCTTTGACTTCATCGGTCATCTGTTTGGCAAACTTCTGATAATCAGATTTTGTTTTTTCAGTTTCATCCCAATGAGTAATACCGGTTACCCCTTCAATATCAGCACTAATATAAATTTTCATAACAGTTCTCCTTTAGAAATTAATTTTCGATTAATATTATTATTCTACACGGATGATACAATTTCCTCTTTTTTAAAAATAATTCTTAGAGAAATTTTAATTTTATAATAATTTTTGATTTGTCATTCCCGTACTCTCTGTCATTCCCCCACTCTCTGTCATTCCCGCGAAAGCGGGAATCCAGATTAATAAATTTATTTACTTTTTGGGTAGTAATTATAATTATGTTATAATAAAACAAAAAAATAATCAAAGGAGAGATTATGACTAATAAAAAAGAAGAATTTAAAGTCTCCGGAGAAGACATTACTGAGAAGATTAAAGAAATCATAAAAGAGGGAAATGCCCGAAGAATAATTATTAAAAATGAAGACGGTGAATCAGTTGCTGAATTTCCTTTAACCGTAGGTGCAGTGGGAGCTCTTATCGCACCGATATTAGCTGCAGTGGGCGCTATAGCTGCTTTACTTACCAAATGTACTATTGTAGTTGAGAAAAAATAAAGGTTAATTGGGGTCAAATCTTTATTCTTGACAGTTAATTAATTAACTGTCAAGAATAAAGATTTGACCCCAATTAACCTAATATTTCAGCAAATAATTTTTTGCCTTTCAATTGAATATCACTTCCCTGTTTATTTCTGCCTAAAGTAAGCAATTCGCCTTTCCTCCAGGGACCTCCTATTGGTGCCAGGACTAATTCGGTCAACTCTTCACTAATTTCTAATTTCTTTTTTAAATCTTTTGTTCTGTAGAAATCCTCGAGCCTATTATGAATTTTAGTATCCTTTGTATTTATCCATTCCAGGGCATCTTTCTCTCCCGGGTAAGGAACACTTCTTACCCGGAAGTAATTTTGAATCAACCAATAAATATTCGTATTCAATAAAAACTCACAGAAAAGAGGTTCTTCATTTAATCGACCTTCTACTTTATCCAGGGCATGTTTTTGAGAAAAACGTTCCCAGGATTTTTCGTTCTCTGTTAATTCATTAGATTGAATTTTCCATCTTTTTTTGAGTGATGATATCTTTTTTTCTAATATACCGGTTTTATCAGATAATAAATCCCCGTCTATTAAAGCAAAATCGATAAATGATATAGGTTTATCAAGGTCTAAATCTCCAAACGTTCTAAGATTTATATCAACAGGAATATTTTTTATATAAAAATGTAGACTTTCTAAATCCAGAGAATTATCGCCCAAAAAAACAAAGATATCAAAATCACCACCAGAGGACATATCCTCAGGAGGTCGACTTCCATAACGCACTATTCCAATTACTCTGGGACTTTCTTTAAGTTTATCAATTAACTCGCTTAGATTCTGAAAATCTTTCATACTTTTCCCTTTTTTATCCCTCAATCAAATATCATAATTATGTGTCTATCATCGAAGCCAATTAGTTAGGGTGACCAGGCTGGGTCGTTCTGCTCTATTCATCGGGCGAGAGGTCTCTTCCTACCTAAAACAATAAATCAATAGTTACACTTTGATAGCCTTGAAGATGTCAGTGTTACTCAAAATCCCGACAATCTCTTTACCATCAAAAACAGGTGCCCTCCTGATACCGGTATGATTAAATAGTCGGGCACAATACTTCAGGGCAAGACCAGGGGAGACAGTGATAAGCGGTTTGGACATAATCTCAAAAACCTTTACTTCACAGGGATCTTTCCCTGGATCAGCGACTTTGTTAACCACATCTTTGCGGGTCATAATCCCCCAGGCGTCCTCAGGTCCCCTTCTATTCACGATTAAGCAGGAAACCTCTTTCTCCCTCATTAACTTGATGGCATCAGCCACTGTCTCCTTGCCATCAATACATATTACATCCTTAGTCATTACATCAGCGGCTTTAGCAAACCTTAAGTCTCTCAAATCTTTTTCTATCATTTTATCTCCTCCTTTCTTTCAAATATACATTACCTTATTCCACCCAACCTCAGTCACCTTTTAAATTATAACAAACTCAGGATAACTATCCAAAATTATCCTGCCTGCTAAAACCTATTTACGGTGTGTAAATCTTTCGCATATGTTCTGATTTGTGGATTAATTTTTTTATATAAATAACTTCATCTTCTTCTACTCTCAGGGTTTTCACTATATCTGAAAGTTTCCAGCCCTTTTCTATAGCCAACAAAATTAAATCCATCTTTTCATAAGAAATTCTTATTACCTCTTCATCATCAGTAAGACCTGGCATAACATCCGGTGAAGGAGGTTTCTCGATAATTCTTGCAGGGATATTCAGATAGCAGGCGAGTTCCCTCACCTGAGTTTTATATAAATTCAGAAGTGGCATAATATCAGTGGCATCATCACACCCATGTTTTACAAAGTATCCAATCTTATATTCGCTCTTATTGGCTGCCCCCACTACCAACCTATTCTCTAATTCTGCATAAAGATAGAGCAGTATCATTCTTAATCTGTGTTTTGCCCGATAATAAGTATTGCCTTTAGCCAGATAAGAGTTAAATTCTTTATCCTTAAAACCTGAAAGGCTCTCCAGAAAAGGAAGTTTCCCGGTCTTTCTCTCATAAAAACGATACGCTTTTCTAATTAAGGCTCCTTTTAATTTCCCTAAAGAAAGAATTTTATCCAAAGGAAACAGTTTATATATGCCAAGTTCTTCAAGATAAGGAGTAATATCAACTAATTTTGCTTCAATCCCCAATTCCCGGGCAAAGCTTAGAGCATCTTGAGTGTGCTCTTTTTTTGAATCTTTCTCAGGCATAATCAAAGCGAAGGTTTTTTTCGGACCAAGTGCCCGCACGCACAAAGCTGCAATAACTGCAGAATCAATACCCCCGCTTAATCCTAATATCACTCCCTCTCTTTCTAATTTATCAGTATACTCTCTAATGAAATTCTCTAAAGAAATGGCCACT
>Ga0164313_10001474_pt1 | contig 20779 bp, 14 predicted proteins | sample GuaBasSedimGuay4_FD_113735 | JGI IMG/M metagenome (GOLD analysis project Ga0164313, IMG submission 113735) | Subseafloor sediment microbial communities from Guaymas Basin, Gulf of California, Mexico - Guay4, Core 4569-4, 0-3 cm | ecosystem: Environmental > Aquatic > Marine > Hydrothermal vents... | reverse complement strand
TGCCATCTTGGCTAAATACCGGATTGGCAGAACTATAAAATCCATCGGTTAAACGAAATAACTTGCCACTTGACAATTGAAAAACCGAAATTCCGGAATTAAACAAGGCTGCATTTGAAGCACTTGCAAATACCAGCCACTCGCTATCTGGAGACCAAGAATAGTCGTTGATCTCAAAAACCTCGTTTTTATCTACTTTAATTACTTCCTGGGATGCTACCCTGATGATAAAAAGATTTCCCTTTTGATCAGAAAAAGCAATTTTTTTACTATCGGGCGCCCAATGCGTCCCCCTGAAATAATCGATAGAGAAGCTGGTTAATTTTGTTGGAGTTCCTGTTCCATCAGCATTACGCGTATAAAGGTTGTATTCCCCATCAGCATCCGAAAAATAAGCCACCATTTTGCCATCGGGCGACCAGTCGGGATTATGCTCAGCAACACCTGATGTATTCGTCAAATTAACTGTGTTGCCATGTTCTGCAGGCACGGTTATCAATTCTCCACGTGCATCGAATAAAGCGCGTTTTCCATTTGGGGAAATCCAGTAGGAATAAATGTTTTCCTTCAGGTCTTTCAGCTGCGGCATTAAAGTAATATGCTCCGATGGCACTTCGATGCTCACTTTACTGCTCGTTTTCGAACTAAAACTATACAGGTAAAGCGCCCCGCCATTTTCAAACACAATGTCATTTGGTCCTAAACTAGGAAATTTAATATCATATTCTTCAAAAAAAGTAACCTGCTTGTGAGATTTTGCCTGGGTATCGTAGGTCCATAAGTTTAATTTATGCTTAGGGCCCTGATCGCTCATATAATAAATGAAACTGCCATGCCACATCGGAAAAGCATCTGACCCTTTGTAGGTCGTGATTTTTTCAGAAGATTTATTTTCAAAATCATAAATCCAAACATCACTTGCTGTTCCGCCCTGGTATCGTTTCCAGGTTCTGAATACCCGGCTTAAATATTGGTATGCCAGCTTTGTTCCGTCCTGGTTATAACTCCCAAATTCTGCATAAAATAAAGGCAACTGACTTGCAGCCCCCCCATTTGCATCAACAGTATAAAATTGGTTAAATCGGTTAGAAGGTGATTTACGCCTGGAGGCAAAAAGTACTTTTCCGCCATCGGGTTGCCAGCCTATTACATTTTCACCACCGGGGTGATAAGTCAACCTTTTCAAATTACTGCCGGAATTGGAAATGGTATAAACATCTTTATTGCCCGAATAATTTCCCGAAAAGGCAATGGTGGCTCCATCTGGAGAAAACTTAGGAAAAGCTTCAATTCCAGGTGTGGAGGTTATTCTTCGGGCTAGCCCTCCGTGTTTTGAAACTGTCCAAACATCTTCGGCATAAACAAAGGTAATTTCCTTAGCAGAAACATCCGGGAAACGCAGCATTAGTGCATCAGGTATATCTGCAGATTGAGCATAACCACCTATTGAAATAAAAAGTAATAATTGAATAATAAATAATTTCTTCATGGTATTTGGTTTTTACCAAATGTAAGAAGTATTAAATTATTGAAATTGAAAATTAGTTGAAAGGTTATAATTGCGGTTAATTGGAATAAATTCCAGAATTGCTGACCTATGATAAACCTATTCCATTTTAACGCAAATAAGCCCGTGTGCTTTTCACGTCATCAAGCGGCCCGAAAGTAAGATTGATACCAAATCGATAGTGAATCGCCTGGTAGTTAAATGCATTAAAAGCCGCCAGCAAATTATCGCTCATAAAATAAAATTGCAAGGGACCACCGCGGACCATTAACCCAACGCCCACATTGGCATAAGAACCGCTAATAATCGAGTAGTTTGCCGTTACACTGAGATTGCGCTCAAGCCGGAATTCATATCCCAAAGAAAATGCCGGGCGTATTCCCGCCCTAAAAAACTGCAAGTTTATCGTAGCATAAAAGCGGTGTTGCTCGGTCAGGTTATATTTAGCACCAATGTACCATTTTGGGGTAAGCGGAGTTCCATAATTGTCATTTACCTCATCCAACTTGAAAACTTCGGAAATTGAATCTTTTATTCCTTCTAAAATCGAATCGGTATCCAAATCACCATCATAAATATAATCCTTAATGTCAATGCCGTTTAAAGCAAACGATTTTCCATTGTTTACATACGATTTTACGTTTTCTTTCCATTTAATACCACCCAAATCAAGAATACTTGTAGAAAATTCCCAGTCTTTATTTGGTTTATAAACCACTCCTAAATCAACAGCAAAACCATTGTTCACCATTCGTGTAATGTAATTTCCAAAATCATCGATATTATCCAGGCCTGAAGTGTTAACTTCTATGTCGCCATCAATTAAAATAGCGTAGGTTTCAGGGTCGGTATAAATTCCCATATCAAAAGTTCGGGTGTAAATATTTGCAAGGCCAAACAATAAATTAGCATGAATACCAACATCCCATTTACCCAATTTTCGGGCATACCCCAGGCTAATTTCCCTATAATGGGTAGCATTTAAACCCAATCCTTCTATACTAACACGCTCGCCCAAAAAAGCTGCATTTCCCTGGATAGCCAATTCAAAAATAGATTTTGGAAATGTTAAGTCGATAAGCACTTTATCCGAAATACCCAACTGTAAATAATTCTTGCCAAAAACATAGCCAAACATAAACCATTGATCTTGTTCCTGATTATAAATATAATTATCGTCATTTAGTTTACTTACAAGGTATTCGGGATCAATAACCAGTGTAGAACCGTCAATTACAAAACCGTCGTTAACCGAAAACGAAACATTGTTGTAGTTTAAGTTAATCGAAGCTAAAGCAGGTATGCCTATTACCATTTTTGAATCGGGAAATACAGCCGGATTAACTAAATTCCTTTGCGGAACCCCTGAAAGCTGATAAAGTGTAAGATCTTGCTGTGCATTTAATCCGCCAGCGACCAAAAAAAGAGATATTATGATTAGTCTTCTCATGGTTTATATTTCATCGGGATTAACAAATACTTTCGCCTTTATACTCAATATAAATCCAAGGGTATAATCATCTTTTATTTGAATTACCTGGTTTTCGGGAGGGGAGCCATTGGTGGTTTCCATTCCCACAAAAATAATAAGGTGACTAGCTTCTGTCAGATTAGTAATAGATTCTCCTGACAATTTTATATCTGTGATTGTTTTTGTTGGTTGAATTACAATTCCATCCTGATCGATTATCCCGGAAGCAAATATTTGTGAAGGCTCTGCAAAGAGCGAATCGGTCAACTGAAAAAGCGAATCAGTCATGTAAACCTGAACTATTGCATCAGCCGGGAACCCATTATCAAGAATCAACCGGAAAGTAATTTCCAATAACTCTTCAGGATTTTCATCAACATTTATGGCGATGGTATCGGTAAACACCCAGTCCCAGGCATAGCCTTTTAATGGAAGGTGAACATCTGTCTCAATTTTCAACCTCGCTTCGTGGCTAATAAAATTCAATTCCGGAGTCGGTCCATTGGGGTTGGTGGTGGCATTTAACCCCCATACAATTTTCTTAGCCCCATCATTTAAAATGGTTTCAATATTTGAATTTTCGTTGGTAAACTCATTGACCATGGTTGCTGTATCGCCCATAACCGTAGGATAGGCAATAATAAAAGGGGCATCGGTAATTCCTTCGAGAATTAGCTCGGTTTCTGTTTGGTCATCGATATTTAAGCTTTTAAACTCAGTTACATCAACTTCTACCGGCAAGCCAATTCCATTATATGTTGTAAATGTTAATAGCGGATCCAGAAATTGAAATTGCCCTTGAAGGGTGTTGTCGAATAAGTCGATATCTATGGTGTCGGTATCAAGTGCAATTAGGTTTTGACCAAAATAACCGGTAACAAAATCGATTCCAATATCTTTAAAAGAAAGCGTTATAGTTAGCTGATCATCACCGGCAGGAATATCAGGATCGTAAGAAATTATCGCTTGGTAATCAATCAATATCTGGTTAAACCCCAGATCTTCCTGGGTAAGGTCAAACAAATAATCCGACATGTCGAAATTATTTTCTTTAGTCTGGCCCGGCAATAAATCCACTTCGTAATGGAATGGCTGACCATCTTTTGTGGCATTCGGAATAGTAAGTGAAACCTTGGTACTAAAAGCAAGGTCTGAAGCTAATTTTATATTCAAAAACCCATTTAATATGGCCAATTCATGCACTTCAACGTTTTCGGCATCATCCAGGTCAAAATCAAGGGTAAAAACCTCTGTGTTTTGTATGGTATCCATTACAGGGATTGGAAAACCCGGATTTGGATAGGGCAATGTATTGGTCATCTCAGCATCGCCTAGCTTAATAATATCGTCGATACTAAAAGAAAAAATCGTTCCTTTATAAACCACATTCAGCACTCCGTTTTCATCTACAATCAAAAAGGAATTGCTTCCACGTTCAAATATATCGCTAACGGTAAATGTTGAATTAATTAACTCACCAGCCAAATTGGTATCAAATGGCTTAAATTTTACATCATCTAACTGGTACTTCTGACAAGAGACAAAAAGTAAAATGACACATAAAACTGACCAAAAGAAAAATTTCTTCATATTTCTACTCATTTAAACCATAAACAATTATCCCACCCGTTAAATCAGCAATTACCATTTCCATAATACCGTCTTTATTAATGTCCTTTATACTTATAGGGCTTAATCCATTAATTGGAAAAGCGTTATATGGTTTCCCCGAAAAATTTATCAGATAAGCCATTTTAGTTTCAGAATCATTATATCCAATCCAGTTATCATCATTTAATCGGTAAAGGTTCGGTGAGGAATTAAGGCTTTTAACTACAATATCATCAAAAAGCTTTTCGCCTTTCAATAGATAAGCAGCAATTTTAAACTCATTAAAGATAAAAAATCCGCGCGACTTTTCCGACTTTATATAGGAAACAATTAATTTATCGCCCGGGATTCCTTTTATAGGCAAGTACTCTTTTTTACCACCAAAGGTTAATTTTATTACTTGTCCCAGGGTATCGATGTAAAACACACCCGAGCTTGCAATGTCTTTTCTGGCAAAAAGGTATGAAGCGCCGAATTTATCCCCTACATTTTCTTTGACTTTGTATCTTGACTTTCCTTTTCTATCTAATAAAAATAGGGTGCCATTGGCCGTTGTTGAAACGATATAATCCTTTTTACCCAATTTTAAATGTTGTGCCTGTTCAGTGATTGCACTTTTAGCTTTGTTAAATTTCCAACCTCTTACCCGTACTCCTTTTGCATCGTACATCAATAGGCGCCCTTGTGTGGTTCCAATTACAATTCTATAATTAAGTTTTCTGTCGTAGTCGAATAAAGCCAGGGCATTTGTAGTGCTTTCGGGTAAAGCTATTGGATATTTTGCAACGTTTCTGCCTTTTCGGTCGATACAATAAAGGCTATCGGTTGTGTTAAATAACAATTGCAACCTTCCGTTTTTATAAATATCGATTTGATTTGTTTTTCCGAGAATAGGTTTACCGAGCGGGTATTTCCAGAGTAATTCTCCAGTATTGCTTACCAGGTACAAATTATTTTTTATATCCTGGACCAGGATATCATAATTTCCTGATTTATAATCACGCACTATTTCGGGTTTCCGGGTTACTTTTTCGCCCAAAGGCAAATCCCACAAACCATGGGTTTCTTTAATTAATTCTACCGGGTGGTGCCTGATGATGGTATGTGCATAAATCAATCCTTTTTTATAATTGGAAAACTGGATCACGAAAGCCTGAAGGTTATTAATTTCCGGTTCCCGGGGTAACCATTTCATTAAAACAGAATCTTTTAAATACTTAGTCAGAAAGTTTTTCCCAACTGCCGGAGACAAGTAATAAACCGAAGATGCATCATCTAACAATTCTTCTTTTATTTGAGAAAATGAATCGTGTTTTGCAATGGTTTTATCGTTTTTATTCTGTTTAATTATTGTGCGGAGTGTATTGGGATTATTTGCCACGAAAACATAAGAGTCGTATAAAACGAAATAGGGGTTTGTAATTCCTTTTTGGCTTTCACCTAATAGATGTTCGAGGTTAAAACTCTGATTAAACCGGCTAAAACCATATCCCCAAAAAGAAATATAATCTGAACTATCTGCTAAAAAAGGAGCTGCTTTATCTCTAAATGAAATAGAATCTTTTACCTCAATAAATATAAATTTAGAAATTTCGTCTTCATTATCATTTTCTAAAACACCCAATCCAATAGTACTGCCCATCCAACTTTTCAGATAGGTATCCAATTCATTTCGCTGCAAATCAGTTGCGTTTTCTTTGGATAGGTTTTCGATAAGCAATGGAGGGTTACTCATACCAAAAGCAACAAAAAATGCCGTTTTAGAAGGGATTACTTCAAAATATTTTAAACTTTGTGGCTGTTGGTCTAGAAATGAAACCAAACTATCGTTTCCACCACTGTCATATTTAACAAATCCATGACCGGAAACCAAATTTGCTTTTGCATATAGATCAAGTACTACCCATCCGGCAAAATTTAAAATTGGTTTAAATTCCGGAATTTGGATAATCTCGCTCAGCGGTCCTTTAATCCTGCTGACATTCAGAAACAGGTTGTGAACAGCATCTTTTTCGGCAAGTTGTCTTATTTCAAGGAAGCTTTTATATGCCTTAACAGAAGTCCTGTCTTCAAGCGCATACTTTGCAGAATTAAGCAAATCAGCGTTTAAACTGGCCATTACAATATTATTATCATAGGTAAAGTAATAAGGCAAACCACTAATAGTAAAAACTGATTCGACTTCCCCATCTGGTTGTCCGGAAGTATTTATAATACCTTTTAATTTATTTACCGGGTCTGCCAAACAAATCAACGTGCTGTAGGCCCCATTTAATTTATGCACTGATATTGATAATTCTTGTTCTTCAGGCAGTGTATCCAATAACGAAATAAACCCATCAAAATCTTTAGCCAGGGGTGTTTGCCCAAAATCCTTATACAATAGTGACGATTTATAAAAATGTCTCAGGCCTTCGCCCCCATCTTTAATTTCTAAAATTACGATTGCGTCTGATGGAACAGCATTTAAAGGATCAACTTCCTGGGTACGATTGAAAATAAAATGCCAATATGCCCATGCCCCCAATAAAACAATGAGTATAACCGAAATGATTAATGATGCCTTCTTCATTAAATGATAATTTCCTTAAGACTCAAATTTATAAAAGCGCAACGGGTTAATAAACTTTGTAGCTGATTTGTTTACACACTTAAATGTTAAGGGGATCTCTAAAAATTAATTTCTTTCAAGAAACGAATATAATGAACAAGATGTTAGGCGCAAATTTTAATGCATTATCCCGATAGTGCTTCAAAAATTTTTATCGTCTATTAAAAACCCTGAAAATATTGATGCGAAGTAATTTTAAGAGGTCCCCTTAAACAATTACTTGCCGGTTGAAAATGATTTAATTACTTTCAAAGTTCGAAATGAAAGAAAATCCTACCGGAAACTTTATAGTCTATCAGGCATCAGCAGGATCAGGAAAAACATTTAACCTGGCCCGTATTTTTATTGAGTCGCTCCTTGCCAAAACCGGAGATGGTCTGGCAAAAAACCTGCGTGGCGTAATGGCAATAACTTTTACAAAAAAGGCCGCCAACGAAATGAAAAAGCGGGTAATCAACTTTCTGGACCTTTTATCAAACGGTTCGGACCTTGATCCGATAAATAAAATACTATTAAAAGATATTTCTGATAAAACGAAGTTAACGTATCCTGAAATTAAAGAAAGGGCCGCTGTAATGTTCAAAATAATTATGGAGAATTACAGCAATTTATCCATTGGCACCATCGATAGTTTTAACCAGCGTATTGTACGGTCTTTTGCTCGCGAATTAGGGGTGAATTTCGAATTCGACATCAACCTGGACAAAAATGAATACCTGGAGCAAGCCATTGATAAACTATTCGAACGGTTCGGAACCAATAAGGAAAATGATGAGTTATCGCAAACCCTGATAGATTTTTTTCTGTCGCAACTCGATAGTGATAATGACAGCACCTGGAATTTAAAATACCTTATCAATGATTTTTCGTCGGATAATTTTAATGATGAGCTCTATGATCTTTTCGAAAAACATCCGGAAATAAATAAATTTAACCTTAGGGAAGTCAAACGGAAACTAAAGGTACCTATCGATAATTATACTGCAGAAATTAAAGAACTGGGAAGCCTTGGGCTTAACTTAATGGTTAATGCAGGGCTTACTGTATCGGACTTTTTCCATTCGGGGAGTGGGGTGTTCCCGTTTTTTGAGCACGCTTCGAAGGGCGAGAAAAAATTTGATCTTCCGAACAGTTATGTAAAAAAAGCACTGAACGAAGATACCTGGACTAAGAAAAAACCTACGGTCAATGCGCAGCAATTTCTGCCGGCTATTAAATCCGAATTGCACAACGCATTGGTCCAACTGACCGATAAAAAAGAATCGGGCCAGAAGTTACGAATCAATGATTTAATTCTAAAACAAATCCATTTTTTATTGTTGGTCCGGTTTATTGAGGGGGAGTTAAAAACGCTAAAAACAGAAGAAAATACATTGTTGATCGATGATTTTAACCGCCTAATTGACAAAGTTGTAAAAAATGAACCAGTCCCATTCATCTATGAGAAAATCGGTGAACGTTACAAACATTACTTAATCGACGAATTTCAGGACACGGCCATTAAGCAATGGCATAATTTTGTTCCATTAATCGATAATGCCTTATCGGCCGGCAATCAAAACCTGATTGTAGGCGATGGAAAACAAGCTATTTACCGTTGGCGTTCCGGCGAAGTGGAACTTTTTAATAACCTGCCTGAAATATATGGGGCCGATGGTGAATTGTACAATCTGTACGAGCAAAATTTTAAAAGGGAACATAAAGTTGAAACACTTGCATATAATTATCGGTCGAAAAAGGAAATCGTAGAATTCAACAACAAATTCTACGGCGAATTAGAAGAAATTCTTGGAGATTTTAAATCTGTATATCATCAACACCAACAAAAAGCGGTTAAGCCTAAAGGAGGTTATGTAAAGGTAGAAGTGCTAGATAAAGAAATGATTAACGAGGATGAAATGTACCTCAAAAAAACCTATCAATCAATACTTGAATCGATTGAAGATGGTTTTTTACCCGGGGATATTGCTGTTCTGGCCAGGAAAAAAGACTCTCTGAAAGATATTGCAGAATACCTTACAAAAAATAATATTACCATTGAATCCAGCGAATCGCTGACCCTAAAAAACCAACATGGCATCCAATTCCTGGTTTCCATTTTAAAATACATTTTAAACCCCGATGATAAAACAATTCAATATTGGTTTTATTATTTCCTTGTAAACAAATTCTCTCTTGAACCAAATCTGCAATTTCAGGAAATTATCGAAAAAATAAATCCGGCTGAAGAAAAACTAAATGAATTGGGATTTGGAAAAGTATTAAGCCATGCCAGTTCCCTTCCATTGTACCAAATGGCCATTAAGCTTGAAAAAGATTTTAAAATCGGAATAGCACTCACGGCCTATTTTAAAACATTTTTGGATTTAATAGAAGAATTCGGGAATAAAAGCGGGAAACAGCTTGATGGGTTCCTGGAGTGGTGGGACGAAATAAACCCTTCGATTAGCACCCCCGATAACCCTGAAGCAGTAAAATTACTTACCATCCATAAGGCAAAGGGATTGGAGTTTCCAGTTGTTATATTTCCGTTTGCCGATTGGAAAAAACAGCTAACTAAAAAATATATCTGGATTGACTCCCCTAAAGAAATAACTGATGAACTTCCTAAGGTATTATTAAAACTAAGCAAATCGCATTTGAAAGATACGCCACGCGAAAAAGCTTATACTATTGAAGAGAATAAAAGCCTCCTGGATGATATAAATTTACTTTATGTAGCCACAACCCGGCCATCGGAGCGATTGTACCTTTTTACTTCTGACGAAAAATCCGAATCGTATATTAGTGCCAAAGTCACTAAAGCATTAACTGCGATGAATATCGGCGAAAACACTATTTTTGAATTCGGTTCCCGGGTTAAAAAAGAAAAAGCAAAAACAGACAAAACGCCAGGTGATATAACCGATCTAGATCTAAAGCCTTTGGATACAATTGACCGATCTGAAGTGGTAAAAGTTTCGTTTGAACACTTAAAATACCAAAACGAAAATGTAAGGCAAGCACTCGATTACGGAAAAACCATTCATCAGCTTCTTGCAGAAATTGAGACTTCAGATGATATTGGTCACGCTATAAGAAATGCATTGCAAACAGGACTTATATCTAAGAAAGAATCAATTAGCATAGAAGCCAAACTCTCCCGATTGTTAAATATCCCACTGGTTCAAGAATGGTTTGGCAGCGACGGATTAAAAATAAGGGAACGTGACCTTGTAGATAAAAATGGCAACATTTTAAGACCAGACCGGATTGTAATTTCAGATAACCATGTTACGGTTATTGATTATAAAACCGGTATGGTTAGCGAAAAGGAATTAGAGAAGTATAAATCCCAGGTGTTAGAATATGTTGAAGCACTGCAGAATATGAAATACGAATATGTTTCTGGTTATTTGCTTTCCATCGATAACGAAGCAGTAATTCCGATAATTACCGGACCCTGATTTTATCCCGAAACATCGGGACGCAAGCCTCATTCTTGGTACCTTCTTAGAGCCACTTCCAAAATAAGGAATTTCTAAAGAGATACCATGGAGTGTTTTTCGACTCAAACCCGGTTAAAAACTGGTAATTAAATGTTTATTCTATTTAATGTCGTTAGCACTACATTGTTATAAACTCCTTTCTTCTGATTTTTTGTAAATTGTTCAGAATAAAAAAATTCAATTCAAATGAAAAATAAAACGACCCCTGTAAAAAAATATATCGGACTAATTCTGTTAGGTATATTGTTCCTAATGTCCGAAGTTGGTTTTACACAAAACGAAGGAAAAATAAACATTGAAAATTTTCATCACGAAGTACAGGATGATGCATATATTCCCAGCTCACGGAATAGTATGGAAACATCGCCTGCTTACCGGTTTTTTAGTACAGAATACTTTACTGTACAAGTAAATATTGATGAAAACGGAGATAACATTTTGGGGGATGCCTCAAATGAACCATCGATAGCCGTTGACCCTACGAATCCTGACAGAATTGTTATCGGTTGGCGTCATTTTGAAACCATTGAGAGTAACTTCCGGCAGGCGGGTTACGGTTATTCTACTGACGGAGGCGAAACCTGGACGTTTCCCGGCGTAATTAACCCAGGTATTTTTCGTTCAGATCCGGTCCTTGATTTTGATGCTGACGGGAATTTCTATTACAACAGCCTGACCGGAAATTTTGCGACCGATGTTTATAAGATTGATGATGGAGGAGTTGAATGGGGAGATCCGGTTCCGGCTTTTGGAGGCGATAAACAATGGATGCGCATTGACCGGACAGATGGTATTGGAGCAGGCAACAACTATTCCTTTTGGAATTTGAGTTTTAGCACCTGTTCAGGATCATTTACACGTTCGACTGATGGCAGTGAGAGTTTTGAAGATTGTGTCTCAATTAACAACAACCCTATTTGGGGCACACTTGCCGTTGATGCAGAGGGTGTTTTATACTTGGTTGGGCGAAGTGGTTCAACGATTAGGGTAATAAAATCCTCTTCGGCGCAAAATCCTGAAAACGAGGTGGAATGGGATTCGTTTAACAGTGTTGATTTAGATGGCTCCCTGGGCTTTCAACATCCAATAAATCCGGCAGGGTTACTTGGTCAATTGTGGATAGATATCGATATTTCTGAAGGGCCTGGTAAAGGAAATGTTTATGTGCTTGCCACCGTAGATCGTTTTTCAAATAGTGACCCTGCAGATGTTATGTTTGCTAAAAGCACAGATGGTGGGGAAACATTTTTGCCTCCAGTGCGGATTAATGATGATTTAGGCACAAATAATATTCAGTGGTTTGGCACTATGGCCGTTGCACCTAATGGCAGAATTGATGTTATATGGTTAGATACCCGAAACGCTCCTTCAGGAACAAATATGTCGGAACTTTTCTATTCTTATTCCATCGACCAAGGCGAAACCTGGAGCGATAATGAAACACTTTCAATTCCTTTTAACCCGAACATCGGATACCCCCAACAAGATAAAATGGGAGATTATTTTGATATGGTTTCTGATGATAACGGGGCACATCTGGCCTGGGCCAATACGATTAGCGGTGGACAAGACGTGTATTATACGCACATTACACCTTCAGTTGTTTTAAGCATAAGTGAAAATAATCAAACCAACTCCTTAAAGGTAAAGAATTACCCCAATCCCTTCAGTGATGAAACAACCATTGAACTTTTTGCACAAAATAAAGAACATGTAATTATTGAGGTATTTGATTTGTTGGGCAACAAGCATAAAACACTATTAAATAAGGCCATTTCAGGAAACTATAAGGTGAAATGGAATGGAAGTAATGAATATGGTGACAAGCTTAATCCAGGATTTTACCTGATATCTGTTAAAGGTGAGAATGAAACATCCGTTATAAAAATCCTTTTAGAATAATAAGATTGAAGCATTAACTGTTTTTTCTTCTATCGCGTGCTGGCGAATGCCCCATGCCAAAAAGTTTATTTTCCCTTTTAAACTTCATATTTGTTTCCCTTGTTAACCGTTCACCAATTGGGCTGATTAGTTCTTTTCCTTCTGCCCCGGGGTGTTTTATAGCGCTTGAAATCGGATAAGCATTCATTTCTTCGGGCGGATAAGGCTGAAGCAAGTTGGTAATATCGGTTAAAGGTGTTTTTTCATTTAACCACAAACGTTCGTGCTGTTGCCTTAAAATTACGGGGCTGCGATGATGCGGTATTTTTTGTAATAGGCTATTGGCCACCGTAGTAATAATAGCGTAGCTGATAAAAGTTTCGCCGGTAACAACGTCAACCCAATCGTCGTAAATTCCGGCAAATGCGAATGGTCGTTGTTTATTCTTTAAATATACCAAGTAGGGTTTGCCCAATCTTTCTTTGGTAGTTCCTTCTATAAATGCATCAGCAATTACCAGGCATCTTTTATTCCTGATCGCATTTCTAAAAGCGGGTTTAGTGATAATCCCCTTGCCTCCTGAATAATGTGGGTCGTTCGATTTGTTATAATCCCCTTCGGCGCGGGCATTAAACAAATACATCCTTTTTTTAGCCCACGATGGCGTAAAACCAAATTGTCCCAGGTCTAACTCATGCTTATTGCGACCGAGGATTACCGGCGCAAAATTTCCGGGGCCCACATTGTATTGCGGTTCAAATGCTACTTCCCCCGCATCAATATTAAATCGCTTTTCAATGGTTTCAATACTCGAAACAATTGCATACCTACCGCACATTGGTTTTTTGTTTTAACGTAAATTTACACCGTTTTTTAGAGTATCTGTGATTCTTTAAATAGTATAAAAAAAAACTATGATAGCAAAAACACCGCTCCCGCCCTACTATGCAGTAATTTTTAGTTCTATTAGAAAAAATGGGGATAAGGGTTATAATATAATGGCTGAAGATATGCTTAAATTAGCTTCAAAACAAGATGGGTTCCTGGGAGTTGAATCAACAAGGGAAGAACTTGGAATAACTGTTTCGTATTGGAGGGACCTGGATTCGATAAAAAAGTGGAAGGAAAACTCAAAACATAAATCTGCCATAGAAAAAGGAAGGTCTATTTGGTACAAATCATTCAAAATACGTGTTGCCAAAGTAGAGCGGGATAAAAAATTTGAAATAGCATGAAAAATAAAATTACATGGAGCATTATACATTTCGATGACCTTTCCGTAAATCAACTATTTGATATACTTCAATTACGAAACCAAATTTTTATTGTTGAGCAAGATTGCCCATACCTTGATATTGATGATAAAGACCGAAAAAGCTTTCATGTAATGGGTTACAACATGCAGGGCCAATTGGTTGCCACATCCAGGGTATTGCCCCCCGGGGTTTCGTATCCCGAAGTTTCCATTGGCCGGGTGGCTGTATCCGTACAAGCAAGGGGGACCGGAATTGGTCATGAATTAAACCACAAAAGCGTTGAATTTATTTTTGAATACTACGGTAAGGTTGCTATCAGGCTATCGGCCCAAAAACACCTATCCAAATTTTATAGCAAGCATAGTTTTAAAGTAGTGTCGGACCCATACGACGAAGATGGGATCCCACATGTTGAAATGCTTTTTTCACCTTAATAACATTATACTTCCTGTATATTTATATCGAACCCCTGTTATATCATATAAAATCACAACATAATTATAAGCCCCTTGCGGCTCATTGTATCCATCCCACCCTTCGTATGCGCTATTACTTTGAAAAACCACCGTTCCCCATCTATTGAAAATACTAATCTGATACTTCTCAATTCCCCCAACATAAGGAATTAAAACATCATTGAAGCCATCACCATCTGGCGTAAACGCATTGGGCATATAAAAAATAAATCCTTTTACCAATACCGTTTTTTCTAAACTATCGAGACAACCAAAATCATTTTGCACAAACTGCACCACATTATAACTTCCAGCTTCATCGAACATATAATTAAAGTTCTCTTCATCAATGGTATCAAAATCACTTATTATATATTGCAAGGCCGTTTCACCTAAAGACAAGTTAGAAATGTAAACATAAGGGGACTCGATCTGAACTTCCAAAGGCTTTACATCGAAATTAGCAACAGGTACCGGAAAAACATCAATGGACAGAGGAAATTGATAAAATACCTGATCGACACAGCCAAAGGTAGTAGTAACAGTCAGGTCCACGGAAAAATTACCACTTTCTAAATAATCATGGATTGGATTTTCAAGCGGTGAAAAATTTCCATCATCAAAAGACCAGGTAAACCCCATAGGTGTATCGGCACTGGAAGCATTGTAAAACTGCACAGTAACCGGCTTACACCCACTGGTATCGGAAATACTGAACAATGCAACCGGATTTGGATAAATAGTAACGGAATCGGCGAATGTTTCTACACAGATATTTTCAGAAATCGTAAGTGAAATAAGGTGAGTTCCCAGTTCAGTAAACTGAACATCCTGTACATTTTGATTTGTTGACTGCCCCATACTGGCATTATTGCCAAAATCCCAAAAAAACAGGGCACTGGATTGGAATGCACCTCCCGCTTCAAAATCGATGCTGTTGTTATCAAAACAAATAGTATCATTATCTAACAGAAATTCCGCAGACAATAATGGATATGCATTATAAACAATATAGGTTGTATCCGGGCAGGCACCATCTTCAAATGCAATTAATTCAATTGAATAATCCCCTTCGAAAGGCACAGAAACAATGGGCTCAAATTGGCTTGATAACTCTTGGAAAGCATCTTTTATAATAGTCCAGATAAAATCGCTTGAATTTTGACTTTGATTACCTAAATAAAGTTGTAATCCAATACATGAGTCAAGTTGCGGTGCAATTTCAGCAATCACTTCAGGAATTACATATACATTTTTACTGACAGTTCCAAAACACCCATCGATATTATAAACAAGAGTAACTGTGTGATCACCGTTTTCCTGAAAATTAATATCAGGCGGAAAAACTTCACTACTCTCAATGTCCCCTCCGAAATCCCAAGAAAAATCACCACCCTCATCAAGTGTTCCAAAAGGAACAAAAGAATAAGTTATAATATCACCGCAATTTGGTCCGAAATAGTTAAAATCCACCGTTGTGGCTTGCTGAACAAAATAAGTTTGATACGATGTATCCGCACAGTTGGTATAGGGCATTGAAATTAACATTACTTCATAAGTTCCGGAGTCCGGAAATAAAAAAGTTGGTTCAAATTCTATGGAGGTATCCGATAGTATTGTTTCAACGCCAAAGTCCCACAAATAAGAATCGGTATTTAAGGAATTATTCTCAAACGTAATTTCAAACCCATCGCATAGCTGAATAGCGTTTTGTTCCGCAAAAAATGAAATAGGTTGAAGGCAATTATAAATAAAAACCTCATAATCACGTTTGGTTTCACTTAACAATACGCCATCGCGGTACTCGCTTACACAAATTCCAATGCAATATATTCCAACAACCAATGATTTTCCAGTTAAAAACCCTGTAACAGGGTCAAGTGCAACTTGAGGATCAGCTTCAAACGGAAAAGATGCAGAATATGAAGCCTCCCATGTTATCGATGAATATGGCGGGGGATCAACCAATTGAACAATAACACCGTCTTCAGAACCACCAATTAATGGTGTACACAGGCTATAAACTAATTGATCTCCATCCGGATCAGTTGCCGAAAAATCCAGGTTAAATTCGTCGTCAAGACAAAGAAAAGCCGGTGGTAATTGGTTAAAAACAGGAGATGAGTTACAACTACCGTTTTGCGGTTCAGGAATATGAGCCGTTAAGGTCATTCCGGTAGTAAATGGACTTTCAATATTTTTCAAAGAACCAATTCTACAACACCGCTGGTAAGTAACATCATAAAAACCGCCTTCGAACTTTAACTTAACATCTGTGATATACTCAACTTTTTGAATGCAAGCCTCGGTTGGAGTGGTAATGCAAGTATCGTTGATTAAATCGGTATCTATGAAGGTAACAGAATCGAAATCAACAAAAAGTGTTTGATGCGTACTATCACTCCGAATAACAAAAATAATTAGAGTCGTATCCAATGCCTCCACAATATCATCATTGCAATTGTTATAAATTACTATGTTTAATTGGTAGTTGTATTCGTCTGTTGAAGCATCATAGCCTAAACATTTATAAGTCAATTCACCACCTACCAAATGATGGCCAAATAATACAGGCGACCAAAGCATAAAGACAATATAAATTAAGGTTCTATAACTCAAATCAAGGGTTCATTGCACTAAATTATAGAAAATACAACCCTTAACAAAACCTTTTTAAACCAAATCCATATAATAAAAACAAGCATTAAAATGTATAATTCGTGGTTGATCTAGTTTAATTAATAAATAAACAATTAGTTATTAGCAATTTAAGGTTAATAAAAAGGCTAATAAAATTCAATTCCAAAGGATTGGATAAATTATCTTAACCACAAATAAAAGGCGCTACTTAAAAGATGGATTGCCATTAATTATTTATTTTTTTAATAAATTTGCTTACCTGTTTTATGAGAACTTCTTCTGAATTAATAGAAACGTGCAATAAACATTTTGCAAATGTATTTGAACATTCCGGTAAGGATAATCAAGTACTTATTTCTTTTTTCGGCCATTTCTCGCAGGATACAATCAATCGGTTATTAGAACAGTTAGAAAGCCATTTAGATAGGCTCGACGAAATAAAACGAACAACAAAAAGGGTTTTTAGTATCGTTGTCGAAGGTTTGCAGAATATTCTATTGCATGGGCGTTCGACAATGGATGAGCATCGCTTAGGGTTTTTCACATTTTCAAAAAGGGCAGAAGGATACAATATCTATTTTGGAAATTTAATCAGCGAAAGTGACTTTTACCGCATGAAAAAAGAGCTGACAAAAATCAATAATTTCTCCGCACTTGAATTAAAGGAATATCATAAAAAAATCTTGTTTGAAGGGAGTATATCGAGTAAGGGTGGTGCCGGATTAGGCTTAATAATTACAGGTATGAAATCTGATTCTGAATTAGAATGTTCCTTTTCTAAATTAAGCGATACCCTTTATTTTTATTCTTTGCATACCTTTGTAAAAAGCGTAAAAAATCAATAAACTGAGTTTGGTGAGTATTTACCGATAAATAACTGGCTCATTTTTAATCTCTGTTTTTACAAAAAAATACCGCAGGTCCACCGAAAAATATGTACCGGATAAAGCTACATCGAGATTTACAAAATCACTGAGGTCATTAATGTCGGGAATGTAGGAAACCCTGACAAAACCAATATCACTTAAAGGATAGTGCAATGAACCACCCAGGTAAAAATACCCTGACTTTTTAGTTCGGTATTCAAATCCAATACTCGCGGTTAAAGCGACGTTTATCCACGAATCACGAACAATTATATAGCGGTATTTATCGCGGTTTTTTGTAACATCCGAAGGGTAAAAATCTAAAGAAACCCCAAAGAGCGTATTCATATAAAACCGCTCTCCCAAGCGAATGAACAATAACCATTGCACAGGCACCTCGTAAGAAACCAGGTTCACACTCGAATTATCGTCGATGCCCTGAATATTATGCTTAAAATTAAAAGAATAATTACGGCTAACATAGTGAATCCCCGTTTCGAGGGTAAACATTTTCGAAAAATTATGACGAATAATCCCCCCTACCGAATATCCCGATGCGCTGCTCATTGAAAAGGTAATGGAATCGTTGGATACCGCTAGTTCACCAGCGTTTAAAAAAGAAACCGGTATGATTCCCCTTACCTGGATTCCGAAAATATTCTCTCCTTTTTCAATCTGCCCCACTATTAAGTAACTATTTAGCAGGAGTATAGCAGCAAATAGAAACCGAAAAAGGCTAAACTTAATTTTTGATTCGTAATTTTTGTCCAACACGTAAAACCGAATTTCTGTTAATTCCATTCAAATAACACAATTTATTTACCGATATCCCAAATTCACCGGCTATTTTATACAAATAATCCCCTCTTTTTATCATATAAAAAACGGTCCCTTTAGGTATTACAGTATATCCATACTTGTTTTTAGAACAAATAACTGTATCGGCTATCAGTTTTTCATCGCTAAAAGAAATGATATGCTCGGGGTTAAATGGCATGCCTCTAAAACGGATTTCAAAATGCAAGTGGCTTCCTGTTGATTTTCCTGAACTCCCCCCTAACCCAATAATATCACCAGCTTCAACCTGGTCACCAGCCTTTACTTTATAGCGGTGTAAATGTGCATAATAGGTCTCCAACCCATTGTAATGACGAATTACCACCAAGCGACCATAGCCACCGCTGTAACCTATATACCTAACCATTCCGGGGAATGCAGCCTTCACGGGATCCCAAACTTCGAGGTCAATGTCAATTCCATTATGGTTTTTACCCTCGCGCCAACCATAGCGGGAAGTTATTTTCCCTACAAAAGGCATAGTGAACCCACAACTCCAATAATCGTCCTTTAATAAAAGAGTCTGGCCCGAATCTTCTAAAAATAAGGTTCTACCATACGGATTTGCTTTTTTTGTATCCCAGGAATTATAAAGCACATTGGCAGGATAAGGGCTACCATCACCGGCCAAAAGCATAAAATCCATTTCCATTGGATAATCTTCGCGATTTCCTAAAAACAAATTAATTTCATTTATCAGGGCATACGGAATCGTATCGAGGTTAAAAAGCGAATCAAGAACAGTGTGCAATTCCCGTTGGGACTTACTTCGTAATTCATAAAAAAAATATAAATCACGAATCGTCTCTGTCGGAAGTTCATTTAAATTGTAAAGCGAATCCATTAAAAATGCCAGGCTGGTTTCGTCCAGATCAAATGCTTTGCGGGTTAACCACTTATCTCCGTATGTTACAACAGCAGAAAGCGTATCCCCTTTGGGCATTAAACTATCAGAAACAGCAAAATAGTTTACCGCACTGGAACTATTTAATAAACCAATATAAAGCAAGACAGATATTATAGTTGCGCGAAGCATTAATTACAATTTGCAAGCTCAAATATATAAAACAAAACAGAAGGAGACGGAAGACCGGAGACCGAAGACGGGAGGCGGCAGACCGAAGACCGAAGACCGGAGATGGAAGACCGAAGACCGGAGACGGGAGAATCTACTGTAAGCTAATAAAGTATCCGAAAATCGAAATTAACACCATCACAATCGTAAACCCCAATACTGCAAAACGTATCCACTTATTGCCAATAAACGGCTTTTTAAATTTCGCATAACTTAAATTGCTTAATTCCAGTACTTCTTTAAAGTGGCGTTTTCGTATACCAAATAACATAATGGGTTTTTCCTCTTCTTCGATAAACATTTCATGTTCCAGCGAATTTTGATTAAGCAAATGCTGAAAAAAATACCCCTGCTCAAAATTATAGAAGAAAAAAACCACATAATCCTTATTCTCAGGATGATCACGGTAGTTGGTTAAATTAAATAAGTTTTCAACTTTATTGCTCATTATTCAAATCTATAAGGCTTATTTCGCTTTTAGCGATTTCCATTTTATACTGCACCCCATGCTGGGTGGTTGATCTTTTAATTGCGGTTTTCCGGTTATTAACCGGTCGAGTGCATCCCTGAGCCCTTCGCCGGTAACAGGCTCATTGTTCCCGGGGTTCGCTGCATCAAACCTACCGCGATAAACAACGTGTCCTGTTGAATCAATAAGGTCGAAATCGGGCGTGCATTCTGCGAAATAGGCTTTGGCCACCTTTTGGGTTTCGTCGTACAAATAAGGGAATGAAAAACCGAATTTTTGACCAAATTCAACCATTTTTTCCGGCGAATCACCGGGATAATTCTCAACATCGTTCGAATTTATTGCAACAAACGAAATCTCCTTTGGAATATATGTTTCAGCAACTTTCACAATACCTTCGATCAGATGAATAACATAGGGGCAATGGTTGCAAATAAACATTATCAGTGTTCCTTTTTCACCTTTCATACTGTTGAGCGATAAAACCCGATTGGTTTTAGGTTCTGGCAATTTAAAATCCGGTGCTTCAAATCCCATTTCTATTTGCTTTGTTCCAATTAGTGCCATATATACTTTATTTAATCAATGCAAAATTCTAAATTTTAATCAAAT
>Ga0164313_10001473_pt1 | contig 20780 bp, 17 predicted proteins | sample GuaBasSedimGuay4_FD_113735 | JGI IMG/M metagenome (GOLD analysis project Ga0164313, IMG submission 113735) | Subseafloor sediment microbial communities from Guaymas Basin, Gulf of California, Mexico - Guay4, Core 4569-4, 0-3 cm | ecosystem: Environmental > Aquatic > Marine > Hydrothermal vents... | reverse complement strand
ATCTTGGGCGTTTTCCTGAATAACTACCACCCCCCGAACCGGATGACCGCGATGGTGAAGTTGAACGTCCTGAAGAGCCCCCTGAAGGACTTGATTGGTAAGATGATCCAGAATTTGAGCTTCTATTATAATTACTTTTTGTGGTGTTATTATAGTTGGATTGAAGCCTGTTTTTACTTTTCGCCCGGCTTTTTCGGCCATTTTCAGAACTATTGGTTCCTATTGCCCTGTAATTTGAATACTTTGAATAGTTTATCGCGTAGCCACTTCGTTTATCAACTGGGGCAGTTCCTTTAAAGTACCTGACATCATTTCCAAAAAGATAAGAGCCACCAGAAGTTCCCCCGGTACCACCATAGTAATCATTATTATAATTGCTTCCAGAATTGCCAGGATAAAAACTATAATAATCATTATCGAAATAAGGTTGATAATACGAGTAAGAAGAATTATATCTACGATAATTACAATAACTTCTTGACCAGCCATTTCGATAACAATAATTATCATATCCCCAGTTAAATGGCCACCGGTTATAATAGGAATAACCCATGTAGTGTGAATAACTAAATGCAATATGAAAATTAAGGGGTTTCACATAAGGCCAGTAATCGCGTACCGCGGGCTCATAGGGCTTAACAACTGAGCCATCCTGACTCGCTACCCCTCCTTCATCATCTTCAATGTAATATCCACTACTATAAAATTTTTCGCTATTTGGTTTATAGATATCATCGAGATAGGCATAGGATGCCTCTTTACTGGTCGAGCAGGAAGAAAATGCAATCACAATAAAAAGAAATACCATCCCTACCGACCATCTAATGGAGCTGGCTGATAAATATGATATGATTCGTTTCATTTTTTGTAGAATTTAATTCAATTTAAATAACTTTGCTCCTTTCAAAGTTACAAAAATCATACCGAAATACCTATGAGTAAACTAACAAAACGAGCGGATAATTATTCCGAATGGTATAACCAATTGGTCGAAAAAGCCGATTTAGCAGAACATAGTGCTGTAAGAGGTTGTATGGTTATAAAACCACACGGTTTTGCAATATGGGAAAATATGCAAAGCCAGCTAGACAAGATGTTTAAATCAACCGGACATCAAAATGCTTATTTCCCGATTTTTATTCCAAAATCGTTTTTTAGCAAGGAAGCCAAACATGTAGAGGGTTTTGCAAAGGAATGTGCGGTTGTTACCCACTACCGTTTAAGAACTACTGCAGATGGAAAAGGAGTTGAAGTTGACCCTACCGCGAAGCTAGAAGAAGAACTAATTGTAAGGCCAACGTCGGAAGCAATTATCTGGAATTCGTTTAAAGGATGGATACAATCGTATCGGAATCTGCCTATTTTAATCAATCAATGGGCTAATGTTGTGCGTTGGGAAATGAGAACCCGTTTATTTTTGAGAACCGCAGAGTTTTTATGGCAGGAAGGGCATACAGCCCATGCCACTCGTGACGAAGCGGTAATTGAAGCGGAGAAAATGCTTGATGTGTATACTGAATTTGCCGAAAAATATATGGCAATACCGGTAATTAAAGGGGTGAAAACGCCAACCGAACGGTTTGCAGGGGCATTGGAAACATACTGTATTGAATCATTGATGCAAGATGGTAAAGCATTACAATGCGGTACGTCCCATTTCCTTGGACAAAATTTCGCAAAAGCCTTTGATGTTCAGTTTACCGACAAAACAGGTAAACTCGATTATGTTTGGGCAACCTCCTGGGGGGTTTCTACCCGTTTGATGGGCGCACTTATCATGACCCATTCGGATGATGCCGGAATGGTTATTCCACCAAAACTAGCACCGATTCAAGTTGCAATTGTCCCTATTTATCGTAAAATTGAGCAATTAGAAGAAATATCTAAAGTAGCCTTAAAGCTTAAAAGCGAATTAGAAGCGAAAGGCATAAGGGTTATTTTTGATGACGATGATAATCGTAAACCCGGATGGAAATTTGCAGAATATGAAATGAAAGGTGTTCCGGTACGTATCGCCATTGGTCCAAGGGATTTAGAAAATGGAACTTGTGAAATTGCACGAAGGGATGAACTTTCGAAAGAAATCGTTCCTTTTGATACTGCCGTTGAAAAAGTTGCCGGATTAATGGACGAAATTCAGGATAACCTGTTTGCCAAAGCTTTGAAATTCCGTGAAGAAAATACTTTTTACATTGACAATTGGAAAGACTTTGAAAAGAACATAAAAGCCCAGAAAGGTTTTGTATATGCCCATTGGGATGGCACGGAAGAGACCGAGGAAAAGATAAAGCAATTTACCAAGGCGACTATTCGTTGTATTCCTTTAAATGGAAAGCAAGAGGAAGGTAAATGTATTTTAACCGGTAAACCTTCGAAAGGAAGAGTAGTATTCGCAAAAGCCTACTAACCTGCATTATTCATAAAAAATGATAAAATCTTTAACTATATCTGATTATCAAATAATAACAACTTAATACCAGAAAATATTTATATTATCATTTTTTACAAGTGCATTTATTTTAATGCATCTACTTCGTTACAAAACCCTTGAAATATGTTTATATATCAGCGGATTTCGATGCCTTGTATCTGCATCAAACTAAACGCATGAATAATACAGGCCAATGAAACACGAATTCGAGAAATTAATTGAGCTGCTTAAAACCAAAGCATCGGTTAAGCAAGATGTATTTGCTAAAACCAAGGAGACTTTTTGTTTATTAAAAGAAACCGCTAAATCATTTATTGATGAACTTTCAACTTTATATAAACAGAAAGACGAAAGGGTTAAAATAAATCTTCAAGATATTAATGACTATGAATTCAGGGTTTTTATCGGAGGCGACCTTTTGGTTTTTCATATGCATACCAATGTTTTTCAATACCCCAAATCACATTTTTTTTGGCAACACTCCTATTTTAAAGAAGACCCCACACGTAGCTATGGTGGAATGATTCATGTTTATAATTTCCTGGCTGATTCGATTCAATTAAACCGGGAGAAGGATTTGGGTTTTCTGATTGCACGGATTTTTATCAACCGTGAAAATCATTTTGTACTTGAGGGGCAGAAGCAATTAAATATGATGTTCAGAAACCTTAAAGACCAGGTATTTGATGAGCCTAATCAATGTAGGGTGATCGAGTGTTTAATTGAGTTTTCGATGAATTTTGAACTTTATATCCCGCCTTATAAACAAGTACAAACAGTATCGGTAAAACAAGCACAAGATTTCAGGCGGAGCATAAAAATGAAAACCTCGAAACGGCTTGGTTTTGAGTTCGGAATTGATAAAAATTATTAATTTGCATTAACCCTATTTTTGTTTTGGTGAAATAAAAATAGTTTTAAATTTGCAGTCCGAAATTTTCGGGAGTTATTATGGTCCGTTCGTCTAGGGGTTAGGACGCCAGGTTTTCATCCTGGTAACAGGGGTTCGATTCCCCTACGGACTACAAAAAAAGAAGGGTTGAATTAACCTTTTTAAATTTAGGTTATTTTGGTCCGTTCGTCTAGGGGTTAGGACGCCAGGTTTTCATCCTGGTAACAGGGGTTCGATTCCCCTACGGACTACAATTAAAAAAGAAAATATGGCAACACATAAGTCAGCAATGAAAAGAATCAGGTCTAGTGAGACCCGTAGATTAAGAAACCGTTATCAACACAAAACCGCGCGTAATGCTATTCAGAAACTCCGTGAGTTGACCGATAAAAAACTAGCAACCGAAATGTATTCGGGTGTGGTTTCGATGATTGATAAATTGGCGAAACGAAATATTATTTCAAAAAACAAAGCTTCGAATTTAAAATCGAATATTGCACTGCATATTGCAAAGCTGTAATAGCCTTTAATTAATTCGATTTATAAAAATATTGCTGTCAGCTTGTAGCTGATGGCTTTTTTTATTGGAACGAATACAAACTTAATTACACCCGCAACCCCCGGTGCTTTTGGTTTGCCCCGAACTGGCTCCTTCCCTTATTGCATGTGCTGTATTTTCGAAACTCGCCACGCTTTTCCTACTAATTTGCATGGCAGAATCGTTTAAGTACTTGCGTTGATACGGCTTAACCGATTGACAGGAAAAAATTGATCCTATCAGGATAAGAAGAACAAAAGCGCTTAAAACTCTATTCCCCATGGGTATCTAATTTGGTTTTTAAATCTTCCGAAAAGTAAATATTTTCTAAATCTACGATAATAATGCAAGATACGCCTTCCATCTGTTCTATCATTTCCATCCCGTCTTTAACCCCCATAACAAAAACCGATGTCGCTAAAGCATCCGATAATTCGGCGCTCCGACTAAATACCGTTACGCTCATCAATCCGGTGGTTGGGTATCCTGTTACAGGATTAATAATGTGCGAATATCTAATTCCATCATTCTCAAAAAACTCTTCGTAATCGCCTGATGTAGCTACAGACTTATTTTCGATTGGCAACCAAAACAGAATTTCCTTTTTATCAACCGGATTGGCGATTCCAACTTTCCATGGTTGCCCATCGGCCTGTCTGGCCCAAACCGTAAGATCGCCACTTGCATTTATCACTCCTCCGGGTACTCCATTATCAATCATCAATTGTTTTACTTTGTCGGCTGCATAGCCTTTTCCAATCGCTCCAAATTCAATCGAGATCCCTTTCTGATTCAGGTACACTTGGTTTTCGGGTTGTAATTCAATATGCTGATAACCAACATTTTTTAATGCTTCTGAAAGTTGCTGCTGTTCTGGTAATTCGTGTTCCTTTTTATCAAAAATATACAAGCCTTTTACTCCACTGAATGTGATATCAAATGCACCTTGAGTAAGTTTCGAAATCGCCAGACTTCGCTCGATCAGATCATAAAGTTCCTTGTCCACTTTAACTGCTTCAATGCCCGAATAGGCATTGATCTTAAATGTTTGAGAACGTTCATCCCAACTCGATATCAATGCTTCGATCCGCTCGATTTCAGCTATGGATTCCCTTATCATTTCCCAACCATGTTCAACGTTCGAATCCACAATGGTTATTTCGAAATTACTGCCCATTAAGAAAACTTGCTTTTTAATGGTTTGCAATTCCGGCTTTGCTAAAAAGGGATCAAATTCTTTGATAAACTCCCGGACAGGTTGATTGATATAACTAAATGTGGTAAGCACTTTGCCATCGTTATCGAGCAAAAGTAGGTGCGGAAAATAACCTTGTGGATTATACTTTTCGGCCAATGCCTCGTTCTGTATCACTAATTCTTTAGCTTGCTCTTTCCGTTGAGGAAAATCCACTTTTAAAATAACTAGGTGAGTATTTGAGAATTCTTGAAACTCAGGATTATTTAAAATTTCTTTTTCGAACTTAATGCATGGCATACACCAATCGGAGCCTGAAAAAATAAGGAACACCGGTTGGTTTTCTGCTTTGGCTTTTTCGAAAGCGAGATTTCTTTGCTCGAAAACCTGAGCATTTAATTTCGGTAGGCAAAAAGAGATCAGGATTAACAATATACCTGCCTTAAATATTCTACTAGTTACAATTTGATAAACAGGCAGGTTGCTCATTAAAATCCGTTGATTATTGTTTCTCAAAATTACGAATTAAGGTGAAAGTATACATGTTAACCTACGTTCTTTTTAAGATATAACACGAAGGCGTCATGCTGAACTTGTTTCAGCATCTTTAACATTATTACTAATGAGATGCTGAAACAAGTTCAGCATGACGATTGAGGTTGAGTATGATGGTTGAGGAGAACGTTGACGGTTGGGGAGAATAATGACGATAGGGAAATTGATAGTAAAAAGATCATTGACTACAGATGAGGATACTGACGGTAAAGAAGAAGAACGAGCATCTCGTAAGAGAACTAAAAATCCTTCTTCCTTGCTTTTCTTACAATTAACAACAAAGGCAGTACCATCCAAACAAATAATATGCCCAATGAAGCGAACAAACCCTGTCCGGTGCCAAAAAACTTTTGAAAAACAGCACCGGTATATCCCATCAATGCTGAGATATCCAACTTTAGCAAAATCATGATGCGTGATAAATCAATGGGGTTTAACATGCTCGATGCCAACGCAAAATTCTCGAGTGGATATTCTTTAAACCAGATCAACATCAACAGAAAAATACCATCATAAATTACCGCCATAAATAACCAGAACAAAATAGCCAACCCAAAGCCCTTAATTCTGTTTTGGTTCGAAAGTGCAATATAAAAAGCGATGCCCGAGAAAATCATGGTCAGGCTAAAACCTACCCATAACAACATCAGGAAATTAAAAATCTCATTTGACATAAAGAGCCCGTAAATGGCAAACGGAATTCCTAATCCAATGACCAGGCTAAAAGACAGCGATAACGCCAAACCCAAAAACTGTCCCAGAAAAATCGAAGACCTTTTTATAGGCTGTGCCAACAGCAATTCGGTAAACTCTATTGAATTGTAATAATACATAATGCCAAAAACAATACCGATAAGCGGCCCGAGAATAATAATTACGTTCATCATGGTGATAATGGCCTTGGAAATATCGTTGTTCAGAAACAGCAACACAAAACCCAATAACAAATAAAACGCAAAATAAAAATAGCTCCAGCGACTACGGATTAAATCAAAAAACGAATATTTTAAAATCTTAATCATGCGGTTTCGATTATCGGGTTCTTTTTAAATATATCGGCAATCGCATGTTCAAGATCGGGTGCATTTTGCTGATTTACAAGGGCTTTTACACTTCCCTGAAAATATATTTTGCCTTCGAGCAAAAACACAATGTCTTCGGCAATGTCTTCTACCAAACGGATAATGTGCGTAGTAAATAAAATTGTTTTGCCCTTTTTTACTTCCTTATCAATCAGCTTTTTTAAGCGGAGTAAAGCCACAGGATCAAGTCCGTTGGTAGGTTCATCTAAAATAAGCAAGGGATTGTCGAACATAAACGCCAACACAATATTTACTTTCTGCATAGTTCCACCAGAAAGGTTTCGTAATTGCTTATTCAGATATGGTGCAAGCTCGAAGTATTCGATAAGTTCGGCATCGCGGGCATCACGGTTTCGGATATCTTTAAGCATCGCAATAATTTCGCGCACTTTAAGGTTGGGCGGAAAATTAGCGATTTGAGGCATGTAATCAATTTTATCGCGATACTGCCAATCGTTTTTAATGGGTTTTCCCGCAATCGATATAGAGCCGCTATCTGGCAATACCATGCCCAACATACATTTTATCAGGGTGGTTTTACCCGATCCATTTGGTCCCAAAATAGCATTAATGGTGCCCTTGTTTATCGAAAGCTCCAGGTCTTTCAACACCTCGAGTTTCCCAAATTTCTTATTTAATTGCTCAATTTTTATCATTAATGTTGTTTAATCAGGGTCATGTGAGGTTTCGAATCCATTAAATCGTCGGGGGTAAAAACGGGAGATACTTTTTCGGAAAAGTCAATCAGGTAAACAAATAAACTGCGTATCATAATTATTGATTCGGGCACTTGGGTGGCAACGTACGAAAAAAGCTTTACAGGACGAAACGGCACATCGCCAATACCGTCTTTATCTAAATCGTATCCGGTGTATTCGGACCAATAGTTACCATCGAATGAATTATCATTTAAATGCCCGGTATAAGCCAAATCGAACGAATTATACAAGAAATTATTATCCCTAAAAACATTGTCAAAACAAGCACCCAATACCTTAATAGCCCACCCATTTTGTTCGAAGGTATTGTTCGTAAAAATCAAGCGGTTCGATCCTTCGGCGTTGATGCCTGTCGTATTTCTCAAAAACACATTGCCGGTTAATTCACCATCGTAAATCTCTTTTAAAAGCAAACCATAAGATGCCGGTCCCCAATTGTCCTGAAACAAGTTGTCAATCATGGTTATCTTTTTCGAAAACATAACCGCCACCCCTGCCCCATTGTTATTAAAAACATTACCCTGGTACAAATCATTGTTCGAAAACATAAAATGCAATCCATACCGCAACATGTATTCACTAGTATTTCCTATTATTTCGCTGTTATCGACAAACTCAAAATAGATACCATCGCGATGTTTTTTGATATGGTTATTCAAAATTTTTACATGGTTACAGTGCCAAAGGTGAATAGCATTTCCTGAATTAATCTGCTGAACAGCTTCTCCATAAACCCTATTGCCCTCAACTAAACCACTATCCGATTGCTCCAGATAAATTCCAAAAAATGTGTTAATTAATAGATTGTTTTTTATCGTGAAATGCTTTTTCCTTTTAATTCGAATCCCGGCATGGTCGACCGTATAGCTTGTCCCAACATTTTTAACGACAAAACCCTCCAGCCATACGCTATCAGCCATTATCGTAATTACTTCAACTTCCATTTTTCCATCTAAAACGGGAGCATCAATTCCAATTAAGGTTAAGGGCCTATCAATATTGATATTCCCTTCGGCATAGACCCCGCTCATAACCCTGATTGTATCGTGAGGCTGCGCATTTTCGATGGCTTGTTTGATGCTTTTAATTTTACAATCTGCGCAAACTTTATATTCGGTCGCCATCAGATTACCCATACCAAAGAATAATAATGCTGCTAAAACAGTATAATTCCTGAGGTGTTTAATTAACGATATGTCAGATGGGTAAATCACTAAAAAGCCTAAAAATTAAATCCTTAAAATCTACTTTACTTCGTATCTCGATTTCAGCTCATCAAAACCGAACACGTCTCCACCTTTTTCGTCAACTGTGGCTTTTGCATCACCAGCATTGGAAAAAGCACTTAAAAATGCACCCATCGGACTGGGAATAGCTTCGCTTTTAATATAGGTGGCTTTAGTAGCATCGATTAAAACACCGGGCTGGGTATAATCATCTACTAGTAACAAGGCTAAACCACTAGAATTAATGTCGTTTCTATTCATATAGTTCATCATGCATTCTATTGCATCGTATTTATAGACCTTGCCTTTATCCGTTACAATTTCTGCAGCCCAACGGTTCTCAACGATGGTCATTTTACAAAACTCACAAGCATCAGAACCATAGTTAATCGGTTGCGGTTCGATCGAGCACGACCAGACTAAAACCATGGTCAGTGCTATTGAGGCGATATTCAGTTTTTTAATCATCTTCATTTTTATTAGTGAATAGAATTATAAAAGCACGACAATTTTACGACGTCAAATATATCATGAATATTTCACATCAAAAGTGATTTTAAACGCTTTAAAGCAATCTGAAGGATTTCGAACCTTATCCCTTTTTTACCGACTTTTTAAACCAAAATGCCAGGGCACTTAAAAGCATAGGTAATCCAAAAAATATAGCCCCGGTGTGCGGATACGATTCTGCATAAAAGTTAAGCAACCATTTACTACCCAACAATGGTGGCTGATAGGATTGTCCTGGAACTTTTATAGGTGCTTCAGGCGAAAGATTATGACCGTAATCATAAAGCCAGGTATAAAAATCATACATACCGGCTAGTCCTGTAAGCACAATTATTACAAAAAACATTAAATACACTTTTTTCTTATCGATAAATGCAGCTATCAAACCCAATGCAGCAAGCACATAAATCACATAAGGGAATATCTTTAATTCGGGAATTGAATCCGGCTCTATCATTTGCATACCAACATAATGGTTAAGTATGTTGATATTTTTAAGTGCATTTATATCTGTAATCTGGTTAACCCAAATATACATGCTTAATCCATTGGGGTATTGCGGAGCATAAAGTGATATTCGCCAGATTGGAAAAAAGAAAACACCAAATAGTGCGACTGCACCTAAAAACATTAATATTCGGGGAAGGTTTTTCATTGGAAAATAGTTTTGGTTCTGATGGATTGGACAATGATTAATTCGTTGCTAAACTAAACGCATTTAAAGTATTATCCTGTCATAATTGTCACAATATAAAAAAGGATTATCCGCCAAATGCGGATAATCCTTTAGAAATATATTATGAAAAATTAATCATTTAATTCAAGCTCCACTTAAGCTCTGGATTAGACCCTTTTGCAGATACACGGATATAACCCTGCATTTCCTGGTGCAGTGCAGAGCAAAAGTCGGTGCAGTAGAATGGATAAACCCCGATACGCTGCGGCACCCAGTGAAGGGTTTCTGTTTGTCCCGGCATAATCAACAATTCTGCATTACGTGCACCCAACACAGCGAGTCCATGAGGTACATCCCAATCTTGTTCGAGGTTTGTAACGTGGAAATAAACGTTATCGCCTACTTTAATACCTTCGATATTGTCTGGATTAAAGTGAGAACGGATGGTTGTCATATAAACATGAACTGTTTTTCCTTCCCTTACCACTTTTACATCTTTCTCGTTTAAAGTAGCATAGGGGTGTTTATTTTCTTCAAGTTTATAGATTCTTTTCGAATTTGGCATTATCCGATCAGCAGGAATAGCTTGTGCATAGTGAGGCTCTCCAATAGTTGGGAAGTCTAACAGCAATTCCATTTTATCACCGGTAATATCATACAACTGCGCAGTATGGTTCATTTCCGGACCGGTAGGTAAGTAACGGTCTTTGGTGATTTTGTTCATGGCAACAAGGTATTTTCCATCGGGATTTTTAGAGTCCCCACCAGGAATTACCAGGTGACCAACTGAATAATAAGTAGGAATACGGTCTAAAATTTCCCATGTACCCACTTTCCATTTCACTACTTCCGAAGAAATAAAGAAAGTTGTATAAGCGTTTCCATGTGCGTCAAATTCGGTATGGAGTGGTCCAAGACCCGGGTCTTTTACGATACCAGCCAATACATCTTCGTATTTTAAAATTGGAATACCATAAGCTTCACCATCAAATTTTTCGTTTTCAATTGCATCTATCATCTTAGTAAATGAATGAACCGACATATCTGCTGATAGTTTCCCGTTACCTACAATGTATTCACCTGTTGGGTCAACATCAACTCCGTGAGGGGATTTAGGTGTAGGGAGGAAATAAACCATTCCGGGGCATTCTTCAGGGATAAGCACTTTTACAGACTTCATTTTTTTAGAAGTAGCTGAATGTGTCTCATCGCTATACTCATTATCGGTATAATTAGCAGGCATTTCATGCGCTTTACCTTCTGCAAGGTACTTTTCAGCTAATTTCCAGTTTACAGCAGCGATAAAATCCTTATCGTTTTGCGAAGCGTTAATCTCTAATAATGTATGTCCTTCTTCGGTATTATAGGTTGTGAAAAATGTCCAACCATGTGATTTTCCTTTTCCTGAGTGAGCAAGGTCATAATCGAACCCTGGCATTAAAATCTGGAAAGCAATGTTCATATCACCATCTTCCTGGTCAACACTTACAAATGTTAAAGCAGCTTTAAAGTTTCCTTTATAATCGCCAATAGACATGTCTTTTTGAGGAATCGGAACTGCAAATCGCGTACCTGCAACTACATACTCGGTATTTTCTGTAGTAAAAGGAGAAGAGTGGTTACCACCTGAATTAGGTATTTCGATAATCTCAACAGTTTCAAATGTTGTCAGGTCGATACGGGCAATACGCGGGGTGTTGTTACCATTGATAAAAATCCAACGGCCATCAGTTGTACCATCGGTTTGCGAAAGTTCAGGATGGTGAGAATCGTCCCAAGGGATAAATCCCCAGGAAGTTTCCAGCAACGGCTTGGTTTCTTCATTAAAACCATATCCTTTTTCTGCATCTAATGCAAAAACAGGTATTACTTTTAACAAACGACCAGAAGGAAGGCCATAAACAGCTAACTGTCCGCTAAATCCTCCTGAAAGGAAGGCGTAGAATTCGTCATACTCACCGGGAGCAACATAAACACGCTCGGCAGCATTGCTACTTAATGCACCACCCGGCTTTTTAAAACTTTCCGGACCTGGGCCGCCGCAACCGGCAAGTATAACAAGACCGGCAATAATTGGAATAATTGATAATTTGAGTTTTTTCATGGTATTTGGGATTTTGAATTTTGAATTTTGATTTAGTATTTAGTTTTATAGTGTCCTGAAATATTCAAGTACAGCCCGGGCATCGTCTTCAGTAAGACTTTGATTAGCCATTGGTGAACCGTTGTATTCTATCAATAATTTTTTTGCTGCTGCATTCTCCTTTACCATTCGTTCAGGGTCAAGAATCATATTCATAATCCATTCCGGGGTTCTTCGGTCTAAAACACCTTTTGGTGCAGGTCCGATAAATCTTTCGGTTGGTTTATGGCAAGCCGTACATTTTTCCTGGTAAATTTTATCACCTTTTGCTGCCAATTCCGTGTCAATTTCGGCTGGAAGCACTAATTCTGTTACGATACCAACCCCTTTGTCCTGCATCGGATCAATTTCTTTTTTCAGCATAGACTGAGGTTTTGCTTTGGGTGCTGCTGAATCTGTTGTGGCACTTTCGCCGCCGCCACAAGCGACTAAAAACGAAAGCATTACAATTGCGAGAGATACTTTTTTCATCTTAATTTTTGATTTTTGAATTAGAATTTTCTTATTTATACAAATAACCATAAGTATGTTTCAATAAAATATGATTTTTGTCATACAAAAATAGTAATTAATCAACATTTAAAGACTTATGATAGCTTGTTTTTTCTATATTTTAAAAGAGGTAAATAACTTTTGGGCATATACCCCTTTAATTAGAATAAATCCAAACCCTAAGCTTAAATAAGAAATATTTTTTTCTGTAGGTCAATTAGAACATAAACTACTGATATTACACAATTTAATGATAATATACTATTTTACCCATTATTCAATGTTTTTAAAATGATTGACTAAAATCATATTTTGTTATGCTACTCTTCGGTACTGCTTAAAATATTCCCGGATAATCGCAAGAGGTCGGTTTGCGATGCGATAACATTGAACTCTGCTTGCAGCTTGGTTAAAGCAACTATCGAGTACGTTCTTTGCACATCCCTGAACTCGAACGAAGTCATGTTTCCATTGCGATATTTTTCTGTTGCAATACTAATGTTCAGTTCGGCACTTACCAGGTTTTCGTTGGCTATCAAAAGTATTTCAATCATTGCCTGCCAATTATTAAATTGGTCTCCGAGTTCCTGCAATAAAGTCAATTCTAAATCCTGGGTAGAAATTTGCGCAATTTCCAGGTCGATACGGGCATTTTTTATTGCACGCCGGGTTTTACCACCGTTATACAAATTAAAATTTAACGCGAAGTTTGCGTAATAATTGGTAGATGTTCCATCGGTGATTCTTTTGTCGCCATTGGGTAAAGTACCATCAAAATGGTTATAGGTGTAATTTACTCCCGGATTAAAAATAAGCGAAGGGTATTGTCCTGATTTACTTTGCCTTAAAGCCACATTTTTAAGCTCCTGGTTAACAAACTGCACCCTCAAATTCGCATTTGACGCTAACATCGACGATTTTAAAGTCTCGAAATCGTAGGGTGCCGGAGTAGCATCGAGGCTATCGGTAAATTGCCATTGGTTTTCGAGTTCTACCACCATTAATCTGTTGAGCTGGCGCACTGCTTTTTTTACTTCGAGCCGTTGCGATATTACAATTGTACTGTCATTTAGCATGGCGTTTTTAGCCTGTACAAGGTCAAAAGTAACAGCTACACCCAGTTTCTTGCGATTTTGAAAATAGGCGAAACGGTCGCCCGATAATTTAAGCACTTCCCTATTGGTTCTTAATCTACCTTTATGCAAAAGCACATTATTATATGCCAGAATAACTGCTTGCACTGTACTTTGTAAAATCACAATTTGATTTCCTTCGCTCAGCTCCGACAACCGTTGTAAACGCTCATAATTAGCCCTTATGCTTAAACCATCAAAAAGGACCCATTTTAAATCTACATTGGGTGTAACCCTATTCGATGAATAAAGTCCCTGTAAAAATGAGCTAGGGTCGTTCTGATCTGTTAAACTGTTCTGATTGTTCAGATTAAAAGTAATTGAAGGATAAAACCCTGCTTCCCCCCTATTAAAATTATTCCTGGCTATTTCAACATTTTTTTCGGCTATAACAATATTGTAATTATTTACCAATGCCAATTGTAACGCATCGCCAAGGCTCAAAGGGCTTTGAGAAGACGCGCTTATCGAAATAAACCCCAAAACCAAAATCAGGCTATTTCTAATGCTTTTTAATCTAATCACTATCTTCCGGTTTTTCAAGTTCACTAAGATGAAGGTCGATATGTTTAATTTTGCTTTGTCTTTGAATAACCGGTTCAACCTCGTACCGTTCGCATTTAGTTCCGTGCCACGACCAATAAATAAATCGCTTTACATCGTTCATTATCAGAACCACAACCGGGAAGAACAACAGGATAAAAAAGGTGCCAAACAATACACCATAGGCAACCGAAATTGCCATGGGAATAAGAAATTGCGCATGAAAAGCTTTCTCAAAAATCAATGGATACAAACCTGCAACAGTAGTTATTGATGTTAAAACAATGGGCCTGAACCGGCTAATACCTGCCTGGTAAATAGCATCGGTAACTTTCATCCCCTTTAGCAGGTTTCGATTAAACGTATCGAGATAAACCACGGCATCGTTTACCAATATTCCCAACAAGGCAATCATACCAAAAGCACTTAAAAGAGAAATCGGTTTATTCTCAATTCCATGCCCTAAAATGGCACCCATTACCCCCATTGGCAACATCATAGCAATAAGCAAAGACTGATACACCGAATTAAAGTTTAAAGAAATAATCAACATCATAATAAACAAAGCCAGCACGATAGCAATCATTCCTGATTTTCCTGATTTTTCGGCGCTTCGTTGTTGCCCTCTAAATTCGATATTAACCCCGGGAAAATTCGCATTTAAACCCGGAATAATAGTTGTTCGAACCTGTTCTAAAATATCAGGCACCGACCCATAGGGGTCAATTAAATCAGCTTCAACGAGCACCTCTCTAATACCATCATAATGGTTAATACTTATCTCGCCCCTTTCAATTTTATAATCAGCTATTTCTTTTAAAGGAACAGAAAGTCCTTGCTCGGTTTTTATCCGCATTTCTTCCAGCAAACCAATACTCAATCTATCCTCTAAAGGATATCGCACCCATACCCTAACCTCATCGCGCCCAATAATTAACCGTTGCACTTCGGAACCGAAAAATCCTTCGCGAATCTGCCCCATAACCATTGCGGTATTTAATCCAAGCATATAGGCCCTGGGCTTTAGTTCCAATAAAATTTCGCGTTTACCAACCCCGGCATTATCAGAAACATCTTTTAGCTCTGGTACTTTTTTTAATTCATTTTTTAAATATTCTTTGGCCGCTTTTATTTCCCTGTTATCTTCGCCCGATACAGAAACCAATACCGGCTTTCCCCAGCGATTAAAACCCCCTACCATAAACTTGCTGGCTTCGGGAATAGGTCCTATCCTTTCCCTGATTCTATTGGCAATTTCGAAACTGGAAATGGGTTTATCTTCAACATCCAAAGAAACTTCAACCGCACCGGCATGTCCTCCGACTTCGCCTAACTGCCTGGCACTGCCCACCGAAATAGAAGCAAAAGTAATTACACTATCTCCAATCTCAGCGTAAATTTCATTATTTACTTCCCAAACCGCATCATAAAAACCTGTTAAATAAGCTTCTGTAACATCTTCCCGATCACCTGGGGTAAACGCAATTTCTACATTAAAATCATCAAATGGAATGGCAGGAAAAAAAGTGTTTCGAATAACATTATACTTAACCAGTATTACAATAATCGCCATAAATAATAGAGGAATAACAACGAAATACCTCGGATGTTTAACCAAATGTTTCAGCATAAATCCATAATAATCGTCCCTAATTGTAATTATTATATTATTGAAAAACTTGCGGATAGCATACCCCACCCCACCTTTTTTTTCTTTTAATACTTTTTCGCTTGCCAGGTGTGCCGGAAGTATCAAAAATGCTTCTATCAGCGAAAAACCAAGGGCAAGAATTACAACAAATGCCATTTCATACATTCGTTCCATTCCTTCAATATAAAAGAGTGCCGAAAACGCTACGATGGTTGTTAAAACTGAAGTAAACACGGCTGATGACACTTCAACTGCACCATCGTAAGCCGCTTGAAACGGATGCTTTCCCCGCTCGAAATGCACAAAAATGTTTTCGGCGATTACAATTCCATCATCTACTAAAATACCTACAACAAGGATCATTCCGAACAACGAAATCATATTGATTGTAACCCCACTAAATATTCCGATGATAAACATCCCCAAAAAAGAAAATGGAATCCCGAATGCTACCCATAACGATAACCTGATATTTAAAAACAGACCCAGCGTTATTAACACCAAAACCAATCCAAACAAGCCGTTTTTTGATAATAAATCGATACGCTGTTCTAGCATAACATTGAACATCCGGTTTTCTACAATCTTAACATCGTTGTGCTCGCTGTTAAACGCATCAATTTCGTTTTTAAGCCGCTCACCAATGCCATTTAAATCTTCTGAGGGGAGCTTTTTTATGGTTAAAGAAACCGAATTCTTGCCGTTTACTGTTTTCTTTATCGGCGATTCGGCAAATTGCAATTTTACTTTAGCAACATCTCCAATCGAAAGGTAAGACCCACTTTTACCTGCTCTTAAAGGTATTTGTTCTATAACGTGTGGGTCGATAGATTTTGAACGTGCCCTTATAATCAATTCCTCGTCTTCAGCCTTGATGTTTCCAGCAGAAATATCGCGGTTATTGGCGCGAACTGCCAATACGAGGTCTTCTATTCTCAAATTGTAACGCTGCAATTCATCTTCGTTTACCTCGATAGAAATTTCGAGCGGTGGCAAACCCGATATTTCGACCTGCGAAATTTCTTTCGATGCCAACAATTTATCTTCAAACTCATCGGCGTAACGTTTTAGCGTAAAATTATCAAGGTCGCCTAAAATGGTTATAGATGCTGCCCGCTCCGACATGGGATGGGATTTTTGCTTAAAAACAATGGGTTTTTCAGCTCCTTCGGGAAATGAATTAATTCCATCGACTGCATTTTTAACTTCGGCTAACATGTTTTCCATATCAGCCCCCTGGAAAGCAATTATGGTTACTCTTGCACTGTTTTCGGAAGAAATCGATTGCAATTCATCAACATCATTAATCCCCCTGACAGCCTCTTCAATTTTAATGGTTACCCCTTCTTCCATTTCTTCGGGAGACGCCCCGGGATAAAACACATTTACATAAACCTGATTGGGAATGAGCTCCGGAAAAAATGAGCGCCCCATAGAAAAAAGCGATAACAGGCCAAAAATCAACGTAAGCACAATCAGGGCATTCGCCCAAAGCGGATGTTGAATAAAAAAGGCTATCGCTCGCTTCATTTTGTTATTTTACAGGGATAATTTTGTCACCTTCGCCAATATCCGGAATTTGGTCAGCTATGATCAACTCTCCGTTTTCTAACCCTTTAACGATATAAGTGTCATTATTCTTTTTAACTATTTCTACTGTAACAATATGCAAAATACTGTCGCGGATAGTAAAAACACGATTATTAATTCCCAAGGCTTTTCTGGGCAGCTCAAAACTGCTTTCAACTTTACCGGCATGAATGGTAACTTCGATGTACATCCCGGGAATTAACTTATCGGTTTGCTTATTTGGCACAACATAAACATTTACCGACTGCGTATTGGCATTAACCTGTTGTTCAATTCGTTTTACTTTCCCTTTGTGCTTTGCTTGGTTTCCCTTTGCTGATAAACTCACCGATAATCCGGGATTTACCAGGTAAACATTTTCTTTATCAAGTGGGACTATTATCTCAATATCGCTAACCTGGCTGAGTGTTGCAATAGGTGTTCCCATACCGGCAAACGAGCCTTCCTGAACCATAACCGCCGAGAAGAATCCATTAAACGGAGCCCTTACCGTGTATTTTGACAATCGAATCTCGTCCTTTTTAATATTGTAGTATTCGCTTAAGACATTACGGGACGCCAAAAATGTTTTTTCTTGTGTTGTACTTGATATTGGTAATTCAGGCAATGCTGTAGATACATCGATACGATTAAAAAACCCCAACCATTTATCGTACGATTCGGGGAAATCTATTTTAATATCTGCCAGGGCACCTGCCATTAAATTTAAGAAAGAGCTTTTTCTTGCTTTTAAGGAAAGGAGGGCTTCGCGGTCGTCAATTTTAAATAAAACCTGCCCTTTTCTGAAATTAGTTCCTTGTTTTAATTGAATATCACCGCGAAAAAGAATACCAGCCACTTCGGGCGAAATGTTGATGCTCAAGGCAGGGTTTACACGACCGAACCCAAAAATATCAATGGGCACATCATCGTTCTTAACTTCGATAACCCGTGCATATCTTGAGTTCTCCTTTTTCTTATTTTCTTTTTTCGAATTCGCCTGAAAATTTGAATACAGTTTCCAACCAATCAAAAGAACAATAACAACTAATATTGAAACAATTACGACTTGTCGCTTTTTCATTGAGATAAAGATTTATTAGCACGGCAAATGTAACACGCTAATGCGCACTAACCTTAATAACCTGAGTTCGATTTAAAATTAATATACGGTTATAAATAATTTTTCTTTGTACGGACCAAATTAACGAAGAAATATCGGGATATTTCAAGGAAATTTGGGGAAGTAAAAAGGGAAATAATTATAAAAAAATGGTTAAAGTCAATAAAACGTAATCTTTGAAGGAAAAAATCATCATAATAACCCGCTATTATTTCATATTTTTTACTCCAAATCTCACATTTTATTGACTTTCCGTATGCAAATTTTAAATCGAACTCAGGTTAATATGTAATAAAAATTTTATTTTGTAAGCCGTAAGTAAATTTCCCGGCAAATCCATGCGTCAGTTGCAGCGTAGCTTATTTGAGCAGCGGATAGCCTTTCAGCCTCCCAATTGCTGACTTGCTGTGCTTTAGAAATCCGTATTCCCAATACCATTGCCGATAGTTTTTTAGCCCCGATACTCTCGAAACCATTTTGCTCGGCAAACTTATTTAAATCGATAATGTTCTGTGGGTAAAATTGCTTTGATTTAGCCAGGTCTTTCATATCATCCCTGGGGGCAATCCCAATTTTTATTAAGTCTTTATCTTCAAGGATTTCGAGAATCCCGGGTAAAACCCCTGTTTTAAGCAAACGAAACAAATACACTTTTTTGTCGGTTGCCAATTGTAGTAGTGAAACAGGGTAGCTTACCCCTCGCCTAAATGCAGGGCGTGATTCGGTATCCATGCCGATAATTTTACACTTCTTTATTTCTGAAATGGCTTTTTCAGCATTATTTCTGTTCGTAATCAGTTCTATTTCCCCATTGTATTTATTTAACGGAAATGCAGCAATATCCTCTTTCGATATTTTCTTGAGATTTGTTTTTGGCATCGCTTCAAAAATAGCAGAACAAAAGAATTAAACGGCAACACAATCATTATTTATTCCATATTTGTAGGTTTAATAGATAAATCTATGCCTAAACACAGTTTTTATAGCGCTCAATTTTGGCTTTTATGCCTGGGCTCCCTGTTTTTTATGGCGAGTTTTAATATGATTATTCCAGAACTTCCTGATTTTATTACCAGCCTTGGAGGAGCTGAGTATAAAGGGCTTATTATTTCGTTGTTTACACTTACCGCAGCTTTTTCCAGACCGTTTTCGGGCAGGTTAACAGACATTATCGGACGCAAGCCCATTATTATTTTCGGAGTTGTTGTTGCCATTATCGGTTCATTTAGTTATTTGTTTGTTGGTTCTATTGCCGGATTTTTAATGCTGCGGTTGTTTCACGGTATGTCAACCGGGTTCTCCCCTACCGGACAAACCGCCCTGCTTTCGGATGTTGTTCCGGCAAGCAAACGCGGCGAAGCGATGGGTATTTTTGGGATTGCTGCAAGTTTAGGAATGGCAGGTGGTCCGGCACTTGGTGCCGAAATCGCGCGGAATTTTGGTTTAGATGCCATGTTTATCACTTCCGGTATATTGGGTGTAATAACAATTCTCATTTTTTTTCCGATGAAGGAAACCATGAAGAAGCCAAAAAGACTTAAGATCAATATGCTTCGAATAACGATGAAGGATGTTTACGAACCGTTGGTAAAAGGTCCTGCAATTATCATGGTTTTATATACTTTTTCGTTCGGGGCCATCCTAACCCTTATTCCAGATTTTAGCCAATCTCTTGGCATTGGAAATAAAGGGCTCTATTTTACGGTTTACTTTTTATCGAGCTTATTTTCCCGGGTAATCGTCGGAAAAGTTTCCGATAAATATGGGAGGGTGATTATAATTAAAATTGGATTAACGATAGTATTGATTGGTTTAATCCTAACTGGAAACGCAGAGAACAAATTCATGTTTTTGGTGGGGGCTGCACTTTACGGATTTGGCGGTGGCGTTGCCAGTCCTACCGTTTTTGCCTGGACGGTTGACTTGAGTGACCAAAAATTTAGAGGAAGAGGAATTTCAACTATGTTTCTATCTCTTGAAATAGGTATAGGGCTGGGTGCTTTGGCTTCGGGGTGGTTGTTCAGTAATGAAACAGCAAACCTGCCTTTGGTATTTTGGGTTTGTGCAGCCTTGGTGTTGATGGCAATCGTTTACCTTGATATTTTTTGGAAGAACAAAAAAGTGGAGCCGATTGTGTTGGAGTGATAATATTAGCTATCATTTCGAATTGTTTTTCGGAACGAAGTGGCGGGTTCGTAGCTGTCAATTAAAGTGGTTTTTCGGAACGAAGTGGCGGGTTCGTAGCTGTCATTTCGAGTGATTTTTCGGAGTGAAACGGAGAAAAATTGTATCGAGAAAGACT
>Ga0164313_10001471_pt1 | contig 20790 bp, 16 predicted proteins | sample GuaBasSedimGuay4_FD_113735 | JGI IMG/M metagenome (GOLD analysis project Ga0164313, IMG submission 113735) | Subseafloor sediment microbial communities from Guaymas Basin, Gulf of California, Mexico - Guay4, Core 4569-4, 0-3 cm | ecosystem: Environmental > Aquatic > Marine > Hydrothermal vents... | reverse complement strand
GCTTCGCGATCATGATGTGAATATAATCAGCACAGGTGGTGAAACAGCAGATTTGGGAGACCTGGTCCGCACGATAATAGTTGACAGCACGGTGACAGCCCGGGTACCGAGAAATAAGATAATATCTACAAGGAATATACATGCTGGAGATGTAATTGTCGGACTGGCTTCTTTTGGTCAGGCAAATTACGAGACCGAATACAACGGAGGGATGGGGAGTAATGGGCTGACCTCAGCACGACATGATGTATTTGCAAAATATTATTCTGAAAAGTATCCTGAGAGTTTTGATCCGTTATTACCTCCGGATTTAGTGTATAGCGGTCGTTATCGTCTGGAAGACAAGGTAGAAGGTACACCAGTGAACGCGGGAAAACTGGTTTTGTCACCAACCCGAACTTATGCGCCGGTAATAAGGGATCTTGTAAATGAACTGGGAGGGAATATTCATGGGATGATTCACTGCTCAGGTGGTGCCCAAACAAAAATCCTTCATTTCATCAACGATTTGCATGTAGTAAAAAATAACTTATTTGGATTACCACCCTTGTTCAGGATCATCCAGGAAGAGAGCGGAACGGATTGGAAAGAGATGTACCGGGTATTTAATATGGGCCATCGTATGGAAATATATTTACCAGAAGAATTGGCAAATACATGCATTGATATATCTCGCTCATTTGGCGTAGATGCTCAGGTCATTGGTCGTGTTGAGCCCGGCCGGGAGGATAAGAGATTGACTATCGATAGCCCTTTTGGGCGATTTGAATACAATTAAAAGGTACTACTTCGATTTTGATGGTCAACATATTAGCGATAGTGGTATAATGCGATAATTATATCCCCCAGAGCAATTGAAAGCTTCCCCCTTATTCGGGCCATCTATAATATTCGATGTTACTTCACCTCAAATGTTGAAGACCTCTCTATTCCAGATGTTAAATCCCTAACTGATACTTTCCATATTCCTGTTAGGTCATTGAGAGCAGGTATTATCCCTATCAGGTATTCCCCATCTTTGGTAGCATAGTAGTCCGTATAATCAGTTTTAGTACCAGAGGAATCAGTTATACGCACAAAAATGGGTTGCGAGCCATAACTCTTACCCTCCGAATCCTCAACCGAAATACCTATTACACAAGTTTCACCCCTCTTAACAGCTACCGGTAAGTCAATATTAATTTTTTCAATTGGATTTGGATAAACAGCAATTATCGTCCCGTCGCAGGGACCAAGTTTTCGTGTATATCGTAACTTATCTCCCATTCTTTCTGTAGGAATTACTTTATGCTCACGGATATCATAAATAACAGGTGTATTCTCACCCACTTTGATGAATGCTGTAACAACCTGATCTACCCCCTTTTCATGAAATGTTTTCCACTTTTGCCCATACTTTTCTCCATAGGTTCGTTTATCGTTAATCATAAAAATATAGTTCACAGGCCCACTTTTAAGAACATTAAATAAAACCTCCGGGGAGTCGGAATCAACAAACCGGTTTACTTTTCCATCAAGTACTCGTCGTAGCTCATTTGCATATTTGGTCATAAGTTCTCTATCTTCATCTGCGGTAACTCCCTTACCTTCTAGGACAAGGTCGGCAAACTGACGTTTCCGATGATCTATATCAAACTCACAACGATATTTAAGAGGGATATCAGCACTAAGTACTTTATCCCCAATAACAATTCCGCCACACCTCTCAAATTCCAGAATCTTCTCATACACAGACCGGGTAAGTGTTTCGCACTGGTGCAGGAAGAGGATGTCATATTTATCTAATCCATATCTCATGATGGTTTCATCAAAAATTACATCCGTTGGTATATGCGCCATCATCAGCAGAGAGTAAAATGGATAGATTGCTTTGTTGGTCCATCCGCCACGGTTTATTTTTGAAAAAAGAATCGATGAAGCAGAGGATAAAATCGCCGCTTTGCGAGGCGTACGTTCCGTTTGAAGAATCATGGGGCCGTAAGGTTTGTAAACATTCTCTGACATCCATGTCATCATTTCAAAGCTCTTTGGGTCTCTATGAAATGTATCCACATCTTTCAGTGGATTGAAGTTTGTTGGAATGTAATGACATAGTATATCTGGTCTTCGAGATAGAGCTATCCAGCAGTTTTCTCTCAGTATATGAGGAGGCATGAGTACCACACCACTGTCAGTAGGTGCAAGCCAGTTTTGATATTCCCATACAGTTATATCGGGCATAAACATTTGCTGTTCAGGTTTTGTCCCGGTTATGAGTGTTTCAGCGTACGCGGTATACTTCGGATCAGGGAAAGTGTAGGTCCACTGTCCAATGAGGTCTAACCCTTTATGACGTCCATAAATAGGTGCAAGGCGAAAAGGGTCATGCCAGGTGATAACATCATTTTTATACTCCTTAATAATATCCGATAATCGCTCATTAAGGAGGGCATCACCCATACCCCTTTTCCACCACCACATGTAATATTGGTAATATGGATTGTCATCTTCGATAATGCCATCTATTGGTATTGCTTTCACAAGCTTTTCATGAAGTCCGGCTTTCTTTGCAAGGTCTTTGGTCATTGGAGGATGAAGAGGGTCAACATTATAGTTATAAAGGTCAAGTCCTGTCTCCAGTTTCAACCGTTTAATGCAATCCTCAGAGTAACAAGGGTCACTACGAAACTCAGTATTGATAAGTGAATGGTAAAAAGACGGATAAATACTAAAAGTCTTAATACTGGCCCGAACTGACTTTTCAGCATATTCAATAACATAAGGCTCCTTAAGACAAACATCATTTGCCAACTGATTATCTATTATCTTACTTCCTTTTTTATCGCGAGGAACGACAAACACCTCAGGATGATCTTTGTACAAAACCGATTCTGTCAGGGACAAATAGAGTCCCAGATTAACGCGTTCTTTCACTGCTTTTTCAAACAAACGCCCCAAATATCCTCTGTCAGTTTGTATGTCATCCAAAGGAGGGTTGCCAATAAATCTAACTAAGAATGTATTGAAACCATGGTTTTGTCCCCAATTCAATAATTTAAGGCTTCCAGTCAAGCGATCATCTCCAGGAACCCAATAATTCAAAGGAACCCAATAATGTACAGAAAGCCTCTGCGGATTGGGCTGCTGTGAGATAAACAGATCAAACTGCTTTTCCTCAATCTTTCCATTTAGTTCCGCCGAAACCTTCAAACAATAATCACCTGGCTTCAGTGTTGAACATTTTATGATATATGGCACTGTGATGATTTTATCCTCATCCAAAATGAACGTTTTTTTTACAGGTTTTAACGGCTCTAACTCTATAGATACAGTGACATTCTTTACTGGGACAGGCCTGATATTTAGGATAACAATTTCAAATTTTACAGTCTCATCACGATAATAAGAGTGGCGGACATTTGAAATCTCAATATCTAATAATGAATTTGTAGAAGCATCTGCTATAGCAGAAAAGTTGTCAAAAAATAACAAGGCAGTAATGTAAATAAAGAGCATTTTCATATCTATTCTATTTATTTAAAAAAATGTATGTGAATAGTTCTTATTTTGAAATTCAAACTACCATGAATAATTCATAAAAATGAATAAAAATCATACAAAACACTATATATATATATGGACGATAAATCACATCCCAATTCAATAAGTTACAATATGAAATGTAGAAAATTGTTATCAAGTGGGGAAAAATAACAGTTGAATCAATCAAAAAAGGCGTCATGACAATTCATGACGCCTTTTTTGGTATTTACAGTAATAACTTTACTTTTTCTTAATTTTTACTTTTGCTAAATCAAGTGCAACCGGAGTTGCAATAAAGACTGATGAGTATGTTCCGATAATAACACCTATAGTTAATGCAAAGGAAAATCCCCTTAGCACTTCACCACCAAACATCAGTAGAATAAGGACTACTATCAACGTAGTCATGGATGTGATGATCGTTCTGCTCATTGTTTGGTTTAGCGACATGTTGAAAGTTTCAATCAGTTTTTCATGCGGACGAACACGGAGGTTTTCCCGGATCCGGTCAAACACTACCACCGTATCGTTTATGGAATAACCAATGATGGTCAACATAGCAGCAATAAATACCTGGTCAATTTCAAATGACTTGCCAAATAATCTGGCAATTGCAAAAGCAGCAAGCACAAACATAGTATCATGAAGTAGCGCTACAATAGCACCCAGGCTAAACTGCCAGCGCCTGAACCGCATAAGAATGTACAGAAAGATCGCAACCATCGCTAGTAAAATCGACCAAAGTGAAGCAGTTTTTATATCGTCTGCAATGGTGGCACCTACTTTCGACGAACTCAGAATTGTGAAATGAGAATCATCTACTTTGGAATCATCCGAAACAAATTGCAAACTGCTAAATTCACCAACACCCTGAATCAATGTGCTTTTAACTTTTTCGTCAGCCCCTGATGATTCATCATTGACGAGGTAACTGGTGGTGATTTTTACAACATTATTTGCTCCATAGGTTTTCACTTCGGTTCCGGCATTTTCAAAACTTCCTGAAAGTGAAGTTTTCAGATCTGAGGCAACTACCGGTGTGGGAAATGATACGATATAAGATCGGCCACCTGTAAAGTCTACACCGAGGTTGAGACCTCCCTCAAAAAAGATCAGGATCATTCCAAAAACGATGATGCTACTCGAAATGAGGTATGCAATTTTTCTCTTTGCCAGGTAATTTATGTTCAAATTAGTCAACCAGTTTCTGGTTAACTTGGTATCAAAATTAATCTTACTCTTTTCACCTTTTTTAGTTGACCATGTAATAATAACACGGGTAATAAAAACGGCAGAGAAAAAGGAGCTGACTATACCTATCATGAGAGTAGTTGCAAATCCTTTTACAGGCCCCTGTCCCATTACGAAAAGGATGACACCTGTGATGAATGTGGTCACGTTGGCATCAATAATTGAACTATAAGCCTTATCGTAACCAGCTGATATTGCACTGAGCAGGGTGTTTCCTCCACGAAGCTCTTCCCTTATCCGTTCGATAATCAGCACATTGGCATCAATTGACATACCGATTGTCAAAACGATACCGGCAATACCGGGCAGGGTCAGTGCGGCGTTTAGTTGTGCCAGAATACCGAGAATAAAGAAAATGTTGAATAAAAGAGCTGCGTTAGCAATCAGACCCGCCTTTGAATAATAAAATACCATGAATAACACTACTATCAACAAACCGGCAAATATTGAATTAACACCCTGGCTTTGAGCTTCTTTTCCCAGAGTAGGGCCTATTACAGCTTCTTCCACTATTCTGGTGCGAACCGGAAGTGCACCGGCTTTTAGCACATTAGCTAGATCCTGTGCTTCTTCAAGTGTGAAATTACCGGTGATGATTGATTGACCATTAGGAATTTCCGATTGCACATTTGGTGCTGAATACACGTAATCGTCAAGTACAATGGCAATTCGTTTTCCTATATTCTCCCCTGTCATCCTTTTCCAGATGCGTGCTCCATGGGAGTTCATGCTCATGGATACTGCAGGTGCAGTTCTTTGGTCATAGGATTGTCTCGCATCGGTAATAACTTCACCGGTCAGTTGTGCACTGCCACCGCGTCCAATCCTGATGGCATTCAGACGAATTATTTCTTCGCCGTTTTGAACTTCGGGTTTTACATCCCAGAGAAACTTGATATTTCCGGGCATCAGACTTTTTAAGTCACCTGACATTATGCGTCTGAGAATTCGATTTACTTTGGAAGTATCTTTCAGGTTTACTACTCCCTGAGGGTAATTGATTAATGAAAGAAATTGAGATATTTGTGTATTTGCTATAGAATCCAATGCGGTAGTTGGTGCCAGACTATCGGCACCGGTTGCAGTGGTATCCTGATTATTCTCGTCCTGTAAAAGGGTGGCCAGATCCTGTGATTGGCCTTTGTCGGCATCTGCATTTTCAGTTACAGTTCCATCGTCAAGGGATTCAATTCCATTCAATTTTTCTTCTTCCGCAAGCTTATTATTGATTATCTGGAGGGGGCCGGCAATTTCGTCATCATAAAGTTCGACCACTTGCCAAAATTCGAGTTTAGCTACACCCTGCAGCAATTTTCTTACCCTCTCCTGGTTTTCCACTCCAGGCAATTCTATTTGAATTCTGCCCGTACCCGGGATTCTTTGAATATTTGGTTGTGAAGTACCAAAGCGGTCAATCCTGGTCCTAAGAATGTTAAATGAGCGGTCGATAGCCTGGTTTACTTCATTTTTAATAATTTTAAGCACTTCTGAATCAGAAGACTGAAGACTAATCTTACCCCGGTTGGCAGCATTGGCAAATATTTCGGCTAACTGGCCATCGGGTTTCAGCTCTTTATAAGCCTTGTAAAACAGGTCCTCATAGCTTTCCTGGCTGGATCGTTGCATTTCGTTGGCTTTCCTTAAAGCTTCTGTAAATGCAGGGTCATCGTAGTTGCCACTCAGACCTTTAATGATGTCAACGGGTGAAATTTCCATTGTTACATGCATACCGCCCTGCAAGTCAAGGCCAAGGCTTAATTCTGTTTCCTTTATATCTTTATAGGTGAAATCTATAAATCCAAACAAGCTGTAAACCGGCTCATTCCAAACGGAGTCGAGGTATGTTTGCTTTTTCGCAAAATCAATATTGCCCGATGCTGAAGTAGCATATTCGGTAGCCGCTTTTTGTACATTTCTCGATACAAACGTAAAGGAGAGATAGTACACGCATAGCAATGCAATCACTAATGTTAAAAAAACGATAAATCCTTTATTTCTCATGGGTATAATTATTTATGAATATTAGAATGTAATGAAAGATAGTTTGTTGGCAGTTTGATAATACTACCGGTTAAGGAGCATTGGGGGAAATAATACGCTGAAAAAGTGTTTTATGAAATTTTGTAAAGAGTAAAACAGATTTGAATGGGGTAGGCAGGTTTTTATTTGTATTAGCCGGTCTGTTGATCTCAAAGCTGAAATCAGAATGAAATACTATATGACCAGCCTGTACGATGGCATTAAACAGGTCTATGCTTATGGTTTCCCTGTCAGAGGATTTGCCATCTTCTTTTGTGGATTGCTCTGTTTCTTTATCACTTCCCGGATTGATGTCTATGTCGAAACAACTTCCGGCAAAGGCAACCAACAGGCTGGTGCTGATAAATATGGAAAAAAACAGTTTTTTCACTTGTATTAAATTAAAGCCTTGTTTATAAAGCCAGTGTCTGGATCAGAATGTTCGCTATTAAGGCTTGCGTAGCTCGAAAAATGTGAGTCCCGGGAGTATCTCCGGGATGACCATTTTGAGAGCAAGCGTAACAGCTTGTCCCGGCGATACTGCCGGGACAGATAGCGGACATTATGGACAGACCATAATTAGCGTGCAAATGTAATCATTCTATTAAAGATATCAAGCGTAAAGGCCTCAAATTTAATTAATTATTCAGACTAATTTGATGATGCCGCTCGTTTGCCGGAAAGTATTTGTTGGAAGTGTGAGGTTAATACTTGTAGCGCTTTATCAAAATTGTCATTGTTGGGAATGATGATATCCATTTCCTCTTTGATTGGTGCGAGATACTTTTCATAAACAGGAGTAACGTGCTTTTCGTAACGATAGAGCACATCATTTATATCATATCCCCGCTCCGTGGCATCTCTTTTTATACGTCTTTCAAGCTTAACCGCCTCTTTTGCGTCTATGAAAACACTCAGATCAAAGAGCTTTTTGATCTTTTCAAAATAAAAGATCATAATACCTTCTACAATTATGATTGGAGCGGGCTCGAATCTTAGGAGCTTAGGCACAGAAGCCGGGTTGTTAAAAGTATATTCATTTAATTCAACAGCTTTGCCATTTTTTAAAGAAGTCAGATCTTTAAAAAAGCGTTCATTGTCTATCGATTCAGGCAGATCAAAATTTTCGATACCCAGTTCGTCCAGCGGTTGCCTGGTTTTGTCTTTATAATAGTTGTCCTGTGTAACCAGGCATACCTCTTTTGTTGAAAATTGATCTTGAAGTCTTCGTACAATATGAGTTTTGCCCGAACCGCTTCCTCCGGTGATCCCAATTAAGTAGGGTTGATTCATATTCTGGCCTGGATTAAGAAATCCACCAACTTGTCTACTGCCCTGGTCCTGTGGCTGATCTCATTTTTTTCATTGAGGCTCATCTCAGCGAAGGTTTTGTCATATCCTTCCGGCAAAAATACAGGATCATAACCAAAACCCTCTTTCCCAATCGGTATTTTTATAATTGTTCCCTGTACGCTTCCCTCAAACTGTTGCACTTTACCATCGATGATGAGTGTAATGATTGTGGTAAACCGGGCAGTACGATCTGTTTCTTCAGCCAGTTCTTTTAAAAGCAATTGAATGTTGGCCAGGCTGTCTTTGCCGGGGCCTGCATATCGGGCAGACAACACTCCCGGCGCTCCGTTAAGTGCTTTCACAAGCAGGCCTGTATCGTCAGCAAAACAATTGATGTGATAGCGATCATAAATATATTGGGCCTTTTCAAGCGAGTTGCCTTCCAGAGTATCCTGGTTTTCCGGCAGCTCGCCTGAATGGCCTATATCATCAAGGCTAATGAGTTGGTGTTGCTCACCCAGTTTATGATTGATTTCTTCTAGTTTATGCCGATTGTTGGTGGCAAAACAAAGTTTCATAACCTGGTTTGTTGTAGGCTAATTATTTCCATATATAATATCATCCACTCCGAATACCAATACCGAATTTGCCGGAATATTATCTGAAGCATTATCCTGATAGCCATACGTTGAGGGTATAAAGAATGTTGCAGAATCACCTTCCTGTAAATTGGCCATACCCAATTCAAATCCAATGATCAACTTTCCATCTCCATATGTAAATGATAATGGAGAATTGGAGGGATAAGAAGAGTCAAATTCTGTTCCGTTAAGTAATTGGCCGGTGTAATGCGTAGTTACACTATTACCATATTCCGGAAGGTTTCCCGTACCCTCGCGATGTACGATGTACCTCGTGCCAAATTTAGGATCAATTTGAGCTGTCCAGCCTTTGTCGGTAATATATTGATCTATCTTTTGAATATCTTCTTCGAGTAGATTGATGTCCAAAAACCTTACCGTATAAGTAAGAATGGAATTGGGTGGGATTGCACCTGCTTGTTTGTCCTGAAAGCAGTATCCGGATGGCACATATAATGTAGCCGAGTCACCCTCTGAAATAGCTGCAAGACCTATGTCAAGGCCAATTGTAAGACCTTGCTCAGGTCCTGTATAAAGAGGATACTTTTCTGGTATTCCTGTAGTATATGTAGAGCCAATTTTTATTCCCTCAAGTGTATGGCCTACATAGTGAAATTTTACTATTCCTTTATTGGCAGGTTTATAGCCTCCGGGATTATCGTGGATTGTTATAAATATACCTGTACTTGAATCCATTTCCGCATCAATGCCATTGTCATTCAAATAGTCTTGGATTTTTTCAATATCCTCAAGCAGGATCTTATTGAAATCGTAGTAATTATTTGAACTATCAAGACAACCAATTAGTGAAAACAACATGGCAAATACCAGAGCAAATAAAACTGTGCTTATCCCTTTTCTTCTCATAACTTTTTATTTATTCAATTTCAATTAATTCAACTTCAAATTTAAGTATGCTATTTGGTTTGATAGCTGCACCAGCCCCTCTGTTTCCGTATGCAAGACTTGAAGGAATATAGAGATCGGCTTTACCTCCTTCTTTTAATAGGGCAATACCTTCATCCCAACCAGGAATAACCATACCACGACCGAGATCAAATTTAAAAGGTTCTCCCCTGTCGAGGGAGGAATCAAATTTCGTGCCATCCAGCAATGTACCGGTATAATGTACAGATACTTTATCTCCGGCTTTCGCTTGTTTTCCTGTACCTTCTTTCACAACTAAGTAGCGTAATCCGGATACTGTAGCCTGAGCTTTAATTCCATTGTCTTCCAGATATTTTTCTATTATTTCCACATCTTTTTCTACCTGTCCCTCAGCTTTTTTTATCTGTATTTGTTCAAATTCACTTTGAGTTGTAACATCAACCACTCCAATATAAAGTGTGATTTCTTCTGAGCTTTGCAATTCAGGTGGAGCTTCCATACCAAAAGACTCCTTAAACAGTGTTTTGGTTGGAATCTTCAAAATAATTGAATCTCCTTCACCTGCAGTAAGCAGTGCTTTGTACAGGGGACCCATCTTATTCCATTGCTCCATGGTGCAGGGAATTGCGATTGGTTCTCCTACCTTATTAGAATCAAAAATCAAGGAATCATTTTCGGTTCTATATTCCAGATTATATATGGCCACCGATCCGTCGGTTGGTTTAGCTCCATCTGTTTTATTAACAAACATGTACTTATAACCGTCTTCTGACTGCTCAAATTTCTTTGAATCGCATCCATTAATAAACAAAACTGCCGCTAGCAGAATGATGTAAATTTTCTTAACATTAGTCATGATCTTATTTTTAATTGTAATTACTATTAAGTTTTTCCTGATAATCCTTCAGGATAGATATAAATTTCTTTACTGTCTCTTCGTGGGTCATATTAGAGGTGCCCCCGGCAGCATTTGAGTGCCCGCCTCCATTAAAGTGTTTACGGGCAAAATTGTTTACTGAAAAAGTCCCTCTTGACCGGAGGGAGAGCCGGATGGCATCCGGGCGTTCGATTATTACAGCTGCCAACACAATATTTTTAAGAGATAGAGCATAATTAACAAGTCCTTCAGTATCACCTGTTTTAAAATGGAATTGTTTTAATTCTTTAGCACTAATAGCAAAATAAGCAGTGCGGTACTCGGACATCACTATCAGTTTTTTGCTGAGTGCAAAACCTAAAAATTTAAGCCTGTGCAAGGAATTATTGTCATAAATAAGGGCGCCTACTTTGCTTACGTCGGCGCCAAGATCCATCAACTCAGCTGTCACATAGTGAACATTTTTTGTAGTATTAGGATGTTTGAATTGCCCTGTGTCTGTCATGATACCGGCATAAAGGCTATCAGCAATTGAGGGTGTGATCATATGACGATCTCCTAAATCAACAATCAACTGGTAAACCAATTCTGCCGATGCGGCAGCTTTAGTACTCCACAATTCGAAATCGGCGAAATGTTCGGGATCAAGATGATGGTCTATTAAAACTTTTTTAGCCCCGGCTTTTAATACCAATTCACCAAGAGAATTGATCCGCTTAAGACTATTAAAGTCAATACAGAAGATCAAATCGGCTTTATCGATAAGCACGCCACATGTTCGTTCTTTCCCGTCCTTAAAATTGATCACTTCCGAATTACCATCCATCCAGTATAGAAAATCCGGATAGTCAGATGGAGAGATCACCGACACTGAATGTCCTTTGGCTGTAAAATAATTTGCCAATGCCAAAGAAGAACCCAACGCATCTGCATCGGGTTTGTAATGGGTGGTGATCACTATTTTCTTCGGAGAACCAATTAGCTTTTTAAATTGCTCAAATCTCTCCATATAAAATGTCCCAAAGGGACAGAACACTAAATGAAATGCAAAATTGCAAAGATTTTAGCTAAAAACAAAAACATGAATACAAGTAAACAGCTGAATCAATTTAATATTGACTGTTGACTATTTATTATTTAGTGCATTTTTACTTGTTTTGGATAGGTTAAAGCGATGGCGTAAGTGGCTAATGTCAGCAAGACTGCCTTATGTTGGAAAGCAATTAAAATATTTTCTTATTTTTGCACTTGTAAAATAATATAAAGAGATAATTATGACTTATAAAAGGACATTTACCATGATAAAGCCCGACGCCGTAGCTGATGGCAACAGCGGAGCTATCATTAAAATGATTGAGGAAGCGGGCTTTAGGATTGTAGCTATAAAAATGGTAAAACTATCAAATGAACGCGCTGGACAGTTTTACGAAGTACATAAGGAGCGCCCTTTTTATAATAGTTTGTGTGCATATATGTCCAGCGGACATATCATTCCCATGATACTGGAGAAGAGTAATGCCGTAGCTGATTTCAGAGAGCTCATCGGCGCTACCAATCCTGTCGATGCGGCTGATGGTACCATAAGAAAACTTTTTGCCAAGTCGTTGGAGGCCAATGCCATTCATGGTGCTGATTCGGATGAAAACGCAGATATAGAAGGTGGATTCTTTTTCTCTGGTATTGAAAAGTTTTAGTATAGGTATACCCGGCATATTTCAGAATAGGCCAGGGTCGTTTTTTGCTATGCAGGATTTTCCTTGAAGAACACACGTTTGAGCCATTTTGGTAAGAATATGGCGCCGAGCAACAAGTAGGGGTAATAAGTAAAAATTCGCCAGAGCAAATTAACGATCAGTGTAAATTGGAATAGAATATCGCTGAAGAAAAACGGAAAAAAGTATTCAGCTGTTCCGCTGCTACCTGGAGTTGGGGATATAAGCATGATCACCCATAAGACAATTTGTTTACCAAAGATGATCAAGTGCTGATACGGTGTAACTGTAGTGAATGCTGCAATTAAACTGTTGAGTAATAGATAGCGGGAAGACCATATGAAAATGGTGGAAAGAGCTATTTTGGCCCAGTAGCTTTTACTATTTCCTTTGATCTGTTCTGAAGCAACCACTATTTCCGCACCCCGTTCATAGGCGGCATGACGCCATCGTCTCAACCACTTAACTGAGGTAATTCTAATAAGAAGCCATTTGATATATCGCGGATTGATAAAAAGGGCAAAAGCCATGAAAAAAGTATAACTTGCTATTAGCACATAGCTTAATGTGAATAGATAAAACAAACTGTTTTCAAGTATATGGCCTTCTGTAATAGCAGTTGGAAATATTTCATTAATGCCCAGGAGTAGAGAGATTGGGGCAGCAATTACAAAGAAAAGATTGTCAAATATGGCTGTCAGCATTACATAACTCAACGCTTTGCCCAATTTGATTTTTTCTTTCCACAAAATGAATACTGCCACAGCGGTGCCCCCAACTACCGAGGGAGTAATGGCAGATGCAAATTCCCACAAGATGACAATATAAAAACTGCTTAACCATGACACAGCATTGCCAGTAATGACTTTGATTCTGTAAGTATAACCCCAAAAACGTAAGAGAAAAACCACAAAAGCTATGAGAATGGGGATGGTTTTGGCATTAAATACTAATTTCAGTTGATCAATTGTAATATCAGGATCACTGACAAACAAGTAAACAACAATACCCAAGCCAAGTACTACCGGTATCCAAACCTTTCTGGGATTGAGTGTTTTTAGTATTTTTTTTGAGTCGAGATCCATTTATTTGGTGACTTTTCTCCCGTAGCGTTCTATCCAGAAATTATTATAACCCTGACCTATACTCAACTGAATTTTTTCCAATTGCAGCAATTCAAGTATTGCAAGAAAATTGTATACCACGGCAATTTTTTCAGGGTTTAGTTTGACAATTTGAATAAAAGAAAGCCTTTCTTCTTTTTCGATTTGCTGTAATATATATTTTTTTTGTTCAGAAATGCTGTACGGATATTGAATGACCTGATGTACGGGTTTGTTGGCCTCTATCTCATAACGGGCCAATACCTTTTGAAAAACTTTAAGCAGTTTGTATAGGTCAAGATCCTGAAGTTCACTTTCTACGTTTACGATTCCAGCAAGTTTTTTAACCTCCTTTTGAAGGTTACCGCGTTTTTCTTTTTTCGACTGGTCTTCTTCCATCTTACCCAGTTTGTCCAATACGGATTTGTATTTTTTATACTCCAGCAAATGCTTGACGAGTTCTTCTCTGGGATCAATTTCATTTCCCTCTTCATCGAGTTCCGGGCGGGGCAAAAGCATTTTAGCTTTGATGCGCATGAGTTTGGCAGCGACCAAAATGAACTCACTGGCCACTTCGATGTTCATTTTTTTTAATTGCTTAAGATATTCCAGGAATTCACTGGTGATTTTTGCTATGGGGATATCGTAAATATCCAACTCATCTCGTTCGATAAAAAACAAAAGCAGGTCAAATGGCCCTTCAAAAAGAGGAAGTTTGATTTCAAAACTCAAAATGTGAATTATTTAGTTGAAATTAAGTAGTCCGTATTTTTTAGCAGATTCAAAGATATTATGAATAATAGAATATTGTGAAGCAATAATGAAAAAATAATGTAATTTTGCCATTCAATACGCCTGCAACATAGATTTGTTGCAATAACACTCCATAAAATCTGGAGATGTATAGTATTTTATTGAAAAGGTATTGAAATATGGTTATTAAACCGGGCAATTTACTGGCTTCCATAAATGATCCGAAGGACCTGAAAAAACTGGATTTGGCTCAGTTGGTTCAACTCTCTGCTGAATTGCGACAGTATATTGTCGATGAAGTTTCTGTTTATGGAGGGCATTTCGGTGCGAGTTTGGGAGTGGTCGAGCTGACAATAGCGCTTCACTATGTCTTTAATACTCCACAGGATTTATTGGTATGGGATGTAGGTCATCAGGCTTACGGCCATAAAATACTTACGGGCAGAAGAGACCGTTTTTACACTAACAGGACACTCAAAGGCATTTCAGGGTTCCCAAGGATGGAAGAAAGTCCGTATGATGCTTTTGGAGTTGGCCATTCTTCTACATCTATATCGGCAGCACTGGGTATGGCTACTGCCTCTGATTATAAAGGGGAAGTGGACCGGCATCATATAGCCGTAATTGGCGATGGAGCTTTGAGTGGTGGGATGGCTTTTGAAGGCATGAATAATGTTGGTATTTCAAATGCCAATTTACTCATAATTCTCAATGACAACTGTATGTCAATTGACCCTAATGTGGGGGCACTACGCGACTATCTGACAGATATTACTACTTCACATACCTACAATAAATTTAAGAATGAGATATGGAATGTCCTGGGTAAACTGAGCTATTTTGGTAAAAATGCCCAGGAAATTGTATCTAAGGTTGAAAATAGCCTAAAATCTCTTTTGCTCAAGCAAAGCAATTTGTTTGAATCGTTAAATATCCGCTATTTTGGACCTGTTGATGGGCATGACCTGGATCACCTTACACACGTAATGGATGATCTGAAAAAAATACCAGGCCCCAAGATTCTCCATTGTATTACTACTAAAGGGAAGGGCTTTCCTCTGGCAGAAAAAGATCAGACTACATGGCATGCGCCTGGAAAATTTGATAAAGTCACGGGTGTAATTCATAAAAAGATCTTTGATACGCCTCAACCACCTAAATATCAGGATGTGTTTGGCGAAACCATCCTTGAACTGGCCAGGAAAAACGATAAGATCATGGGTGTGACTCCAGCTATGCCTACCGGATCCTCCCTAAACAAGATGATCAGGGAAATGCCTGATCGCGCTTTTGATGTTGGGATAGCTGAACAACATGCAGTAACTTTTTCTGCCGGTTTGGCTACTCAGGGTCTAATTCCTTTTTGCATTATTTATTCTACGTTCATACAGCGTGCATATGATCAGGTGATTCATGATGTAGCCATACAGAATTTGCCTGTAGTTTTTTGTCTCGATCGTGCCGGATTGGTTGGTGAAGACGGCCCTACCCATCACGGAGCTTTTGACATTGCTTATATGAGGTGCATTCCCAATTTGGTTGTATCGGCTCCGATGAATGAGATTGAAATGCGCAATTTGATGTTTACCGCCCAATTGAAGGGAAACGGACCATTTATCATTCGCTATCCGAGAGGTCAGGGCGTGATACCCGATTGGCGTCGACCGATGCAAAAGATTGAGATTGGAACAGGCCGGAAAATTTCCGAAGGTGAAGAAGTGGCTATATTAAGTATAGGGCATGTGGGCAATTATGTGGTGGAGGCAATAAATCGGCTCAAGGACAGCGGTTTAAATCCCGCACATTATGATATGCGTTTTGTAAAACCTCTCGATGAAGAGCTTTTGCATGACATTTTTGGAAAGTTTAATAAAGTGATTACCGTCGAAGATGGCGCTCTTCCCGGCGGATTTGGCTCTGCTATTCTTGAGTTTATGTCCGATCACAATTATCGTCAGCAGGTCCAACGTTTGGGTATACCTGATAAATGGGTGGAACATGGTAAACTGGAAGAATTGCACAAACTGTGTGGTTATGACTCATCAGCTATCGAAGATGCAGTTGTAAAAATATTGGATTCTGTAAGTATATAAATACATGCCGGAAATTTATTATGAAGAATCGGGTGCTGGATTCCCGCTTGTTTTAATTCATGGCTTTTGTGAAACACAATATATATGGGGCAACTTTCGTGATGCTCTTTCTGATGAATTCCGTGTGATTTGCCCGGATCTTCCGGGGTTTGGTAAAAGCTCGCTTTGTGACACGCCTTTTCAGCTCGCCGATATTGCAGATCAATTGAAAGAATGGCTTTTATCATTAAACCTGGAAAAAAGTGTGATCATTGGTCATTCGCTGGGTGGTTATGTGGTACTCGAACTGGCCCGGCGACATAAGAATCTGTTTACCGGGTTTGGGCTATTTAACTCCACGGCCTTTGAAGATCCACCGGAAAAAAAAGAAAACAGGAATAAACTGATTAATTTTATTGAAAAAGAAGGAGTAAAGCTTTTTATCAGAACCTTCGTGCCATCTCTTTTTTATCCACAGACATCACATAAATTTGCCACAGAGATTACACGGATCAAGGATTTGGGAAATAAAACGGACAAAAGGGCTGTTATGGCTTATGCTGCAGCTATGCGTGACCGGAGTGACAACCTGGAATTATTGAAACAAAATAGCGAAACATTTCTCCTTATTTCCGGAGCTGAAGACCAGAATATTCCATTGGATGCATCGCGAGAAATGGCCGGTTTGTTATTGCCTGAAAATGCACATATTTTAGATGGCACGGCTCACATGAGCATGTTTGAAAAGGAAGCCCTCACCATTGATATAGTCCGGCAGTTTGCCCGAAAAAAACGCGGTTAATAATGCTTTCTATCTTTGATATCTGAATAGATGATAATGTTTATTACAGATTTTTCTCAAGCACAGCTTGCAGCTGCCTTTTATTGAGTACACCGGATTGGCGCCATAGGATCTTACCTTTTTTAAAGAGGATCAGTGTCGGCACGCCACGGATTCCGTATTTCATAGCGGCACGTTGGTTTTTGTCAACATCAACTTTGATTACTTTGAGTCGTCCGTGGAACATCGAAGCGACTTCCCTGACTGTGGGTGAAAGTGTTTTACAGGGGCCGCACCAGTCGGTATAAAAGTCAACCAGCACAGGTGTGTCAGAGGTCTTTAATAGATCGCCAAAGGATTTTTTTCTTCCCATAATAAAAAATTTAGTTACTTTTTATTAGTCTTTAACTGATTCAAAGGTTTAATGTTTTATAATTGCGGGAATATTGAGATTTTATAATAGAAATACATTTCTATCATGCGAATTTTTACCCTGTTTTTATTTTTGGTTACCGTTTTGCGGGTATGGGCCGACAATCCTGACAGAGAACTCACTCTCGAAGATATTTATAAAAAACAAATATTTGCTGAACGACAAGTCGAGGGGTTTCGATGGATGCATAACGATAATTATTATACAACACTGAAACATGAGGGCGCTTCCGGGGTGCAGTACATTATTAAGTATGAAACTTTAACGGGCAAGCCTGTAGATACTTTATTAAATACAGAGGAGTTTACTACAACTACTGGCGAGATGTTGATCATCGACGATTATTCATTTGGGCCGAACGAACAGATAGTTTTATTAGCGGTTGATAAGGAGTCAATTTACAGACGTTCTTCAAAGGCTTTTTATTATGTGTATGACCTTCAAAAAAAAGAAATTAAGCGATTGACTAAGGGCAGGAAAGAGTCTTTTGCTACTTTTTCTCCAGATGGAAAGCATATTGCATTTGTGCGCAACAATAACTTAATTCTGAGAGATCTTAATACCGCAAAAGTATGGCAGGTTACACATGACGGACTCGCAAATCATATTATTAATGGAATGGGCGATTGGGTTTATGAGGAGGAATTTTCGCTGAGTAAGGCGTTTTACTGGTCACCTGATGGGAAGAAGATTGCTTTTTTTACTTTTGACGAAAGTCAGGTAAAGGAATATAACATGCAATTATGGGGCGGGTTGTATCCAAAAGAATACAGGTTTAAGTATCCAAAAGCAGGAGAAAAAAACTCGAAAGTAAGTATTAATATTTATTGCCTTGATGATAACAGCACAATTAGGATGGATACCGGGGAAGAAATTGATATTTACATTCCAAGGATAAAATGGTTGCCCGATGGGCAGAAACTTTCAATTATCCGGATGAATCGTCTGCAAAATAAACTTGAGATATTACACGCCAATGTATACACCGGCAAATCAGAAGTTATATGCATTGAAGAAAGCGAAACTTATGTTGACCTGAATTATACGGATGATCTCACCTACTTATCTGATGGTTCGTTTGTGAAATCCAGCGAACGAGATGGGTATAAACATATTTATTATTATGCTGATGGAGGAAAGCTAATCAGACAGATTACTACAGGAAATTGGGAAGTGAGCGATTTGCTTGCAGTAGATGAGAAACGCAAGATGTTGTATTTTGTGTCTACAGAAGATTCCCCATTGGAAAGGCATTTGTACAGAATCAGCTTAACCGGAAAGCGGAAAACCAGGATATCAAAATTTGATGGGATCAATCGTCCCGTTTTTAGTTCAGGATTGCTATATTTTATAAATAGGAACAATTCAGCCTCTGCACCTACTAAAATTACTTTACACAAATCCAATGGGGATTTAATAAAAGTACTTGAGGACAACAAAGCATTACAGAAAACAGCTAAGGATTACGGACTGGCAAAAAAAGAATTTTTTAGCTTTATTACCATCGACAATGTTCATCTCAATGGCTATATGCTGAAACCGGTAGATTTTGATCCGTCCAAAAAATATCCCGTGTTGATGACTGTATATGGTGGTCCTGGATCTCAGGGCGTACAAAACAGTTGGGAATATGAATATTGGCATCATCTGCTTACACAGAAAGGATATATAATAGCCTCAGTTGACAACCGGGGGACAGAAGGCAGAGGCAGGGCATTTAAACACTGTACCTATAGGAATCTCGGCAAACTGGAAACCTTTGATCAGATACAAGCCGCAAAATACCTGGGTGCTTTGCCTTTTGTTGATGCAGGTCGTATTGGTATTTGGGGTTGGAGTTATGGCGGATATATGTCGGCACTGGTTTTGTTTACAGGCCATGAGTATTTTAAAACTGCGATTTCCGTAGCACCGGTTACAAGCTGGCGTTTTTATAACACTATTTATACCGAAAGATATTTACAACGTCCACAGGATAATCCTGAAGGATATGACGATTATTCACCGCTGTCCCATGCCAGTGAATTGACCGGTACATTTTTTTTAATACATGGCACAGGTGATGATAATGTTCATTTTCAGAATTCGATTGAATTGCAAAAAGCTTTGATTTTAGCAGAAAAACAATTTAAGTCGTTATATTTTCCAGATAAAAACCATGGAATTCGTGGTGGAAACTCCAGATATTATTTATTCAAGATGATGACTGATTTTATTTTAAATAATCTTTAACCTGTATTATTCATGAATAATGACGATAATACATTGATAACACACACAGTATCAATGTATTATGTCAAGGTTAACCCCGACATCACGCTTTGGGTGTGATCGTCGGCCCTATGGGTGGAAAATTCATGTGAATTTTCCAGGTTAAGATATTAATTGTATTTTTGAAAAGGTTTTGCAACAAAAAAAGCACAAATCTTTCTAAGACAATTTACTTTTTATGAAAAAAATGTATTAAAAATATCATTTGTAATAAATTATAGTAAATGTGAAATTTCGTAACATCATATTTTATAACTTTGTCGGGTGTTTTCTATTTAGGATTAATATCAATGTAATTGCACAAAAAATAATTATAAAAAAAATATCAAAATTTTAACATAAAGAATTTTTAAAAATGGACACGTTTATAAACATGGAATTGTGGAACAAATGGGGGCAAATCCTGGCATACGCTTTGGCGGCTATATCTGCCGTGATCTTCCTGTATCATTATATAGTACTTGTTACAACCCGGAATTACAAAAAGCGATATGATTTTATCAATAAGCGAGAGATTAACAATTTGTGGATGGCTTCTGCCATTATGATTTTTGCCATAGGTATATATGTAAATACACTTGCGCCGCAGAGGGAGATGTTATGGATATTCGTCATATTGTTTGTAACCATCATGATGGGTTTGATCGTTGGCGTAATAATTTCGAATGTATTGAAATTTTATTATCCATTTTATGTAGAAAAGAGATTAAAAAAGTTGCGCTATACTCCACGCATTTCTCCGAAAACAGGCAAGCCGATGAAGCTTTTAAGTGAGGAAGAAGAGGATGTATATTTAGATGAAGGTATGCAGGAAGAAGAAAATGTATTTTCCGTAGATTATGATGTATGGATAGATGAAGAGTCGGGGTATACTAAAATTGAAAAATATGCAGGTCATTTGATTGCTCTCCAATGTCCCGAATGTAATTATCAAACACTGAAAGTAATTAAGGAAGAAATATTAGAGTCACCAACAGAAGAGTCAGAAGGTGAGTTGATCAAATTCTATAAGTGCAGTTACTGCGGATTTAAAGAACGCAGAGCTTTCCGGGTTGCAAAATTAAAAAGTACAGCTGGGAGTGAACCTTCTGTAATTACTTCCTGAATTATTACAGGTTAAAGGATAAAAAAAGGCTGAAAGAATATTCTTTCAGCCTTTTTTTATTTTTCAGGC
>Ga0164313_10001470_pt1 | contig 20790 bp, 18 predicted proteins | sample GuaBasSedimGuay4_FD_113735 | JGI IMG/M metagenome (GOLD analysis project Ga0164313, IMG submission 113735) | Subseafloor sediment microbial communities from Guaymas Basin, Gulf of California, Mexico - Guay4, Core 4569-4, 0-3 cm | ecosystem: Environmental > Aquatic > Marine > Hydrothermal vents... | reverse complement strand
TCTGCTTTTTTCTTAAATCCATCCATATCTCCCGCAAAAAAGAGTGGCGCACCGCAACAAATATCACCGCCACCAAACTCCTTTACATCTACATGTGCTTTATTCAGAATTTTCTCAGTTGCAGAAAGAATGCTCTTGTCCTTAAAAGTATTACAGGAGACAAAAAACCCTATCTCTCCTTTCCCCTTGTTAATCGTTTCTCTTTCACCGTTTGGATTGCCAAACCTGTTAAAATTCTCAAGCACCTCCCCTATAAGAGAAGGTACAAAGCCTTTCTTAAATGCAATGCTACGCTCTTCTATAATAAAATCTCTTATATCAAAATCGTCATACTGGCAATTTACAACACAACTCCCACAGAGTGCACACTGAAATACAGTATCAAAAAATCCATCGCTATCCTCAAGTAAATTTTTCTCCCTGTAAAGTATAAGGCGTGCCTTTTTCTGTGGAGTAAACGTTTCACTACCTGTTGCAAGGTAAACAGGACAACTAAATTTGCACATGTTTGGACACATTGAACAATCTATTAATCTATTTAACTGTTTTTTCATCTTTTCCCCCCACAAGTTTACCAGGATTAAAAATATGATTTTTATCAACTACACTTATCACATCTTTCATCAATTTTTCACCTGCAATTCCAAGCTCTTTTTTCATAAATGGTTTTCGCAAAAAACCTATTCCGTGATGATGACTTATCGAACCATTATGGCGCAGAGTAGTTTCCATCGCGGCTGTCCACGTATCTTCGTAATATTTTAACTGATCTTTTGGAAACCCTGCAAATGTAATATACAAACAAGCTGATTCAGGATAAAAGTGTGAATAGTGACCAGAAATTGACACTGCTCCTTTTACACTTGACATAGACTCAATGATATCCTTATAGAGTGCAGGGGCATCCTTAAATAAAGACACCACTTCAACTGTGTCTACAATTCCTCCGTTTCGCAATATTGTAGGTCCGAGATGCACATCAAACCGTTTACTAAGCCATATGTCAACTGGTTTTTCGCCTATAGAGATGCCATTATATTTTTCTGCAATTTTGTTAATCACTCTATCTTCCAGAAGCACAAAATCTTCATCTCCTTCGGAAATAAAAATTACTGCAACTTTACCCACAAGTTTTTCCATTCCCTCAAAACTTATTTTATTCTTTGATTCAGTTAATATATTTAAAACTTTTGGAGAAACTTTTCCTGTCAAAATTTTGCCTGCAATACCAAAGGCTTGTTGATATTTGCCACGCTTAGACACAACACCAAAGTAACGTTCGGTTTCGTCCTTATCAAAAATCCTTACCACAGCAGGCTTTGCATCTGTCTGAACAATTTTTCTTACCATATCAAGCGCTGTCTCAACAGAATCAAATGCAAAACAGTTTTTAATAACTTTTTCTGGTGTTTTATGCACAGAAAGATATACCTCCGTAATAATACCCATTGTCCCTTCCGAACCAAGAAAAAGATGTTTTATAGAAGGTCCTGTAGATTTTCTTGAAACTGGTTTTATGTAAAGAATCTCCCCGTCAGGCAATACTGCTGTAAGTCCCAGCACCATATCTTCAATCTTTCCGTATTTTGTAGAAAACTGCCCTGCAGCACGCGTTGAAACCCAACCTCCAACAGTAGAGCAAGAAATAGATTGTGGAATGTTGCCCGACGAATAACCCCTGTAATTCAATTCTTTCTCTAAATTTGTGCCGATAATACCAGATTCGAATGCAGCAACTTGTGAAATTTCGTCAAGAGAAATAAATTTATTCATCCGCTGTATATTCAATATAATACTTCCATTAAACGGGATCGCCGCACCAAGTACACCCGAGCCTCCACCAAACGGAGTAATCTGCACATGATATTTATTTGCAAGTTTTACAACTTTTTGAACCTCTTCAGTATTTTTCGGGGAAACCACAGCAGACGGAATAGCAGGAATTTCACCGAACTGAGTTTTATAGACACCATAAAGCCAATAATCCACACTGTATGAGATAAGGTCTCTTTCATCCTCTGATACATATTTTTCACCTACAATGCGTTTCACTTCTTCAATAAATTCATAAGGAATGTTTTTACCTTTTGATAAAAAACTCTTTACCTTCAAATCCTCACCTCGCTTTTAAATGAATATAAATCAGCCCTTGCACTAAAAATAAGGTAATAGATTGGTTTATTATAGCTAAACCATGTACGGTTAATGCCAAGCATTGGCGTTTCTTTTTTTAGCGAAAGAAGCTTAATCTCTTCTTTTGTGGAGATTCTCGAAGAAATTCCCTGATTAATACGAATCACCGGAATCTTACATTTATGCACAATGAGCTGGTAATAGGAACCTTTGAAATTATATCTGTTTAAACAATCAAACAAATCAACCGGGAAATAAGAATCTTCAACTGCAAAAGGTTGTTCATCAGCAAAACGTATTCTTCTTGTGTATAGAATCTTTTCTGTTTTCAGTGTTTCTATCGCTATTTTTGGCGGGTGGTTTAGAATCTTTTTGTTGACAAGCTTGTCTCCCGGTTTTACCCCTCTTGCTTCAAGCTCTATAGTAAAGCTCGCCATAGGTTCCATTGGATCCATGGGATATTTCCGCACAACAAATGCTCCTACTCCTTGCTTTTTATGAATATATCCAAGCCGTTCAAGTTCTATTACTGCTCTTCTTGCCGTCTCTCTGCCAACTTTAAACTCATCTATTAGATTTCGTTCAGAAGGAAGAAGGGTGTCTAAATTGTATTTTCCTTCTTCTATTCTTCTCACAAGCTCATTCCGCAGTTTAATATAAAGCGGTATTCCATCTTTCATTTTTTTCTCTCCTATACGGATGTCCGTATAAGTTATAATACAAAAAAAATAATATTGCAAATTGAAAATAATCTTACAGAAAATAAAAAGGGCTGAATGTAAAATTCAGCCCTGATATGCTTTTAAACCAAATCACTGCTGTTATTCTCTCCTGTACGGTTTGAGAAGCGCTGAAGGATATGATGCATTCCTTGCTATAAAGATAAGCACTATAATTGTAAGAATATACGGCATCATTAAGAAGTACTGAAAGGGAATATTTATGGCAGTTCCCTGCAATCTCAATCCTAGCGCATCGACGCCACCAAATAGAAGTGCTCCCCAAAACACTCTTGAGGGAATCCAGTTAGCAAAGATAACCAATGCTATAGCAACCCATCCTCTTCCTGCAACAATGTCAAATATAAACATATTAAATTGTGCAAGAGTGAAGAATGCGCCGCTCATACCCATTAATGCTCCTCCTATCATAAGGGCAATATAGCGCATCTTGTATACATCTACTCCAACTGCATCTGCAGCTTCCGGGTTTTCGCCCACTGACCGCAAAGACAGACCAAATGAAGTTTTAAAGAAAATATATCCGGATACGATAACAAGTATAACTGCAATATACGTCAAAGCGTACTGGTCAAACAGAATAGGGCCTAAAAATGGTATTTTCCATAACCCGGGGATTTTCAAAGTATCAAATGCCTTGATAGTTGCAGGAATCGTTGGAGAGCCAATTATTGCTCTGTACACATAATAAGCAAGACCACTTGCAAAAATTGTAATACCTAATCCAGAAACATGCTGGTTTAACCCTAACGTTACAACAAGAAACGCCATAAGCAATCCAAATAAAAAACCAGAAAATGTTGCAGCAAATACACCAAACCATAAACTGTGAGTAAAATAAGTAGTAACAAAACCTGCTAATGCACCAAATATCATAATGCCTTCAATTCCAAGATTAAGGATTCCGGAACGCTCAGAAAAGGATTCCCCGAGCGTTGCAAGTATCAAAGGGGTTGCCATTCTTATGGTAGATGCAAAAAGTCCTACCAGAAACGACGCTGTAAAGAAGTTATTCATTTTCCCCTCCTAATACTTATTTTATATTCAAATAAAAGCAACATCGCAAGCATAACAATCAATGTTATCCCCTGGATTACATCTGCGATATACGGTGGTATACCCACGCTTCTGCTCATCATCTGGGCTCCCGTAATAATAACAGAAAAATATAGAGCCGCAAACAACACCCCGAAGGGGTTAAGTCCTCCGAGCATGGCAATAACTATGCCACTGTATCCGTACCCGGGAGAAAGGTTGTGAATAAGATGGTAGTGCACCCCGGCAACTTCGCTAACGCCTGCAAGCCCTGCTACTCCTCCACTTAGAACTGAAGCAATAATAATAGTTTTTAGCGTGTTAATGCCAAGAAAATTGGCAGCTTTAGAATTTGACCCTGTTGCCCTGATCTCAAATCCGAGCTTTGTCTTTTTAACAATAAAATATGCCACAAAAACTATGGCAACAGCAATTAAAAAGCCGATATGCACCCGCGAGCGAGGAACTAATTGTATAAGTCGTGCATTTTCTGCAATATTAACTGACTCTGGCCACATTGATACTGGGTTTCTCCATGGTCCAGTCAAAATTGCGCTAACAAAATAGATCATAATATAATTCATAAGAAGGGTAGTAACAACATCATCTACTTTAAACTTGGCTTTAAGATAAGCAGGAATAAAAGACCATACTCCACCGCCTACAAACCCTGCAATAATTACAAGCGAAACATAAAAAAACGGAGAGAGATTAAAATTTTGTATACCAACCCATGTAGCAAGCAGTGCACCTGCGTAAAGCTGCCCCTCTGCACCAATGTTCCAATATTTTGCAAGAAATGCAATCGATACAGCAATACCAGTCAAAATAAGTGGAGTTGCCTTAACAAGCATTTCCAAAAATGCAAACTTCGTTCCAAGCCCGCCGTAGAAAAGATAATAAAAAGCTGTAAATGGATTTTTGCGAAGGGCCAACAAAAAAATAGAAGAAATCGCAAGAGATATAATTACCGCCATAATTGGCATTAACATTCTAAACCACCATGAAGGAGGTGTTCTTTTTTCCAACTTAAAACTAATTAGGCTCATGCAAACCTCCTATTCTTGCACCTGTCATCATTAATCCAAGTTTTTCTATAGTAATGTCTTCCCTATCCAGTATTCCCATAACTTCTCCTTCGTACATCACAAGAATTCTATCACTCAGCATTAGTATTTCATCAAGATCTTCTGATATAAGAAGAATCCCAACGCCATTTGCCCTCGCACTGAGTAGTTTAGTATGTATATATTCTGCAGCCCCTACATCTAATCCTCGTATTGGCTGAGATGCTATTATAAACTCAGGATTCCTTGAAAGCACTCTTGCAAGTATCACTTTTTGCAAATTACCACCAGAAAGCGTTCTTGTCATCGTATAAATGCTAGGGGTTTTAATATCGTATTCTTTTACTATTCTTTCTGCAAAATCTTTAACTGAAGAATAGTTTATCAAAATTCCACTTGATAATGGTTTTTTATCATAGGATTCAATCACAAGATTTTCGAATACGGGAAGATCTAATATGAGCCCTTCTTCCATTCTGTCTTCTGGAACCCTTCCTATCCCGAGGTTAATAATCTCTTTCGGTTTTTTACCTGTTATTTCTTTTCCCTTAAAGACAATTCTACCGTCTGTATTTTCTCTTACTCCACAAAGAACGTTTTCCAATTCGCGCTGTCCATTGCCGGATACTCCTGCTATTCCAAGAATTTCTTCGCTTCTCACCTCAAATGATATTCCCTTTAACGCCTCTATTCCCTTATCATTAAGAGCATGCAAATTCTGCACTACCAGAAGTGGCTTTCCTTTTTCTGGCATTTCCTCTTTCTCAATAATTTCCAACACTTCTCTTCCAACCATCATTCTTGCAAGCTCTTTCTTGGTTGTATCTTTTTTGTTCTTCTCTCCTGCAAGGGAGCCATTTCTTAAAATAACGATTCTATCGCTTATCTCCATAACTTCTCTTAATTTATGCGAAATAAAAACAATGCTTTTCCCTTCTTTTGTTAATAATCTCAGCGTATCAAATAGATTTTCCGCCTCTTGCGGAGTTAAAACTGCGGTAGGTTCGTCAAGTATAAGCACATCAATGTTCCGATAAAGTGCTTTGATAATTTCTACTCGCTGCTTTTCTCCTACGGATAACTGCCAGATTTTTGCATCTGGATTAACCTCAAGCCCATACTTTTTTGACAGCGATATAAGGTCTTTTTTTGCTGATTCAAGATCAATTTCTATGCCTTTTGAAGGAGGTAATCCCAGTATAACATTCTCTGTTACAGTGAATGATTTTACTAAAGTAAAATGCTGATGCACCATCCCTATCCCAAGAGATATCGCATCTTTTGGAGACTCTATATCAACCTTTTTGCCCTTTACATAGATTTCGCCACTATCCATAGAATACATTCCGTACAAAATTTTCATTAGAGTTGTTTTGCCAGCACCGTTTTCTCCAAGAAGAGTTACTACTTCCCTTTTATAAATATCAAAATCAATATTATTATTTGCAACTGTATGTAAAAAGGTTTTTCTGATGTTTCGCATCTCTACTACTTTTTCCATGTCCACCTCGCGCTAATAATAGTTGAGCACAGGAAATTTCCTGTGCTCAACTGGTTGATCAATTATTTACTAATTAGTCACCTTTTGGAGTTGATTCCTCTACTGAAACCCTAAATGTTCCATTTAGAATTTCTTGTTCTCTATTCTCAACCATTTCCATAATATCTGCAGGAAGTGTGTCTTCAAAACCATAGAAAGGAGCAAGATAAGCGCCACCTTTACCCATCATTGACCAATCCTTAAGATCCTGGGCTTGATAAGCTCCGAGTTTAATAGACGCTACCAGATATTTAACTGTTGGAAACATATTCCAGATAGGTCCGGTAACTACTACATCAGGAGCAAGTGAATTTTGATCCTGCATATTACCAATAGCATAAGCGCCTCTTTCTTTACAGGCATCAATAACACCATATCTTTCTGCATAAAGAACATCTGCCCCAGCATCTATCTGAGCCATTGCAGCTTCTTTTGCCTTTGGCGGATCAAACCAGCATCCAATAAATGAAACCTTTACTTTCACATCCGGATTCACTTCTTTTGCGCCTTCTATAAACGCATTTACAATTCTGTTCACTTCAGGAACAGGGACACCGCCCACAACACCAAGAATATTAGTCTTTGTGAGCCTACCTGCAATCATACCTGCAATATATGCCGGTTCATGAATCCAATCATCAAATACTGAGAAATTCGGTTCGGCAGGTCCACCGCCGGAACCAAACGCAAAAGCGATTTCCGGATAATCTTTAGCTACTCTTCTTACAGCGTCTTCGGCACCAAAAGCATCGCCCATAATAAGGTCAAAACCTTTGTCTGCATACTCTCTTACCACTCTTTCAAAGTCAGATGAACTTATATTTTCTGCCCATTCATAATCGACGTCAAGCTCGTCCTTCGCTTGCAAAAGCGCTTCATGTATACAACCATCCCACGGTTCTTCAATAGGAGTTGCAAAGATTGCAGCTACTTTTAATTTCGTTTCTTCTGGTTTTTCCTCAGGTTCAGCTTTTGGCGCACAGCCAACAACTACAAGTGTAAGTACCATAAATAATACCAAACTCAACAAAATACTTTTTCTTCTCATGCTTATTCTCCTTTTTTTTATTTTACTTCTGACTTAAATAAGATACCTTTCACGGTCAACAAACTTGCCGTGGCTTATTACATAGAGAGGCTCATCGTGATTACGTATTGCCTCTCTCACACTCTTTTCCTTTAGCACAACAAAATTTGCCTGTGCTCCTTCTTTTAACCTAAAGTTTTTTAGTCCTATTGACTTTGCTGCATCAACAGTAACCATATCGTACAGTTTCTCCATATCTCCGCGAGAAGTCATCCACAATATGTGAGAAGAAAGAAATACTACTTCTAACAGATTGTTTCTTCCATATGGATAGTATGCATCTGATATGTCGTCCTGTCCAAGAACTACAAGCACTCCAGCATCAAGAAGCTCTCTTACGCGAGCATGTAAAGGACCTGTATGGGGATCACTTACAACTCCCATATCTGCCTTTTTCAAAAGAGCAATGACTTTCTGTAAATAAGGTCCTGGGTACATTGACATTGCTCTTGCGTGGTGCGCAAGACTTCTGCCAAAACGATTTTCTTTAATTGTTTTTACAGCAAGCATTTCCAACGTCCTGAGACCTGGGTCTCCTGCATCATCGACAAGCATAGAAATATCCTTATTATATTTTTCAGCAATTTCAAACATTGCATCAATATGAGCCCGCTCGTCCTCTTCGGTAAACTCTATCCACGGTATTCCACCAACAACATCTGCTCCCATTTTTATTGCCTCTTCAACAAGTTCTTTTGCGCCAGCTTCTCTTACAACTCCATCCTGTGGAAACGCAACAATTTGTAATTCCACTACATCTTTAAACTCTTCCTTTGCCTTAAGAAGCGCTTTAATACCCTCAAGTTTGGCTTTACTGTCTACATCTGCAAATGCTCTAATATGGGTTACCCCGTTCAATGCGGCAAGTTTCATTGAACGCCTCACATTTTTGATAATCCATTCCTCAGCATATTTTTCCTTAATCTTGGAAGCCAACTCAATAGCGTTCATTGCTTTGCCCATACCTGCTTCATGATAATCTTTAAGTGCTTCTTCATCCATCATCTCAAGAGTATACACTTTGCACAGGTGAAGGTGCGTATTTACAAACGATTCTGTTGCCAATCTTCCGCCTGCATCAATTTCCTTTCCACCTTTCCCGCTCAAATTTTTTCCTATACTTGTTATTATGCCTTCTTTAATGCCAATATCCACAAGTGTTTCAGAGAATCCTCTTGTACGTGCATTTCGCACTACAAGATCAAATTCTTTTATTTCGTCTTCCATCAAATTATTTCTCCTCCTTTCTTGATTTCTTCATATATTCTCTTGCAAGTTTTGCTGCGCTTTCAAAATCTTTTTTATCCTGCTTTGAATAATTTTCAGTTTTTTGTGCAAGTTTTGCGGCATCAAAAATAGATTCGTATCCTGTGCACCTGCAAAGATGCCCACTAAGAACCTCTTTTATCCTGTCATCGGAAGCATCGGGCTCTTTACCAAATAATGCGTATAATTCCATAACAATCCCCGGTGTACAAAATCCACATTGCACTGCATTTGCATCCACAAATGCCTGCTGGATAGGATGAAGTTTTTCCCCGTCAGTTAAACCCTCTATTGTAAGAATATCTGTTCCTTCTAGTGTTTTAAATAAAACTTTACAACTCCTGACAGCTTCTCCGTTTACAACTACTGTACAGGCACCACAAACCCCGTAGCCACAACCAAACTTTGTGCCAGTAAGGCCGATTCTGTCTCTTAGAACATAAAGAAGTGTGTCACCCTCTTCAAAATAAATTGTTTCTTTTTTCCCATTTAGCACAAGTGTAATCTTTTCCATTACCGCACCTCCATGTCCCCATCAATTACAGCTTTGATCTTATCTGGTGTAAGCGGAATTTCGTAAAAATCATAACCAATTGCATCATAGATTGCATTCAATATGGCAGGGGCTACTCCTACCATTGGATGTTCTCCTATTCCTCGCGCCCCAAATGGTCCTATTTCGTCATGGGTTTCTACAAACTCTATCGTTTGTTTTCCGGGCATATCGTAAATTGTTGGCAGTTTATACTGCAACAGGTTAGCATTAACTAATTTTCCGTTTTTATCAAATTTTATCTCTTCCATAAGCGTCTCGCCAATACCCATAACAACGCCACCTACAACCTGCCCTCTGGCATTAGCTGGGTTGATTACTCTCCCTATGTCAATAGAGGTAGCAAAGTTATCAATAATAACCTTACCCGTTTTCTTTTCAATCCGAAGTTCGCACCCTTGAACACCCATCGTATAACTCACACCTGTCCTTCCCATTCCTGTTTCCGGATCTGGATTTTGAGCACCTGGCAACCTAAAATCGCTTGACACTTGAACCACATCACCGATTGTCGTTCCGTCTTTCATAATATAACCACGGCAAATCTTGCTGACAGGAACTTTTACATCCGGGTAGGATCTATCATAAACATAATTGCCGTCATATTCAAGCACGCTGACATCTCTATGTAATACTAAAGCTGCATTTTTCTTCAGCATCTCGATTGCTTTATTTGCAGCTTTTATTATGGCGTTGCCGCCCTGGAATGTAAACATAGACCCTACCGTTTGCCACTCCCACGGCGAAAATTGTGTATCAATCTCATTATAAACTCTAACTTTTTCTAAAGGCAGTTTTAATGCTTCTGCAGTAATCTGCCTTACAAGGATAAAGAGCCCTTGCCCAACATCAGCGCCAGCCATATTAACGGAAACACTTCCATCAACATTAAATTTGATATGGCATCCTTTAGCCGCAAATGTTGGAGCCTTTGGAGATTTAATCAGGCCGGCAATACCTCTTCCATAATAATAATTTTCATCTTCTTTTGGTTTTTCTTTGGGAAATATTGCTCTTTCCACATTATCAATACATTTATACAGGTTCCCATCACTCTTCTTCATCTTTTCCCCAACAACATTTGATTTACCTACGGAAAGAAAATTTTTCTTTCTAACATCAGCTGGGGCCATATTCAGTTCCCTGGCGATAATATCCACAAGCCGTTCAAGGGCAAATTGTATTTCAGGATGCCCGTAGGCACGCAGCGCTCCCACTGGTGGAGTATTTGTATAAACGGAGTACCCGGTTACGTCAGCATTAGGAAATTCATAAACTCCGCCTGCAGATTGAGTTGCAACGATTAACACGTTTGAGCCTGTATCTGCGTATGCCCCTGTAGATAAATACAGTTTTGCTTCCATGGCAGTAAATGTGCCATCTTTCTTTGCTCCAATTTTCATTTTTGTTCTTATGCCTCGCCCTAAAAACGTACTTGTAAAATCTTCCTGCCTTGAGACTCTCAATTTTATTGGATGTCCCGGGACAAAGCTTGCAATGTATGCAATAAGCGGGCCTAATGAAGGGTCAGATTTATAACCAAAACACCCTCCTATATATGGCACGTGAACCCTCACGTCACTTATGGGAAGATCAAATAAATGTGCAACTTCCTCTCTCACAGCAAAAGATCCCACATTGGACGTCCAGATTTCAATTGTATTATCCATTCTAAAGAGAGCTATTGCGCCATGTACTTCAATAGCTGCTGATGACATAAGAGGGAAATTAAATTCTCTCTCTACTACAACATCTGCCTCTTTAAATCCTTTGACGGCATCACCCTTTTTTATCCTGTAACGTACAGCAATGTTTGTTTTTGGTATTGGCTCATAAAGAGGTGAAACATGAAAATATTCATCGCTGTGTTCGTGAATAAGATGTGCGTTTTCTTTGATTGCTTCCATTGCGTCTGTGTAAACCGGAAGCGGTTCATATTCAACTCTTATTTTTTTAATCGCATCGCGCGCGCGTTTTTCAGTATCGGCCACGACCGCTGCCACTGCATCGCCAATATGACGGACTTTATCCACAGTCATGGGCATCATATCTTTTATACAATCACCGTAATGTTTTTCCCATCCCTTACCCGTTATAACTTTATATACGCCGGGCATTTTTTCAGCTTCCAATGTATCGATAGACAAAATCTTGGCGTGAGCATACTTTGGGTGTAATATTTGAGCATGAAGCATCCCAGGAAGCTTAATATCATCAATAAATATGGCCTCCCCAGTTACTCGCTCTAAGACATCAGGACGATATTGAACATCTTTGCCAATATACTTGAACCCCATTTTGTTCACCCTCCCGAATTACAAATTAACGAATTATTTCGAATATTTAATATAAATTTATTATATATAAAAAAATTGCGCAGTCAAGGAAATTAATTACACCTTTTTAATGAGATTAAAGAAACTGAATAGTGACTCTAAATAAAAAGCACCTATTTATTCAATTGGAGACATGTTTAAAAATCAGTATCAAAAACCAGACTTAGTAAACACAGATACTAAAAAATTATTTACCTATGCAAAAACGCGAAAAAATTGTATCAAGAATCTCCGTTGAGACTTTCTCTCCCGTGAGCATTCCCAGCAGAACAATTACTTCTTTTAGTTCTTCTGAAACAAGTTCGTCCCTGCCTGACCCTGCAAGCTCTTTTGCCTTTTCGAGATGCTTGGCTGCATCTTTTAAGCAGTTCTTTTCTCTCCCTGTTGTGATAAGGAAAGTCTCTGTCTCTTTAGGGAGGATTTTATCATAGATTATCTGTTCAAGAACCTCAATACCTTTCTTCTTAAGTGCAGAAATTTGAATGATATCTTCATTTTTGAATAAACTTTTTAGCTCTTTTATTGTAAGTTTCGCAGGAAGATCTGTTTTATTTAATACAATAATACGATCTTTTCCGTCTGTGAGTTTGGCAAATTTTTTGTCTTCTGCTGTAAGTATTTCACTTGCATCAAACATAAAAAGTATAATATCTCCCTGTTGAATTGCTTTTACACTTCTTTCTTTCCCTAAAACCTCAATAACATCTTTAGTTTCTCTTACTCCTGCCGTATCGATAAATCGAACAGGAATGCCAAAAAAATCTATCATCTCTTCTACTGTATCCCTTGTTGTACCTGGAATTTTACTGACAATGGCTCTATCAAATTTTAAAAGAGCATTAAGCAATGTAGATTTTCCGACATTTGTCCTTCCTGCAATCACAACCTTTGTCCCTTCTTCAATTCTCTTTCCTGTTTTGTATGTTAAAAGAAGTGATTTGACAAGATTAAGAACATCGGTGATCTGCTTTTCAAGTTGACCGGTATCCAATGCCTCTACATCAAATGGAAAATCTATTGCTCCTTCTATGGCTGAGATAGTATAAAGCAACCTTTTTTTTATCTCGAATATTTTATTGCTTATCCCACCAAAAAGTCTACCTGCTGCAACCTTTACCACCTTGTCTGTTTTTGCTTCAATCAATTCAATTACGGCTTCGGCTTCAATAAGATCCAGCTTGCCATTAAGAAGGGCACGCCTTGTAAATTCTCCTCTTTTCGCAAGACGTGCACCAAGTTGAATGAGAATCTTAACCACTAGCTCAAGATTCTTTACGCCGCCATGCATCTGAAGTTCAAAAACATCCTCTCCCGTATAGGAATGGGGAGCTTTAAAATAAATGGCAATACCTGTATCAATACGTTCTTTCGTATCCGGATTAAAAATATACCCGGTATAAACTGTCTTAGGTTTTTTAACAGTTGTAGAAAAAACTTTCTGCCCTATAAAAAAAGTGGTGGGGCCTGAAAGCCTCACCACTCCTATTCCACCAAAACCTTTTGGCGTAGAAATCGCTACAATTGTATCATTCACTTTTTTAAATCAACTACAACATACCTTCGTGGCTCTTTCCCGGTGCTATGTGTCCAGATGTTAGGGTAGTTCTGTAGAGCCATATGAATAATTTTCCTAGCAGAAGCAGACATCGGTTTAAGGAAAACAGGCTCTTTTAATCTCTTTGCGCGCAGTGCTGCATTTAAGGCAATAGTTTTAAGCATTTCTATCTGTCTCGACTTGTACCCATTAATGTCTAACATAACCATTGGAAAATTTCTATCCTCTTTGTGTACATATATATTTAATATGTACTGAAGGGAGCGCAGAACCATTCCTTCTTTCCCTATGAAGAGTCCTGGGTTAGAAAGTCCTTCTATATTAACATAGAAGTTTCCATATTTTTTTTCTATAACAACGGACGGATTTTCCTCTGCTGCCTTAAAAAAATTTTCAAGAAAATTGTTTATTTCTCGTTCTTCCATATTATTTTTCTTCTTTGCCTTTTTTAGGAACTATTTGTGTTGTTCGTGCAAGATGCTTCAAAATATATAGTTGTTCTCCTGCTTGAACAAATGAGAATGTAATCCAGTAAAGAAGCAATGAGGGAGACCACTTAATTGACCATACTGCAAAAATAACCGGCAAGAAATACATCATCATTTTCATGTTCTGATCCTGTACCTGTCCTGGCATTTGTGAAGTCTTACTCTGAACAAACATGGAGACAAGAACAAGTACCGACATAATATAATACTTATCAGGAGTATTTAAATTACTAAGCCATAGAAAACGCTCAAGATTAAACGGTGCATAATTAGTAAGTGAACCAAATAAAACAAGGAGTAACGGCCACTGCACAAGCAGCGGCAAACAACCTCCAAACATACTCACATTGTTCTCTTTGTAGAGTTTCATTGTTTCCTGATTTGCTTTTTGAGGGTCACTTTTATACTTCTTTTGAATCTTTTTAATTTCAGGCTGAAGTTTTGTCATTCCTGCAGTGGATTTAAACTGTTTTTTTGTTAATGGGTGTGTAAGAAGCTTAAGCAACAACGTAACAAGAATAATAGCAAGTCCATAATTGAAAGTAAACTTGTGTAAAAATTCAATAATGTCCCTCATAGCCTTATAAAATTTATTCGGAACAACAAGATCGATGATTCCGTTCTTTGTGATTGTTTGTAGTGCGCCGTTATTATCCCTATAACTCACTTGAAATGTCATCGGGTATGCTCTCGCATCAATATAATCGTAAGAAGTAATTGTAAATGTAGCTGTTACTGCTTTCCCAGATTCAATAATGGCACTGTTGGCTATTTCTTCTGTATCGATTTCTCTTGCCCCCCTCCATAATTCAAAGGGTGATAGGTCAGAATGGTTGTCAATTGAAATAAGTTTTACTTTCACGTCAGAAATAAAATCGGTTGTATTGTTCGTAATGCGGACTGAAAGAGGAATATTTTCCATAGGCCTTCCTCTTCCTGCAATTTGCACAATCACGCCAGATTCAGTCACATCTGGAAAACTTACTCCACCAGCACATCCTGTAATAAAAATTGAAAACATAAGCATTCCAATTAAAATTAAAAGTAATTTCTTTTTCATATATCCTCCTTATGGGACAGGGTCATTTCCTCCAGGGAAAAAAGGATTACATCGCAAAACCCTTTTTACCGCAAGCCATCCACCCTTCTTTACTCCATATTTTTCAACTGCTTGAACTGCATAATCAGAGCAAGTAGGAGTAAAACGGCATGTCGGTGGTTTTAACGGTGAAATATAACGCCTATAAAATTTAAGAATGAAGAGTAAAAAAGTTTTCATTCCTTACACTCCTTTCTTAAAATCCCTGACAAATCTATTAAAACATCCTGCATTTTAACAGTTGCTATACTTTTCTTTGCAACAATAACATAACTTCTATCCTTCAATAGTTTATCCTCAATTTTTAAAAACGATTCTCTCATTAATCGTTTCGCCCTATTCCGCTCTACAGCATTCCCTACTTTTTTAGATGCAATAAATCCAACTTTCCCTTGTATTTTATCCGAAACAAACACAACAACAAAATGCCCAAAGTGTTTCTTTGAGTTTTCTATTACGTCTTTAAACTCTTGCCCTTTAAGCCTTTCCCACAATTTCACTCTATACTGAAAGCTTTATTCTGCTTTTTGTTCTTCTTCGGCTTAAAACTCTTCTACCGCCGGGCGATTTCATCCTTTCCCTGAATCCAAAATGCCTAGCACGTTTCTTATTATGCGGCTTATAATTTATTCTCATAAAAAACCTCCTTAAAATTTCACATCTTACTATATCAAAACTTTAACAATAGTCAACTATCTTTACTCCAGTTTAGTCCTTCAGCTTGCAAACAGGGCAAAGTGGGCCCTCCCCCTTAAACAAAACACCACATTTTTTGCATGTCTTATAACCTAATTTCTCTTTTAATCTCTCATTTTTTTTATAAAAGGTAAGTAGTTCAATATATTTCTCTTTAAGCTCGCTCTTGACCTTTAATCTATCCGCTACAAATTTTACCCAATCAATATCGCTCTGTGTAAGTTTTATATTCTGATAAGAAAGATATTCATCTTCTTTGGTTCTTCCCCCTACCTTCTTTTGTATTTGTGATACTAATTTAAATTTAATATTTTTGATTGGTGAATCTGGTATACTTTCGTTAATTTTCTTTAATATATCCGCCTTCATGAATGTAAGTTCTCGCATAAATAATGGACTTATCACTCCTATAAAAATTGTATTTTCTTTATAGAAAATAGGTGTTGTATAGTTGGAAAGTTTTTTACCAACAATCTCGTTCCACTTTAAAAGCGCAAGATTTCCTTTAATTTTGACATAAATTTGCTTTTTTTGGAGAACGCTGTCTAAAATATATTTAAGGGTATTCATAATGAAATAATCTTTGCTTTATCGAGTACGTCCTTAGGAATAATATTTAAGTTCAGAGTTGTCAGAAATATTTGTCCATCTTCTGTCATTCTTAAAACATTTTCGCGGCGTGTTTCATCAAGATCAGAAAAAAAATCATCCATTAAAAGTATCGGTTCTTCTCCTCTTTTCCCTTTAATAGATTCCTTTTCTGCAAAACGCATTGCAAAGGCTATACTATATGCCTCGCCTAAAGAGCTAAACTCTCTTACCCGGATGCCATCCATTAAAATTTCTAATTCATCAAGATGTGGCCCAAAAAGTGTTCGTTTCCTTTGTATTTCTGCGTTTTCCATTCCATTCTTTAATAATTTTTCGGTTGGAGATGAGTTATAAATAAACTCTATTTTTACATTTTTACCAGAAATTTTATAAAAGTTTTTTTGCACAATATCATTAAGCGAAGAAACGGCTTCTTTTCTCTTCTGCTGTATCACTCGTCCCACCGGAATAATCTTATTAGATAAAATAGAAAGGAGTTCTCTGGATATATCCATGTTTTTAAGTAGGGCGTTTCTTTGGTATAAAAGAGTGTAATAATTTGATAATTCGGAATAGTATGTGGGATCCGTAAAAATTAACCAGTGATTTAAAAAGTTTCTCCTTTTTTCAGGACTGCCTTTTATAATATCCACTACTTTATAATTTAGAAAAATAACTGGAAGCATTCCTATAATTTCAAAAAATCCTTTTGTTTTTTTATGGTTTAACTGTATTTCTTTCTTCCCATTCCCAATTAAAATATTGATATTTTTTCCCCTTAAACTATCCTGGAAAATAAGGGAGATAAAAAAATATTGTTTATTAAAACTCACACAATTTAACAGATGGCTAGTAATGAAAGATTTTCCCGAAGATGCTAAATATATCGATTCAAGTATTGTTGTTTTCCCAGTACTGTTTTTACCAGTAATAATATTATAAGAAGGAGAAAAATTAAACTCGCTTTTTTGAAAGGATCTAAAATTCTCAATATGCAGAGAACTAATTTCCATTAAATTGTTGTACTTTTTTTCTGTGGCATAATAATATAAAGATATGAATCATCACTTTTCCCTTTAATTTTAATTGGATGTAAGGGACTGTTCATCCCAAATACTACTATATCATCATTTATATGGCTTATGCCGTTAATTAATTTTTCTCCATGAAGTATTACAGAAAGTTCTGCAGTTCCTTCAAATTTTACACTCTCTTTTCCCTCACTTATTTCAGGTAGCACAGCCTCTATATTTAGATTACCTGCTGAAAATGTTAGAACTATTTTCTTTGTGCTGCTCCTTGCAAGTACTTCTACTCTATCTAAAGCAGGTAAGAGTTCATCTTTACGCACTTCTGCATAAAATTCATCTTCTTTAGGAATAACAGCTTCATAAGGAGGAAATGAGCCGTTTATAAGTAGGGATATAATATTAACATTGGGTGTATTAAAGGAAATTTGGTTTTTGTCAGATATAATATCAATTACTTCTTCTTTAACTTCAACTTTACCTAAAACATCCAATGCTTTCCATGGGATAATAAATAATTCTTCTTGAATACCCTCAATTGGAAAGTTACTAAATGCAAGACACGTACTATCGGTAGCTATAAATCTAAGATTATTATCTTTAGAATCAAATAGTATTCCTTTAAATTCTTTTCTGCTTTCTTCTCTTTTAGATGTAGCAAATATTGTATTCTCAGTAAGTTTTTTTAGTATTTTCATAGGAATAGTTATCTTTATTTTTTCCTCTATTTCTGGTAGTAGAGCAAACGCATTTGCATTAAAACAATTAAATTTATACTCGGATGTTCCCTGTTTAATTATTCCTTTATCACTGGTAACTAAAATTTCTGTTTGTTCTTCGTTATTAAACTTTGAAATTATTTCTCTCAGTAAAGCAAATGGTAATACTGTTTCTTTTAGTTCGCCAGGTTCAATTTCTATGTCCCCTTTTACTGTATTTTTAATTCCCTGCTCAAGATTTGTAGCAATAAAAGTAATATCAGTATCATCAACACGTATTAGTACGTTACTTAAAATAGGGTCTATTGTTTTGGCAGTAATTACTTTTCCTACATTGTTTAAAGCTGTCAAAAATTCTTTGTTTAGTAATTTTATTTTCATCTTATCCACTCCTTTATTTTTATTATTTTACTCTTTAATATTTAAAATATCATAATAGTAATAATAAGACGCTGTATTATGTGTAAATGTCTATTCTATGTAGGTTTTTATTAAAAAATACTGTTTATATGTTTATTGATAAGTTTTAAGCTTATCAACATTATGAACAGCATAAAACTTATCCACAAAAAAATTATCTTTTCTACATAGTTTTCCACAGTTAATTCCCAGTTTTAATTTTTTTTGTAATATCTTCTATTAATGCCTTCATTGTTTCTTGTTTTTCAGCTTCTTTTCCTATCTTAGCACAAGCGTGCATTACTGTAGTATGGTCTCTTCCACCAAAGGAACTTCCAATCAACGGTAAAGAGGAATCAGTAAGTTGTCTTGCAAGGTACATTGCAATTTGTCTTGGTATTACAATATCTTGTGATCTTTTTCTTTCATCTAATGCGGCTTCAGAAGTGTTGAAATATTCAGAAACAACTTTTTTAATACTCTTTATTGTAATGGGTTCGTTGTTAGTCTGAATTACGTTTGATAGTATTTTCGTTGCAAACGAAAGAGTAATCTCTTCATCTGTTAATGATGCAGATGCAACCAATCTGACTAATGCTCCCTCCAATTCGCGGATATTGGAAAAGATATTCTTTGCTACATAAAAAAGAACGTCATCGGGCACGCTAATATTTTCTAGCTCTGCTTTCTTTTTTAAGATTGCTACTCTTGTTTCAAAATCCGGAGGCTGTATATCGGCTACAAGACCCCATTCAAAACGGGTTAAAAGTCTTTCCTGGAGAGTTGCTATTTCTTTTGGAAGACAATCGGATGTAATCACGACCTGTTTGCCTGCGTCGTGTAATGAATTAAACGTATGAAAAAATTCTTCTTGCGTACGTTCCTTACCCGCAAGGAATTGAATATCATCAATAAGCAAGACATCTACAGAACGGTACTGTTTGTGAAAACGGTCTATCAGCTGACTATTACTACGCGCATTTTGTATAGCATAAATTACTTCGTTTGTAAATTTTTCTGTGGTAGTATAAATGATTTTCAAATCGCTAAAGTTCCTTAATAGGTAATGAGAAATTGCCTGTAAAAGGTGTGTTTTCCCCAGGCCTACTCCTCCGTATATGTATAAAGGGTTATATGCCGTGCCTGGGTTTTTGGCTACAGCCGTAGAGGCTGCATAAGCGAGCTTATTCCCACCTCCAACAACAAAGTTTTCAAAGGAATAACGCTTTTTCAGAGTTAAGTTATTAATAACAATTTTCTGCGAAAACCCCTTTTCCTTTTCTCCCACAACAATTTCCACCTTTATATCTTTATTTTTTAACCCCGAAAGGGTACTTTCGATGAGAGATTTGTATTTTGTTTCCAGCCATTCTTTTACAAACTCCGATGGAGCATTCAGTGTAACTGTGTTAGCTGTTTCTTTTTCGAGTTCAACTTTGCGAAACCATGTTTCAAATGTCGGCACGCTAAGGTGTTCTTTTAATTCATTTAATGCTTTTTCCCATATATTCATATATGCTCCACCCCTTTAGTTTACATTTTATTATACAGGTAAGTGGAAAAAAATAAATATCTCTAAAGATTTTATCAAATAAAATTTTTTCTTGCTGTTTTTTTAAAAGCAATGATAATAAAATTATTTAGCTTCCTCTTTTCGGTTTAAATTTGTGAAATTATTTTCCGAAGCTTAAAAATAAAGTTTTAATGAAAGAAGGTGCGGGAAAAATCCCGCACCTCAAGACTTATAAATTCTTTCTGATTAATTATGGTTTTGGGTAGGTTATTTTTATTTCTCTTCTAACTTCTTCCCATTCTACAAGACATCCAAGGTTTTCTGCAACAAAACGCAATGGAAGCATTGTTCTATCATTTATAATAATTGGTTTTACATCATGATTATTTTCATCAATCCATTTGGCTGTTCCATTGACTTTTGCCTTTGGATTATCTATCCATAATTCAATTATTGTGCTTTTAAATTGAATTGTTACTTTTCTTGCTGTACCGTCCCAGCTTATTGTTCCTCCCAGTGCTTCTACTATTGCACGTATTGGTACAACAGTCCTGCTCCATTCTGCAATAATAACAGGTTTTGTTCCTCTCCCTAAATCTATTTCCTGTTTTACTTCATTTATATACATATTCGGATTATCAATGTACAAGCGTATTATTATCTGTTCTATTTTAGGTGGAGTTGTAGCAGAAACTTCATTTGAATAATCAGAGAACCCCAGAGAGCTATATGCCCTTACCCTGTAATAATAAGTTGTGTTAGGTAAAAGGAATATATTGTTGTAGGAAGTAATGCCAGTTCCAACGGTTGAAAGAACAGAATATGTCCCACCAGCTTCTTTTCGCTCTATCTTGAACCCATCTTCATTATCACTATTATCTGTCCAGGTTAATGATATTTCACTGCTGCTTACAGCTGTTGCTGAAAGCCCGGTTGGAGTAGAAG
>Ga0164313_10001468_pt1 | contig 20800 bp, 17 predicted proteins | sample GuaBasSedimGuay4_FD_113735 | JGI IMG/M metagenome (GOLD analysis project Ga0164313, IMG submission 113735) | Subseafloor sediment microbial communities from Guaymas Basin, Gulf of California, Mexico - Guay4, Core 4569-4, 0-3 cm | ecosystem: Environmental > Aquatic > Marine > Hydrothermal vents... | reverse complement strand
TGGTGACTCTTGATGACGGCGCTTGGCCCCTTGAATGACAGGCTCTCAATCACATCGGGATAGAGCGTCCCCTGCACGAGGTAACCCACGTCTTCGAGCTTCTCGGCCTCTCGCTGGAACACATCAATGAAGACTCGGCCGATGATCTTCCGCTTCTGTTCAGGGTCGCTCACCCCGTGAAGCGCATCGAGGAACTCGTCCGCCGCGTCGACGTGAATGAGCTTGAGCCCAAAATGGGCGCCATAGGTGTGGACTACTGCTTCGGCCTCGTCTTTTCGGAGCAGGCCGTTGTCGACGAAGATGCAAGTGAGCCTGTCGCCGATCGCCTGGGACATCAGCATGGCCGCAACGGACGAATCGACACCGCCGGACAATCCACAGACCGCAGCGCGATCACCGACCTGGCGGCGAATCGACTCGATGCTCTGCTCGACAAAGGAGCCGGGCGTCCAATTCGCCGAGCACCCTGCTACCTCGAACAAGAACGCCCGTAGCATCTCGACGCCGCGCGGCGTGTGCGCCACCTCGGGATGGAACTGCACCCCGAAAATGTTTCGCTCGAGGTTCGCCACCGCCGCAAAAGGGCTGCTGGCGGTTCGCGCGATGGTCTCGAACCCTGAAGGCAGACTCTCGACGCGGTCGCCGTGACTCATCCACACGTCGACGTGACCGCCGACTTGAAACCCATGAAGGAGCCCCGCGGGCTTGAGCACTTCGAGTCGCGCCGGCCCATACTCCCGCTCATCGGCCTGCTCGACCTCACCGCCGAGAAGATGGCTGGTGAGCTGCATCCCATAACAGATACCCAAGACCGGAACCCCGAGGTCGAACACCCCCGCGTCAACAGTCGGCGCCCCCTCGGCAAACACGCTCGCCGGCCCGCCGCTCAGAATGATCGCCTTAGGCGCGAGGTGCCGAATTTCGGCGAGCGAATAGGTGCACGGCTGAATCTCACAATAGACGTGCTGTTCCCGAATCCGCCTGGCGATGAGCTGGGTGTATTGCGACCCAAAGTCGAGAATCAAAACCCCATCAACGATCATGGCGCGGGTCTAACATGACGACCCGAACCGGTCGAGGCAGGCTACGAAACGTACGGTTCGCAACTGCAACACCGGAGAACGGCTCGCGACGGCCGTGCTCGCGATTGGGCGCCCCGTCGCCACGGCTCCCCAAGTTGACTTACGACTAGGCGACGGCCCAATCGCTGTGCTGGCCATCCCGAGCCGTTCTCCTCCGTAGATGTCTACGTACGGAGGGGCACAGCACGGCGCGATGGTGGTTACATCGGGGTAAGTCCTGTTTTTGGGGCGACGTATGGAGGGGCACGGCCGTCGCGTGCCGTTCTCCGGTGACGCAGTTGTCGTGGCGTGTTCCGCCGTGTCCCGGTTCTTAACTGACTCGGTAGTTGGGGGCTTCTTTCGTTACCAGTACGTCGTGGACGTGGCTTTCGTGAAGCCCGGCTGGACTGATGCGAATGAACTGCGCGTTCTTCTGCAGCTCGGGAATGGAGGGGCAACCCGTGTAGCCCATGCCTGCGCGCAACCCGCCGACCAATTGGTAGACCACCGTCGACAACGCGCCACGATACGGCACGCGCCCTTCGATCCCCTCGGGGACTAGCTTGCCAACGTCCGATATGTCCGCCTGCGCGTAGCGGTCCGACGACCCTTCGCGCATCGCGCCGAGCGAGCCCATGCCCCGGTACGACTTGTAGGTTCGCCCTTGGTAGAGCACCAACTCTCCGGGCGCTTCGTCCGTGCCCGCGAACAGCGAGCCAATCATCACGCTATTGGCGCCGGCAGCAATTGCCTTCACCGCATCACCCGAGTACTTCACGCCACCGTCTGCAATGATGGGAACACCGTGCTTGCGCCCCACGCGGGCACAGTCCATGACGGCAGTCACCTGCGGCACGCCGATGCCAGCGACCACGCGCGTGGTGCAAATCGATCCGGGACCCATGCCGACTTTCACCGCATCGGCGCCGGCGTCGATCAATGCCTTGGTCGCATCCGCCGTCGCCACATTACCCGCAACGACTTGCACATCCGCATAGGTTGACTTCGTGTCGCGGACTGCGTCGATCACCCCCTTGCTGTGGCCGTGCGCGGTGTCGATGATCAGCACGTCGACGCCTGCCTGCGCCAGCGCCTCTGTGCGCGCCTCTCGATCGGGCCCGACGCCGAGCGCGGCGCCCACACACAGGCGGCCAAGCGAATCCTTGATCGAATCCGGATGGCGGTCCGCCTGCAGCAAATCCTTGATAGTGATGAGACCGACCAGCTCGCCGCCCTCCCCGACCACGAGCAGCTTCTCGATGCGGTGCTTGTGCAGAAGCTCTCGCGCTTTGTCCTGCTCGACGCCCGGCGGCACCGTGACGAGCTCCTTCGTCATCAGCTGCGCGACCTTCTGGTTGAGGTTCTGCTCGAACCGGATGTCACGGCTGGTGAGGATACCCACGGGCTTGTCGCCTTCGACCACCGGAAGCCCCGAAATCTCGTGGTGCCGCATCAACTCGAGCGCATCGTGGAGCGCCTCGCCCGGACCCACGGTCACGGGGTCGACGATCATGCCCGTCTCCGCGCGCTTCACCTTGGTGACCTCGAGCGCCTGAAGCTCGGGGCTCATGTTCTTGTGGAGGATGCCGATACCGCCCTCCCGAGCCATGGTCACCGCGGTGCGCCACTCGGTCACCGTGTCCATCGCACTCGACACGAAGGGGATTCGCAGATCGAGCTCCCGCGTAAACCGAGTGGAAACGTCCGCATTCGCGGGCAGAAAATCCGCGTACGCCGGCAGGAGCAACACGTCATCGAAGGTGAGTGCTTCCCGTAGGATGCTGTCAGTCACCGGAACCTCCCAAGGACCCTAAAAATTGGCGCCGAGTATAGCGCCCCGGTGACGGCACGCTAGTAGGCGCGCGGGAAGTCCCCGGTATCGACCTGGTCGAGGGCGAAGCGGATGAGGGCGCTCCGGCTGATCCTCCGATGGCCCTGCTTTTTCAGCTTGGCGACCATTTTGTCGAGCTGGGCCAGGTCCTCTTTGTAGAGGGAGATGCAAATCACGTCGTAGTGGTCCGGCTTCGTTTGCTTCGGCTTCTTCGGCTTGGCGCGGCTACGCTTGCCGGACTTGCCGCCGTAGAACGTGTCACGCAGAACCGCGCTCACCTCGTCTTCTTCGAGAATCTCGCTTACCCCTGTTGCGTCGCGTCTCTTCATGTCCCCTCCCTAAGATGCGGCCGAAAGCGCTGCCCGTTGCTTCGCTCTCTGCCCAGTGGCGGCAACGGCGGTCACCCGTTGCACCAAACGCGCGTAGTCCTCCGCGCCATGGCTCTTTGGCGCATACTCGAAGATTGTTTGCTTCGCGCTAGGAGCTTCGCGGAGTTTGGTGTTGATTCGAATCGGATCGTAGCAACGACCCTCGAAGTGCTCGCGCATCGTTAGGATTGCCTCCCGCGAAATTCGATTGCGAACGTCAAAGAACGTTGGCAAGACGCCGAGAAGCTGCACGTCGTGTTGAAGCAGCTCGCGCACGTTGCGGATCGTCCGCAGGACTTGCTTTACACCTACCAACGAAAGGTAGTCGCAGGCAACCGGGACAACGACGCTGTCTGCATAGACCATCGCGTTCTGATTCATCAACGAGAGTGCCGGCGCACAGTCGATGACGACAACGTCGTAGTCGCGGCACGCGTCACCCAGCCGCTCACGCATGATGCGATCACGGTTCGGGCGCTCTGCGAGATAGAGCTCCGCCGCAGCCAGCGACTCGTTGGACGTCAACACGTCCAACCCCTCTCGAACCGGCACCGCGACCTCCGCCGCCTTCGCCCCATTTACGAGCACGTGATAGAGCGTGCGCTGCCCGGCAATGCCGAGCGACGCTCCGACGTTGCCTTGCCCATCCGCGTCGATGAGCAACACGCGGCGCCCTGACTCTGCCAAACCCGCCGCGAGATTGATCGACGTGGTGGTCTTTCCCGTGCCGCCTTTGTGGTTGAACACCGCAATACGCTTGGGCGTTGCGCGAACGAGTCCGACTTCGCTACGACGCTGCTCGCCGCGCTCGCGACACGCGGTCGTGCAGAAGTACTGGCGACGTCCGTCGCCCACACTCATCTGATATGGAAACTCGATCTCGAACGTAGCGCCACAGGTGTCACAGGCGTGAACGCCATCCTCCCCGAGGAGCAACTTCTGCTGGCAGGACGTCGAGCATATGTAGATGTACTGCCCGTTCTCCTCACGAACCTGATAGCGAAAGCGCGCCTCGAAGGTCTTTTCGCACACATGACAAGTCGACTGCATCACCACTCCCTCGAGTTATCGAAGTACTTCCTGAAGTGGTTCAACCAGAACGCCATGAAGCGGTCAAAAAACCGGACGGCAAATCTATGGCTACACGTCGAGCTCGACGGCCTCGGCCCGAGGCGCCTGCTCCATGATGAACTGGTAGCGAGGCGCAGGGTCCTTGCCCATGAGCTCGCTGAAGACTCGGTCCGCCTCGAGCTCCCCGTCGATCACGACCCGCAAGGCCCGTCGCCGGGACTTGTCGAGCGTGGTCTCTCGAAGCTCTTCAGCGGTCATTTCACCGAGGCCTTTGAACCGGCTGATCTCTACTTTCGCGTTGCTTGGTGCGTCGGCGATGATGCGATCGCGCTCTTCGTCGTCGAGCGCCCAATACACCTGCTTGCCAATGTCGAGTCGATAGAGGGGCGGTTGCGCCAAGAACACGTGCCCCGCCTTCACCAGCCCTGGCAGCATGCGAAAGAAGAAGGTGAGCAGCAGCGTCGCAATGTGGTGACCATCGCTGTCCGCATCCATCAGCAAGAACACGCGGCCATAACGCAGCTTCGAAATGTCGAAATCTTTGCCGATTCCGCAACCGAGCGCGCTCACGATGTCCTGAAGCTCGCGGTTGCCTGCGATTTGCGCCTGTGTCGCGCGCTCCGCGTTCAACACTTTGCCCCGCAGCGGAAGAATCGCCTGCGTCCTGCGGTCGCGTCCCTGTTTTGCGTTGCCGCCGGCGCTGTCGCCCTCGACGAGGAACAGCTCGCTTTCGTCGGGGTTGGTGCTCGAACAGTCCGCGAGCTTGCCGGGAAGGTTCAATCGATGGCTTATCGCCGTCTTGCGAGATACCTGCTGGCTTGCCGCCCGGCTGGCCGCCCGCGCGCGCGAAGAGATAATCACCCGCGCGATAATCGACTCCGCCGAAGTCTTGTTGTTGAGCAGCCACTGCTCGAACGCCGTGCGCACCGAGGTCTCGATCTGCGCAGTAATCTCGGGATTGTTGAGCCGATCTTTGGTTTGCCCTTGGAACTGCGGTTCCTCCACGTATACGCTCACCAGGGCGACTAGCCCTTCACGAATGTCATCCGCGGTGATCTTCACACCCTTGGGCGTGAGCTTTTGCGTCTCCATGTGGTTGCGAATGGCCTTCGAGAGCCCCTGCTTGAACCCGTTCTCGTGCGTGCCGCCCGAGCCTGTCGGAATGCCGTTGGCGTATGACCGAATCATCTCGTCCGTCGCTTCAGTCCAACGCAGGGCCACTTCAACCCGCGGGTCCTCCTCGCTCTCCGCCGTGAACGCTTCGCTGTGCACCGACGGCTTGCCACGCTCGGTGACCAGCTTCTCGAGAAAGTCGACGATCCCTCCGGGGTGCTCGAACTCCTGACGCTCTTTCGTCTTCTCGTCGATAAACACGATCTTGAGACCGCGGTGAAGATAGGCCTTGGCCTCCAAGCGCTCGGCTACGCGATTCGAATCGAAGGTGGCGCGCTTGCCAAAGATGTCCGTGTCGGGCTCGAAGTGAATCGATGTCCCGCGCTTGCTGGTCTTAGCGCCCCGCTTGAGCTTCGACGTCGGCTTTCCACGCTTGAAGCTTTGCGAGTAGGTCTTGCCCCCACGCCACACGGTCGCGGTCAGCTCGGAGGACAGTGCATTGACCACCGACGCACCCACGCCATGAAGGCCGCCCGCCACTTGATAACTAGTCCCTTCGAACTTGCCGCCCGCGTGAAGGGTCGTGAGGATCAGCTCGAGCGCCGACTTTTTGAACTTGGGATGGGTATCAACGGGAATGCCGCGACCATTGTCCGTGATCGTCGCACCCCGGTGGTCCGCGTCCAGCGCCACCTCGATGCGTGACGCGTGCCCGTTGATCGCTTCGTCGACCGCGTTGTCGAGGATCTCCCACAGCAAGTGATGGTAGCCGTGGGCGTCGGTCCCTCCGATGTACATCGCGGGCCGCTTGCGAACCGGCTCCAAGCCTTCGAGAACATCGATGTCTTTGGCGGTGTACGCCACTAGTCCTCCGGAAAGATGGGAATCTCGGGTTCTTGGTAGACTTCGCCTTCGATGGCGCCACGCGTGAAGAGCTGAAAGCCCTTCCCGCCCCTCGACACAATCTCATACTTGCGAAGCGTGATTCGGTAGTCGCTCCCGCCCTCGCGTTTGGCAATCAAGACATCGTCGTCATACGACAGCACGCGCGCGGCCAGGACTTCGTCGTCCTTCTGCAGCTTGATCAACATCACCCCGCGCCCCGCACCAGCCAGCAACGACACATCCTCCGCCTCACAAACCAGTGCCCGGCGCTGCTTCGTCACGCAGGCGACGCAGTCCTCCTCGAACACCGGCGCCACGTAGACCACCTCGTCGCCCTGTTTTGGCCGGGTGAACTTGCGGCCCGAACGTGTCGAGGGCTCCCGATGACCGCGCAGCGAGAAGCGCAACGCGAGCCCGCCTCGCGTCACGGCGATCGCGTATGGAGGCTCCGGCTCCTCGGACTCTTCATCCGCAGCCGGCACCTCCATGAACCGGGGGTCAAACCCCATCGCCCCGACGATACGCTCCCCGTCGGCCATCTTGAACATCGTCTGAAGGGGTGTGCCATGGCCGGTCGTCGCGGCAATGTCGACGATTCGGCTCACGTAACAGACCCCGTGACTGCTGAAGAACGCCACGGTGCTTTTCGTCGACCCAGCCAGAACGGCCAGCACGCGGTCGCCCTTTCGCACCCGAGTGGAGGCGACGTCCTTCACCCGCTGTTGCCGCTTGACCCACCCTTGCTCCGTGACGACGACCATGGCGTCCTCGTCGACGATGAAGGCCTCGGCGTCGAACTCTGGCTCGTCGAGCTTGCCAATGATGCGGGTTCGACGCGGATCGGCGTAGTTCGAAGCCAGCTCCTGGAGCTCCGCACGGATGAGCTTCCAGCGCGCCGCGGGGCTTTTCAGCAGCTTCTGCACACGCAGGGCTTCCTTTTGTTTCTGGGCCAGTTCGGTCCGAATATCGAGAATCTGTAGCTTTGCCAGACGGTAGAGCTTGAGCTCCAGGATCGCATCCACTTGCAGGTCGTCCAGGTTGAAGCGCTTCATCAGCTTCTGGGCTGCGTCCTGCTTGCCCTCCGACTTTCGGATGATCCGAATCGCTTCGTCGAGCACGTCGAAGATGGTGACGAAGCCTTCGAGGATGTGGATGCGCTTGAGAAGCTGGTCCAGCTCGAACTCGAGGCGCTTGGTAACCACCTCCATCCGAAAGTCGATGAAGTGCCGAAGGATCGCCTTGAGGCCAATGCGCTGCGGCGCGGCCACCTCGGGATTGGCAGTGGGGACGAGGCAGGTGAGGTTCACCTGCACGTTGGTCTGAAGCGGCGTGTGCTTGTAGAGGTACGCCATGATGAACTGCGGATCGACGTCCTTCTTCATCTCGCAGACGATGCGGCAGTCATCGGTGCTCTCATCGCGCACGTCGATCAGAACCGGCAGCTTCTTTGCGATGATCACCTCGGCGATCTTCTCGACCACGGTGCTGCGCTCGACCGAGTAAGGGATCGAGTGAATCACGATGAATGGGTTGCCACTGCGCGGCTTCTCGGTCTTCCACTCCCCTCGAAGCTTGAGTGAGCCATGACCAGTCTCATACGCCGCCGCAAGCTCGCTCTTGCTGCTGATCAGCTCGCCGCCCGTCGGGAAGTCGGGGCCCCTCACGAACTTCATCAACTGTTTGGTCGTCAGGTCATCGTCGATGAGGGCCACGCAGGCGTGAATCACCTCGGACAAATTGTGAGGCGGAATCGAAGTTGCCATCCCAACCGCAATGCCCTGCGAGCCATTTACCAACAGGTTCGGAAAGCGCGCAGGCAGGACAATCGGCTCGAACAACCGCCCGTCGTAGTTCGGTCGAAAGGCGACCGTCTTCTTGGCAAGCTCGACCAAGAGCTCATCGGCGAGCTTTTGAAGGCGAGCCTCCGTGTAGCGCATCGCGGCCGCCGAATCGCCATCGGGCGAGCCGAAGTTACCGCGCCCGTCGACCAGGGGTTCCCGCATGGTGAAGGACTGCGCCATGCGGACCAGGGCATCGTAGATGGCCGTGTCACCATGCGGGTGAAATTTGCCCATCACGTCGCCGACGATTGCGGCCGATTTCCGGTGCTTGACGTCACTCCGTAGACGAAGCTCGTTGTACATCGTGTACAGGATTCGCCGCTGCACCGGCTTCAGCCCGTCGCGCACATCGGGCAGCGCGCGGGACATGATGACGCTCAACGCATAATTGAGATACCGGCGCTGAGCTTCGGCGACGAGCGATGCATCCTCGATGCTCTCCATGGGGAGCTCGATCTGCGGAGCCCCCTTCTTCTTCCGACGACGCGCCATCCGAAAACCTGCTCGCATGTAGCAGCCTCGCAAAAGGCGGTGCAACTAAAGCGTTCGCAAAACTTCAACTGTGACTAAGGTTTGTCCTCCAGGGGCCAGGAATGATTCACAGGCTTGGCCCCTCGTCCGACGGCGAAAGCATGGGTGAGTGCGCCGGTGAGCCATCCTTTGGCCCCTTTGACGGCGGCTGGAATGTCCTGCCCGAACGCCATGCGAGTCGCGATCGCAGCTGACAGGGCGCACCCGGTTCCGTGAAAGTGACCTGGGACAACATCCACGGCAACGAGCTCCGTGGCGGTCCCTTCGTGCAGAAGTAAGTCCGTCCCTCGGGCCGAGCCCTCGAGGTGGCCGCCTTTGACCAGAACGGCGTTTGCCCCCAGCGCCGCAATGCGTTCGGCTGCTTCCCGGGCGTCCTCGAGGGAGCGCACGGGCATCTCCGCCAGCAACGCCGCCTCCTGCGCGTTTGGCGTCACGAGCGCCGCGCGCGGGATGACCGCATCCTTATAAGCCTGCACCACGTCCCCCCTCGAAAGCGGCCTTCCGCGAGTCGGCAGCCAGACAGGGTCGACCACCCAGGGAAAGCCGGTCTCGTCCATGAGGGACCCAAGCACGTGAGCAACCGCTGGCGACCCGAGCGCCCCGGTCTTGGCCGCGGCCGGCTCGAGATCTGCCAGTAAGGTCGCGAGCTGCGCCCGAACGAGATCGGGCGACAGAAGCTCGACCTCCTCGACCCCGCAGGTGTTCTGCACGGTAATCAGAGTCGGCACAGCCGTGCCGTAGCCGCCGTGCTGGTGAATCGTCTTGAGGTCCGCCTGCACTCCGGCACCACCCGATGGGTCCGAGCCTGCAACCGTCAACACGACGGGAGGTGCGTCACTCATTGCGGTCCATGCTCATTCGATGGACTATACACCATGGTCGAGATCTCAGCCGCAGACCCACATCCAAGAAAACGAGTCGCTGTCGAAGGCAGCGAGATGTCATACGTCGACACGGGCGGTGAAGGCCCCATCGCAGTTTTCCTCCACGGCAACCCAACCTCGTCGTACCTCTGGCGCAACGTGATCAAAGAGGTTGCTCCAGGCGCGCGCTGTCTTGCCCCGGACCTCATAGGCATGGGCGACTCCGGCGAGAGCTCGAGCGGATATCGCTTCGTCGATCATCGCCGCTACCTCGACGCATGGTTCGACGCGGTCGTCGGCAATCAGCCAGTCTTCCTGGTGGTTCACGATTGGGGGTCGGGGCTCGGTTTCCACTGGGCACGCCGTCATCCCGAACAGATAAAGGGCATCGTCTACATGGAGGCCATCGTCCGCCCCATCGAGAGCTGGGACGACTGGTCCGAACCCGCCCGCAAGATCTTCCAGGCGATGCGATCCCCTGCAGGCGAAGAGATCGTCCTCACCAAGAACGTATTCGTCGAGCGCATCCTGCCTTCATCGATCATCCGCAAGCTCAGCGATGAGGAGATGAACCGCTACCGCGCCCGCTTCACCGAGCCGGGCGAATCACGCCGTCCCACCCTCACCTGGCCGCGCGAGCTCCCCATCGGCGGCGAGCCGAAAGATGTCCACGAGATCGCCGAAGCCTATTCGAAGTGGCTGCAAGCCAGCGACTCGGTGCCGAAGCTCTTCATCAACGCCGACCCCGGCATCGTCTTGATCGGCCCCCAACGCGAGTTCGCGCGCCAGCTCCCCAACCAGGAGGAGATCACGGTGAAGGGCCTGCACTTCATTCAGGAGGATTCGCCAGGTCAGATTGGCGAGGCGGTCGCTCGATTCGTGCAGGCGAACGGTTGAGCGCTACGGCAACGCTTCGGGGTTGATCCACTCGTCTGGAGGCGGGGTGCACCGAGGATCTTTCCCGGCCGCCCGCGCCTTCTCATAGGCCTGCATGGCTCTCGGAAGATTTGCTTGGAGCCTCTCGATGCGCGTGTCGTCCGACGGGTGGGTCGACTGCCACTGCGCTGGCCCCTGGCCGCTCATTTGCGCCATGTTCTGCCAGAGCGTGATCGCCTCCGCAGGATAGAAGCCCGCCTCAGCCATGAAAATCTGGCCCACTTGGTCGGCCTCGCTCTCGTGCTTGCGGCTGAAGGGCAAGAGCACCCCGAACTGGGCGCCCACGCCAAGCCCGCCCACGATCAGTTCCTGATACTCCGGCGCTGCGGCGCCCGCCGCGATGGACGCGGTGTTCATGGCCGTGTCTGCCAAGATCGCCTGCGACATTCGCTCGTTGCCGTGGCGCAACAAGACGTGCCCCACTTCGTGCGCGAGGACCGCAGCGAGTTGCCCCGGTGTCGTTGCCACGTCGAGCATGCCGGTATGAACGCCAATCTTGCCCCCGGGGAGTGCAAACGCGTTTGGAGTCGAGTCCTCGAACACCAACACCTCCCAACGGCCGTCGTCGGGGCCATACTCAGCTGGAATGACCTCCAAAATAGCATCGACTACACAAGTCACATACTCGTTGATCACCGGATCCTGATTGAGCTCCCCTTGCTGCTTCAAGTTTGCAAACGTGGCGATGCCCATCGCGTCCATCCTGTCGTCATGGATGAGCGTCAGCTGCTTGCGCCCCGTCATCGTCGTCGAACAGGCCGCTCCCAACAGCGACAAAGCCAACACCAAGAACCCGATTCTCACGCACCCACCATAGCGCCATGCTACGCTCCCCGCACGCATGGCTCACGACGGTCACCCCGAGTTCCCTACCACGCGCATGCGGCGCAACCGCCGCCACGATTGGGTGCGCCGCCTCATCCGGGAGTCCAACGTCACGCCGGCTGACTTGATCTGGCCCGTGTTCGTCCAGGAAGGGCAAGGGGTGCGCACGCCGGTGCCTTCGATGCCCGGCGTCGAACGGTTGAGTGTCGATCTTCTGGTGAAAGCCGTTGGCGAGGCCAAGTCGCTCGGTATTTCTGCCGTCGCTGTGTTCCCCGTCACGCCCCCGGAGCTCAAAACGCCAGACGGCGATGAAGCAACGAACCCCGACAATCTCGTGTGCCGCACGGTGCGCAGCATCAAGGACGCGCACGACGACATCGGCGTGATCTGCGACGTCGCTCTCGACCCGTACACCACCCACGGCCAGGATGGCATCGTCCGTGATGGAGAGGTCCTCAACGACGAGACGGTCGCTGTGCTTTGCGCGCAAGCGTTCGTGCAAGCTCAGGCCGGTTGCGACGTGATCGCCCCGAGCGACATGATGGACGGCCGCATCCGCGTGATTCGCGAGGCGCTCGACGCCGAGGGCCTCGACCACGTCAGCCTGCTCGCGTATTCGGCCAAGTACGCATCGGCATTCTACGGCCCGTTCCGCGACGCGGTCGGTTCGGCTCAGAACCTCGGCACGGCCGACAAGCGCACCTATCAAATGGACCCCGCGAATACCGACGAGGCGCTGCGCGAAGTGGCGCTCGACGTGGCCGAGGGCGCCGACATGGTCATGGTCAAGCCGGGCATGCCGTACCTCGACATCGTCCGCCGTGTGAAAGACTCGTTCGGCCTTCCCACCTTCGCTTACCAAGTCAGTGGGGAGTACGCGATGCTGCGCGGCGCGGCCGACCAGGGCTGGCTCGACTGGGACAAGGCCATCGTCGAGAGCATGCTGTCCTTCAAGCGCGCCGGCGCCGACGGGGTCCTGACCTACGCGGCCCCCGAAATCGCCAAGCTCGTCGGCGCCTGAGCCCCCCGTTCTGGGACGATTGGGCTTGCAGCCCCTTGGGTTGCCCGGACCCAGCGCATGTGCCAAACAGGCGGTTCTCAGATCTAGGAGTCCCTGAATGTACCGATGTCAGCTTTGCAATCGAGTGTCACGCCCCGGAGAACGGGCGACGAAGGTGGTGACCGAACGCCGGCCCGCCGAGTACCCGAGCCGCAGCAAAGCACAGAAGGGACGCCCCGGCAGCCGGTCGAAGTTCCAGGACGATCCGGGCGGCGCAGGCTACGAAATCGCCAAGGAAGCCGTCATGTGCCCGACATGCGCACAGGAGCACCTCGCGAAGGAAGCCGCACAAGAAGCCGACTCGCTCGGCATCTAACGAAACCGGGACAGGCCCGAGTGTGGTAAGTCGGCTCGATGGAGTGGCCGATTGCGATCGTCGTAGCATCCGTCGCCATGGGCGCCGCCGTGGGCCTCGTCGCCCCTGGGCGCGGCCGGCTCCTCGACGCGATCCGCACCTTTGCCATCGTGTCCTCGATCGCTGTCGTCGTCGGGAGGCTGATCCCAGACGCCGTGGCCACCGGAGGCCCACGGGTCTTGATTGCAGTCGCCGTCGCATTCCTCACGCCATGGCTGATCGAGCGAGCCGCACACGAGGACCCCGAGCACGACCACTCCTCCACGATGGGCCTGGAGCTCAGCTACTGGGGCTTGATGATTCACAAGCTCGGCGACGGCCTGGCGCTCGGCTCGTTTACGGGCGCAGCGCATGCCGGCCATCACCACGGTGATGTGCTGACCGCCATCGCCGTGCACTCGGTGCCCGTCACAGCATTGATCACACTCGCTTTCACGTCGGCGCATGGGCGCGGTAGCGGCATCCGGCGTGCAATCGGCCTGGCGGTGGTGGGTTCGGTGGGCGTCGTACTCGCACAGCAAACATCGCTCGGAGCCTGGACGCGTGGCGAAGCCTGGATCGAGGCGGCGGTGAGCGGCCTCTTGCTCCACGTGGTGACGCACGACTGGGCCCACGAGCACGACCGACCCGCCCTTCCCGGCTGGCCGCAGGTCATCGCAATCGCGGCTGGCGTCGGCGTGTTGTTGCTCGGGCGCTAAACGCCGAAAATCTCCCGGCACGCGGCCACAGCCCGCTCGAGCGCTTCGTCGGCGGTGCGCTGCTGATCTGCGAGCGGCACCGAGATCAATCGCTCGGCCGTGAGCACCGCGCCGGTCCATCCGGTGCGGTGCCACTGCGCGCCGGCAGCGAGCGGCGGAAGTTCTTCCCCGTCGGGATACGGCCAGGGAGTGACATAGAAGTATGGCTGGTCGTACGAACCATCGCCCGGTGAAAACCCGACACCAATGCTTCGCGCCTCCTCGGCGCCGACACCCGCATCGAGTGTCATCAAGCTCGCGACATCGAAGTGGTGAGGCCAACAACGCACCGACGACGCTGCCGGTTCGCCAGCAACGACCCCTCGAATCGAAGAAAACGCGTTCCCAAACCATGCGGCAAGCTCGGTGCGCGGCTGCGCCCCTGCATCCGAAAACACTCCTCCTTCGCCGACCGTGTGTGAAGGCATTTCGTGAACGGGGAGCGAAATTGCAGACTCATCGCCCGCAATCTCCTCACCAAGCCAAGCTAGGGCCTGCTGCAACGTGTGACCGGCGAGTTGCATCGAAGAACGCTCGCGCCCACCGTCCAACACCAGCAGCTCCAACCCCTCGAACACCAGCGCGGCTTGCAGCGACTGCGCGCCCGCGTTGCGCCCAGCCAGCACACCGAGCTCTGAGTTCCATCCGAGGTTGGTGTGCGCATAGTCCGCTTCTGCCGGAAGCAAGCTCGTCCCCGGCGCGCTCACCAACTGCGTGGCCCAATGCAACTGAATCCGCTCTTGCGCGAGCTCCCCGGGAAACACGGCGCCAAGGGTCTTCCAGCTCATAACGGCGTAACTCCGGCATAGTGAATGCCCGTGAGTTGGGCAACCTCGCGCTTCCAGGTGGTGAGGTCGCTTGCCTCGAATTGATCGAGGTGCGCATGCCCGCAGCCGCGCGCCAGAACTTTCATCAGCTCGACCGTCGCGTGGAAGAAATTATGGAGCTGTTGCGCGGACTTTTCGATCTCCAGGCGCGCGCGCAAGTGGTCCTGCTGCGTGGCGATTCCCACCGGGCAGTTGTTGGTCTGGCAAGCCCGCATGCCGAGACACCCAATCGCTTGAAGCGCCGAGTTCGAGACAGCGATCGCGTCAGCACCCAGGGCCAGCGCCTTCACGAAGTCGCTTTCGGTCCGAAGCCCGCCGGTGATGACCAGGGTGATGTCCGTGCGCTCACGCGCATCGAGATGACGTCGCGCTCGCGCCAAGGCCACCATCGTCGGGACGGAGATGTTGTCTCTGAAGATATTGGGTGCTGCGCCCGTCGCGCCACCGCGGCCGTCGAGGATGATGTAGTCAGCGTCCGACTCGAGCGCGAAATCGATGTCGTTTTCGATATGCTGCGCGCTCAGCTTGAAGCCGATAGGAATGCCCCCGGTGGCGTCCCGCACCTCGTCGGCGAGGCGCCGGAAGTCCGCAGGCCCATCCAAGTCGGGGAAGGTGGCAGGGCTGATCGCTGCCTCCCCTGGGTTCAGCCCTCGCACGGCGGCAATCTCCGGACTCACTTTGTTGCCGGGCAGATGTCCGCCCGTGCCGGTTTTGGCGCCCTGACCACCCTTGAAGTGAAACGCTTGGCACTTCTTCACCTTGTCCATGCTCCAGCCGAAACGTGCCGAGGCGAGCTCGTAGAAGTAGCGGGAGTTGCTCGCCTGCTCATCGGGGAGCATTCCGCCTTCTCCGGAGCAGATTCCAGTGCCAGCCATCTCGGCGCCCTTCGACAGCGCGATCTTGGCCTCGCGGCTCAAGGCTCCAAAGCTCATATCACTCACGAAGAGCGGGATATCGAGATGCAATGGCTTCTTGGCGCGCGCGCCGATGACGACGTCGGACCCGACCGGCACATCGCCTAGCAACGGCTTCCGCGCCAGCTGAGCCGTCAAGAGCAACACATCGTTCCAAGAGGGAAGTTCCTGGCGCGGCACCCCCATCGCAGACATCGGACCGTCGTGGCCGACGTTCTGCAGACCATGGCGCGCAAGCTCTTGGATATGCTGGTTGAACGGCTCGACGGGTGTTCCGTGCACATCGGCGTAGAGGCCCAGATACGCGTCTCGATCGTAAGGCTGCGGGGACTTCTCCGCCCAAGCCCGAATCTCCTCTTCGTCGACGAGCACGGCATCTGCGTCCGGATCAACCCAGGCGCGGAATTTCTGAAGCGCCTCCGCGTTGTTGTAGGAACTGACTCCGGTGTCGCAGCGGTAGTCCCATCCGTGCACGCCGCAGATGAGGTTGTCGCCCTCGACATGGGCGTCGGCCATCAAAGCCCCCCTGTGCAGACACCGGCCATACAACACAGACACTTTGTCGTCGTATCGAAGAACCACCAAATCAACATCGGCGACCAACGCGTACGTAGGCTTCCGGTCCCCGAGCTCACTCCATTTGGCGACCCGGGTCTTGTTTTGCTTTCGAACTTGCGTGACGGACATGGTACATGTCACCACGCTTTGGACACGCGGTGCAAGGGCCGTACGCGCACGTCCCGGATCCGTTAGGGCCGACCCTCAGTCGCGGGCGCGAAGCGGGTGTTCCATGACCGCCCGGTGCTCCTCGGGGCAGTGCTCTCGGTCGGCCGCCATCGCTGCGTAGCGCCGCGCCAACGATGCCGCGGAAATCCCGTGCCCGACGACGCTGAAGAGCACCGTGAGCATGACGAGTTGGAAGATGAGCGCCTCGTGGGGAAGATCGGCTTCGTTGAGCACTAGAATTCCAAATAGAATCGAGGCCAAGCCCCTGGGCCCAAACCAACCGAGGAAGAGAACCGTCGGAGGACGGAGCCCTGTTCCGAGCATGGCGATGGCGACTGGAACCATTCGAATGACCGTCAGGCTGAGCACCGCATAGGTCACGGTTCTCCAAGACGCGCTCTCCAAGGCTGGAGCTGCAAAGCTCGCTCCAAAGGCAAGAAACACCAACAGCATGAGCAGCTGCCCCTCCGCCTCGAGAAAGTCGTAGAGCCACGCACAGCGACCTCGCGTCCATTGCCCGAGCATCATCCCCGCAACAAACGCCGCAATGAACCCATTGCCGCCCACGTGCTCAGCACACGCAAACGCCAACAGCGCAAGCGCCAACCCGGTGAGCCTCTCGAAAGGAGGCTGGATCCATTCCTTTGCGGTCGACCACTTCAGCAGCTTGCTACCGACCCACGCAACCGCGAACCCGGCCAGCGGGCCAAGGGTGACTTGGATCGCCGCGAAGCGCGCCCACTCCGAAGCCGAGCGCGTCATCTCCGCGCCCATGCTCGCGAGCGCCGCAAGCACCAGTACGACGGGGAGCACGATGCCGTCGTTGAGCCCGCTCTCGACGTTCAGCGCCTGACGAACACGCGTCGGCACGCCCGGATTGCTGACGACGGCCTGCCCCAACGCGGCGTCGGTCGGGGCGAGCACCGCGCCAAGCACGGCGGCCTCGAGCCACCTCAACTCCGGAAACAGCCACTTGGCAGCGACGGTGCCTAGGAAGATCGTGAGTGGCATCCCGATGGCCAGCAAGCGCACCGGCAACCCGAGCTCGCGGCGTAGCGCGGAAAGATCGATCCGCGCGGCATCGCCGAAGAGCACCAGGATCAAGGTGAGCTCGGCGAGCACGTGCATTACACCGTGTTCCGCACTCAGGTGAAGCCAGTTGAGGCCCCAAGGACCGAATAAAACGCCCAACCCAACGAACGCGAGGGGTGGTGTGAGGGGAGATTCCGCCAGCCTCCTCGACAGGAGACCAAAGCCGAAGACAAAGCACGCGACCAGAATGAACGCGGCGGTGTCCATGCTCAAATGAGCAGCGGGTCTGCGAGAATCTCGACCGTTGCGGGCCCGTCATGAGCCAACGCCTCGCGGAGCGCACCCTCGAGTTGATCCGCAGACGTCACGCGAAGCCCCAGTGCCCCGCAAAGCTCGGCGTATTCGGCAAAGCTCGGATTGTGGAGCGATGTTTGCCACACGTCGTAGTCGGCTGTGCGCTGCTCCTTGCTGATCTTACCAAGCTCGCTGTTGTTCAGCAGGACGTGGGTGATGTCCATCCCGTACTTCACCGCCGTCGTGTACTCGGCCATGTACTGCGCGAAGCCGCCGTCGCCCGTGACCGCGATGACCTTTCGTCCGCGGAAGTGGGGATCACTTTCTTGGGTCGCAGCCCACGCGCCCATGGCCGCCGGGTAGCCGAACCCGATCGAACCGAGATACCCGCTCATCAGGACGGATTGCCTCCGGCATTCGAAGTAACGGCCGAACGAATACGTGTTGTTGCCAACGTCGACCGCGATGATTGCGTCTTCCGGCGCAGTCGCGGTCAGAGCCGCGAAAATCGCCGCAGAGTGCACGCCGCCGCCCTCCACTTCGCTGAGTCGCCGCGTCTTTTCTTCGCGCCAGATTTTCCAACGATCGACCACATCCGGTCGCTGATCGACCGCCGCCGTAGACCCAAGGCGCTCCTTGAGGAGGCCCGCGGTCACCCCGATCTCGCCCCACACCGGAACCGTTACCGAGTGCAACCGCCCGAGCATCATCGGGTCGTAGTCGATTTGAACGATCGGCTTGTAGCTCGTGATGCCGGTGTGATTGCTGAAGCTCGCACCGAACACGACGAGCAAATCCGCTTCGTTCATGAACCAACTCGCCACCGGCGTTCCGCTGCGCCCAAGCACTCCGCAGCCCAGCGGATGATCATCGGCGATGAGGCCCTTGCCCTTGAAGGTCGTCATCACCGGCGCGTTGAGCTGCTCGGCCAAGGCCATCACCGGATCCATCACGAACCGGGCGCCATGTCCGACGATGATCACCGGACGCTTGGCCGCTGCGATTTGCTTCACCGCTTGGTCGAGCGAGTCCTGCGGGGGTGAAATCTGACGCGCTGTGATCCGGCCCTCGGGCGATCCGGCCTTCGTGTCCGGCGCTTCGACGACCTGCACGTCGTCCGGGAACACCATGTGAGACACTCCCTGCTCGAGAATCGCATGCTTGCAGGCAAGGCCGGCGAGCTCGGCGAAATTGGAGTCCTTGGCCGCCACCGCCGTGTACTTCGCCACACCGCCAAACGCCGCAGCGAGGTCCACCTCTTGAAAGGCGCCACGCCCGATGAGAGTCGTCGGCACCTGACCGGTCAGCGCGATCGTCGGAGCGCGGTCGACGTGCGCATCCCATAGCCCCGTCAGAAGATTGGTCGCCCCGGGCCCAGCGATCGCGAAAGAGGCGGCGGGCCTGCCGGTGAGCTTTCCATAGGCCGATGCGGCAAAAGCTGCGGCGCCTTCATGACGGATTCCAAAGTAGCCCAACGCTCCCTTGGCTTCCTGTCGGCGCATCGCATCGGCGAACCCCAGGTTCGAGTGCCCCACGATGCCCCACACCCAGTGCACGCCCCAGTTGACCAGCGTTTCGACCATGACATCACTGGTTGTGCGAACGTGAAGTTCTTCCTCCGGAAACGCGACGTACACACCGTCTTCCCGCACCTCCAGAGGGAAGGTCTCGACGCCGTCGTCGAAGCCGCCTGGAGGCTTGCCGGTGAGCGGATGAAAGTCCCAGCCGTGCCAAGGACAACGAAGCAGGCCGCCCTCGATTGAGCCCTCCCCCAACGGCCCACCTTGGTGTGGGCACTTGTTGTCGAGTGCAGCGAATTGCCCTTCGAAATGTGTCAAACAGAGGGTTCGATGCTTACAGGTGACGGATTTGACCCGCCCCTCCGGAAGCTCCTCGAGATCGAGGACCTTGAGCCACGCGGTACTGTCGCTACGCATTCAGACGCCTTTCGAAGGCCAAATCGTTTCACGATCTGACCGCGAATGTAAAGGACGTCCGGCGGGCGGAAACGTTACAGGCTGCCAGCGAGCCGCTCGATGTCCTCGGCGTCGTCACCGTCGTGCTCGACGACCTCTTCCACGTCTTCCTCGCGGAGCCTGATCACACCCATGTTCTCGGGGCAAAACCCCTGCATGCCCGAATAGAACTCGCGGATCTTGTCCATGTCCGCACGCACGTTGCCGGTGAGCGTGATAGAGGGGCCAACGCCTCCAACCTTCCTGCCGACATCGAGATAGGAAAGGATGACCGGAACATCCGCGCTTCTCGCGATGTGGTAGAAGCCGGACTTCCAATAGTCGACGTGCGACCGCGTACCTTCGGCTGGCACCATCAGAGCTAACGACGCGCTATTGTCGAAGTGCTCGACCATCTGCCCAACGACACCGCCCGGGCGATGGCGCACGATCGGAATGCCGCCAAGAAATTTGAAGAACGGACCGAACGCCCCCTTGAACAGGGTGTGCTTGCCCATCCACTTCACCGGGATGTCGTAGACGAACGCCACCGCCAACATGAAGGGCATGTCCCAATTGGAGGTGTGCGGCGCGGCAATGAGCACATATCGATCCGCCGTGGGCGGGTCGCCGTGTGTTTCCCAACCGGCGACCCGAAGGAACGCCCTGCCTATCCATTGCTTGACCATCGCGTTTGTCGCCCGGAGCGCACCCGGCTGATTGCTGTATTGCAGGTCAGGAAGCGCGTTACGAGAGATCGGCTCCTCGGTGACAGAACTTTTACAATCGACGCTGCGTTCACCTGATTGTAACCTCGCTCAGCCCTTGGACTAGGCCTACCCATGGAGGACGCCCCAATGAAGCTCTACACCAACCTATTCTCGCCGAATGCCCGCAAGGTTCACGCCGTCGCTCACGCACTTGGCATCGAGCTCGAAACCCACACAGTCGACCTGCGCGCTGGTGAGCAACGCACGCCCGAATACCTCGCCCTCAACCCAAACGGCAAGGTGCCCACCCTCGTCGACGGCGACACCGTCATGTGGGAGTCGAACGCGATCATGTGTTACCTCGCCGGCAAGGGCGACACCGAGCTCTGGCCGAAGTCAGCGAAGCGTTACGACATCCTCCGATGGATGTTCTGGGAATCGAACCACCTGACCAACACACTCAACGTCCTCTTCGGCCAAAAGTTCTTCAGCGGAGGCAATCCAGATCAGAAAGTCGTCGAACGCGCCACCAAGGACTTCCGCAAACACGCGAAAGTCCTCGACGCCCATCTCGCCAACAACACCTACGTCACAGGCGACACCCTCACCCTGGCGGACTTCTCAGTCGGCGTAGCCTTCGGCTATGCGGTCCCCTTGGAGCTGCCGCTTGAAGGCCTCGACAACATCAACCGCTGGTGGACCGCCTTCTCCGCCACCGACTCCGGCGCCATCCTCCTCCCCGGCTAACGCTGGCGCCGGCACTCGCACTGACGCCGGCACTCGCACTGACGCCGGCACTCGCACTCGCACTGGCGCTGACACTGACACTGACACTGACACTGGCGCTGACACTGGCACTGGCACT
>Ga0164313_10001466_pt1 | contig 20818 bp, 17 predicted proteins | sample GuaBasSedimGuay4_FD_113735 | JGI IMG/M metagenome (GOLD analysis project Ga0164313, IMG submission 113735) | Subseafloor sediment microbial communities from Guaymas Basin, Gulf of California, Mexico - Guay4, Core 4569-4, 0-3 cm | ecosystem: Environmental > Aquatic > Marine > Hydrothermal vents... | reverse complement strand
TGCACCTGACAACGACATTCCTGACAGCGCGGTACCTGATAAATATAAGACTCAGGTCGATGATTCAGGCAATCCTATTGCGGATCCAAATGCAATTGATGATAAACCTCCAGCTCCGGGAGGATCAGGGCTTCCTTTCGTCCCGGACCAATCTCAAACTACAGGTGATCACACCATTGGTCAGCCAACCACTCCAGTACAACTAACAGACACCAGCGATTCTCTGGGAGGCGGCCTTGATGTAGGTGCATCTGGGGACGCACTTAATACCGAACTTGGAAATACAGATGAGGTGGCGGCAGCTGAGGAGCAACAAGGCCAGATTATAGATGGATTGGCTGGACCTCTTAACCAGCTTTTTGAGACTGAGACAACTGAGACTGAGACAACTGAGACTGAGACAACTGAGTTAGAAACTGAACTAAAAGCTAAAGAAGTTGAAATTCAGCGAGCTCATGACAGTATGGATATGGCTCTAAAAGAAGAGTTAGAGATTGAAGCTGAGCATCTTAAGACTGAGATTGAAGCAGCTCAAAAAACTGAGATGGTCGAAGCTACGCCATCAGAGAAACAAATAGAAGCTGGTAACTATAAAAAAGTTCATAAGACAGTTCAAGGTTTGGATATCTCAATTGAGACTCCGGCACAAGGAGAACGTTCTGGCACAGATGCATCTGGTAATAGTTGGTCCGTCACGATGCAAAACGATTATGGATATATAAAAAGAACTGAGGGTGCTGATGGGGACCAAGTTGATGTATTCATAGGTGAGGACACGGATTCTGAGACTGTATTTATTGTAGATCAAATTAATCCTGAGACCGGTAAGTTTGATGAGCACAAAGTAATTATTGGAGCGACCACTGAAGCTCAAGCGACTGAGATATACAATAGTAATTACAGCAAAGATTGGAAAGGACTCGGCACTGTCACCTCAATGTCGATGGCTGAATTTAAAACTTGGCTTAAAGATGGTGATACGAAGTCAGCCGTTGCTGAATCCCAAGTTGAGACTGTTCAAGAGACTGAGACTGCCCATAAGCAGTTATGGGAAATGACATCGTCTGAAGCTGAGATGCACTCATACAGTACAGAGCATGCTAAATTAAAGGCTGCAGACGAGAAGCATGGCAGTAGTACAAGTAAGTATGCTGCCGCCAGACCCGGATGGGATTCACGCCACATGAATTCTGTAGAGGCTGCACTTAAAGCAGGTAAGCCAGTGCCTGATGCAGTGGTTGGAAAGTGGGATATGACCATCAATGGCCGTCCAGCTAAAGAAGTAGCTGCTGAGAACCGAGCAGTGCATGAGGCAAGGACCGCAACTGGCTACACATATAAAAAAGATGGTACCCCATTTAAAACTGCAAAGACAGCAGAGCGAGCAGCTAAACTCCAAGGTGAAGGAGCTACGGTTGTTGAGTTAACCAATGAGCCCGGGTTCGCAATTAAGTCAGGGACTACTACTGCAACAAAACCAAAACCAAAGCCAAAAACCAAATCGCTCAGCAAAATTCAAATGCCTATCGATGTGGTCGATGCAAACGGTAAAGTAATTGGTAAGCAACCACGGACAGCAGCTGTAGCTATAAAGCAGGTGGACAAGAAACGTGAGGTTGCTAAAAAACTACTGAGGTGCATACACTCATGACAAAACGAATGACAGCAGATGAGCTGCAAGATGCAGGATTTGAGGAACCTATTGAGTACTTTGATACGTCAGAGACTCCGACAACACCACCACCTTCTGACCGCAAGGACGTGGCTCCATATGTAGTGGTTGATAATTCAGAGCAACTTATTCAGTTAAATAGATCGAATGAATTAATGAGGGAAGCGCTCAATGAGATGGTTGAGAAACTAGCTACAGTTGGGCAGCGGCCAAAACATCTTGACCTTGAGATTAAACGAACCAGTGCAGGCTTCATTGACAAAGCACGGATAACATTAAAGTATTAGAGGTTTGGTATTAAAGCGTATTTGAAAGCATTGTGAGGAGATAGTAATGGGATGGTTAAATAGATACAGCGTGAGACTCCAAGTAAAAAGGCTTATAGTTCTTGACGCACAAACTGCATCACACGCAAAAACATTAGCTGAAGATGATGTTATGGATTCTGAAGATGCAGAAAAGGTACAAGCTCAAAATGCAACTTTACTTGAAGAGAACACAGGAGTATCTGCTGATGGCAAGCACACCTTAAATAAATACGAAGTAAGGGTGCGATTTAGAAGAAACATAGTGCTAGATGCTGAAGGAAATATTGACGCGAAGCATTGGGCAGAAGAGGACCAGAACATGTATGATGATACCGAGACAGATACTTTAATTGTTCAGCAGGTATCATTTATGCGAGAAAGAACAGGAACAACTTAGGAGATTATTATGTACGTTTTAAAGATAGCAAACTCAAGCCCTGAAATTTACATTGGCATTGTTAGTGGATTTTTTGAGAAGGTTGAAACTGTTAATCAGGCATTCCAACTCGCCAGACAATCAGATGCCCAAGCTCTTCAAGATATTCTTGTTGATGGCACTGAAGTGGTAAGCATCTAATGGGTTGTCCTTATTGCAATGGTGATACTTTTGAGAATGCAGCCACTCAAGAAAGTGAGACTCAATGGATTAATAAATGCAAAGGGTGTGGCAAATACTCTATGTATGATGAAGCCACTGACGAGCAAACTGCATTGGATGAGCCAAGGAAATCTAACGGATGACTGTTGCAGCAAATAATACCAGACTTAACTCTGATGTAGGGGCAAACAACAATGACCTGTCCTCAATCGGTGGTGGTGCTGGTGCTGAATCCACAGATGACCCAGCAGCGTTCTTCTATCAAGGCTCAGGCATTATCTATCGTAAGGTTACAGCGACTGGCGCTAGTGGTGGTGGATTTACATATACCCACCCATCAACTACCGACATGACTGCTGCTGCTACCAGAACGATGATGTGTAAAATTAACGTCACTGACTTTGGTGGATTGAATACAGCTAATGGATTAAGATTAAGAATTGGCGATGGCAGTTATCGTGACTATGTTCTTGCAGGTACTGATGGGAAGATTAATGCTCTTCAAAAATATCCTGCAAAGGGTGGCTTTATTATTATGCCAATTGACCCTAACATCACAGCTTATTACGACACGAATGGCGGCCCAACTTTATCAGCTATTGACGAGTTCTCTGCTGTAGCACGATTTGCATCGGCATCAGCAAAGGCTGAAAACTTGGGCCTTGATATTATTGATTTAGGTACAGGGTTAACTATCACAGGAACATCTGTTGCATTAATTGATTTTGTTGATACGGATGAAGGTACGCTGGCTAATCGATGGGGTTATGCGACCTTACTTGCTGATGGTGTATTCCAAGCATTTGGAACTTGGGTATTTGGAACGGCAACCGCTGTGACAATGACTGACACCACAAGAGTATCAATTATTTTCCCTGATGGATTATTTCAAGCAGGCTGGTCTGGATTAGACTTTGATTTACAGAACGCATCCACTGATATCACATTAACCAATAAAGATTGGAAAGGACTAGGCACTACTGCTGTTGAAGATACCAGACCTGTATTATTAGTTACTGGCACTGATGGAAGCCTAACTCTTAATAACTCGGTATTTACTAACTACGCAAGCATGACGTTCACAAGTGGAGTGGTCTTTGATGGTAATACTATCTTGGAGTCTGAAGCGATTACTCAGGCAGGAGCAACTATCACTAACAATATTTGCTCTGGCAATGTCAATGCTAATGCTGAGGCTTTATTTACCATAGATGATTTGTCACTCTTTACAAAGAATTACGTTGAGGGTGATGGCACTGGCTACATGGCTGACTTAGGGACCATCTCTTCATCAGGTACAATTTCTTGGGATAACACTTTCAATACTTCTAACTTTGCTGCTGTTGATGGCTCTACAGGTAACGAGGTTATTCTAGTAAACTACACTGACACAGGAGCTGATTTAGTTATCAGTGTTGCTGCTGGGGCCAGTACGCCTACAATACACAACACAGGAGCTGGAACGGTAGATGTTCAGGCAGGACTTATTACATTAGCTGTAACAGTCTTGGATGATAGTACAGGGTTGCCAATTACTGATGCTAGGGTTCACCTACACAAATCAGGAACTCCAGCCACTGTCTATATCAACAAAGAAACAAATGTAAGTGGAGTGGCCTCTGAAGATATAGCTTATGATGCTGATACCGACATTGTAGGCTGGGCAAGACAAATGGATGTATCAGGAACTGATTACACTCCAAAAGATTTTGGTGGAGAATATACCTCTGCTGGATTTTCGATAACTATACGGCTTGAGCCGATAACTTAAAAGGTGAAACAAGATGGCGATATATGATACAGATGCCAGTTCGGCCACAGCAATAACGGCTTGGTTGGCACAATTTAAAGTAGCAGCATCAGGAGCAATTACTTTTGTCTCTGGAATTAACACATTCCACGTAAAGTGGATTAACAGATCCCTGCAGAAGCTTGCTTGGGATTTTTTAATATCAGGTGATGATGAGGTTAATTTATCTTTTCCTAATCCTTCAAAAGAAGAAGCATTAGGTAAGATTGTAACCCTGAATAATCATACAACTGATTACTCAGTTAATTATACAGTTACTGACCTAGTTATGGAGTCTCACTTTGGTGGCTCTGTTTCGCAGAATGATGGCGATGACATTTACTATGGCTTAATTGTACTTGGCTCAACTTCCACTCCTCTGCCAGTTAAAATCATTCAGGATGAAGTTGAATTAACTTCTCACTGGGGCAATGGTAAGAACCAAACTGATGGTAACACTCTTTTAAGAGCCATGGTAAAAGGGCGTTCTGCTGGAGTGAACATTGACGGACTGCGAATCGTTGTTAAAGCAAGCACTTGGCTTGAGACTTATGCTATATGGGAAACCACTTTAGCCCTTGGTGAGTCAGTTGCTTCCATCACAACAGGTGATGACCCACAGAACACCACGTTACAAGCTACCGTTGAAGCCTATGGCATAACCAAGTCTGAAGGCTACAACCTACTTGACCTTGATGGCGCAGGAAATAAACCTTACCTTGGTGCATGGTCCTACGCTGGTGCAGGAGCTGGAAATAAGAAAGCACTTTATGAGTTCGTCAAGGCTATCTTGGTTGATGGCAGTACAAACACTCTTTACGGTGTTGACGGTGACCTCTGGACTGGCCGCTTATACGATATGACGATTGATGCAGGCTCAGGAACTTTTGTGCAAAATGAGACTGTTGATTGGGTTACTGGTAACGGTAACTTGGTAGGTGTTGACAATCTCACTGGCTCGTCAACTACTCGCTTTATCCTGCACCTCGGTGCTGGTGTTCCTCCTGTCGATAATGATGTTATTACAGGCCTTAGTGGTGCAACAGCCACTCTATCTGCTGATTCAGTTAAGCTATCTACTAAACCTGAACACTTGGCTCAGTTTACAGGTGCTTGGATTGGTGCATTTGGTATTGGTTTCGATAGTGGTGAGATTGGTTCAGTTGACTCCTTCACTGACTTGGATGGCAACATCATTGCTCCACCTAACTTTGTATCTGTATCAGGTTCAATTGAAGCTCTTAACTCAGCGGATGATTTACATGTATTCCTTGCAGAGAAAGACGCTGTATTAAATGCTCCTGACTATACTGTTTACACTGCGGTAGGCGAAGCTGTTTCTTCTGCTGTCATTGTGATGAATGAAGCGATTGCTTCTGATACTCCACAAACTGGTTGGGTTGGTGTCAAGAAAACAGGCACAACAACTTACAAGTTTTATGAGTATGACAGTTGGTCAGCAAGTACATTCCAATTAGTTGGTACAGTTGCTGATGATGCCATTACTGCATCTGATGACTGCTTCACTGCTATCATGTATGACTCCATGGTTGGTGGCGGCACTACCAAGACCTTTAGTAATTCATTAATCTACACATCTGACATTTCAGTAGTTGGTTGGGTTAGACATGGTGATGCTTCAGGTGTCGATAAGATTATTCCTATCTCAGGAACAATCGGTGCGGCTGGATTCTCCTTCTCAGGTACAATGGAAGCAGAGGTCTAAAAATGCCCTATAGTGTTGACTGGATTACCAGAGTGGTATCCATACCAACTTCTGATTTAGTTTTAGTCAACGGGACTAGGTACTCACTCCCGATGCTTGACTTCCTAACGGAACTCAGGCGTTTGGAGTGGGACCCAACTCAAGGCTTGTGGGCTCCAGCTATTGTCGACCATAGCAACCAGCGACTAGATTTTGCTGGGGCAAACTATGCTGGCTTTGATGAACTGATAAACGGATACACTATACAAATTACCGGTGTAGCTACAAGAGTGGATTTACTTGGCTCTAATAACAATATTGTTGATGTTTTAATTCCTACTGGCGTGTCTGTCGTGCCAAGTAACTCAGCAGGATTGCAAATAGTTTCAACCGGCTCAGGGCTTGACTCTGAACAAGATAATAAACTAACTTACATTAACGAAAGGTTAGATGGTGATATAACCAAACCAAATACTTATGCTGATGATGGTTCTCAGATAACTAATGGTGATTGGAGTTTAGACAAAACCGATAATGGTAATGGAACTGCTGATGTCCAGAGGTCATAATGATTGGCAGTGGATGGGTAAATAACTGCGGCAAAGAATTATTTACACTTGGGTGGGTGACTTGTGTAGCAGTATTTGAAAAGAAAGATGGTAGTGGTGGGGCAAGGTCCAAAGAGATTAAAGGATATAACCTCACAGCTGCTCAGATAGACCAAATGAAACGAGAGGATGAAGAACTAGTGGCAATTATCATGGTTATAGGGGAACACCTATTATGAGTTCGTTAGCAGCATGTATTAAAAAAGCAGGTCGTGGAGTCAGCCCGGCAGATTCAAAGATGATGAAAGACGGCATGGCTGAGTATATAGCTGAAGGCAAATCAAAAGCTGAAGCGACAAACCAAGCTGTTGTTGACTACATTAATTCAGTAAGTGATGAACGCACACAACTTGAAACTGAGATATCAAAGCTTGGTGGTACCGTCGAGTCTTCGCCCTTCGACCCACAAACAATTGTTGATGAGATAATCAAGGGGAAACTTGATGCTCAAGCTAAGATCACTAAGGCAGCTGAGGCTAAAGCCAAAGCAGAGCAAGATAAGGTTGATGCAAAAGAAGCAAAGGCCGCTGAGGAAGCAAAGGCCGCTGAGGAAGCAAAGTCAAAGCTCTCAAAAGTTGAGCAGATCCACCAAGACAGACTTAAAACTATTGGCCAGATGGACTATGACCAGCTACTAACTGCATCAAATAAAAACGCTAATGACCATGTAATCGACAAGACTCGACGTCGTGAAATTAAAGCTGCGATTATCGACCGAGTAGCTGAGCTCAAGCAAGCGCGATATGACGCACATATAGCAGAGCGAGCGGTATTAATTCAGATTGGGCATAAACGACTTGACCCTCGATCAGATGCTGACCCTACTTCTGAGGAGCTTGAGTTAGCAGCTATCCTCAATGGCGAAGGTAATATTCAGGATAAAGCCAGAGCGATAATGAATCGCACCAAGAACCCTATATACAAAGCCGTTCTGAAAATGCTTATCCCAATTATATCACCGAAGAGTACGATTGAGACTGTTGGGTATACTTCAAAACTCCCTAAAGCTCGTGTGCAGAATGTAGTTAAATCCAAATTTCCTTTTATGAATCCCATGGAATCAGAAGGAGGTCGCCTAAGGCTTTCATACGCTCAGACGTCTACTAGTAAATCGACAGGGTTGTCAACCATCTACATTAAAGATTCATCGTTCGTGAAATCAGGACTATCTGAGCTCACAATTATTCATGAGTTAATACATGCTGCGATGTTCAACCTCATAGAGGCTGGAGTTAATGGTACAGATGCATCTGCTGTTGCTGCTGTACAGAAGTTAGAGATACTTCAAAAGGCCGTACTATCTAAAATGCGTACAGGGCTGGCGAATGGCTCACTTAAAACTGGATACAAGCATGAAGACATTCTCAGGGTGCTTGGGGATCCACATGAGTTTATGACTTGGGGCCTAACTGACCCTGACATTCAGGCGATACTTAAATCTATCCTCATAGATAAAGTTAATGCATGGACCAAATTTGTTGAGTTTGTAGCACAAGCACTTGGAATCAAAGAGCATAATACGCTGTTTGAATTAATGGAGATAACACATGATATCGCCTCTGTCCAATTGCAAGAGGCTGTAGCTACACAGAATCAAGTCATCTCCCAGACTGATGGTAGTGTAATTAAGAATCACTCACGAGTTCAAGATGGAGCTAACCCGGCTGCACTTGAGTCAAATGATCGAGCGATTCAAGAGTCAATTGATTACATGACTAATTATGAGCGCAATAAAGATGGTAAGCGTGAGCAGATGAGTAATGGTTACTTTACTCGTATGCCAATTGACCAGTTCTTAAACCTAACAACCACTGAAAATTATAATGAAGCTGCAATTCGAGAGGAAGGTGCTCGGAATTCAAACATCGAACCATACGATAATGTATCAGCTCAGTTCGACCCGGCTGAGTCTAACGATGTTACAGGCATGCATACTATCCCTAGTTTGAATATATCAAATAATGGACAGGTTGTAGGGCATGAAGGACGTCACCGTGCAGTAATGCTGAAAGATGCAGGTGCTACTACAATGCCTGTGCGTGTAGCTACTCGAGATATATTCAAACTTCGGTCAGATGAGCAACCTACATCACCATCATCTATATCTCGTCTGAAGCCAGAGTTTGAGACGGTACTTGACCGTAAGTCAGAGCAGATTGATAGTATAAAAATTGATGCTCTGTCAGATAACTTCAATGAGATTAGAGAAATTATTGGTGATGGAAGCACTGGTGTGCAGTTAAATTTATCACTTGAGATGCCTGCGAATTCAGCTGCTAGTACTGAAGCAGCTAGAATGAAGCGAGCCCGAGACATGGGTTTTGATACATCAGTTGTTTACTATCATGGCACTAGATTCAATTTCAATAATTTCAAGCCTGCATATAGAGGCATATTTATAACTACCAATCCTGAATTTGCTTCTGACTTTGCTACTCGTGGCTCTGATGATGACGTAGAACTCGCCAAAGGTGCTAATGTAATTCCCGTATATCCACGTCTAGGAAAGCATTTCGACTTTGAGACAGCTGACCTGAGCTTCCTTGATGGTGTAGATGTTGATCAAATCATGGTTAGAAACGGTTATTGGCCAACAATTGAAAAACCGGTAGTATTAAATGCACTTGAAAAAGCGGGTTTTGATTCGTATTCAGTGCTCGAAGGTGGTATTAAAAATGTAGCTTTGTTTAACATAAATGATATCAGGTCCATCCATGCTGAGTTTAAGGTTGATGATAGTAGTGATATTCGACACCATGAGGCCGTCCCCAGAGCTGATACAACACAGATACTAAATACTTCAAATTTGGAGTCGTCATTTAAGGCTGCTAAATCAAAACCATTTGCCACTAATCGGGAACTTAAGCTGTTCATGCAGGATAGAGTAAATAAAGCTGCTAAAGCTGCAGGCCTTAATTTACTATCACACACTGATGAGGTTACTGCCTATCTCACAGAGGTTGGGATCCAAGATGCTGAGTATGCACTCCGCGAAAATTCTAATGCTATTGGATGGTATGACGGGAAGATTACAGAGACTCTCAAAGTATTGGAGACGATCCATCCTGAATTAGCTACAGATGAGAATGCTAAGTTTGCGTTTATCTGGGCATTAGCTGCGACAAGTAATGGTCTCAACGTTGACAAGAACTTTGAATTGGCAGAGATGGCCTATCGTGAATATAAAGAAACGGGCTTGATGAATGAAGAGATCGGAATTGGCACTGCAGCTCAACAGATAAATACTGCAATGAAAAAGTTCAACGCCATGAAGAAGAAATGGGGTCTTGAACTTGCTAGAAAATACATGGTATCTCAGTTCACTGCAGGTCAGCTCAAGCAGATAGGTAAAGAGAAAGGTGGTTTAGGTACTGCAGCTAATGGAATGGCTCCTAGTGGTGAAGGTGTGGATACATTGGTTCGTGGTGCTTCGTTTATAGGACCTAAAATTGGCAACGGATTCTTCTCAAATCTCTATGGAATATTTTCTGAGCTAACTATGGACCGGTGGATGATTCGGTCTTGGGGTCGATGGCGTGGTGAGTTAGTTATTGACCGACCTGACATGGTAGCAGAGCAATCATTGGCGATTCAAGATTTAATCAGGAAACTGAAAAAGAATAAAGCCGCCTTTAAATCGTTTCAAGATGCCTTAGGAAGTAAGTTACTCCTTGGAGATCCAATAGCTACTGCAAAAGCTATTCAATCAGCTAGTACGGACCCTGCTATACGCGCTATCTTTAGCAAGACAGTCACAGGTGACGCACTCCGTAGAATGGGTAATACGCTGCATGGATGGGTTGATGGCCAGAAGGAGGCTCCTAAAGGTGGTGACGAGCGCAATTGGATACGAGAGGTATTTAATGGTATACTAGAGCATATGCAGCGAAGTCATCCTGAGCTAACAATGGCTGACTTACAAGCACTTCTTTGGTACCCAGAGAAGAAGCTATATGACGTAGCTAAGGCTGATGATGATGCCAAGGCAGGGTACTCAGATGATGAGGCACCTGATTATAGCAACGCAGCTGTAAAACTAGCTAGAGCGCAGGAGAATGCGGTCGAAGCTGATATTCAAAATGCCTTAAAGGCAGCAAGAAAAGAGGTGACAGAAAATGGACGCGCAGCAAGAGTTCGAAATGAACGAGGAGGAGAACGGGATACCGACGCTTCCCTCGAAGAAGGATATGGCAAGCTTAATCGAAAAGAACGCAAAGACTTTATCCTCGAATCAGTCTTCATCCCAAAAAGGACCAGTCGGGAAAGTAGCGGAACGACACGGGCTTTCAAAAAGCCGAGCAAGTCAGCTAGTAGAGGCCTTCGGGGGGTAGTAGCAGTTCATGAGCCAAACAACAACTATGCTATACTGGCCGAACGCTCTGAAGTTAATGTAGCAACCTACCACGAACTTGACTCATCCATTGAGTCAGTTGAAAAATTCTCATCTGGAATTACAGCAGCTAAGAAGTCATCCGAATTCGGAGCTGCTGTTTATGTCTACCCAAATTCTGAATATGCAGATATGCGATTGTTCCTATCTCCTGATGGGCGTGTTGGCTTTGCGCTTAAATCTGACGGTGATATTGTTAGTGTATTCAGTGGTGGCGGTGGTCACGCTTACACAGGATTGGCATTAGCTGTTGAGCAAGGTGGTACTAAACTTGATGCGTTCGATACTGTCCTCCCTGAGATTTATGAAGTAGCAGGTTTTAGAGAGACTGGCCGGGATGCTTGGGATGACAATGAAGCATCTAAAGATTGGGATAAAGAAGTATTTAAAGAATTCAACAATGGCGAACCAGATATAGTTTATATGGAGCATGAATTTGCTGCCGCCACAGAAGAAGTGGAGCAATCATTTGAAGACGACATTAGCAAATCTCACGTATCCCTTGAGTATGAGTCTAAAACTGCTAGTTTTAATAGCTCTATTGATACTGTTCAGTCTAGTTTCGATATTGCACAGCTTAATAATGAACTTGAAATTGCCAAACATAAGCGCGATTACAGGCAGGATATTAAGGCAGGTAGGCAGGTCAAACAGTTAGAGTCTCAGATACGTGAACTTGAATCTGACATTGTAACCAAGAACCACTCAAAACTTGAACTTGATGGGGAAATCCCGGGAACCATTGGTGAGATTGTCAATAAAGTTGTTGCGACTTCAAATCAATTAACGTTCCGTCAGGAGGCATCTCAGTGGCTTGGGGAGCATTTATCTCCATCAGCAATTCGAGCATCCATAGGACGTGGTCTTACAACAGATATATATGAGATTGAACGAGGTGAGATTGAGACTTATGGTGAGCGACTCGAAGGTTCTCTCTCTCCAACTGTCCTTGCGTTCGAAGCAAAGAATGCATTGGTAAGTGCGTCTGTCGCAATTCATCAATATGGATTGAAGCTTGTCAATCGCCAAGTGGAAGTTAACACAGAGCAGCTAGGACTCGAACCAATTCTTGAGCCTATTGGCAAGTTAGGTAAAAAATATCGAAGACTCTGGGAGGCTTACATTGTCGTAAAGCGGTCAGAGAGACTTATCGAAGAAGGTAAGGAGAACTTCATACTTAGTGAAGAGATCCAAGCTATCAAGGAATTTGTCGAATCAAAGCCTAACCTTCATGCATTGTTCGAAGGTACTCAGAAAGAGTATATGAAATTCAACCGAGGCATGTTGCAGCTCGCTGTTGATTCTGGATGGATTAATAATGAAGATGCATTTGGTGGTCAGTTCGGTGTTGTATTTAGAGATGGAAAAGAGATTCAAATCTTTCAAGATGATGGTACGTTATTCCCTATGGATGTGGACCTTGACTCAATAATCCAAAACAGCTATCGCGATGAGAATGGAGATGTCGCAGAATATATAATCCATGATACGGATGGCTGGTACCATGATGACTATGTACCATTTAATCGTATCGATGAAACCTCAGGCCATCAAAAGGGTTTAGGACATGCAGGTAAAATAGGTCAGGTTCGCAAAGGTGTTATCGGGCTTGAAGGTGGTATTGGTCAGATACCTGTCATTGAGAACATGATTAAGAATGTTGCGTTTCTGACAAGTGGGTCGATGAGAACCATTGCAATGCAGGAGACTGTTGAGATGTTTGGAAACTCAGTAGTTGAGAAGCTAACCGGTTCTGATGTACCAGTTCTAATCACTGATGACTTCGCAAAGCAAATGGCTAATGAAGCAGGTATTGACCTTGAAGCTTTAGATGTAGGTGAGCGACAACGTTGGATGCGCCTAATGCAGGCGTCAACACCTCATGGTCGTGACACGGTCGTTGTTTATAATAATGGTCGACCAACTTACTACCGGGTAACAGATCCCCAAGTACTCGAAGCTATCAAGTCAATAGGGCCTGACCAAGTTAGAGGGCTGCTAAAAGCTCTGGGCTTTACTACTCGGCTGCTCAGTAAAAGTATTACCCGGCTCCCTGCGTTCTTGGTATCCAACTTATTCAGAGAACTTCAAAGTGCTTTTGTCATCAATGACGCTGGCTCATATAACCCTCTAGTATCCCTTGGGAAAGGCATGAAGAATTTCACTAGTGCAATTCAAGGTTTGAATAATCCAGAGCTATTGGCGATGGCTGCTTCAGGAAATATGAGTTTCAACTCTTACTATACAGCTGCTCCAGAGGACGTGATTAAACGGCTCAATAGAATTGGTGTTGATAAATCAGCTGTTAGACGGATTGTGGAATCACCTATAAACTCAATTAAGTCTGTCTGGGATTTTTACATGAGAGTAGCTGCTGCAACTGAGCATGCAAACCGACTCACTGTCCGACAGGATACTATTAAGCAAGGTAAGAAAACATTAAAGAAGGAAGGTGTTGAGCCGGGCACTGCTGAGTATGATAAGCGGATGTCAAATATCACTGCAGAGGCAAATCATAAGGGTCTTGATGTATTGAACTTCTCACGTAGAGGCCGAGGTATTGTCGCTGATTTAATCATTGCAACTATGCCTTTTATCAATCCTAGAATTCAAGGACTTGACAGATTATATCGAGGTGCTAAAACAAATCCTGCTTCGTTCTTTATCAAATCAGGTATTCTGACAGCAGCTTCAATTATGCTCACCGTTGTGAATTGGGAAGACAATGAGGATGAGATGGAGAAATTAAAAGAAGAGGATAAGGACTTATGGCACCACTTCTTTATTAAAAATCCTGATGGCACTAAGGACCATTACCGAATACCAAAAGGTTTCGAAATCGGGCAGCTAACAAGTACACTCCCTGAACGGGCTATTGAGCAGTTTATGACTGACCAACCTGAGCCTGTCGGAGAGGCATTTATGCGCTTCTTAGGTGTTACATTTGGCCTGTCCTTACCTCAGGTGGTTAAACCTGCTTTAGAAGTAGCTATGAATTATGACACATTTAGGCAGAGGTCGATTATGAGTTATGGCCAGTCGGTAGCAGGACCAGATGCTCAGGTTGATGCATGGACCAGTAAGCTTCTAACTAGTGTAGCTAGAAGTATGCCTACCTCAGCGCCTGACTGGGCTCGATCACCAAAGAAACTCGAACACCTGTTTAAAGGTTACTTAGGCCCAATGGGTGGTCTTGTGTTGGAAGGCACAAATGATTTATATGAGATGACAGGCAATGCTCCTGATGCTCCTGCTAAGGATATGTCCCAGAGGTATCTGATTCGAAACTTCCTACGCTCAGGTTCAGAGAAATCTTCAAGGCATATGAGTAGATATTATGAGATGTTAAATGAATCTGGTCAGGTTGCTTCGAGTCTCAGCCATGCGAGGAAGGTCGCCCGGGACATGGATTTATATAGGGAGATCAGAAAGGATAAGCGAGATATAATCCGAGCTCGGAAATCTTTAAATCAAACATCGAAATTAATTCAAGCATATAATAAACGAATTAAAAGTATTTTAATCGATAAGAAAATGAGCCCTAAGAAGAAATTCTCGGAGATTCAGAGGCTATCAAAGCTGAAAAATAAAGCAGCTACGAAAGCCTCTATAAAACATTGGGATGTATTTAACTAGCCCAACCAGTGAATTGATGGCCATGACTAATTAAAGCTCTAGTTGAGATTGATTGGTCAGAGCCATTGATTTTGGAGTTTAGATAATCCGTTGGATCATTAGAAATTTGGACTTTCTCCCACACTGCTTCAAATCGTATGACGATACTTTTAACTGTGTTGCTCCGGGCTTCGACTTCTTGAGCGCTCTTACCTCGTTTTAGTGGTAGTGAGTCATCAAGTAGTCCGAACGTAATCAAGGCGATGCCTTTTCGCACCTTCCGGTCAACGTGCCCATGTAATCCGCCTAACTCTCCATCTGCGATTTTTCGAACTATGCGTCGGTATTGGCTGTCGTGAATACCAATAATCTCCGCCATCTGGGCATAGGTAATGTTCGACCTATGCCTCAGATTATCCATCGCGTAGAAAGCTTCAAACGATACGGAAAGCATTATTAATCCCAATCTTTAATAATGCCAGCAAGCTCAGCATCTAAAGGTTCATCTTCACCTAATGATGGTGCTGAAGGAGCTTCTGGTGCTGAAGGAGCTTCTGGTGCTGAAGGAGCTTCTGGTGCTGCATTACTTGGTGCTGAAGGAGCTTCTGGTGCTGAAGGAGCTTCTGGTGCTGAAGGAGCTTCTGGTGCTGCAGTAGGCTTCTTATATCCACGCTTCTTTTTGAACACACCCTTAATTGTAACCCCGGGCTTATTGAGTTTGGTTAGGCTATGCATATCAGCACAGAAAATAGTGCCTTCACTATCCACCCATTCACCTACTTCATTCTCAATTGGCCAGTCAGGATTTGCATTTGCTACAGGGATCGCATTTGGATTCTCTACCAAGTAACCCTCCTTGATTAAATCCTTACGTGACCAGCCTTTGGTGATGAACTGCTGCTCTGAAGCACCTGCGGCCTTTTGTGCCATTATATATTTATCAGTGACGCCATCAGGAGCTACTACGGGCTCAGGCTCAGGAGCTACTTCAGTAGGTATTAGATACCCTGAGTCGATAAGTTGCTGCTCGGTCCATCCTGTAGCTTTAAATTGCTCTACAGTATATCCATCCAGTTTATCAGATGGGATGTATTGAATCTCTGCAGGTGCTTCTGGTGGTGCAGCAGGTGCTTCTGGTGCATCAGGAGATTGGATCCCATCGATATATGCTATTAATGAGGCACTCTCAATTGATACTGCGGTAAGTGAGTGTGAAATTGCTTCCACTTCGAAAGAGGCCTTGATGCCCTTAATTGTTAAGTTCATTATTTTAACTCCATATATTTATGTTCGATTAATGCTTCTTCGGTCCAACCTTTGGCGATGAACGCCTCTAGTGTGCAACCACCTGCAAGTGCAGTCATTACTTTTTCCTTTGGCGCTGCAGGTAATGCAGGAACCTCAGGGCTTGGAAGTGCTGGCTCAGCCTGCTCGCCAAGTTTCTCTATTTGATTGAGGCTTGGTAGAGCTAAAGCCAACTCATCTGATTTACTTCGAGCCATTGTAATCGTAGCTTCCTCTTCACTGGTATATCGAACGCCTTTGAAAAGTAACTGAGGATGTTCGTTATCAGTAAATGAGAGCTGGGTAATCATTACCGGTGGAGCTACACCATGCTTGGCTAACGCTCGGCCATATTGTGATAGTGCCTTCAATGATGTTGGAGGTACTCTAAGAACCAAAATGTCACTGTTAACATCACTGGCTTCAACCAAGAAAATGTTCTTATGGTCCCCACACGCTTTGCCCTTGGTAGCGTTACCTTTCTGGTCTACACCTGAACCAAATACATTATGAGGGCATTCAGTGCATGACCGGGCTTGGGGCTTCTCAACAAATGAGTCTGGTGTCACGCCATCCGAACTAAAGCAGTCAGGCATCTCATCACTACCGGGAGCATAGGCTGCTGTATAGTAGCTTTTCGCTGTTCCAGCTGGAGGGTCAGATGCAAGTATAACAACATCCAATGGCTGGCCAGCGGGGTAGACAACTTCGTCGCCTTCCTTCTCAATTCTAAATTGCTTGCCACGGATGGATAGTTTTGGAAGTGAGTTAAATGAGCTAACAAGTTCTGCTGCTTTTTTAGCTTCATCACTATATTGTTGAAGGTGCTCTGGAAGCGATGTTCCGTCACCCATTAAAACGAGATCGTTCATTGTTTATTTTCCTTTTCTAAATTGAACGCAAATTTCATTGTAGTAATCAACACCGTCAGGCATGAGCCCTTCGTGTGATTCCATATAAGCTTTGCAGTTGGTTTTATTTGGTGCAACCGTCAGTAAATCGAAGGCTCCTGATTCCAAAATTTTCTCGACATGCTCTTCTAAATCCAGTTTCCCCTCAGGCTGCCACTTACCTGCTTGAGTTTTGTAATGATATCCTTGGAGGGTCATTAGAATTTTAGTGGCTAAAAAGCCGATGAGCTTTGATTTATCACTGGCTGTGACAGAATCTTTCTTTGTTGTAAATACAGTACCAACCCCTCGAACTTTGAAAGTATCAACTTCAAGTTCATTGAGTTTAGTATGCATTGCTAATTCAAGAGTTTCGATTTGGTTATCGATACCCTTTAGAACTTCTTTATGCTTTCGCACAAGCTCAATTTTATGGTCTCGAATCTTAATTGCAGTCGCAAGTAAGGTCTTGATGTTAATAGTCATTGGTGTCACCCACTTAGTTGGTTTGAGGATACAATTATCCGCTTAGTTTCGTATTAAGTCAAGCAGCAACCCTTGCATACTTTCCTTTCTTTTCAGCCTTGAATATACAGCTTTTTCGACAGGGCTACAGATTAAATGTTTGATATATTGCTTACGCTGCTGACCCGGGCGAGTGATGCGACCATTGGCTTGTTCGTATATCTCATAGTCGTCTATTGGACCCCACCATGTAATTACATTTGCAGCAGTTAAAGTTAAACCATGGGCCATTGCTTTTGGATGAGCAATAATCGCCTCAAGGTCACCATCTTGAAAATCTTTAAATACCTCGTCTCGTCGCTTCATTGAGACGTCGCCATTAACGATCCCATATTTTAAAGTAGGGTGTTTCTTCTGAACCCAGTCAGTTAATACTGTAATTGAATGCTTAAATGGTACGAATATAATTATCTTAGATCCCGCCTCAATCATAATTTGGTCCAGCTCATGTAATTTATGAGTGCACGTCAGCATCCCTACACTTCCATCATCTGTATATACAGCGCCACAGGCCACCTGCAATAGCTTAAGCAGCTTGACACCCTCATTAGCTGCGGTTATCAATCCTTCCTTCATTTGAGCTATAAACTGGTCTTTTAGGCTGTTGTACGCAATTACTTGGTCAGGAGACATCGCCACTTCATGTTTAATGTACGTACAAGCGGGTAAATCAATGCAATCATCTCGATGGTACCTGATACTAGGCTTTAATGCTGAATATGCGATGTCCTCCCACCCAGACCGTGGAGCCCATTTGAATTGATTAATCTTAAACATCGTCTTATCCCGGAACCTGCTGAAGTACTGAGAAACTGTTTTTGGATTGACAATTCGAGCTTGAGCCCAAGCATCAGTTGGTGACCGAGGCATTGGTGAGCCTGTCATCCACCAGAGTGCACGGTTTGTATTCTCATTTGCAAGTGAGTACATCGCCTCCCAGAGACCGGTCTTTTTATTTCGAAAGATTGCACCCTCATCAGCTATAACTAAATTGATATCCGGTCGGTTCCTAAGTTCTGATTCAAGCACCTTTAATCCTGCATGGTTAATGATGTAAAAGTCATGAGCCTCAGCTAGTAGTTTTTTACGTTTCTTTGGAGTGCCATGAAGTACTGCACAGGTTCTATGCATTAAATTATTGAATATCTCAGATTCCCAAACCCGGTTCAATGTAGATAGGGTTGATGTGATCAGGACCTTGTTTACTTCTCCACGCTTCATTAGATAATCAGCTGCCCAAAGAGCAGACATTGTTTTGCCTGTGCCAATATCGTTGAAGATAAAGCTTCTGAGATTCTGAGCCATGAAATCAGATGTGACTCGCTGGTGGTCAAATGGCGTATACTGCCCCGGCCATGTATATTCAATGTTCATAGGGCTCTCAATTTTTACGCCTAACATAGCTAATAGTCGACAAGTATCTAGGCTCCAGTCGAGCATTATATAATCGCGCATTTGATATGAGACCATTTTATATTTGAAGCCTTTAAAGTTGGCTCCAACACACATGTGCTGAGGGACGAGCATCACCTGATGCTTTTTAACTATAATTACTTCGGACATTAATGAGCTCCGGTGACAATTGTGTATCGATTACCTTCAATCACATCTGTTATCTTTCCAACCCAAGCAGGCCTAACATAAACACCTTTATAGACCATATATAGAGGGTGTTTCTTAAATTTTGGATGCTTTAGCGTTCTAAAAAATCCTCGCTTTTGATGCGGCTTGGGTGAGCGGTGATGTCCTTTTCTATGCTCAGCAGGCTCAACAGGTAGTTGATTTAGATATATCAACCTAGGTAAATGTCTGCATCGCCACGGCTGCCTTTTATGGGCACGAGCATTTCGAGGTGAGCGAGGCTTATTAGCAGTTACACTTGTCAAATACATATCCTGCTCAAAAGCAAATTGGTCAAAAAGCGTGAGTTTGGAGAATATACCTGCGATTGAATGTTTCATTATGCTTTCAGGTGTTTGCCCTGTTTTATCCATCACAGTTTTGAATAACTCACTAAGTACTAATTCGACATTCGTAGCTGAATACGAAGAGTCCTTATCGCCAAATATTATATTTGCACGTCCGTGCATAGCTACATCTTCATTTTTATCTGACTGCTGAAAGAGCTCTAACTTAAATGTTCGATGACCTGCTGTAGTTATATGTGCATACATAGTATCTGACCATCCTGATTTTTCATGTTCTTCAGTATCCGCGAATTTATATATCAGCACAAACTCAGATGTAAATTTTTTAAATATATCACCAATATGTGCTAAATCTAACTTCGAGCTGAGTTTAGCATTGAAGAACTCAGCCCAGTCTGAATGTTCTCTGACAGAAGGTATAACTAGCAAAGGAAGTTCGGCTAAATGCTTTGCATACTCCAACGAAGTACTATTTGATATCCATTTTAACTGCTTCGCATCTTCTCTTAATCCTGATATATTTAACATAGTGTCACCTCTTAAAATTTTCTCTTAATTTACGTTCTAGCTCAGTGGTGTCTGGGCCATATTGAATAGCTCCAAACCCATCGGCTTTTATAATCTCAGCAATTCGAACATGCTGAATACCCTTGGTTACCCCTTTTTCAGTCTTTGACTCCACTGCTACGAGCATTCCATAAGACTCACCTACCATCTCCTGTGTAACTTTCACAGGGACGCATGCTAAGTGATCTGGAATACCGTTCTTGCCGAATCCACCGGGCACAACCATCAACTGAAAGCAGTCTGGCCACAGCTCAGTCAATAGTTTCTTGACAGCTTTTTTGGTTTTATCCTCAGCTTGAGCCATCAACTTTCTCCAGTTTAGCTTTCAATGCTAAGTTTTCTTCATATAGATCGTCCCATTGTTGGCTAAGCTTTTTAAGATCAGCTTCCAAATCAGTTACCCGTTCAAATGCGTCAACTAAATCAGTTATCTCATACATCTTTGTTCTCCTTTATTTTCAGTAAATCTTTTTTCCATTGAGGGATAAACTCGTCTTTCAATTTGAAGTTATCTCTAAACTTTTTTGAGTCTTCGCCTTTTCGACGCTGGGACCCTTTGCCATTACTCATCTGGTCTCTCCTTAATTATTTTTCTATACTTCCGCAATCTTTTAGCAAATGAACTTATGTTAGTGTGTGCATTTATACTATCAGTTGAATTATCTGGAGATATGCAGTTGTTTAGTTCGTCAGCTGCTAAATTGCACAAAGCCTCAATTGCTTGCTGCATTCCTGTTTCTTTTAGTGCTGCTATTTCAGCCTCAAGCCTCTCGACATCGGCTAAGGCTATTTGCAAGCTATTCTGCTCATCAGCTAGTTTATCCTCAAGCCTCTCAACATCATCTTCAGCCTCATTGTAGATGGAGTCTTTTTCTTTACTAATTAACTTTTCATTCTTAAGTACCACATCAGTTAGTTCAGTGGTTAACTCTGAAATTG
>Ga0164313_10001465_pt1 | contig 20823 bp, 15 predicted proteins | sample GuaBasSedimGuay4_FD_113735 | JGI IMG/M metagenome (GOLD analysis project Ga0164313, IMG submission 113735) | Subseafloor sediment microbial communities from Guaymas Basin, Gulf of California, Mexico - Guay4, Core 4569-4, 0-3 cm | ecosystem: Environmental > Aquatic > Marine > Hydrothermal vents... | reverse complement strand
GCGATGAGCGCCCGGTCGAGATCCGTCAGCGCGCTCTCAGAGACCGCGGGCACTTGGCCCCCGAGGCTCTTCTTCACGATGGACGCGACCATGCGGTTCAGGAGGTTCCCGAGGCCGTTACCGAGCTCACCGTGGTAGCGGGCGATGAGGTTCTTGTGGCTGAAGTCGCCGTCCTGACCGAATGCAACCTCGCGCATCAGGTAGTAGCGCACGACGTCGCGACCGAACTCCTTCACCAGGGGCCCGGGGGGGATGAAGTTGCCGAAGCGCTTGCTCATCTTCTGACCGTCGACGGTCAACCAGCCATGGGCCCAGACCTGGGACGGCGGCTCGATACCGGCGCTCATCAGGAAGGCCGGCCAGTAGACGGCGTGAAAGCGCAGGATGTCCTTGCCGACGATGTGCACCACGTCCGCCGACGGCGGCCAAAACTTGTCGAATAGCTCTTCTTCGCCGGCGGCGGCGGGGCCCCCGAGGGCGCTCATGTAGTTCGTCAGGGCGTCGAGCCACACGTACATCACGTGGTCGGGGTCGCCGGGGACGGGCACGCCCCACTTGAAGCTGGTCCGCGAGATGCTCAGGTCCCGGAGCCCGCCCTTCACGAAGGACTTCACCTCGTTCATGCGGCTCTGGGGCTGCACCGAGTCGGGGTGCTTCTCGTAGAACTCCAGGAGCTTGTCGCCGTAAGCGCTCAACTTGAAGAAGTAGCTCTTCTCGCGCACGCGCTGGACCTTGCTGCGCGTCACCTCGTCGAGCTCTTCCATCTCCTTTTCGGTGATGAACGCCTCGTCCGCGACCGAGTACCAACCCTCGTATTCGCCGAGGTAGATGTCGCCCTTTTCGACGAGGATATTCCAGAGGCGCTGAACCCGGGTCTCGTGACGCTCGTCCGTCGTACGGATGTAGTCGTCCAAGGTGCAACCGAGCTCTTCGAAGGCCTCCCGGAAAGGCGGCGACATCTCGTCGACGAAAGCCTGGGGATCTTTGCCGAGCTCCTTGGCCTTTTCCTCGATCTTCTGACCGTGCTCGTCGGTGCCTGTCAGAAAGCGCACCGGACGACCGCGCAGGCGCTGGAAGCGGGCGAGCACGTCGGCGGCGACGGTCGAGTACGCGTGGCCGATGTGGGGCCGGTCGTTGACGTAGTAGATGGGGGTCGTGACGTAGAAAGGCTTCATGGCGTTCTTCCGGGGCCGGCGAGACTACCCCCCCGGGCCGCTGGGGTCGATCGCCCAAGTCCATCGAACTATCGGACCACCGAACCGGCGAGGTGCCCACTCGACGGGGCGCGGCCCCCGCGCTACGAGCCCTCCGTGGAATTTATCCCCATGGGGCGGCCGACCTTCGCCGCGGCCCTCACCGACGTGAGAGCGAAGGGGCGCGCCTCGCGCCTCGCCGCCGCCGAGCGCCTCGCCAGCCCGCCCGAAGGCAAGCACGCCGAGGCCGAGGAAGGCCTGGCGATCCTCGCCGACGACCTCGACGCCGCGGTCCGGGAGCATGCCCTCCGGGGCCTCGGATATCTCGACGCCGAGAGCCAGCTCCCACTGATCTTGGCCCGTTTCGAGGATGGAGTGCCCTCGGTTCGCCAGGTCGCGATCATCACCGCCGGGCACCTCGGTGGGCCCGTCGCCGAGCACGCGATTCGCGAGGCCCTCGAGAGCCGCCACGCGGACGTGCGCTTTCAAGCGGTCATGGGCGTCGCGAGCCTCGCCCCGCCGGACGCCACTCAGGTGATCGCGCCCCTCCTCGCGGACGCGGACGCCGAAGTCCGGGCCCACGCCGCCGAGGCCCTGGGCAAGCTCGGCGACGGGGGAGCCGCCGATGCCCTCGCCGCAATGCTCGACGATGACGAAGCGGAGCCCAGACGAGAGGCGGCCCTCGCCCTCGCCTCCCTCGGGGACCCGCGCGGCGTGACCCAGTTCCGCCAGGCCCTCCAATTCACGGAGACGGCGATCGCTGCGGCAATGGCCCTCGGCGAACTCGACGAGGACGAGGCCCGGGAAGACCTCGCGGCCATCGCCGGACGTTTCATGCTTTCGCCCCTGATGCGGGCCGCCGTCGGAGGCGCCCTCAGCCGGCTCTCGGACCCCCGCGGTACCACCGCCCTCCGGGCCGCGCTGCGTGCGCTCCGGTCCGACGGCCGGGGCCTGGCTGCGGAGACCATCGGCGAGCTGCGCATCGTTGAGCTCGCCGAAGACCTCGCCGCCCTCTCGATACGGCCACGGGGGACCGACCCGGTGGTCATCGCCATCGCCCTGGGGCGCCTTGCCGAAAAGAGTGCCGTCGCAAGAAAGGCCCTCGAGGCGATGGCTAGCGCCGCCCAAGACGAAGAAGCCGCCCAAGCGGCCCGAGACGCCCAAGCAGCCCTCGAGACGAGCGAGACCTGACCGTGGAACTCTTCGATACGCACTGCCATCTCGACTTCGACAAGTACGACGACGACTTCGACGAGGTCCTCGAGCGCGCCGCGGCGGCCGGTGTGCGCCGCATGATGACCATCGGCTGCGTAACCACCGTGGCAGATGCGGACACTGCCCTGCGTCTCGTCCAGGCACACCCCGACCGCCTCCGGGCGTCGGTCGGAGTGCATCCCCACGACGCCGAAGGAGCTACGGCGGAGGTACTCGGTGCCGTCGAGCGCGTATCCCGAGACCCCCACGTCCTCGCCGTCGGCGAGATGGGTCTCGATTTCTTTTACGACAACTCACCCCGGGAAGCCCAACGCGAGGTCTTCCGCGCCCAGGTCGCCATCGCCCGGAGCGTCAAGAAGCCAATCGTCATCCACACCCGGGCGGCCCCCGAAGAGACGCTACAAATCTTGCGGGAAGAAAAAGCCTCGGACGTTGGGGGCATCATCCACTGCTTCAGCGAAGACGCGGCCTTCGCCAAGGCGTCCCTCGACCTCGGCTTCGTTTCGGCGTTCAGCGGCCTCGTCACCTTCGGGCGCAAGGTCGAGGCGATTCGCGACGCCGCGACCAAGCAACCCCTCGACGCCCTCCTCGTCGAGACCGACGCCCCCTTCCTCGCCCCGAAGCCGCACCGCGGCAAGCGCAACGAGCCGGCCTACGTAGCCCACACCGCCGCGTGCATCGCCGAGCTGCGCGGCATATCCGTCGAAGAGCTCGCAGCCCAGACGTGCGCCAACGCGACCCGGATCCTGGGCGACTGGTAACGCGGCGGTCAGAAAAGCGCGATGATGCCCGCCGCGAGAGCGCTGCCCCAGACGACGGCGATGTGGAGCGCGAGCTCGTAGTCGAAGGCACGGGGGGCCGGGGGCACGGGGGTCACGCGGAAGCCCGTGGGGATGCCGGGCACCGCCGGGAAAGGACCGGCGCTCGGGCTCCCCGCCTGCCAGCCCGCGGTCTTCGGACCACAGGTCTTGGCCACGAAAGCGAAGTCCACGAGAGAGACGTCATTGAAGGCGTCGTCCGGGATGGGCGGGGGGGTCGCACGACGCCCTCGCTCGGGGGCATCGCCGTCATCGATCTCTCGGAGCTCTTGCAACGCATCGGTCAGGTCGGGCAGATCCCGCAGATCCCGAAGGTCATCTTCTACGCTCGGCATGCGGCGCACGCCGCTCTCTTCGTCCGAAAGGGCAGAGAGGGTAGAGAGGGCCGAAGCCATTTCGGGTTCTGGGTCGCGGTGGACGAGGCGTAGAGCTTCCATTTCGATTTCCCCTGTACCGCTGACAACAGCACCCTTCGTGCCAACGGGACACACGCGTCGGTGCACCGTATTCGTTCAGATTTCCCGGACCGAAGGGGAACGATGAGAGGCCAACGGGGTGACCACTCGCCGCCAGTCGCCGGCGCCTCACCTAGCCGCTGGCCCGTCCTTGCGGCGCCTTTCGCACGATTTGGGGAGTGGCGCGCAGCTTGCTGAGGGGGCGGGTACGGCCGTCCGGCATTCTCCGGCGGCCGTACCCTCAGCGGAGAACTTGATGGCCTTCCTCGATACCAGCGCTCGCATCGGCACCCTAGCCCTCTTCCACCCGACCGCGGTGGCCCGCCTCCAAGCGATCGGCGTCGACATCTCCGTCGAGTATGACCGCTCCATCGACGACGCCTGCGCGATGCGGGACATCGACCCGGGCTACTTCCTGAGCGACCTCCTCGACGACGATCGCGAGGGCGCCCCGGGCCTCGACTGGTCTGTAGTGCGCCCCAGCAAGGGAAGCTGGGACCCCACGATGTTCATGACCCCCTGACCGCTTGCTCGTCTTGCTCTTGCGGGGGGTTCAGGCCGGACGCTCGAGCTCGTAGAGGACGACGTCCGAATCGGCTGGCAGGAAGAGCCCGCCGCCGAGGGCGACGAAGCGCCCCTCGAGTTCACGCCGATACCAGCTGGCCTTCCGGAGGTGAACGTCGCCGTCCGTGCGGTCCTGGTCGCAGTTGTCGGCCCAATCCTCCTGGGTCAGGACTTCCAGGTAGAGCGCGCCGGATGTCAGTCGGGCGAGATTCTCGATGGCGCGGCGGGCCTCGCGAGTCGGCAGATACTGGAGTACGCCGTGGCAGACGACGAGGTCGGCCTCGTCGCCGTCCCAGGTGGCGACCGACCCGAGGGCCCAGCCCAGCTCGTCGCAGAGGTGTTCGCTCACCTCGACTCCTTGGTAGGCGATCCCCGGGAAATGCTCTTCGAGGCCGCTTCGCCAAAGCCCGAGGCCGCAGCCCAGGTCGAGGGCAGTATCGAGCGGAATCTCCAGGTGTTTCAGGTAGCTAGCTACGAAGCTCACGAGGCGGGCGGTGCCCTCCTCCTCGGCGACCCTGCGCTCCGGGTCGCGGTAGTAGCGGTCGTAGTAGAGCCGGTCGAATTGCGGATCGGCGGTAGCCATCGGAGCGGGAGGATAGCGGGTACCCAGCGAGGGACAAATGCCTTGACTACCTGTCGCTCCACCGTACCCTTCCGCTCCTTCGACAGGCATAATCATGAACGAAAACTTCGGTCTCATCGGTAAGAAGCTCGGGAACACGCAAATCTTCAACGAAGATGGCAGCGTAACGGGCGTGACCGCCATCGAGGTGGGCCCCTGCACCGTGCTCGCCAAGCGGACCGCCGACAAGCACGGCTACACGGCGATTCAGCTCGGCTTCGGCGAAAAGCGCGACAAGGTCGTGACCAAGCCCGAGGCCGGATACTTCAAGAAGCTCGGCATCGAAAAGACGCCGCGCGTCGTGCGCGAGTTCCGGGTCACCACCGAGACCGCCGACAAGTACGAAGTCGGCCAGGTCCTCGGCGCCGCCGACCTCTTCGAAGAAGGCCAGAAGGTCGACATCACCGGCGTCAGCAAGGGCCGGGGGTTCGCCGGCGTCATCAAGCGCCACAACATGCACGGTGCGGGCACCGTCGGTCACGGGACCCACGAGTCCAAGCGCGGCGGCGGCTCCATCGGGATGAACATGACTCCCGGCCGCGTCTTCAAGGGCGTCAAGATGCCCGGTCGCTACGGCGGCAAGCGCAACACCGTGATGAGCGTAAAGGTCGCCAAGATCCTCCCCGAGGACGGCCTGTTGCTCGTTGCCGGCAGCGTGCCCGGCAGCAAGAACAGCGTGGTTACGGTCCGCAAGGGCGTCAAGAACAGGGTCCGGGCCCAGGCCTAGTCCGATGGCGCGACGGCGCCGCACGCAGGATCGCTTCGGGAAGCAAGCCCGCCAAGATGGGTACCCGGCGCGCTCCGTATACAAGCTCCAAGAGATCGATCGGCGCACGCAGGTCCTGAAGAAGGGTCTGCGTGTTCTCGATCTGGGTGCCTTTCCCGGGTCGTGGACGATGTTTGCCGCCAAGCGGGTGGGCCCGAAGGGGCGGGTCCTCGGCTTCGACCTCACGCCCTTCGAAGGCGTCCTGCCGCCCCACGCCGAGATTCGCCAGGGCGACGCCTTCGCCATCTCCCTCGAAGAGCTCGGCGAAGATCCCTTCGATCTGGTCATGAGCGACATGGCCCCGGCGACCACCGGGCAGAAGTCCCTCGATCAATATCGAAGCTACGAGCTCGTGATGCGGGCCCTCGCGATCGCCGAAGAGGTGCTCGTCCCGGGCGGTGCGTTCATCGCCAAGATCTTCCAGGGCGGAGAATTCCCCGACGCAAAGAAGGCGGTGAAAGCCGCATTCGACGAGGTCCGGGTCATCAAGCCCGAGGCCGTGCGCGCCGAAAGCTACGAAGTCTTCCTCGTGGGGCGCGGCTTCAAAGGGCGATCCACGACCGACGACTGAACTGGCGACGCGTGTACGCGCCCTATTGGGCGCGGCGGGCGGCGCGGATGCGGTCTCGGACTCGGTCGGCGAGGGGGCCGTTGGGCTCGAGGGCGAGGTAGCGGCGGTAGTGGGTGACGGCCTCGGCGTAGGAGCCGTCGCCGGCGAGCATGTTGCCTAGCAGGTAGTGGGTCGGGGCGTACTGGGGGTCGAGGTCGATGGCCTGGCCCAGGGTGGCTCGGGCGGCAGACCGATCGCCCGCGGCGCGCTGGGCGAGGGCGAGCTCGCTGAGCAGCGCGGCGGTCGGCTCGCCGTGGGCCTCGATGGCCAAGCTCAAGGCGCGCACCGCGGCCTCGGCCTCGCCGACGCGGCGGAGGCCGCTGCCCGCAGCCGAAAGCGCGGCGGCGTTGCCCCGGCCGACGTTCAGTCCGCGGCGGAGTTCGATCGCCGCGTTCGCTTCGTCCCCGGCGGCGATCAACGCCAAGCCGAAGTTGACCCGGGTCATCGGATCCCGTGGTGCGATCTGGACGGCCGCTCGGTAAACCTCGAGGGCCTCGGGGAGGCGCCCCGCTTCTTCGAGGGCGAGGGCCAGGTTCACGTGGGCCGAGGCGAAGTCGCGCCGGGCCTCGATCGCGCGCCGGAGCACCTCGACGGCTTCGTCCTGGCGCTCCTGCTCGCGCAGCAGGAGCCCGAGGTTGTTGAGGGCCTCGGGAAAGGCTGGGTCGATTTCGATGGCGCGCCGATAGGCCGCTTCTGCCGGCCCCGGCTGCCCCTGGAGCTCGAAGGCGAGGCCGAGGTCGAGATGCGCGCGCAGGTCTTCGGGCTCCTCGGCGATGGCGGCCTCGAGGACCGCCTGAGCCTCGGCCCCTTTGCCTTCGACGAGGAGGCCCTCGGCCTCGGCGACCGCCGGCGAGGCCGGGGGCGCGGCGGCGTCCTCGGTTCGGGCCGCCGCTTCATCCGGGAACGTCACCTCTTCGTCCCCGGCGGTGCCCCCGCCTTCTGCGTTTTCTGCTCCTGCCCCCGGGCACCCACCCAGCAAGAACAAGAGCAATGCGATGCCCCCCCGCTTCATGATCAACTCCGTTCGTCGTAGTCCACGATGAGTTTCGTAATCGCCTCTTCGACGCCCACTCGGAGCCGCACGAGGCGCGCCGCATCGTGGACCTTTTCTCCGTCGGCGTGCACGTAAAAAACGTCCGTTGCCCGAGCCCCCTCGGTGCCGACCTTCGACACGGCGATGCTGAAGCCCGCGGAGTGAATGGCCTCGGCGATGGTATGCAGCAACCCCACGTGATCGCGGCAGAAGACGTCGACGACGGTAAAATGCCGGGAGAGCTGGTTGTCGATGACGACCTCGGAGCGCACGTCGGGGACCCGCGGCTCGGCCCAGGCGGGGGGTTTCCGGATGGCGCCGAGGAGGTCCGCGGTGCTGACCGCCCCGCGGATGACCTGCCGGAGGTCCGCCGCGATGGCGGCACAGGTCGCGTCGTCGATGGGGCGCCGACCCGCCCCGCCCCGCCGGACGTGAAAGACGTCGACGACCTCACGGACGCCGTCCCGGCGGTCCCGGGTGTGGATCTCCGCCGAGATGACATTCAAACCGTGACTCGCGAGGACGGCGGTCACGGCCGCCAAGAGCCCGTCTTGGTCGTCCCCGATGACCAGGAGCTCGGTGGTCTCTTCGCTCGGCCCGGCGCAGAGGGCCACGTGCACCGCCTGTTTGTGGCGATCGCGGGCCGCCCGGGCGTGGGTCCGGATGGAGTCCACGGGAGTCCCGAGGATGTAGCGGTCGGGCATTTGCACCAGGAAGGCCTCGAGAACATCGGGGTTCGCGTCTCCGACAAAGCCCACCCTCACCTCGTCGCGAATCTCCGAAGCCCGGGACTTGCCCTCGAACCCACCTTCGAAGGCCTCGACGACGGCGAGGTAGAGGTCGTCGAGCATGCGCGTCTTCCACGCGGTCATCGCCTTGGGGTTCGTCGTGCAGACGTCTGCCACGGTCAAGAGGTAGAGGTCTCGGAGGCGGTCGGGGCTGCCGACGGTGTTGGCGATCTCGAGGATGGTCTCGGGGTCGCTCGTATCGCGCCGGGTCGCCCAGTGATAGAGGCTCAGGTGCTCCCGAATGAGCCACACGACGTGGTCGACGTCCACGGGGCCGAGGCCCAGACGTTCGGCGATGGGACGGGCCATCTCCGCGCCCTTCTCAGCGTGCTTCTTGCCCCGGGCTTTGCCGATGTCGTGGAGAAGGAGGGCCACGTAGAGCGGCGTCGCCCGCGGCAAGGCCGCGGCGAGGCGCGAGGCGAAGGGCAAGTCGTCGCGAGCTTCGCCGCGCAGCACGGCGTGCAACTTGGAGACGGCGCGCACGGAGTGAACGTCGACCGTATACAGGTGGTAGACGTCGTGCTGCACCCTCCCGACGAGGGGCTCGAACTCGGGGATCATGGCCGTCATGACCCCGACTTCATGCAGCTCTGCCATCAGACTCGGCCGCGCGGCGTCGCCCCCGGCGAGGGCCCGGCGGCAGAGGAGAGCTTTCCGAAAGAGCCGGACCGCCTCGTCCGATGCACGCAGCCGCTCACCGAAATCCGGGTCCGCAGCGGCCCGAGCGACCGCGTCGCGGGCGTAGGGATAGACCGGAAGCCCGCGCTCTGCCGCGCCGAGATAGAGGCGGAGGGCGAGGGCCGGGTCTCGGGAGAGCTCCGAAGAGGCCCGGAGGGTCATCTGCCCGGCGAAGATCATCGTTCCGTTGCCGAGGTCCCGCGCCGTGCTCGGGCGCACCTTCGCCCGGGGCCGGGCCCGGGCGAGGATCCGGTCCGTCGTCTGAGCGACCACCCGAGCATGGCGGTAGTACGCCTGCATGAACTGCTCGACCCCGAGGGTTACCCCATCGACGAAGCCGAGATGCTCGGAGATGTCTTCCTGATCTTCAAACGTCAGCCGGTCCTGGCGACGCCCGGCCCGGAGATGCAGCAGGTTGCGCACCTTCCAGAAAAACTCCCGGGCAGCCTCGAATGCCTCCGCCTCGCGCTGCAGGAACGCCCCGGTGCGAACGTAGTCGTCGGGGCCCCGGGTCGCCCAGCGGGCCCCCATGGCCCATTCGGCGACGTCCATGTCACGGAGGCCACCGCGGCCGAGCTTCACCTCGGGCTCGAGGAGGTAGATGGAGGCTCCAAATCGCTCGTGGCGCCGACGAGTGTCCTCCTCGAGCATGCCGAGGAAGACCCCGATCTGGGGGTCGAAAATTCGCCGTCGGGCGCCGCGGTGCAGCTCCTCGACGAGGGCCCGGTCGCCGGCAACGCGGCGCAGGTCGAGGAGGGTCGTTGCGGTGCGGATATCCTCGCGGGCGAGGGACAGGGTCTCTTCGACGCTGCGCACCGCGTGCCCAATCTCAACCCCCAGATCCCAGAGGGGATAGAGCAGGCCCTCGGCGATGGCCGAGACCCGCGCATCGTGGGAGTCCTCGGCGAGGAAGAGCACGTCGACGTCGCTGTGCACCCCGACGACCCCGCGGCCGTAACCGCCGACCGCCACCAGAGCCATGCGCGCGCCGTGGCTCTCGCTGGCCGCCTGGCAAGCACAGCACAGAGCTGACAAGAGCCCGTCGAGGCTCTTGGCGTTCTTGCGGGCGACGGTGACTCCGGCCTCCCCGCGGCGCACCGAATCTTCGATCCGAGCGCGGTACTGGGAGAGATAATCTCCGCAGGTATTTCCTAGTGCCGGCGCGAGCTTGCCGAGCTCGATCTGCGGCAAAGTCGAGGGCTCCCGCATCACCGGCGGAGTATGGTGCGGGGTTTCGGCCCCCGCAACCTCACGGAGAACTCAGTCCGGCGGGGCGGGATCGCCCCGTACGTACCGGACGATGCCCTCGGCGACGCCCTCGCTCAGGGCCTGCCGATAGGCATCCGTGGCGAGGGCTCTATTCTCGTCGGGCTGAGTCAAGAACGAGGCTTCGAGGAGGATGGCGGGCATGCGCGCGCCGACGAGCACGTAGAACATGGCGCTCTTCACCCCTCGATCCGGGAGGTCCGGGAGGATGGTGCGCCCTCCGATGAGCGTGCCCCGCTGCACCAGAGCAGCGAGGCGCCGGGACTCGGTGTTCTGGCCCTCCCGATGCAGACCCGCGAGGGTCCGGGCGAGGTCGGTCACGCCCCCGGACCGTGTCCCGTTTTCGCGGGCCGCGAGGCGCCTCGCCTGACGGTCATTCGTCGTATCGAGGACGAAGGTCGCGACCCCCCCGCGTTCGACGGGATCGTCGGCAGCGTTCAAGTGGATGGACACGAAGAGATCTGCGCCCACCGCGTTCGCATATGCGGCGCGCTCCTCGAGGGAGACGACCTCGTCCCGCTCCCGGGCCATGAGGATACGGGACTGCGGGAGGCGTCGGCCCAGCACCGCTCGGACCCGCTGGGCTAAGTCGAGGGTCAGGTCGGACTCCTTGAGCCCGCCATAGCGGGCGCCAAATTCGTTTCCCCCGTGCCCAGCGTCGAGAACGATGACATCGGCGCGACGCGGGGCGTTGGTAGGGGCCGTGGGCGAACTGTCGAAGTCCACCACGACCCGGAAAGGGTCCGCGAGGACGAAGAGACGGCTCTGCACCTCGCCTTCGAGATCGAAGACGACGCGGGTGACCCCGGGCTCGAAGGGCGCGACGCGAAGACGGGTCACCCGAGCCGCGCCGACGGGCTGGGCCCGAGGGACGTCGGTGCCGAGGGACGTGCCCCGGAAGTCCACATAGAGCCGCGCTGGGAGCCCCCCATCCTCCGGGAGCTCCCCCTGCCGGTAGGCGGCCGCCCCGTCGAAGCGCAAGACGATACGGACGATGTTCGATGCCGGCGCGTCGGTGACGCCGCCGCCGTAGACGCCCACTCCGGTCAGCGTCGCTCCCGGGGCAGGCCCACCGCCCTCCCCCGTCGGGGCGAAGCCGACCCAACCCTCGTCGCCACCTTCGGCAGCCGTTCCAGCGGTCGCGCCGGCACCGCGGCCGACGAGATCGGCGCTCGGGTCGTCGGCGTTGGGGTCCGCGTCGATGACCGCCAGGCGTGCGGGCCCGGGCCGGTGGTGGTCCAGGGTCACGGTGATGCGGCGCGCCTCGATGACGCAGGCCCCGTGGGACTCGGCATCGAAGCGCCGCGCGGTACGGTAAGCCACGAGGAAAGCCTCTTCGGGCTCGCGGCGATCCCGCGCGTAGAGTCGGGCGAGGTCGAGGGCCGCGTCACATGCGCCGGCGAGGGCCTTTCGACGTGCGGCGGTGATCAAGTGGTCCCGAGCCGCATCGAGATGCTCGGCTTCGGCATCGGGGATACGCAGGGCGAGGATCCGCGCCAGCTCTGCCGCCGCGCGGCTCGCTTCCACCCCGTCGACGGTGCCCTCGTGGGCGGTCGCTCCGGTAACCGCCGCCGCATAGACGTCTTCGAGGTCTTCGATGCCGAGGCCCATCGCTTCGGCCCCGTCCGGCAAGACGGGCCACCGCTCGCCGACGGAGGCTCCTCGCCTCGGCCCCTCACCGTCGTCCGCCGCAGAATCACCGCAGGCCGCGATCAGAGCCCCGGCCAGGACAATCGGGACCAAGAGCGGCAGGTGACGTGCAGAGAAGCGGCTGGGGAACACGGAGAATCTCGACAGACGGGGTGGGCGTGACGCCAATCTACCCTGATCCGCATCCACCCAAGGAAGAGAGTGGCCCGTCGGTCAGTCTTTCCATGGCACGCATGCTCAAAGCACTGCTCGGAGTGGTCCTCAGCGCAGCCCTCGCCCTGCTGAGCCGCAGCCTCTTCCTGCACGTCTGGCTGACCGTGGCCCTGGCCCTCGGGGTCCTGGTGGGCGTGGTCGCCGCCTACAAGGGACGGGTCTGGGGCTACTACGTCCTCGGCGCTTCGGCTGCGCTCTTCGGCGTGGCCGCCGCCCTGGGCAGCGGGCCATGGTGGTTCTGGGCCCTGGGCGCGGTCACGGCGCTGCCGGCCTTGGCGGTCAGTAGGCCCCTGCTCCGCGCCGACTGGCCGGCGGCTCTCACGGCTCTGGCGATAGCCCTCACCCTGGGCGCCGGTGCCGCCGCGGCGCACCACCGCCTCGTGCACCTCCCGAACATCGAAGCTCAGCTCGAGGGCGCACCTATCCTATGCGGGCATGCTTACGCCCACATCATGAACGAGACCACCCTATAGCCCCATCCCGCGGACCCCACCGTTCGCGTCGAAGGGTCGCTGGGCCCCGACAGCAGAGATCGCACCCTCCCCCTCGGGCCTTCGAGGAAGTAAGATTCAAAGGTGGCGGGGGACACGACGGAAGGGATGACGGAAGGGCCGACGGTCCTGCTCCCGGATGCGAGGAGCGCGTCGTCGTTTACCGCCGTGGACCAGGTCTCGCCAATCCCGCTGCCAGATCTGTCCGAGGGAGAGCTCATCGCGGACCGCTACCGGGTGACGGGCATGCTGGGGCGCGGGGGCTTCGGCGAGGTGTACGAGGTCGCCGACCAGCAACGTTCGGGCCATCTCCTCGCGCTGAAGATGCACCGCTTCCACGGCACGAGCACGGCCCTCGACGCAATCAAGGGAGAGTTCGCCCTGCTCTCAAACCTGACTCACCCAAACCTCGCCCAGGTATTCGATTTCGGCTACGTCGGTGACGACGTCGCCTTCTTCACTCAAGAGGTCGTAGCCGGCTGTCCACTGGGACGGGCGGGGATCGACCTGACCACGCGGGAGGGCCTGCCGTTCCTGGCACAGCTCTGCCGCGCCCTCGACTATCTGCATGCGCGCGGGCTCCTCCACCGAGACGTGAAGCCGTCGAATATCATCGTGGACGTCGAGGCGGGTCACCTGGCTCTCCTCGACTTTGGAATCTCCCGCGCCCTCGGTCAGGTCGAACGCGAGCAATTGATCGGCACCTACGCCTACCTTTCCCCGGAGGCCATCGGCGGCCATCCCGTCGATGCTCGCTCAGACCTCTACTCGCTGGGCGTCACGCTCTACGCCCTCGCGGCGAGACGGGTGCCATTTACGGGGAGCGGCTCGAAAATGCTCGCCGGTCACCTCAACGACGAGGCGCCGCGTTTGGACCCCGACCACGCACCGCGGGCCGTCGCCGACGTGGTGCACCGTCTCCTCGAGAAAGCGCCCGGGGCCCGATACGCGTCCGCGGGCGAGGTCCTCGAGGCGGCGTTCGCCGCTCACGGCCTCGAGGCGCCGGCCGAAGACGGGGAGACCCTCGCGAGCTACGTGCTCTCCGGTTCGTTTGTCGGCAAGCAAGACGTATTGGACCGCCTGACCGAAGGCGGGGCCTCGGGTTCTGCCTCGCGGCCGCCGGCCCTCCTGGTCGGGGCGGCGGGCACCGGAAAGTCTCGAATCCTCCGCGAGGTACGACATCGGACTCAGCTCGCGGGCCAAAGTTGGCTCGTCGTCGAAGGCCGGCGCGGCGATGACGACAAGACGATCCTCGGCGCGATCGCTCGGGCGGTGATCACTCCGGAGGTGGCCGCGCGTCTCGGGGAAGAAGACCGCATCGAGCTCTCCCGCGGCATGCCTTCGCTCAGGCGGCGCGGCGAGCGCATCGCCATCGCAGTGGATCCTCGACGGGCCCGGGCCGCGCGCCTCGAAGCCCTCGGTCGCGCCATCGCCATTCGATTTCTGCATCGACCGGGGTTCTTGGTCATCGAGGACCTCCATTGGGGAAGTGAAGCCATCGTCCCGGCCCTCGGGGCCCTCCACGAAGCCATGGGACGGGCGACGGCCATGTGTTTCCTGCTCTGTACGAGCCGCCCGGGCTCCATGGCCGACGCCCTCGTGGACCAATTGGGCGCCGACCGAGTGACCGTGCCGCCGCTCAGCCCGAGAGAGAGTCGTGCCCTCGTCGAGTCGATCTTCGGCGAGGCCAAACTTCTCGCGGGGACCGAGCTCGGTCGCACCCTCGATGCGGGTGAGCATTCCGCGCTCTTCGTACAAGAGTCGCTGAGACTGGCCGTCGAGCTCCGCGAGTTGCTGCGTTCGAAGGGTGGATGGTCCCTCGCCACCAACATCTCGGCTCGGCCCCTCAGCGAGGTCCTCGATGCGCGCATCCGGGGCCTCAGCGACGAGGCCAGGCACCTCGCCGTCGCGACAGCCATGCTCGAGGAGCCGGCCTCCGCTGGGGAGATCGCGGCCGCCTCCGGCGCCGGGCTCAGCAAGGTCGCGCCGTCCCTCCGAGAGCTCGTCCGCGCTGGCATCGTCGAGGACCGTCGCAATGCGCGCGGCCACCCCGTGTACGCCATGCACGACCGCTTCATCGATGTCGTGATCGGGGCGTTGCTGCCCCCCGCACGGCGCGAAGCGCATCGCCGCACGGGCATGTACCTCGCGAAGCGGGGACGCCGAGATCCACAGATCCTCGCCCGGGCCGCCTACCACCTCGTCGCAGCCCAGATCGGAGCCGATGCACGTTTGCTTTATGAACGTGCAGGCCGGCTCGCCGATGACCACGGGCGCCCGGACCACGCGCTGGCCTTGATGAGGCAGGGAGCAGCAGCCGGCCCGATCCGGGGCGTCCGGGGATTGCCGACCGCCCTCGAGCGTCATGATCTTGCGGTGAAGGCCGGCATCGCTGAAGCGGCCGACGAGACGCTGGTCGTCCTCGAGGGGCTGCGACGAAAGTCCGACCCCAAGGATCGAGTAGAGATCGACCTCCGGCGCGCGAACATGGCGGCCATGCGGGGGGAAGAAAGCCGGGCGAGGCGCCTGGGAAAACGGGCCCTCGCCGCAGCCCGAAAGCTCGGCGACCCGCGGCTCGAACAGGCCCTCCTGCTGGCGACGAGCCAGGTGCAGTTCGTCACCGGCGCGATCGAATCGGCCGCGGAGGGCTTCGAAGCCGCGACAAAGGTTGCCGAGGCGCGCGGTGACCGACTGGGCCTCGCCGAAGCGAACCTCGGAGCGAGCCTCGCGTTCCTGCATCTCGGCCGGTCCACACGCGCAGAAAACCAGGCCCAGCGAGCAGCAAAAGCCGCGCGCGGTGGAGCCGGGACGGAGCTGCGGTCGGAGGCGCTACGGCAACTCGGCAACGTCGCCCGGGAGCGCGGCGACAACCGGCGGGCGGCTCGTTTCTACCGTCAGGCGGTCAAGGCCGCGCGCGCCACCGGAGCCATCGTCGGCGAGGCCAAAGCACTGAACAACCTCGGAACGGTCGCGCAATGGCTCGGGCGGGTCGAAGAGGCGACCGAGGCGTTCACCCGAAGCCGGGAGCTGAAGGTGCGCGCCGGCGCCCAGGCGTCGGTGCACGTGACCGACATCAATCTGGGCGCGTTGTTCGTCGCCACCGGTCGCCTCGCCGAGGGCCGCACGACCCTTCGCCACGTGGTCGCCGCCGACGACGCCAGCGAGTTGGTGACCGCCATCGCCCGAAGCAACCTCGGCGACCTGAACGCCCTCGAAAACCGACTCGAGGAGGCCGTCTCCTGCTATCGACTGACCCTCGCATTCGCCCGCGACCGCGGCTTCGCGGCGCAACAGAGTCACGTGCTCTCGGGGCTCCTGCGAGTATTGACGATGCGCGGGGGCGCCCAGGACCTCGACGAAGCCGGCGAGCTCCTCGACGAGCTCGACGCACTCCGCAACGCCGAGTTGGCCGAGAGCGAACGTCGCTACCATGCCGGCCGGGCGGCGTGGCTCGATGCGCGTGGCGAGACCGAAGAGGCCCTCGCCGAGGCGCGCCTCGCGGTCATCCTGTCCGACCGCGAAACACGTTTCTCGGACGTCTTCGGCACGCCCCTCGATGCAACCTGGCTCTCGGCCATCATGCTCTCTCGTCTGGGCAGAGCTCGCGCGGCCCAGAGGGCTCTTCAGGTTTCCCGGAAAGCGCTGGCCAAGCTCGTCGCCCAGGTCGGGGACATGTCGGCCCAGCGCGTATTTCTGTATGACCACCCACTGCACCGGGCGATCGATCTGGGGAGGCTCGACCTCACGCCCGGCTGGACGTGGCGCCGAGACAACTGACCTAACGCAGCACCCCTCCCTCGGAGGTCTCCCCGCCGAAATCGTTAGCGTTGGGCACGCTGAAGTGTTCTAGCAGGTCCTTGTTCACGTCCTGAACTCGTCGACGGCTCGTGTGGCTGCCCCTTCGGGAGGCGCCGTAGGCGAGGATCGGCACGTCCACGTGGTCGTGCACGGGCCGCTCGTGGGGGCTGTACACGACGAGGGTATCTTCGAGCACGCCAAAATCGCTGAGCTCCCGGAGTAGGTGGGCAAACATCTGGACCTGAAAGGCCGACAGGCCGTCGAGGTTCTCCAGCTCGGCGCTCGAAGGGGGCCGAGAGAACCCGCCCGGGTGAGTCATCTCGTGGAAGGCGGGAACCCTGGATTGGCCGTGGCCCGAGAAGTTGTAGTTCAGGGTGATGACGTTCGAGAAGTTGCTGCGGAGCGACAACGCCGCCGTGTAGTTCATCTGCCGGACACGGTTGTCGAAGTCCGCAGAGACGATGGAGTGACGGCTGTAGGCGTGGGCCAAGGGGGCGTCGCGAACGGATAGGCACATCGGCGCGCCGCCTATCCTTCGTGAGTTTTCGGTCCTCCGGGCTTCGAACTGTCGTTCGAGGTTCTCCGTCTGGGCCCTCACCTCGTCGCTCCGACCGACCCGGGACCTCTGGAGATCCATCATGACCGCCTCGAGGACCCGGTTCTCGTTCTCGAGCGCGTCGACGTCCACCGCCTCCACGGCAGACCCGCAGAACGGGGCGTGCATGCCGACCTGGGTGCGAACGTCATCGAGGTCGTACTGGGGCCGGATGTATTGGTTCTTGTTCAAGAACGAGATGGTCTCGAAGGTCGCGTGAAGACTGGAGTCGGAATAGGGGTAGGCGCCGAGGACCAGGTACGGATGGCGAGACGCGCTCATGGTCTGCAAATGTTCACCGACGACGACGTCGACGGACTTTCCATCGAAGTGCCCTCCCCCGGTCGTCCGGTTCGTTCGGTTGGTCGGGGTGCAGCTGGTGGCGAAACGAATCTGCTTGCCGTTGTGATACTCGCTTCCGTCGCCGTTGGCCGAGAGGCCTTGGATCACCGCCAGCTCCGAGGACCACGGCGCAAGGGGAGCGAGGTCTCCGGAGAAAGACGTCCGTTCGTTGCGCCGAAAGTCGAAGAGCGTGCGCACGATCACCAGGTTCTGCCTGGTTTGGGCGCGAGCCCTGCCAAGGCCTCCCAGCATGCCCAAGCTCGGCAGGGCCGCCCCCGCGCCGAGCAGCCCCAGGGCGCGCAACATGCTTCGGCGGCTCATTCGATCGCTCATTGGTTCACTCCCAGCGCACGAATCACCATCCGGGCGACGATTTCGGAGACGCTCATGGTGAGCAGCAGCTCTTCGTCTTCTCTGATGTCGTAGTTGGCCGCCACGTGCGGGCTCGACGAGAGGTAGCTGTACACCTGACTGGCGAAGCAGGTGTTCAACGTCGGCGTCATGGCCAGCTGGTTGGAGAAGTCGATCGAGTCGGTGTAGGTGATGTCCCCGGCGGTCCCGAACGCTTCGATGGGGTCGCCGGTGTAATAGGTATCCCGGACCTCGCCGAGGGCACCGACTTCTTCGAGGGCCAATCCGTAGGGGTCGAACTGGTTGTGGCAGCCGGCGCAGGTGGGGTTCGACCGGAAGTAGGCCATGCGCTCGGGGGGCGAGAGGCCTTCCGGGGCGCCGCTGACGATGCGGTCCACCTCCTCTTGAACCGCGCTCGGGGGGAACGCGATGTTCATGCACAGGAGGTGATTGACGATGTAGGAGCCCCGGCGGATCGGGCTGGGGTTGTTGCTCTCGTGGTCGACGGTCAGGTAGCTCATCGCCGCCGTCGCGAAGAGCGTCTGGGTCAGGGCCTGGCGCTCCCATGCGCCTCCGGCTTCCGTCGCCTCGCTGCCGTAAAGCGGGGCGAGTTCGGGGTTCACCATGTTGAAGTCGAGGTCGAAGAGCGACGAGATGGGCAAGCCCTCGGTGAGCGCCTCGGAGAAGATCAGGGCGGGCTCGGTCATGACCGTGGCCAGCGGCACGCCGTGGTAGGTCTCGCCGCTCTCGTAAGAAGACGCCATGCCGAGCCACTGAGGAACGAAGAGCGTCGAAAAGCGCGTGGGGTGTGCTTCCAGAAGTCGAACGACGTGGTGCTCCCACTGGCCGGGAGCCGCAACGGCGCCGCTGTCGACATCGGCCTGGAGCTCTGCGTCCGGGTAGGAGCCGGTGATCGCGTAGGAGAGGAGCTGCGCGTTCTTGATGTTCGCTTCGTCGGGGTCTTCGGGCGACGCGGCGAATATCTTGTAGTGAAAATGGGGAGACGCGAAGACCCGGAGGAAGAAGTAGAAGTCTCGCTGCTCGGCCGGGAAGGAGTCGTAGAGGTCGACGAGCTCCTGCCGTTCGGAGGTCGCCAACCGTCGCTTCCATATCCGCGGCAGCAACCGGTCGGCGACGTTTCCGGCGCAGTTGGAGGGGCAGAGCTCTTGGAACAAGAGTGAGTCGGGGAACGCCGTGGCGAGGGCGCGTGCGAGTTCGAGCTGCGCGCCTTCGAGGCCGGGGTAGGCGCTGATGGGGTCGTAGTTCTTGTAGTACCCGGAGTAGTTGTTCTCGTTGAAAGAGTCGACCTGTCCGAGGGCCTCGGCCAGGCGGGAGGGTTCGGCGCCCACGAGCAAGTCGCCGATCACGTATCGGTACTCCTGCTTGGTCAGCCGCGAGTAGACGTCCAGATCGTCGAGGGTCGGGAGAGCGTCGCCGGCACCGCCGGGCCCACCCCCTCGCCCGGGACCGGTCCCGTCGTCGGTGACTCCGGAGCCGCCGACGTCGGAGATGTTGCCCACGCAGGCACCGAGGGGCCCGACCGCGAGAATCGACGCGAGTATGCAAGTGAGGCGGGCCTGCCTGGCCAGCCCGATTCGTCGTCGCTTCATCCTGAGTCCTTTCGAGCCGCACCCGGGGGCGCCGAATCGAGGTCGGCGGCCGGACGGGGGGAGTAGATGAAAGGGGGCAACGCAATGGGCGTTCCAGTAACAAAACGTCTAGGAAAGGGGCACTCTGCTCCGCAGACGCCACGTCGACGTCGCACCGGGGAGCCCTCCCCGCTCCGATAAATGGCGTCCCTCGAGGGTCCCGCCGTGATCGTGAAAAACGGCGGCGTTCGGAATCCTTCGACACTTGCACGCCGTCGGGGACCCGAGTAACTCTCTGGGAGTCTTCGTGAATGATTTCCGCCCCGGCCTCAGCGTCCTCGCCCTCTGGGGCGTCGCTATCTTCGTGGCCGCAGTTGGCTTGAAGGAAACGGACAGCCGGTCGACGCAGGCCTCTGGAGCACGGGAGTCACGACCCCTCGCGACGAACACGCCCCCGGGGGCCAACCCAGGGCCTCTGTCGTGGGGCTGGGAAGAGACCGAAACCGAAGACGACGAGCTTGCCGCTTCGGGGCACCGACCCCTCTTCGCCAGGAGGAGCGGCACTCGTCTCGAAGAGGGCGAACGAGGGAGCCCCCACCTCGCGCAGGACGAGGGCGCGCGCCCAGCCCGCGGGCCGCCCCGCCGCGGCTGACCGACCGAGCGCTCTCATCGGGTCGTCGGCTCCTCCCCCACGGGAGGCCCCTGGACGCCTCCCTTCCCTGGCCGCCGCAGGCCAACCCGCGCGCCCATCGAACGCGAGCGGCGTTCCCGTCGATGCCCCCCATTTCGAGACCCAGGCTCATGTCCACACGTCCGTCAGACCGGCCCCCGCCTTCACCAACGCACCGAGACGCCCGCCCTCGGTGCCGCTGGACCGCGCTTCTGGTCCTCAGCGTCTGCCTCCTTGCTTCGCGGTCGGCCGCCGCACAAGGGGGCACGACCCTGCCCGGCGCGGACGTTCCACCGCCGCATCACACCGACGCCGCGGCCGATGACGAGGGCGCCGAGCCAGAGGAGCCATCGACGGTGCGCCTCTTCGCGTCGGTCGACGATGGCTTACGCGTCGAGGCCGGCGATGAGCTCTTCTCGTTGAAACTCGGTGCGCTCCTGCTCTTCCGCTACGGGGCGTCCTCGACCGTCATCGACAGCCGCCGTTCGACGTTCGAAGTTCCTGTCGCCCGGCCACATCTCCGTGGTTACGTATTGGCCCCCTGGATCGAGTTTTTCGTCCAACCAGAGCTCGCCGGCCCGCGGCCCCGGCTCCTCGACCTCGTGCTTCGTATCCAACCCATCCCGGAGATCGGACTCCAGGGAGGCCAGTTCCCCACGCCCTTCACCCGCGCCTACCTCACGCCCGTACCGAAGCTCCTCTTCCCTGGTTTCTCGGTCGCGAACACCGCCTTCCGCGCGGGTCGTGACACGGGCATCGAGATGTTCGGCAAGTTCTTCGAAGGGTTAGTCGAATACCGCGTCGGAATCTTCAACGGCAACCACATCGGTCAAGGGGGCAACGACGACGACCTGCTCCTCTACATGGGGCGCCTGATGTTCAATCCCTTCGGGTGGGTCGCCTACGACGAGACGCCGGGGCTCGCCGGTCCGCAACCCTTTCAGCTCTCCGTCGGTATCAACGGCTACGTCGGCGAATCACAGCAAACAGAGATGATGGTGGACCCGGCGACGGGCCTACCGGCCCCGGCCGCGATAGGCACGCAGCACCGAAACGTGGCGGGGCTCGATCTCGCGATGCGATGGGGTCTGGTTACGCTGCAGGCCGAGGGATACT
>Ga0164313_10001464_pt1 | contig 20826 bp, 19 predicted proteins | sample GuaBasSedimGuay4_FD_113735 | JGI IMG/M metagenome (GOLD analysis project Ga0164313, IMG submission 113735) | Subseafloor sediment microbial communities from Guaymas Basin, Gulf of California, Mexico - Guay4, Core 4569-4, 0-3 cm | ecosystem: Environmental > Aquatic > Marine > Hydrothermal vents... | reverse complement strand
TCATACATCGGTGTAAGTTCAACCATCGAGCTACTCAACCGGGGTGGTGTGGCCCGCTCTGAAGGTAAGGCCGTTCGCGTTATCGACAAACGCACCCGTTAACGTAGGGTGGACATTCATGTCCACCGGGCCAATACCAAAATTGACGGGAAAACAACCAACTTCCCCTTACCAAAGCACAGCCATAAACCAAACAACGACCCGGTGGACATGAATGTCCACCCCACGTGTCCTCTTTCGTGTGGACTGCTTTTATCGCCGCAATTTGGCATTATCGTTGCTACAAAATAATCATGTGGAATCTTTATGACCAAAAAATTTGCCTCCCAGGCAGACCTGGAAGAAAAACAGATCTCTTTTACAAAACTCGCAGATGGCCTCTATGCCTACACGGCAGAGGGCGATCCCAATACCGGTATCGTGATCGGTGATGATTCAGTCATGGTGATCGATGCGCAGGCGACACCGATCATGGCACGTGATGTTATTGAGAAAATACGCACGGTTACCGATAAACCAATCAAGTACGTCGTCATGAGCCACTATCACGCCGTACGCGTGTTGGGCGCTTCAGGCTATGAACCGGAAGAAATTATTTCCAGCAAGGATACTTACGACCTGATCGTCGAGCGTGGTGAACAGGATTTCAAATCAGAACTTGAGCGCTTTCCGCGCCTGTTTAGCGGCGTAGAATCGGTACCGGGTCTAACCTGGCCGACGATGACGTTCAAGGGTGAGATGAGCATCTGGATGGGCAAACGTGAAGTCAGATTGATGCAACTCGGCCGTGGCCATACCAAGGGCGATACGGTCGCCTGGCTACCGGAAGAAAAAGTGCTGTTCAGCGGTGACCTGGTGGAGTTTGGTGCCACACCTTATACCGGCGACGCCTATTTGAGTGACTGGCCCGCAACACTGGACCGTTTGGCAGAGTTAAACCCGGTAGCACTGGTCCCCGGACGTGGTGATGCGCTGACCACACCGGAAATGTGCAAGGAAGCCATCGATGGCACACGCGCATTTCTGAAAAACATGTTCGAGTCGGTTAAACAAGGCCAGGCAGAAGGTAAAAACCTCAATGAAATCTATGCCCAGACCTATGCCCGCCTGAAACCGGATTTCGGTCACTGGGTGATTTTTGACCATTGCCTGCCCTTTGATGTCAGCCGTGCATATGACGAAGCCGGCGGAACTGTCGACCCGCGTATCTGGACGGCAGAACGGGATTCTGACATGTGGCGTGACCTCGAAACCGGTGAATAAGGAATAAAGATGCGCGGCGTTCGTCACACTTATCCATTTACAAGGCCAGCTGAGCTCGATACGGATGAACGGACACATGTTCCGGTCATCATCGTCGGTGCCGGCCCCATCGGCCTGGCCATGGGCCTGGACCTTGATCTCCAGGGCATCCCCAACATTATTCTCGACGATGACAACAAGGTCAGCATCGGCTCACGCGCGATTTGCTGGGCCAAGCGGGCGCTGGAAGTCGTTGACCGACTCGGTTGTGGCGAGAGAATGCTGGAAAAGGGTGTTACCTGGAACCTGGGCAAGGTGTTTTTTGGCGACGAAAAAGAACCAGTCTACGGCTTTAATATGCTGGAAGAAGAAGATCAGCAGTTTCCCGGTTTTATCAATCTGCAGCAATATTACGCCGAAGAATACTTGATAGATGAAATCGATAAACGGGAACTAACCGGCATTCGTTGGGAAAACGAGGTCACGAACGTCGACCAGTCCACCGATGGCGCCACCGTCAGTGTCAGTACGCCCCAGGGCGACTACAAAATTGATTGTGATTACGTTATTGCGGCAGACGGCGCCCACAGCCCGCTACGCAAGATGCTCGGACAGGACTTTGGTGGCGAAACTTTCCAGGATCACTTCCTGATTGCCGATATCAAAATGAAGGCTGAGTTTCCAGCCGAGCGCTGGTTCTGGTTCGACCCGCCTTTTAACCGTGGCCAGTCAGCTCTGCTGCACAAACAACCAGACGATGTCTGGCGCCTGGACTTTCAACTAGGCTGGGATATTGACCGCGAAGAAGAGCGCAAAGCCGAAAATGTTTCCCGGCGTATCCGGGCGATGCTGGGCGATGACTTCGAGTTCGATTTTGAGTGGGTGAGTATTTACACCTTCCAGTGCCGCCGCATGGACAGGTTTGTTCACGATCGCATCATTTTCGCCGGTGATGCTGCCCACCTTGTTTCCCCGTTCGGAGCGCGTGGTGCCAATAGCGGGCTACAGGATGTCGATAATCTTGGTTGGAAGCTTGCCCTGATACTGAAAGGCAAGGCACCGGCCAGCCTGCTCGAATCCTATAATGACGAGCGCGTAAAGGCCGCCAGGGAAAACATCCTCAATTCAACCCGCGCCACCGATTTCATCACACCCAAAAGCGAGGCCAGCCGGATATTCCGTGATGCCACGCTTGAGCTTGCAGACGAACATGAGTTTGCCCGCCGTTTCGTCAATAGCGGCCGCCTGTCGGTACCGACCATCCTTGATGATTCCAGTCTGAATACGGCAGACAGCGACAGCTTTGACAGCAAGCTGGTCCCCGGCTCACCAGCCACTGATGCGCCGGTAAAAGTCAGCGGCCAGGATAGCTGGTTCCTGAAATCGATCGGCACTGATTTCACCGGTGTGTACTTCGCCAAAGAAGGCGCCAGCGCACCGGACGGTGCAGACGAACTTGAACAGGACGATATTCCGGTAAAAACGCTGGTGGTTTCTGATATGGATGTGGCTGGCAATGGTTTATTGCTGGATCACAAGGGCCTGCTCAAACAACGGCTGGACGGACAGCCCGGGACCTATTACCTTTTCCGGCCTGACCAGCATGTGGTTGCCAGGTGGCGGGATTTTGACTTGCAGGCAGTCCGGGATGCCGTAGCCCGCGCGACCATGCAGACAGGATGAAGGCAGCATGAGCGAAACACTACATACCGAACCGAGAATTGACGATCCTGATGATTTCTACGCCAGGCTCATTACTTTGCACGCTGACCTGAGTACCGAACAAAGCCAGAAACTCAACAGTAAACTGGTCCTGCTGATGGCCAACCAGATCGGTGACCGGGCAGTACTCGACGAAATACTCGATATCGTCCGTAAACGGGACTGATGTTAGCGGCCTTCCGCAAATGAAAAACCGGATACGTTCCGCGCTGGATGGTGATCCTGGCGCTATCGCCCGTTTGCTGACCCTGGCTGAGACAGCCGGAAACGGTGCAAACGAGGCGCACGAAGCAATTTTCCCTCACACCGGTAAAGCCCACATCATCGGAATCACCGGCCCTGCCGGGGCAGGTAAATCCACCCTGATTAGTAAACTGGCAGCCAGCCTGGCCTGCGGCGATCAAAAGGTCGCCATCATCGCCTGCGACCCATCAAGCCCCGTCAGTGGCGGCGCCTTGCTGGGCGATCGCATACGCATGCACGACCTGGTCGCCAATGAACAGATTTTTGTACGAAGCGTTGCAACACGGGACAGCACCGGTGGGTTGCCGCTTGCGGCATTCAGGGCAGCCGATATTTTTGATGCCTGCGGATATGAGCGCATCATCATCGAAACCGTCGGCACAGGCCAGAACCAGATTGACATCATGCAGGCGGCGCATACCGTCATTGCCGTTACTGCACCGGGCCTTGGTGATGACATCCAGGCCATGAAGTCAGGCCTGCTGGAACTGGCTGATATTCACGCAGTCACCAAAAGTGATCTCGCCGGAGCTTCAAAAGCACTGATGGACATCAAGAATGCGGTTCATATGCGACTCAAGAGTACCGATGGGGCCGACACATGGATACCCGAAGTTTTGCCACTCAACGGCCTTAACGGTGACGGAATAGCAGATTTACAGAAAACCATTCAATCCCATTACCAGCACCTTCAGGATAGCGGCGACATTCAGCAACGGTGTCAACGCATGTTCCGAGAGCGCATTTACCGGGAAGCCGTTAGTATCCTCGCACAATCATTCAGATCATCACCTGATAAGCGCCTGGCGGACAGAATCGATCAGGTGATGCAGCGGGAATTGACTCCGGCGCAGGCGGCCAGGAAAATTCTGGATTAAAGGGGTGGCGGGATTTACACCCTCAGGTAACTCGTTTTTTAAGGCCCGGTTACTGTTGACGCCCTGTCTTCGAAAATACAACCATTTTCGTCTATACGGCCTGGATAGTATTCCCTGAGCGACTCGCACAGCTCCTGGCAGGTCAACCACTCACCCTCATTTGAGGTACAGAACTTGATATTCAGTTTCGTTTCCTCCTGGTTGAATATCTCGTAAATCTCCACATCTTTAGCGTCAAAACTATTTTTCTCAAGATATTCCACGAGAGAACATATCTTGTCCGCCAGGTAAGAAATACATTCGTCCTCACCTTCAATAATCTTTATCTTTGCCTCATAGGTATAGGGTATATCTTTCTCATACTTCGATTTAGGCCCGATAATTGTTCTTACGAGTCCCATTTTTCGCTCCTCACTCCGGCAGTTATGACGTAACCATTAAGAATGGTCATTATGCTACATTACAGCCCCGACAAGCGGGAATACGCCAAAAAAACCCCAAACTGACTAGAGATATCGGCTAGCACTCATCCAACCGACATTTTTTGTAGAATATCCAGTATGAACGCAAATCCACTCAGAGATAGCTGGCAACGATTTCTGGATGATGCACGCCAGCACCTGGCGCATCCAGATGCCTTGCTGCACCTGGCGGTGGTCGGCTTGCTTACCGGCCTGGCGGCAGGTGGTGTCATCGTTCTGTTTCGACTGGGGGTTGAAGGTGTTCAGGGCAGTTTCCTACCCGGCGGCGGATCGGAGAATTATGAGGGCCTGAGCTGGTGGTGGCGGTTGTTGTTGCCGCTGGCCGGCGGTGTTTTGATCGGCTGGTTGTTCCGGTGGAACAAGGGCGAGGACAATGTGCTGGGTGTGACCAAGGTGCTGGAACGTATGGCCTATCACCAGGGTCGCATGAGCTGGCGCAGCCTCATTCTGCAGTTCGTCGGTGCCGGGGTCGCCATCACTGCCGGCCATTCGGTGGGACGCGAAGGACCAAATGTCTACCTGGGCGCTGCCAGTGGCAGTTTACTTGGACAACACCTGACCTTACCCCACAATGCCATCCGTACACTGGTCGCCTGCGGCTCAGCCGCGGGCATTGCCGCTTCTTTCAACACGCCGCTGGCAGGGGTGATATTCAGTCTTGAAGTCATCATGCTGGAATATTCGGTGGCCAGTATTATCCCCGTGATTCTTGCCGCTGTCAGTGCGACCGCATTATCAAACGCCGTTTTCGGTTCCGAATCTGCGTTCCGCGCAGCCGTCGAAGTAGGATCGCTGACCGAGATCCCGTTGGTTCTCCTGCTGGGACTCGTAGCAGGTTCAGTTTCAGCCCTGTTTAACCAGCTGGTGGAAACGACCGCACGGCACTCGCAATCGCTGCCATTCTGGGTTCGCACGTCCCTCGCAGGCTTATTGCTGGGCGTGTTTGGCATGCTCGTACCGCAGGTGATGGGGATCGGTTATGACACTGTAAATGCGGCCTTGAATGGCTCGCTGGCATTTTCCCTGCTATTTATCATCCTGGCCGCCAAGATACTCGCCACTTCAGGCGCTATCGGACTCGGCATACCCGGCGGTATGATCGGCCCCGTGCTGTTCATGGGGGCAATGCTCGGGGGAATGGTGGGAATGCTCGGTGAGCACCCCATGTTGCCCGACCTGGTTTCAAACCCTACTTTCTATGTACTCATTGGTATGGGGGCCATGATGGGTGCTAGTCTGCAGGCGCCGTTGGCGGCGCTGGCCGCGATGATGGAACTGAGCCACCACCCTGACATCATCATGCCGGGAATGCTGGCCATCGTGGTCGCCGGACTGGTCAGCAAGCGCTTATTTAAAAAAGACTCGCTGTTCATCGCCATGCTGCGCGCCAACGGCATGGACTACGACACCAATCCCGTGTTGCAGGCTATGCGCCGGGCTGGGGTGGCAAGCAAAATGAGCAGGAGTTTTGCCCGTACCAGTGGATCACTGGGGCGGGAGCAGGCACTTTCGCTTCTCAAAGATGAACCTGACTGGCTGGTTATTGAAGATGGCCAGGAAGCCAAATACCTGATGCCGGCGGTGGACCTGGCGCGTTATGTCGAAAAAAGTGAAGTGGAAACAATTGAACTGTCAAAGATACCTGCCCAGCGCTATCAGATGACCGCCATCTATATCCAGGCCACCTTGCAGGAGGCCATGGAAAAGCTGGAGAATAGTGGTGCAGAAGCAATGTATGTGGAGCAGCCCACGTCACCCGATTCCAGGCGGATCAGGGGAGTACTGACCCGCAGCCAGATTGAATCAGCTTATCGTCTTTAAAGCCTTGTCGGCGCTACATTGGCAACATGGATTCCAGCACTTCTTCCATACGCTCAAATACCATCTCCATGCGGCGACCGGTGGGCAGGGTCGTCAGACGAAAGTGATTCCGGTACGGCACGTTAAAGCTACTGCCCGGGGCAATCAGCACATGTTTCTTTTCCAGCAACTCCATCGCAAACTGCTGGTCATCGAAGTTTTCGAATAACGATGTATCGACCGCAGGAAATGCATACATCGCACCTTCCGGTTCGCACAACGACATGAAGCGGCTATTGGCGACGCCATCAATGATGGCCTGACGGGATTGGTACAAGCGGCCTCCGGCCCTGGTCAGTTCAGCGATACTCTGGTAACCGCCCAGTGCAGTCTGGACCGCCCATTGACCCGGCACGTTGGCACACAGGCGCAGCGAGGCCAGCAATTCTACGGCGTGCATATATTCCCGGGCATGTTCCCTGTCGCCACTGAATACCATCCAGCCTACCCGGTAACCGCAAGCCCGATAGATCTTTGAAAGGCCATTGAAGGTCACACACAAGGTGTCATGCACCAATGTCGCCATCGGGATGTGTTCCACCTCGCCAAACAACATCTGGTCATAAATCTCGTCACTGAAAACAACGATCTGGTTTTGCCCGGCGATAGCAGCTATCTCCTGCAGCAATTCCCGGCTGTAGACAGCCCCGGTCGGATTATTGGGGTTGATCAGAACAATGGCGCGGGTGCGCGGTGTAATTAACGCACGTATCTCATCCGGGTCGGGCTGGAAGTTATTTTCCGGCAGGCACTGATAATAAACCGGTGTGCCGTGATTCAGTGAAACCGAGGCACTCCACAACGGATAATCCGGACTGGGGATCAGTACCTCATCACCGCTGTTGAGCATGGCACGCAAAGCAAGGTCGATACACTCACTGACACCATTACCCATAAAGACGTCATCCATGTTGACATCCATCACACCTCTCCCCTGTTGCTGCATAACAACTGCCTCGCGGGCCGGGAAGATGCCCTTCTGATGGCAATAGGCCTCACTCTGCCCCAGGTTTTCGATCATCGCCAGACGCATGGTTTCAGGCGTGCGGTAACCAAAAAGCCCTGGATTACCGATATTCAGAGAAATGATCTCATAACCCTGGTGTTCCAGTTCACCCGCCCGGGCCGCCAGTTCACCGCGAATTTCATAGCGGACGCCATCAAGAATATGGTTTGTTTCTACCATCGATTTACGCACTTTCTCACTCCGTATATCATATACAGAGAATATCCAATACATGGCTGATTGTCGCTAGGTTTTGCACTTTAAAGAGCAGAGCATTAGACTCGGCGAGGCTCTGGCTCAGTACCACTTCTTTTACTTTGGTATTTACACTTTCGGGAGGAACATTCGATGTCTAACGGTAATACATTTTCCAGGCTGTTTGGGCAATCACCGTTCACTGCTTTACAGGAGCACATGGGTGTCGTATTGGAGTGTGCCCGGGAAGTACAGCCGCTTATCGAGGCACTGGTCGCGGGTGACCAAACCCGCGTTATAGAGCTGAAGGACCGGATTTTTGAGAAGGAAGCGGAAGCCGACCAGATTAAACATGAACTACGGGCACACCTGCCCAAGAGTCTCTTCATGCCCGTGGATCGCAGGGATCTGCTTGAAGTGCTGCAACTGCAGGACACGATTGCCAACGTGGCCCAGGATGTCGCGGGGCTTCTGATCGAACGAAAGATGACGATCCCTGATTTTCTGCGCAAACCCCTTATCGAGTTAACCGCTCGTTGTATTGACACGGTTGAGCTTTCAGCAAAGGTCATTAATGAGTTGGACGAATTACTGGCGATCGGCTTTCGTGGCCGCGAAGTAGATCGTGTCGATGAGATGCTGAAAGAGCTGAATATAATCGAAGATGAAACCGATGAATTGGGCATCGCACTGGCCCGTGCCCTGTTCGACCATGAAGACGAACTAAAACCGGTTTCCGTGATGATGTGGTACCAGATCATTGAGTGGATTGGCGATCTTGCCGATTACGCTGAAAAAGTGGGCGATCATCTGCGCCTGCTGATTGCCAAGTAAGAGGGCGATATGGAAATTATTGCCACATACGGAACCGTTTTCCTGGTCCTTGCCATCCTTTTTGGTTTTTACATGACCTGGGGTATCGGCGCCAATGATGTCGCCAACGCCATGGGCACATCGGTTGGCTCAGGCGCCATCACGGTGATGCAGGCCATTATCATCGCGGCAATTTTTGAGTTCGCCGGCGCATTCATTGCCGGCGGTAATGTTACGTCCACCATCAGAAAGGGCATCATCGACCCCAGCAGCGTTGTCGCCCAACCGGAAATCCTGGTATTCGGCATGCTGGCGGCACTACTGGCAGCCGCAATCTGGTTGATGATCGCTTCAACCCGTGGCTGGCCCGTGTCCACCACGCACACCATCGTCGGCGCACTGGTTGGCTTTGCGATCGCCGGCATTGGCGTGGATGCTGTGCAATGGGGGAAAATCAGCATGATAGCCGCCAGCTGGATCATCTCACCTGCGCTCGGCGGGTTCCTGGCTTATATGTTGATGATGAGTATCCGCAAGTTCATTCTGAACACGGACCACCCATTTGAGAGTGCCAAGCGCTGGGGGCCAGTTTATGTCTTCCTGGTAGGTTTCATCATTTCACTGGTCACTATTTTCAAAGGACTCAAGCATCTTAAGTTGGAACTTTCTGCCCCGGAGAGCTTCATGTGGGCCTTTATCTTTGGCCTGATCGTCGCCTTTATTGGCTGGATATTGATTCACAAAATTGAGGTAGACAAGGAAGCTGATCGTGAGTACCACTTCGCCAGCGTTGAGAAAATCTTCGTCCCGATGATGATTTTCACGGCCTGTGCAATGGCCTTTGCCCACGGCTCCAACGATGTCGCGAACGGTATTGGCCCACTCGCCGCCATTGCAAGCATACTCAAGTCAGGTGGTGAAGTGGCCCAGACAGCCGAGTTACCGCTGTGGATCCTGGTAATGGGTGGCACCGGTATCGTCATTGGCCTGGTGACCATGGGCTACAAAGTGATGCAAACCATCGGCACCCGCATTACGCAACTGACCCCAAGCCGGGGCTTTTGCGCCACACTGGCCGCAGCAGCTACCGTGGTCCTGGCCTCCAGAACGGGCCTGCCGGTTTCCACCACGCATATTGCAGTTGGTGCGGTGATTGGTGTGGGCCTGGCGCGTGGTGTTGGTGCTATCGACCTCAGGGTCATTGGTGGAATTATCGTTTCCTGGGTCATCACACTACCCGTCGGTGGCGTACTGGCCGCCTTAATATTCTTTACTTTGAAGGGTATGTTTACCTGACTGGTGTGCTGCAGATGATGCGTGACATCACCGCTGAACACTTGACGGCACTCACCTGAGCGACTAGTCTGTAAATGATGAATACTTTTTGCCACTGTGCGTGTTGCTGTTGTTGTTGCTCTTGTATGAGCAGCGGCCAGCCGTGCGGTGTCTGAATATTCTGATATAAGCAAAGATCTAAACACCTTTTAAACAGACATAACCGCACCGGCAAGCCGGGGTGGAAGTTTTCTGTGCACTCCCCGGTCTTTTTTAAACAACAAGGGAGTATGCACTATGAAATCTCAATCAGCCGCCCAGCGAAGCCTGGCATACAGAACCATTCCGGCTCGACAGGAAAATGTCGATCCGCACCAACAACGTGTGTACGACAGCGTCGTCGACCTGATCGCCAGCCCGGACAACCCGACGCCGATGGTGAGAGTCAGCAAGCGCTACAACCCTGAGCCGGATTTCGATATCTTCGTCAAACTGGAGTCCTTCAACCCGTTTGGCTCAATCAAGGACCGCACCGCACTCTACCTGTTACGCGGCACAGAGCTTGCTGAGGGCCAGGTACTGGCCGAACCGACCGCAGGCAACACCGGCATCGCTTTGGCCGCCCTGGCCAATGCACAAAACACCCCTATTGAACTGGCAGTGCCTGATGGTACACCTGAAGAGAAGAAGGTCCTGCTGAGATTCCTTGGCGCGGAGTTGTTGGAAGTCGAGGATGAAATGTGCCCCTTGTTCCCGACCGAGGGTGCCCGTGGCGTGGTCAAGAGCATGGTCGAAAGTGCAGCGTTCAATGGCAAGTATGTCAGCCCTAACCAGTACGAGAATGAACTGAATGTTGAAGCACATTACCGTACCACCGGCCCGGAAATCTGGAACCAGACGGGCGGAGATATCGACTATTTCTTCGCTGCCTTTGGTACCTGCGGGACCATCACCGGGGTGGGGCGTTACCTGAAGGAACGCAATCCGAATATCAAGATCATTGGTATCGAGCCAACTTCAAGGGTACATAAACTTTCCGGTATCAAGAAAATCACCGATCTGCCGGATGAATTCAAGCCAAAGATCCTGGATTATTCTTTAATCGATGACATTATTGCCGTGAGTGACCGGGATGCCTTTGAGGCCGGTATCCAGCTGGCCCGCACCGATGGGATCATGGTGGGTCCAACCACTGGCGCGCTGCTCCACGCTGCCCGGCAAGTAAGCGCAAATGCAAGTGGACGTGCAGTGGTGATATCACCTGATGACGCCACCAAGTACATCAGTGCTTACGCAGAATACCTGGAACCGTAGGGTGGACATTTATGTCCACCGGGCCGCTGTTTGGCTTGTCAGAAAACGGTGAACAGATAGCACCTACCGTCTTCCCGTATTTCCAGGTTTGGTATGGTGGACATAAATGTCCACCCTACCCGTAGCGTCCTTCGATGTAATCGGCGGTTTCCCGGTGTTGAGGCGTCAGGAACATATCACCGGTTTCACGGTGTTCGATGACTTTGCCCATCAACATGAATATGCATTCTTCACTGGCACGGCGGGCCTGGGCCATGTTGTGCGTTACGATCAGGATGGAGTACTCGCCGCGCAGATCCCACAGCAGTTCTTCCACCGCCTCGGTACCTTTTGGATCAAGTGCCGAGCAGGGTTCGTCCATCAGCAATACGCTGGGTTTAACCGGCAAAAGGCGTGCGATGCATAGCTTCTGTTGCTCTTCCAAAGACAGGACCGTGGCTTTCTGATCCAGTCTGTCCTTGACCTTATCCCACAACAGTACCTTCTTCAGCGCACCCTCAACAATCTCATCCTGTTCGTTGCGGTCAGATTTTCTACCACTATGTATCTTGTGGCCGAACAGAACATTCTCTCGTATGGATATAGGCAAGGGATTGGGACGCTGGAAAACCATGCCCACCTGCTTGCGAACCTGGACCATTTCCACTTGGGGGCCGAAAATATTCTCCCCCATCACATCTACATCACCGGTAATACGCACATAATCCAGACGTTCATTGATGCGATTCATGGTGCGCAGAAAAGTACTCTTGCCGCAACCGGACGGGCCGATCATCGAAGTAATGATGCCTTGCTTGATATGTAGATCAATATCAAATAATGCCTGGAAGGTGCCATACCAAAAGTTCAGCTTGCGGGTACTGATGGCCAGGCCTGTTTCCGTGCTTTGATCGGGACGGGTCATCAGCCAAACCTCCCTTCAACGTAATCACGGGTGCGCTGGTCACTGACTTCGCCGGTGAACAAATCCTCGGTGATACACACATCAAGACATTTTCCTTCCAGGAAAAAGGCAGTTCGATCTGCCAGGCGCCGGGCCTGCTGGACCAGGTTGGTCACCAGGATAATGGTCATTTCACTCTTTAGTTCCTTCAATACATCTTCAATTCTCATCGTGGTAACAGGGTCTACCGCAATGGAGAACTCATCCAACATCAACAGTTCAGGTTCCTGAGACAAGGCCCGGGCAATGGTCAGACGTTGCTGCTGACCGCCGGATAACATGCTGCCCAGGGAATTGAGCCGGTCCTTCACTTCGTCCCATAGCGCGGCCCTTGTCAGGCAGCGCTCAACGATCACATTGAGTTCCGCCTTGTCTTTCAGACCGGTCAGGCGGGGCGCGAGGGCCACGTTGTCATAGACAGACAGCGGCAAGCCCACCGGTAAGGGAAATACCACACCAATGCGACGGCGCAGGCCATAAACATTACGCACCTTGCGAATGTCATGACCGCTGAAACTGATGTTGCCTTCAACCCGCATGTTCGAATTGAACATATCCATGCGGTTGATGGCTTTTAGAAATGAAGTTTTACCTGCATTGGCAGGACCGATGATGCCGAATATTTCGTGCTCGCGGATATCAAATGACACGCCTTCAAGGGCTGTCTCGCTACCATAATAGATCGACAGGTTGTCTACGCCAATCTTGACCGGCGCACGGGATACCACTCCGCTATTGGATTCTCGCACCATGCTCACCATTTCTTCTTACCCCGCAAATACATACGCAGGGCAATCGAAACACTGTTCATCAGCAACACCAGGCAAATCAACACCAGCGCCACGCCGTAAGGTACCGCTTCGGGCATTTCCGGAACCTGGGTTGAAACCACAAACAGGTGCAGGGAGAGCGCCATGGTCTGATCGAATACGCCCTGAGGTAAAAAAGGCAGGAAGAACACCGCTCCGGTAAACATGATCGGTGCTGTTTCACCAGCGGTTCTCGAAACCTCCAGGATCACACCCGTCAGAATGCCCGTCACCGCATTGGGCAGCACAATACGCCGGATGGTTTGCCAGCGGGTTGCACCCATGTTCCAGCATGCTTCGCGAAACGCCATCGGCACGGCCTGTAAGGATTCACGGGTTGCAACAATCACCACCGGCAAGGTCATGATCGCCAGCGTCAGGCTGGCCGCCAGGATGCTGGTTCCAAAGCGGAAGAAAAGAACAAAGGCCCCCAGGCCAAACAGGGCGTGGACAATAGATGGTACGCCTGCCAGGTTAATGATGGCGAGGTTGATCGCGCGTGTAAACCAGTTATCCGGCGCATATTCACTCAGGTAGATTGCGGCGGCAACCCCAAGTGGCACCGATGCCAGCAGGGCAACGATCACCAGCAATATTGTTCCGAGCAGGGCCGGGAATATACCGCCTTCTGTCATGCCATTGGTCGGATTGGTAAACAGGAAATCTAAAGACATCACCGGCGCGCCTTTGTAAATCAAGGTAGCCATGATCAGGATAACCGGCAAAATCAGCATCGCCGTCATGCCGCCGAGCAAGTAGCGAAATATTTTCTGCCTGCCGAGATTCTTGCGATTGTTTTGGGTTGCCTCAAACATGCTCATCAGCCTTTCCTCACACCGCGGACAACCAGGTCTGCAACCAGGTTAATGATGAAGGTAATCACAAACAGCGAGATGCCAATCGTAAACAGTGCCTTGTAATGCTGCGAGCCTACGGCGGTTTCGCCCAGTTCAGCAGCAATGGTCGCCGTCAGCGCTCGTACTGAATCAAATACGCTGCCCGGAATATTGATGGAATGGCCGGTGGCCATCAGCACGGCCATGGTTTCACCGAATCCGCGCCCAACGCCCAGCAGTACTGCACCCAGTAATCCGTTTTTCGCAGCGGGCAATACCACTTTGTAAATCATCTGCCAGCGGGTCGCGCCCATGGCTTCGGCGGCCTCACGGTAACGGTCAGGTACGGCCTTCAAGGCATCCTCGGCAATCGAGGTCATGATCGGGGCAGCCATCAGGCCGAGAATGATACCCGCGTTAAGCACGTTTAAACCCACTGGTACGTCGAAGATATCTATAATCAGCGGATTCATCATCGCCAGACCAATGAAGCCCCATACCACGGAGGGGATAGCTGCCAGCAATTCGACCGTGATCTTGAGAAACTCCCGGGTTCTACCGGTTGCAAATTCTGCGATATATATCGCGGCACCCAGCGAGAAAGGGATCGCAATCAGCATGGCAAGGCCGGTCACACTGGCCGTACCCGCAATCAGTGCCAATATTCCATAGGTGACCTTGTTTTCAGAGGTTGGCCGCCAGTTGGGTGAGAAAAAGAACTCTTTGAAACTGAAATCACCAACCAGGAACCCCAGGCCTTCCTTGGTGATGAATACAAAAATTCCTATGACAAAAATAATGGCCGATATGCCGCCGATAAAGACCAGGGCCTGGACAGCCTTGTCTATGTACCAGTCACGGTTAAGCTGGTCGAAATCAGATGCCGCCGTAGCGGGAGTTCGCTTAGTGTTCATAAAGGGGCTCAGCCGGCCTCAGCGCCAGCCAACAGCGTCATTAGTTGCTGTATTTCCTCACGCAATACACGGTAACGCTGAGTGAGATCGTTGCCCTCGGGCAGCGTCCAGTTTAGTGCCGATGTGTGGAATGGCATTTTAGGGATGTAATCTTCAACTTTTCCATTGAGACTCACGATGACAATAAAATCAGCAAGGTCATGCTCAATAACCTCGAACTGCTCGGTGACCAACTCCTCATCCGGCAAGGCTCTTTCAGCCAGGAACGCCTGTAAATCCGGCGAAACCGGGTCGGCTGATCCAGGTGTAGCCGACATAAAATAACCACTTTCCGGGAAATTCTTCCTGCCGATGGCCGTCGCCAACTGAGCCGCCCCCATTCCTGGTTGATCAATGAACAAAATACGATAGGTCTTCGGCATCTTGGCGATGCCTTTCACTGCGTAAACGGTCTGGTCACAGATATTTTTTGCCTGGTCTGCGACACGTTTAAGCAAGTTGAACACGATGAAAATAGCCATCATGGTAGCCCCGTCCATGCGCTCATCTTCGGCGAACAGTGTCTCGTAAACACCATCCATGCTGCCTTCCACACGCTTGGCCATTTTCATCAGGGCGATGGCCATCTCTGCATTGCCATCTCGGAACGATTTGCGCGCTTCTGAAAGAATGGAAATGGACTCGTCAAAAAGCTCATCAATCTTGCTGGAAAGAGGTCCTGGCAGGGGCTCATCCAACTGCAGGGCCTCACGACAGATAGTGACCGCGTAGTCACCCACGCGCTCAAGAGATACATTGACGCGCGAAGTTGAAGCCAACTCCCGTAAAGGGCCTGCACCAGGCAGGTGGCGGGCGATAAACGTATGGCAAAGCCGGTCGCATTCACGGGAGTCACGATTGATCGGCCCGTCACCCAGTACGGTCGCATAAGCCAATTCACTATCCCGCAGTATCAATGTCTTCTTGGCATTAAACAGCGCCTGTTCAACATCTTCTCCGACCTTCCACAACCAGTTACGGATGTACTGCAGGTCAGCTTCCATACGTTCTTCAAAATGACTCATAATAACTTTCCCTCGAAACGATCAGCAGGTTGTAGCTTAATCACAACTCACATCAGAAACAGGTGCGTAACCCTTACGCTTAATGATGCATTGCCCCGCGTCACTCTTGATCCAGTTCAGGTACTCACCCACATAGCCAGTTGGCTCGCCACTGGTATACATGAATAACGGACGGGCGATCGGATAGCTGCCATCACTGGCAGTCGCAACCGATGGATCGGTACACTCACCACCGGTTTGTTGTGATATACACGCCAGCTTGACATGTTCAGTGGCATAGGCGAGACCGCTGTAACCGATCGCGCAAGGGGTGTTCTCGACCAGGTCGACAACGTCTTTTGACCCATGCATATCACGGGTTCCAAGACGGAAATCACCTTTTCCAAGTATCGTTTTACGGAAATAGGCGTAGGTACCCGAATTGTTCTGCCGGCTTACCACAACCAGGGTCTGATCCTTACAACCGGGAACCTCAACACCAAGGTCCGTCCACCTGGTATACGAACCCCCGTCACCATAGATTTCCGCAAGCTGTTCGATACTAAGAGAAGTCAACGGGTTGTCGGCATGCAGGTAGACCGCCAGTGCGTCAAAGCCAACAATGTGCTGTATTGGGTCATGCCCGCCATCTTTGGCCAGTTTTATTTCCTTGTCTTTCATTGCACGACTGGCATTTGCGATATCGACCGTGCCATTAATCAGCGCAGCGATTCCGGTTCCGGACCCACCGCCGCTAACTGCCACAACAGTTGTTGGATCCACTGATTGGTAGGCTTCTGCCCAGGCCTGGGCAACATTGACAAGCGTATCAGAACCCTTATTTTGAATAACCTGGCGGTCCTGACCACCGCCACAAGCGGTAAGAACAGCTGACGCCATAATAGTTGATACAATCAGCGATGTAGTGCGCTTAAACATTAGAAATCTCCGTTCGGATGATAAGAATCATCGCAAGCTTACCGGTCAAACATGACAGTTATGTGACAAGTAATAAGCATGCCATAACTAATCCGAACAAATCTTGACCGAGGTCACTAATATCCCATGGTGCGCAACACTCTCATCAGAAAATCATTACTCAATTGACGCTCCATATTTCCCTGCCGGCAAGCGGCTTCGCCAAACTTGACCGGTACACCGGTTTGGCTGGCATCAGATTGTCGGGAGCCTGGTTGCCAGATCAGTGCGGGCACCGGGTCAGCAGTGTGAAATCCCGTAATGCTGCTGGTTGAATGATCGGCAGCAATAGCAATCACTACGCCTGTATCCAGTAACGGTGCCAGGGCCGCATCAAGCCGCTGCAGGAAATCACGCTTGGCCAGCGGTTGGCGGTCATGGGAGCAAATATCCGGAGCTTTTACGTGCATAAAGACCATGTCATAGTCCTGCAGGGCTGCATCTACCGCTGCAATCTTGGCATGCAGGTCGGTGTCAACGTTTGCAGTAAAGCGGGGGTCAACAATCACATCGAAGCCGAAAATACGGCTAACGCCGCGCACCGTGTTACAACCCGTCACCATTGCAGCCTTGATACCGAGAGAGCGCAGAACATTGTCCAACTCAATATGCGCGCCGGCACCCCGCGTGATGATTCCACTGGCAGCGGGCTTGCCGTTGGCGACCCTGGCGATATTGACCGGGTGGTCGACAAGACGACGATGCGCTTCAGCGATAAAGCGGTTGACTTTAGCTGCTGTCAACTCGGCACCCTCACTCAACGGCAGGCAAGTTTTTATGGTTGCCGGCATTTTACCGTCACCAGGATCCGTATTGCTGATTGCGGCATTCAGGCCCGGGCCTGACAAAACCAGTACACCTCGGTGCTGATCCGTAGGCACGAGGCTGGCAGAAACTTCATCGCCAAGGTCAATGTCTGTCAGAACGGCCGCCAGTTCATCCGTTCCAGCCGTTATCCTGCCTGCTCTGCGGTCTGTTACCTGGAGTGTTCCATCCTGATCTTCCACGCTGGCAAAATTGGCACGCATTGCAACGTCACCGGCAGACAGAACCTTTCCGGCACCGGCAGCTTCCACTGGCCCGCGATGCAAAAGGCCGGCCTGCCCGGGCAGCAAACCCATTAACATTCCAGTACCTGAATGGGTATTGGGAATCTTGCCAGGAATGATCGGGTCGACCAGGCCGTAACGACCTGCCATTAGCAGGCGATCAAACACCGGCGTATGCGCTGCTTCCAGCGGGGTTTTTCCGCCTAATTCAGAGTTTGGAAGATCACCAAGGCCATCAATGATAAGCAACGCGCATTTGCGCCGAAACCCGGGCGAGCCAGGCTCTTCATCAGCTGCATGTACCTGTTTCATGTGCCGGGATCAACCACGTAACAGCGGCACGATGTCGCGCCAGTCGTTTGTTTCCACCCTTTGAGCAAGTTCTTGCACTGCACCACCAAATACCTGCGCGGCTGAACCGGTGAAGTGCTTGCCCAGTTCCACATTGACCTGCTGGATGACCTGTCGGATAGCCGTTTCTTTATCATCGGTCGTAATGATCGGAACTTCGCAGCGATCGGCCTCCGACAACAGGTATGACTGCAGGCTCCAGATGGAATCCAGGCTGTCGAGGTATCGATCAGCTCTTCTTTGCGGAACTTCCACCCCCCGGCCGCGTAAACGTGACTTGAGCTTCTTTGATTTAAGTACCGCCAACATGACATAAACCTTGATGACATCCTCGTCACCCGGGGCTTTCTCCAGCATATCCGGGTGGACATGAACCCCTTCAAGGATAATGGGTACGCTTTCCTCCACGGCGCGCTGTAACACCGCCTCACAAGGCACTGCCAGCAGCTCAGCCTGGGTGCGGTAACCCTCGGCGACCAACTGGTCCCGGTCACGTTGCTCCTTGTCCTGTATCGGTAATGTTTTCCAGGCATTGAAAGAGGACGTATGCAATACCGGCAGCAAACGCTTTGGAACCATCATCCGCATGACTTCACGCAGCATATCGGTGGACTGGATGCGCACGATTTCCAGCAAATGGGCGATCTCGGTGGCGATGGTACTCTTGCCGGCAGCCACCGTACCGCCGATCAGCAACACCAGTGGTCTGCTACTGCGTTGGAATTCCGACCACACCAGGTAACGGTTCGCCGCTTTTTTACCAACCTCCTGCTGCAGGCACAGGTAGGTAAGGTAGCCAAGCTCACAGGTTGTAATGGAACTGATACCCGCCGAGATCAGCTGGGCATAGATCAACTCGGTTGTATATTCTGCTTTTTCCGCTTTCATTCCGGCGGATTGCAAATAGCGAGTGTGTCGACCGCGAGAGAACGCGCTAACGGCGCCACTGGTGCTGTTGACCTGTATCCTTGATGGGGCTACTGACGAAAAGCGGTATTGATCCAGGGCATCCGTATCACCCCGGTTCTCCAGCAACCGGGCAACACGTTGTTGCAAGTCCTCCGCTGTGATTTCTTTAGTATTGACAAGCGTATCGCGAACTTCATTCGCCATTGCATGCGCATCTTCAAACGACAGGCCGGCATCCAGCAGGCTACGGACCAGAATCCCGCGCAGAAAGGGGACTTCTTCGTTTTCTCTATGATTGATGACGATCGTTTTCAAGGGCCTTCCCGGTGCTTATTCATCTAGCGACTGACTGGAATTATCCATGTTTTGTGATGCATGAAGCAAGTTGGACCTGAATCAATAGAGTTGCCATGCAAATATGTTATCTTATTCCGCTTCCAATAAGGTGAAGCACCCATGTTCCAAACGGCGGAATTAGGCCAGCGTGTGTCAAGGGCTGAGTACAAACAACGGGAACTGGTCCTGCGCCAGGACCTGCTTGCTCTGCAACAGCGCCTGCGTAGAGAAGGGAAGTTTCCGGTCATACTGGATTTCGCCGGCGTACGCGGCGCCGGAAAAGGGACTTCTGCCAACCTGCTCAACAAGTGGATGGATGCACGCTGGATCGTCACCGAAGCGTTCCATGAACCTTCCGATGAAGAAGCAGAACGACCCGTGTTCTGGCGTTTTTGGCGTACCTTGCCTCCCAAGGGCCAGATCGGAATCTACCTGAGCGGGCGTTATTCGACTCCGCTACTCAATTACGTCTACGGAAAATCCACCTCAAATCAATTTAGCCAGGAACTGGAGCGCATCAATAACTTTGAAAAAGCACTGGCTGATGACGGTGCCATGGTGCTCAAATTCTGGATGCATATCAGCCACAACGTGCAAAAAGAACGGCTTGAACTACTGGAAAATGACCCATTGCGAAGCTGGCGGATGTCACCTGACGACTGGAAACATTGGGAAATGTATGACCGCTTCATCGAAGCTGCCGAAAAAATCATTTCGCAAACCAATACCGGGCACGCACCCTGGGAAATCATTGAAGGCGAAGATTTTTACTTCCGCAGCCTGCGGGTAGGCGAGATACTGCTGGAACGGCTTGAACGTCACCTGATCAAAGAGAAAATCCGTCAAAAATACTTATCTGAACTCCGTGCTGAAGTGCAGGAAGAGGTCGGAAAGCCAGACGCCTGCAGTAACGGCAGCCAGACCAGGACGATTATGGACGGTCTGGATCTCTCCCTGTCGATCAGCAAAAAGACCTACCGTGATGAACTGGCCGTGAACCAAGCCAGGCTGGCCTCCCTGCATCAACATGCAGTGCAGAAAAAGCTATCCACCATATTGGTATTTGAAGGGCCGGATGCCGGTGGCAAAGGCGGAGCCATCCGCCAGATCACCGAAGCGCTGGATGCCCGGAATTACAAGGTCTACCCCTTCGCCGCGCCCACCGACGTTGAACATTCATACCACTACCTGTGGCGATTCTGGAATTGTATTCAACGCGCTGGAAGAATGACTATATTTGACCGTAGCTGGTACGGCCGGGTGCTGGTGGAGCGTATCGAGCAGTTTGCAGGCGATGACGAATGGCGCCGGGCCTTTGCCGAGATCAATGATTTTGAGGATCAATTGCTTGAACATGGCATCGTGCTACACAAGTTCTGGATGCATATCAGTAAAGAGGAGCAGTTGATGCGCTTCAAGGCGCGCGAAGAAACACCGCACAAGCGCTGGAAGCTGGTTGAAGAGGACTGGAGAAACCGCGAAAGATGGGATGAATACGCATTTGCAGCCCATAAAATGATTCAAAGGACCTCGGTACATGAATCACCCTGGATCCTGGTAGAAAACGAGAACAAGCGCTACGGCCGTATCAAGGTTTTGAAATCAGTCTGCGAAGCACTGGAACAGGC
>Ga0164313_10001463_pt1 | contig 20827 bp, 14 predicted proteins | sample GuaBasSedimGuay4_FD_113735 | JGI IMG/M metagenome (GOLD analysis project Ga0164313, IMG submission 113735) | Subseafloor sediment microbial communities from Guaymas Basin, Gulf of California, Mexico - Guay4, Core 4569-4, 0-3 cm | ecosystem: Environmental > Aquatic > Marine > Hydrothermal vents... | reverse complement strand
TGCGGCGCAGGTTCTTCAGCGTCACTACGCGTCCTCCTTCTTTGCCCAGCTCGTCGGGCGTTTTTCCAGGAAGGCGCTGAAGCCCTCGCGCGCTTCATCGGAAGCACGCACGCGCGCGATGTGTTCAGGGGCCAGGGCCACCGCTTCTTCGACCGGCAGGTTGCCAACCTCATCGAGCAAGCTCTTGGCCGCGGCCTGTGCACCCGGACCAGCCAGCCGCAACTTCTCGATGATCGATGCGGTGGTCGCCTCGAGCGCGTCGACCGCAACGCAGTGGTCCACGAGACCGAAGTCCAGTGCCTGCTGCGCATCGAAAATCTCGCCGGTCAGAAAAAGTCGCCGGCACAGTGCCGGGCCCAGCCTGCGCAGCGCAAAGGGCGAGATCACCCCGGGCACGATTCCCAGCCGCGCCTCGGTGAAGCCAAACTTCGTACCTTCAGCAGCAACCACGAAGTCGCTTGCCGCGACCAGCCCCACGCCACCCCCGATCGCCGCGCCGTGCACCTGTGCGATCACAGGACGCGGGCAGTGGTTCAGGGCCGAGAAGAGCTCACCCAGGCGGCGCGCGTCCTCCAGGTTGGTGGCCTCATCGGCGCCGGACAGGCGCTGCATGTACTGCAGGTCCGCACCAGCGCAGAAGACCTTGCCCTCGCCCCGGATCACCACCACACGTGTTTCGGGCGCGCGCGCCTCGACGCGCAGCGCCTGCGTCACATCGGCAATGAGCCGTTCGTCGAGCGCGTTGCGCACCTCTGGCCGGTCCAGGCAGATGTGCAGGACATCGCCCTCGCGCCGCAGTGTCAGCGGACCGGCCATCAGCTCTTGCTCCCGGCCACTTCGGCCCAGGCGCGGTCGATCTCGACCTCGCAGGAGAGCAGCGCGTGGCTGTAGGTCTTGCCCTGCGCATCGAGATGCAGCGAGAGCGTGCCGCCACCTCCGAGCGACTCATGCAGGAGGAAGTTCAGCGCCATCAGGTTGGGCACTTCGAAGCGATCCACACCGCCGTGACAACGCCCGCTGAACTTCTGCTTCACGAAGTCAGCCGTAATGTGTTCGACGAGCCACGCATAGAGCGCCGGGTGCCGCGCGATCAGGCCGATGTTGCAGGTGTCGCCCTTGTCGCCGCTACGCCCGTGCGCGAGTTCGGCCAGGCGCACGCGTACGGTCTCGCCCGAGGGCGCAGGCAGCGCAGGCAGGTCGGGCGCGGGCCCCGGCTCGGCGCTCCCACTCCCGCCACGCCCGGCGAAAGCCATCTCTTCGACCGCATGATCACCTTCGCCACCGACCATCTCGATACTCGCCGTGCAGAGTTCACGCGGCACGAGCATCGGCCAGTAAGCCACGACATCCGTCACGCGCGGCCTGCCACCAGTCACAGCGACGCCCGGCGGCCCGGACAGGATCAGAGCCGGCAACATCTTGCTGAATGTGCCGAGCTTGTCCTTGTCGTGATCGCGCGCGCCAAAGCGCAGGTAGATCTCACTGGCCTCGGTCGAGGGGCTCAACGGTCCCCAGGTCGCATCGGCGCCGACGTACTCGGTCAGCGTGTGTTCGTACTTCGGCACGCGGCCCCACAGGATCTCGCTGAAGGCCTCGCTCTTGGCTCGCGCTTCCGGCCCGCAGATGATCACCGCGCCGGAGGCCTTGTAGCCGTCGCTGTAGCTCACGCTGAGCTTGAAGAAGGGCGTGGTCGGCGCGCCCTTGATGCCGCTCACGCGCACCCGGTCCTTGCCGGCCGGCTCGAGCTGGATGCTCGAGAAGTCTGCGACGACATCTGGAGTGATGTAGCTGAGCGGGTCGCCCATTTCGTAAAGCAGTTGTTCGCGCACCGTCTCCACGGTGACCATGCCACCCTGACCCTCGTGCCGCGTGACCACGAAACTGCCGTCGCTGGAGACCTCCACCACCGGATAGCCGATGCGGTCGAAGCTGGGCACCTCACGCCAGTCGGTGAAGTTGCCGCCGGTGCTCTGGGCGCCGCACTCCAGGATGTGGCCGGCGATGATTCCCGCCGCCAGCTGGTCGTAGTCGGTCTCTGACCAGCCAAAGTGGTGGATCATCGGGGCCAGCGTGATGCCGGTGTCGGTAACGCGGCCGGTGACCACGAACTGCGCGCCGCGCTCGAGCGCGCGCACGACCGGCGCGGCGCCGAAGTAAGCGTTGGCGCTCGTGGCAAGATCCTTGATCTCCGAGTAATCGCGCCCGTCGTCCATGTTCTTCAGCTCGACGCCATCCTTGAGCCAGCCCGGCAGGTCGGCGAGCACATCGTCGCCGGCGACGACACCGATGCGCGGATCGAGGCCGCGCGCTGCAGCCAGACCATGGATCGCATCCGCGCAGGCACGCGGCGCCACGCCGCCGGCATTGGAGATCACGATGGTGCCCTGCTTGAGCGCGAGTTCGAGTACCTCGTCGAGCTGGTCGACGAAGTCACGCGCGAAGCCCGCCGCCGGATTTCGCGTCAGCTGCTTCTGCAGGATGGACATCGTGATCTCGGCCAGGAAGTCCAGCGTGATCACGTCCAGTGGGCCGCCCTCGAGCTGGCGGCGCAGGACCGTCAGGTCGTCGCCCCAGTAGCCGCTGGCATTGCCGATCCGAATGACGTCGTTGCTCATTTTATTCCTCAACTTGGCTACCTAACCGCGGTGACCCGGAATCAGCGGTCGAGTGAGATCCTCGCGCCCGCCGGGGGTAACATGAATGTTGTCCTCGATGCGGATCCCGCCGCAACCGAAGAGACGTGATACCAGCTCCCAGTCCACGCACGAGGCGTGCTCGCCCTCGCTCACCGGACCCAGGAGCATCCCGATAAAGTACAGACCCGGCTCGATCGTCACGAGGTGACCTTCCTGAAGGCTCCGGGTCGTGCGCAGGAAGGGATGACGCGCCGGCGGGTCCTTGATCGTTCCCGCGGGGTCGATCTGGTGGCCAGCCACGTCATGCACCTGCAGGCCGAGGTGATGGCCGAGCCCGTGCGGCATGAAGGGCAGCGTGAGCTTCTTGTCGAGCACCTCTTCGACCGAACCGCGCAGGATCCCGGCCTCGATCAGCAGGGCAGCGATCCCCTCGTGTGTGGCTGCATGCAGGTCAATGAACTCCACACCGGGTCCGACCGCCTCGACCAGTTTGCGCTGCAGGACCTCCATGCCGTCAAGCAATTGCACAAAGAGCGGATCGGCGTCGGATGTGGCCCAGGTGCGGGTCACATCGCAGGCGTAGCCGTGGCGGGATGCGCCGGCGTCGATCAGCAGGACCCGGCCCGGCGCTGGCCGCTGCCGCTCCTTGCTCTGGTAGTGCAGGACTGCGGCGTGTTCGTTCCAGCCGATGATCGTCGGGTAGGGCACCTCGACCTCGACGAGGTTTGCCACGCCCAGGTAGGCGTGGTGCAACTCGCGCTCGGAGAGACCCGCGGCCACACCCTCTGAAACCGCCGCATGGCCACGCGCGGACATCTCCGCCGCCTCGCGCACGCACTGTGCTTCCCACTCCGTCTTGAATCCACGATCAAAGTCCAGCGAGGCCATGAAGGTGTCGGGCTCGACCGCGGCGACATCGAGGCCGAGTTCGCCAGCAACTTCGAGGTCTTCGCCGACAAAGGCGCAGCCCTTCACGTCGCCAATCGCATCGACCGCCTCCTCCACCGATCCCACCTCGAGGTACTCGAACACACCCTCGACCCCGACCGCCGGAGCAGCAGGCTCCTCATACCAATAGTCCTCGGGAACCACGCGGATCAGACGCGGTTTGCTACCCGGGCGCAGGACGGCGAGATGATCGGGGCCGGGCAAGGGCGCCAGACGCGCGAAGTTGAAGTCCTGGCGGAACAGATGCGGCTGGTCGTCGCGGTGCACCAGCATCTCCGCGCCGGCGTGCATGATCACGCCATCAAAGCCCTGGCCGGCATCGGCGCTGCGTCCGAGCGCTCGCTCGACATCGGCCAGCACGGTCTTCAGGTGCGCTTCGTAGAGTTGCTGATGCTTCAAGAGTGGTCTCCCGCTGGACTGGGGTCATGGTCAAAGAACACGGAGACTTCGTCCAGCGAGCGCCGGCGTAAATCAGGCACCGTGCAGTCGCTGGTCGGCCGACCGATGGGGAACATGATGAAGGGGCGCTCCGAAGACGGCCGGTGCAGGATCTCGCGCAGAAAGCCCATCGGGCTGGGCGTGTGCGTGAGCGTGGCCAGCCCCATCTCGTGCAGGGCGGCGATAAAGAGCCCGCAGGCGATGCCCACGCTCTCCTTGGTGTAGTAGTGGCGGACGCGCTCGCCCTCATCATCGCTCGAGTAGGTCTGTTCGAAGACCACCACGATCCACGGCACAGTCTCGAGGAAGGGCTTGTGACTGTCAGTGCCGATCGGACCCAGAGCTTTCAGCCACTCGTCGGTGGCCCGCCCGCCCTCGTAGAACTCCTGCTCTTCTTTTTCGGCGCCAATGCGGATCTCGCGCTTGATCGCCGGATCGCTGACCGCGACGAAGGTCCACGGCTGCTGGTGCGCGCCCGATGGCGCCGTGCTCGCCGTCTCGATCGCCAGTTCTATGCAACGGCGGTCGACCGGCTCATCGCTGAAGAAGCGCACGCTACGCCGCTGGTCGAGCCAGTCGCGGAACTGCTCGCCCCGCTCCAGTCGACTCTGCGCGTCAAAGTCGCGCAGCGTGAAGGGAATGTGCGGAAAGTCTGCCACCGGGGCTCCTCGTCGCGGACGGGCGTGCGAGCGGACGCAACCAGCCAAGTATGCGAACGCAGGCCCTGATTGACCAGTCTGGCGCTGGCAGGGCCGCCGGATGGTGGTAGCATCGCCGGATACCCATCCGCGCGAGGCAGGCCATGAAAGTCCGTTCCATTACCGTCTTTGCCCCAGCCAGCATCGGTGTCCAGGAGGCTGCTGCAGCTGCCGGAGACTTCCTGGCAAGAGCACGCCAGGCAATCGAGGCCGCAGGGGTCGAGGTTCAGACCGTGCGCATGGCCTTGCCGCCGTTGCGCCAGCTGGTACGCGCCGATGCCACCGATGGCGATCTGGTGGATCTGGCCCGTCGGGCCGAGCAGGCCTGCCAACGCTCGGGCGTGGACTATGTCTCGCTCGGGCCCTGGCAGCCCGGTGACGACGAATCGCATGCGCGGGCCCTGGTGGACATCCTGGCGGCCACTTCGCGGCTCTTCATCACGCTCGACTACGCCAGTGCCACACGCGGCGTCGATCCGGCCGCGGCGCGCCTGGCCGCACAGACCATCGTCGACGCGGCCGTGCTCGAGAAGGACGGCATGGCCAACCTGCGCTTTGCGGCCCTGGCCAATGTCCCGCCCTCGGTGCCCTTCCTGCCGGCGGCCTGGTCTGATGGCCGGGACTGGTCCTTCGCGCTGGCCCTGGAATGCGCGGATCTGGCACGCGCGGCCTTTGCCGAGGCCGGCGATGCGGCTGAGGGATCGGGCGCACTCGTCGCAGCGATCGAGGAGCAGGGAAAGCGCCTGATCGATGCGCTGGCTGACTTCGACGAATTCGAATTTGCCGGCATCGACCTCAGCCTGGCCCCCTATCCGCGCGACGACGACTCGATCGGGGCCACGCTGGAGAGCATCGGCGTGGAGGCCTGCGGGCTGCCCGGCACGACCGCGGCCAGCGCCATCCTGACCAGCGCGCTGGATCGTGTCGACCTGCCGCGGGTCGGCTTCAGCGGACTGTTCCTGCCCGTGCTCGAGGACAACCGGCTGGCCCTGCGCGCCAGCGAGGGCGACCTGCGCATGGAAGACCTGCTGCTGGCCTGCACCGTCTGTGGCACCGGCCTGGACACCGTGCCGCTACCCGGCGACTGCACGGCCGACGATCTGCTGCCCTGGCTGCTGGATCTTGGTGCGCTGGCGGTGCGGCTGGACAAGCCACTGACCGCACGGCTGATGCCGATGCCGGGCCTGGAAGCAGGGGACGAACTGGAGTTCGACTTCCCCTTCTTCGCTGCCGGTGCGGTGATGGACCTGCCACGCGTGCGCTTTGGCGCGGCGTTGAACCCCGGCAACGTGCTGCCGATCCGGCCGCGCCGCCGCTGATCCCGCGCACGGCTCGCACGCGGGATCGGGCAGGCTGACCTACATGCGGAAGATTCCGTGCTGCGTGTCTACCTGCGGTGCGTTGCGCGCCGCTTCCAGGCCCAGGCCCAGGGCATCGCGTGTTTGCACCATATGCAGGATCCCGTCATCCCAGAGGCGCGCCGTGGAATAGTACGGGCTGCCCTCGCGCTCATATTTCTCCAGCGTCGGCTGCTTGAAGGCAGCGAGCTGCTTCTCGTCCATCGACTCACCGGACCGCGCCAGTTGCTCCTGCTTGACGGTGCCCAGCACGCCGGCGGCCTGTTCGCCACCCATCACGCTGATCTTTGAATGCGGCCACATGAAGAGCATGCGCGGCTGATAGGCCCGGCCGCACATGCCGTAGTTGCCGGCCCCGTAGCTGCCACCAATGATGACCGTGAAACGCGGCACGGCCGCATTGCTCACAGCCGACACCATCTTCGCGCCGTCCTTGGCGATGCCTCCGGTCTCGTACTTCTGCCCCACCATGAAGCCGGTGATGTTCTGCAGGAAGAGCAGCGGCACCTGGCGCTGGGAACACATCTGGACGAAGTGCGCGACCTTCAGTGCGCTCTCGCTGAACAGCACACCATTGTTGGCCACGATTCCTACCGGGTAACCCCAGATGCGTGCAAAGGAACACACGACGGTGTTGCCGTAGCGGGCCTTGAACTCGTGCATGCGACTGCCGTCGACCATGCGCGCGATGACTTCACGTACGTCATAGGCCTTGCGATCGTCCTCGGGGATGACGCCGAACAGTTCCTGCGGGTCGTAGTGCGGATCCTCCGGTGTGCTGCGATCGACCTGCGTCAGCTCGCGGTGCCCCAGGTTCTCTACAATATCGCGCACGATGCGCAGCGCGTGTTCGTCATCGTTGGCGAGGTGGTCGGCCACGCCGGAAAGCCGCGTGTGCACGTCGCCACCACCGAGGTCCTCGGCGCTGACCTCCTCACCCGTAGCCGCCTTCACCAGCGGCGGTCCGCCCAGGAAGATCGTGCCCTGCTCCTTGACGATCACCACCTCGTCGCTCATCGCCGGCACATAGGCGCCACCGGCCGTGCAGCTACCGAGCACGGCCGAGATCTGCGGGATCTTGAGCGCGCTCATGCGTGCCTGGTTGTAGAAGATGCGCCCGAAGTGATCGCGGTCCGGGAAGACCTCGGCCTGCAGCGGCAGGAAGGCACCGCCACTGTCGACGAGGTAGATGCAGGGCAGGTGGTTTTCCTGCGCCACTTCCTGCGCGCGCAGGTGCTTCTTGACGGTCAGCGGGTGGTAGGTGCCGCCCTTGACCGTGGCATCGTTGGCCACGATCACGACCTGGCGGCCGTGAATGGTGCCGATGCCGGTGACCAGGCCTGCCGCGGGAAGCGCCGATTCGTAGACACCGTCGGCAGCCAGCGGGCTGAACTCCAGGAAGGGCGTCGCAGGGTCGATCAGGCGCTCGATGCGCTCGCGCACCAGCAGCTTGCCGCGGCTGTGGTGCAGCTCCCGCGCCTTTTCGCTGCCCCCGACCCTGGCCTCGTCGAGCCGTCGATCAAGCTCCGCGGCATTGCCTCGGTGGAAGGCCTCGTTGGCCCTGAATTCGGCCGAGTCGGTCTGGATCTGGCTGACGATGCGGCGCATCGGTCCCCTCCGGTCGTATGTGGATGCTGCGCAATCTAGCAGGCGCCGCCCTGCGCGACCAGCAGCGCGACCAGCGGCGCGCGGGGGCTCGCATTGGCTCACGTTGGCTCGCGTTGGCATTGGGCGGTCGCAGTGTTAGCCTGCGCGCGGCAACTCGATCAGTCCCCGGACCGTTGGGCGTCGATGGAAGCGCACGAAGAGGACGACAGTTTCGCCACGGAGTACCTCGACTTCGCGGAGATGAGCCGCGACGACCTCCAGGCCAAGCTCTTCGAGCTGCTCACGCTCGTGGAGACGAGCCGCGAGCTGCTGCGCGCCCGTGATCCAGAGGACGTAGCCCGCCGCGTCCTGCTTTCCTCGATCGGTGTGCTCGGCGCCGGTTCGGCCTGCGCGCTGATCCGCCGCGAGGACAGCTTCGAGCTGATCAACCAGCTCGGCCTCGATGGCGAGCCGGAGCTGCAACTGCCCATCGACCCCGCCCTCGATGACGCGCTGCGCCGCGAGCCGGACGCCGGGCCCTTCCGCACCAATGCATCGATCGTCGGGGCCGTGGCCGGCGCCTTCCTGCAGGCCTACGGCAGCAAGATTGGCGTCCTCGATGCCGACGTGGTCTGTCCCCTGGCCGGGCGCACCGGCCTGCTCGGCTTCCTCGTACTCGGCCGGCGCCTGCTCACCGAGGGCTACACGGCGCGCGACCTGGACCTCTTTGGCAACCTGGCCGAGCTCTATGTGCTGGCGCTCGAACGCGCGGCACACGCCCTGGCGCCGATCGCACCGGTCGCACGCGCCACCGGATTGGCACCACGCGCCGAGGGCGACCATCCGGGGCTGGGCGACCTGCGCCGGCGCTTCCCGCCGCTGCGCAAGATCCTGGGCGAGAGCGATGCCATGCTCGGCCTGTTCAGCGACCTCGTAGAGTTTGCCGACAGCCGCGCCACGATCCTCATCCAGGGCGAAAGCGGTACGGGCAAGGAGCTGATCGCGCGTGCCATCCACGAGCTGAGCAGGCGGCGCGAGGCACCGATGGAGATCGTCGACTGCTCGTCGATCCCGCGCGAGCTGATCGAGAGTGAGCTCTTCGGGCACGTCCGCGGCGCCTTCACCGGCGCGGTGCGCGACCGGCGCGGCGCCTTCGATCTGGCGCACCGCGGAACGATCTTCCTGGACGAGATCGGCGACATGAACCTGCCCTCGCAGACGCGCCTGCTACGTGTGCTGCAGGAGGGCAAATTCCGGCCGGTCGGCGGCGAGAAGACAAATGCCGTCGATGTGCGCGTCGTCGCGGCGACCAACCGGGACCTGCGCGAGGCCGTGCGCGAAGGGCAGTTCCGCAAGGATCTGTTCTTTCGTATCCAGGTCTTCCCGGTCCTGCTGCCGCCGCTGCGTGATCGGATCGGTGATGTGGAAGTGCTCACGCGGGCCTTCCTCAAGCGTTTCTATGCTGATGACGGTCTGGGTGAACCCGAGATCGACACCGGCGTGCTCGAGCTCCTTTCAGCCTGGAGTTTCCCGGGCAACGTGCGCGAGCTGCAGAACATCACCGAGGCCCTGGCCATCCGCAGCCGTAGCGAAGGGCGCGTCACCGAAGCGCATCTGGCAGAAGTCTTCCGCAGCATGAACATCGACCCGGCGCGGGGACCGGCCACTGATCCTGTCGCGCCGTCCGGCGCCGGCCCGATCCAGGCACCGCCAGTTGCAGAAGGCCCCGCCAGCACGGGTGACTTCGTCAGCCAGGCCTGGCGCGAGGCCAACTTCAACCTGCTCGAAGCCAGCCGCCGGCTGCGGGCCCGGCGCACCGAGGGCCAGAGGGTACCGCTGGTTGATCGCGCACAGATGAGCCACTACATCGACGGCGAAGTGTTGCTGGCCTACTTCGAGGGCGGGTCGGTCGACGAGGCCGTGCAGCGCCTGGCCGGCCAGCAGCCGCACCGCCATCGCGCGCGCGCCCGCGTGCGGCGTGTGCTCGGCCTGGCGGCCGAGGCCTTTGCGCAGGGACTCGGTGAGGAGTCCTTCCCGCGCCTGCCAGAGGAGTACCGTTCGATCCTGCTGCGGCTGGCCCGCGACGGGTCCGATCCGATCGTGCGCAGCCTGCAGGCCGAGGCGCGCTGACTGGTTGGCTGGCTGGTTGGCTGATTGGTTGGTTGGCTGGCAAACTGCTCGGCTGGTTGATTTAAATGAGACGGGGCACCCCTCTCGCCAAGGGGCGCCCCGCTCAACTCTGGCAGTCACCGTCGGACGTGCGCCCGATTCCGGCTGAATGATCTCTCGCCCAGATCACTCGCCCGCTCCTGCCGGGATTCCGTTTGCGCTCCGGGCGGAGCACTCAAGGGGAGGTTCGCCTGTCTCCCTGGAATCCCTTTTTCCCTCGTGCGTCCGACACTCCGCATCCGGTCGCCCGGAATTGGCTACGGACCATTGGTCCGATGGGGTGGCCAGGTCGAAGCGTCGCCTTGCCAATCGCCCGAGGGTCATCTCCGCCGGAGTCTCGCATCTCCAATCGGCGGAGGATCGTGGTGGAGGAGCGTCTCGCCGTGCCCGTTCACCACGTGCCCGACCTAATCGCAAGCGTGGTGCCAAAGCGCAGGCTCTCACAATAAAGTTTGTAATACACTGTTACTGCGCAACTTAGAGTTGCCGCGCCAAGATGGCGGGCAACCCGGCGGCAGTACTTTGTTGTGCATCACTACAAAATACACCCAAAAAGTGTTGCACCAACTGTTGCGTTACAACACTTAGTGTTGGATGTAACGGGAATGTCAGTAACCGAGGCCGTTCTTGCGCAGGTGCACGGCTGGCGCATCGTCGCGGCCACCCCGCGCGTCAACCACCTCGCCCACGACGATCGCGTGGTCGCCGGAGAGCGCGCTGTCCAACGTCCGACACTCCATCCAGGCCAGGCAACCGGCGATGACGGCCTGTCCGGAGCCCGTGCGCTCGACCGGCAGCTCGGCCAGGGCATCGGCCGCCGGGGCGATGCCACGGGCGAATGGACCCACCTGCCCCTTCTCACTGTCGGCGATGACGCTGACTGTGAACGACGACCCGGGCTCGCGCACGAAATCCAGCGCAGCGCGGTCCTTGCCCACGGCCACGCTGAGCGCCGGGACATCAAAGCCGGCCTGCATCACCCATGAGGCCAGAAACGCGGTCTCGTGGCCGGCATCGTTGCGGGCCATGACGACAAAGAGCCCGCTCGGTACACGCCCGAGGGCCACGGCCACATCCGACAGCTCTGCTTCGCTCATGCAACTTCTCCTGCAAGGAATGATGGTCGTGCGGGCGGCAGGGCCGGAGCCTGCGCCTTCTAGTTCGATCCGGACGGCCGGTAGCGGCCCTTGAAGCCACCCATACTGCTGCGCTCGACATAGGGCGTCGAGCTGATCTTCAGCGTATAGCTGCCACCACTGGCCACGCCCAAAGGCACGCGGGAGTTTCCCACGAGAACGGCCACACGGTCAAAGTCTGCGACATTCTGCTCTGGTTTGAAAATCACGGACTGCTCCTGCAACTCGACCGGGAGTACCAGCGTGAGGTCCTCGCGCTGGAACACGACGCGCAGCGTCCATTCCACCCCACCGCCGCCGGCAAACTCGATCTCGAGTGTCTCGTTCGCCGCCTCGGCCGGGACGCTGTACTCGTGCAGGTGCATGGCCATGTCGGCGAGCGAGCTCTGGACGGCGTCCAGGGGCAGCGAAGCAATCGCCACAGCGCGCGCCTGCGGGTAGAAAGCGCCTTCCTCAAAACCCATCCCGTCCACAGCGCGTTCGCCACTCAGGTAGGTGGCTACTGTGTAGTCGCCCCAGAGCTGTCCCCAGTCCAGCTCGCGCTGCTCTGCAACCTTCAGATAGGCAAGCTGCGCCGGCTGTGCGGGCTGTCCGGCGACCAGCTCGTGGTCGAAGTCGAGCATGAAGTCACTGCCGTGGTTCTCGCCCAGGTAGTGCTGCCAGGTGCAGTCCTCGTATGAGGCCTGCGTGAGCGAGCGCTGCGGGTCGAGGAAGGGCGAGCCTGAAACATCGATAAAGCGGTAGTAGTCATTTGAATCGTCGTAGACGAGGTCCTCGATCCAGGTCGCGTCCAGCTCGATCCAGCCACCGATCTGGTAGATATTCCAGCCGCCAGAGACCTGGATTGCATGCTTGAACTCGTGCGCCAACGTCACGATGAGCGCATTGGTCGCGCAGATGGCCGAATCCGCCGCCGAGGTGCAGAAGATGTCCATGCTGAAACGGACGCGGATGCTCGTTCCGCCTGGGCTGGTGGCATCAACCTGGGTGAGGCCGAAGAAGCCGCCGCCAAAGATCGTGGAGACTGCGTAGCGTTCGGCACCGATATCCGGTGCGCCAAAGCCGAGGCTGTCGACCTCCACCGCCCAACTACGTTCCATCGCCGAGCCGCAGAGCTCGACATAGTCCGGTACCCCGCTCTGGTCCTTGTCCTCGGAATCGACCGCAAGGCTGCCCGTGAGCGTGTACTCGATGCGGAAATGGCCCTCGGGCGTGTCGTAATAAAGCGTGTCGCCGGGCGCGAGCGCGGCCATTGGCAGTGTGAGGCCTCGCTGCGCCAGTTCGGCCGCCGGCATGGTCCCGCAACGCCCGCGCAATTCTGTGGTCGCCGACAACATCTCGAGCAGTTGCGAGTTCCCGGCCGCGGCCAGCTCCTGCTGCGGCATCGATGCGGCAAGCGCCGCCGCCGGTATGAGCAGCAGGGCGCACAAAATCAATCGAGCTGCGTGAAGCATATGCGCTACCCGGGATGGTTGATCGACCCGCGACCAACGCCCTTACGAGGTGTAGACTCCGAGTGTGAGCCGGTCGGGGTTCCGGTACCGGCAATCGGGGGCTTAATTATAGGGAATCTGCCCGGCAGATGCAGGCCCGGTGCGATGCTTGCAGATGTGACGGGCTCGCGGAGGTGCCACGATGCCGGCCCCGGTGCTTCCCGATCCTTGCGAGAAACTGCCTGGGAGTGCCATGAAGGTCCAATCCAGTCCCGTCCATTTGCGCGCGGCCGCGGTACTCGGTGCCGGCGTCATGGGCCGTGCCATCGCCGCGCATCTTGCCAACGCCGGGCTCAGGGTCCTGCTGCTGGATCTGCCGGCGCCCGACACCACCGCCGATTCACCTCGTCCCGAGCGCAACCGCCTGCTGCTCGAGGCCATGAAGGCGCTGCCCAAAGACCGGCCGTCACCGATCTATTCGAAGGCAACACTCGGCCGCATAGAGGTTGGCAACTTCGAGGACGACCTGCAGCGCCTGGCTGACATCGACTGGATTATCGAGGCCGTGGTCGAACGCTTTGACATCAAAGAGAAGATCTTCGCGGCCATCACACCGCATCTCTCAGACACGGCGATCCTCTCGAGCAATACCAGCGGCATTCAGATCTCGCGCCTGAGCGAGACAGTGCCCGAGTCGATGCGTACACGCTTCCTCGGCACGCACTTCTTCAACCCGCCACGCTACATGCACCTGCTCGAGGTCATCCCCGGACCGCAGACCGACCCCGCGGTCACCGAAGCGATCGTACGCGCCGGCGAAAACCAGCTGGGCAAGGGTGTTGTCGTAGCCAGGGACCGCCCGAACTTCGTGGCCAATCGCATCGGCACCTATGCGGTGCTGCACGCGATCAAACTGATGCTCGACCAGGATCTCAACCCGACCGAGGTCGACTTCCTCACCGGTCCGCTGATCGGCCGTCCCAAGAGCGCGACATTCCGCACCGTGGACCTGGTGGGCCTGGACACGCTGCTGCACGTGGCCGGCAACGTCACCGATGGCGCACCCGATGATCCGGCACGCGAGAGCTTCGAGGTGCAGCCCGTGCTCGCGCAGATGGTCGAGAAGGGCCTGGTCGGCGCGAAGGCCGGCCAGGGTTTCTACCGCAAGGGCAAGGTCGACGGCAAACGCGTCATCGAGGCGCTGGACCTGTCGACTCTGGAGTATGGCGACAAGCCAAAGGCTCGCTTCGCGGAGATCGATCCGATCCGCCCGCTGGACGACCTGACCGCGCGCCTGAAGGGCCTGATGGCCGCGAAGGGTCGCGGCGCGGACTACCTCTGGGCCACCACGCGCGACACTCTCTGGTATGCGGCCATGGTCGCCGGCGAGATCGCCGATGATCTCAGCTCGATCGACCGCGCGTTGCGCTGGGGATTTGGCTGGACGCTCGGCCCCTTCGAGCTCTGGCAGACACTGGGCATGACACGCGTCGCCGAACGCATGCAGAAGGACGGGCTGGAAGTTCCGGCCTGGGTGGCGAGCCACATCGAATCCGGCGCGACCAGCTTTTACGAAGACACACCCGAGGGCCGCACCGAACTGGCGACCAGCGGTGAAGGCACGCAGCCGGCGCCGATACGCGGAGGCGTGCTCGAACTGCGGCAGACGCCGACCGGCCCGCAGAAGATCGAGTCCAATGCCGGCGCCACGCTCTGGGACCTGGGCGAGGACGTGCTCGGCGTCGAGTTCCATTCCAAGATGAACGCCGTGGGCGGCGACATCATCCAGATGGCGATGCGCGGCATCGCACGCACCGAGTCCGACTTCCAGGGCATGGTCGTCGGCAACCAGGGCGAGCATTTCTGCGCCGGCGCAAACCTCGCACTCCTGTTGATGTCGGCCATTGAGGGCGAGTTCGACGAGATCGACATCATGATCCGTCAGTTCCAGCGCATGACCATGGGCCTGCGCAGTTGTGCCAGGCCGGTCGTGGTCGCTCCCTTCTCGCTCACGCTCGGCGGCGGCTGCGAACTCACACTGCACGGCGACGCGGTGACGGCCTCGGCCGAACTCTACTGCGGCCTGGTCGAAGCCGGCGTGGGCCTGATTCCGGCCGGCGGCGGCACGAAGGAGCTCTACCTGCGTATGCTCGATCGCCACGACAACGACCCGCGCAAAGCAGCGCGCGCCGCCTTCGAGGTGATCGGCATGGCAAAGGTTTCTACAAGTGGGCATGAGGCGCGCGAACTCGGATTCCTGCGCGACACCGATGCCATCGTGCTCAATGGCGACCACCTGCTGGACGCCGCACGGCGCGAGGTGATCGCCCTGAACGCCGCTGGCTACGTGGCGCCATTGCCACGCGAGGACATCCCGGTCGGCGGCAACGACACGCTCGCGCTCGTCGACATCGGCCTGCACAACTTCAAAGCCGGCCACTATATCTCCGAACACGACGCCCTGATCGGCCGCAAGCTGGGCCAGATCCTGTCGGGCGGCGCGCACCGCAGCGGGCCCGCGCCGCGCGTGGTGAGCGAACAACACCTGCTGGACCTGGAGCGCGAGGCCTTCCTCTCGCTCTGCGGCGAGCGTAAATCGCTCGAGCGCATCCAGGCCATGCTCAAGACCGGCAAGCCCCTGAGGAATTGAGGTCCATGATGGGTTCAGAGGCTTATATCGTCGACGCGCTGCGCACCCCGATGGGCCGCTCGCACAAGGGCAGGATGGCGCACGCTCGCCCCGATGATCTGGGCGCCTTCATCGTGCGCGAGATGCTGTCGCGTTACGACCAGATCCCGGCCGAGCGCGTGGACGACCTGATCGCGGCCACGGCATTTCCCGAGGCCGAGCAGGGCTACAACCTGGGCCGCGTGATCTCGTTGCTTTCCGGCCTGCCCGACAGTGTGCCGGGCATGCAGCTCAATCGCTGGTGCGCTTCGGGCCTGGAGGCCGTAGCCACGGCCAACGCAAAGATCCAGACCGGTCTGGCCGACTGCGTGATGGCCGTCGGCGTAGAGTCGATGACTGCGGTGCCCATAGGCGGGCACGACTTCGCGCCCAACCCGACCCTGGCCGGCACACACCCGGACATGTACCTGGGCATGGGGCTGACGGCCGAGAACCTCGTCGACAAGCACCAGATCAGCCGCGAAGACCAGGACCAGTTCGCCCTGGAAAGCCACCAGCGCGCCGTTGCTGCCGAGGCCGCAGGCCAGTGGAACGACGAACGCGTGCCCTATCCGCTCGAGCAACTCACGGGCATCGAGGGTGACGTGCTGGATATCGACGAGGGCCCGCGCGCGGACACCGCGCTCGATGTGCTCGGCGGGCTCAAGCCGGTTTTCCGTGCAGACGGCACCGTGACCGCCGGCAACTCCTCGCCGCTCACCGATGGTGCAGCCGCCGTGCTGCTGGTGAGCAAGAAAATGCGCGACGAATTCGACCTGCCCGTGCTCGGCCAGCTGGTGAGCTATGCCGCTGCCGGCGTGCCGCCGGAGATCATGGGCATCGGGCCCGTCGCGGCCTTGCCGAAGGCGCTGGACCTGGCCGGCTGGAAGCAGGACGAGGTCCAGAACATCGAACTCAACGAAGCCTTCGCGGCCCAGTCGCTCGCGGTGATCCGCGAACTGGGGCTGGACCAGTCGAAGGTCAACCCGCAGGGCGGCGCGATTGCACTCGGGCATCCGCTCGGATGCACCGGCGCGCGACTGACGGCCACCCTGCTGCACCGCATGAAGCGCGAGGACCAGGACAAGGGCGTAGTCACGATGTGCGTGGGCGGCGGCATGGGTGCCGCCGGCTGCTTCACACGTGGCCGCTAAAACGAGGAACGGATAAAGCCATGAACAGTTCGACCAACAACGGCACGCGCGGCGGAAGCTTCTTGATAGACACGCCAGAGCCGGCTGACATCTTCACACCCGAGGACTTCAGCGAGGAAGCCCTCCTGCTCGCGCAGACCACACGCGAGTTCGTGAGCAACGAAATCGAGCCCGAGCTGGATCGGCTCGAGGCCAAGGACAACGACTTCATGGTCTCGCTGATGAAGAAGGCTGGCGAGATCGGGCTGCTCGCGGCCGACGTGCCCGAGGCCTATGGCGGCCTGAACGTGGCCAAGTCGTCGTCGATGCTGCTGGCCGAGAGCTTCTGCCGCTCGGGCAGCTTCGCGGTGACACTGGGTTGCCACACCGGCATCGGCACGCTGCCAATCGTCTACTTCGGCACCGATGAGCAGAAGAAGGAGTGGCTACCGCGTCTTGCCACCGGCGAGATCATCGGCGCCTACGCGCTGACAGAACAGAGCAGTGGCTCGGACGCACTGTCAGCAAAAACCACCGCCGTCCTGGAGAAGGATGAGTGGGTGCTCAACGGCGAGAAGACCTTCATCACCAATGCCGGATTCGCCGGCCTCTTCATCGTATTTGCCAAGATTGACGGCGAGCAGTTCTCGGCCTTCCTCATCCCGCGTGACGCACCGGGCCTGAGCATCGGCAGCGAGGAACACAAGATGGGCATCCGCGGCAGCTCCACCTGCACGCTGGTGCTTCAGGAGACGCGCATCCCCAAGGCCAACCTGCTCGGCGAGGCGGGCCGCGGCCATGTGATTGCCTTCAACATCCTCAATGTGGGTCGCTTCAAGCTGGGCGCCGGCGCCACTGGCGGCGTCAAAATGAGCCTCGACGAGGCCCTGCGTTACGGTCGAGACCGTGAGCAGTTCGGCCAGCCGCTCACCAGCTTCCCTCTGATCCAGGGCAAGCTTGCGGACATGGCCGTACTGGCCTTCGCCGGCGAGAGTGCCACCTACCGCACCGCAGGCCTGCTCGACGAAGCAATTGCCGCCATCGGAGAGGTGGACGACCACGACCGCGCCGTGATCAGTGCGGTCGAGGAGTTCTCCATCGAATGCTCGATCATCAAGGTGCTCGGTAGCGAGGCCCTGGACTTCGCCACCGATGAATGCGTGCAGATCTTCGGCGGCTACGGATATGTCGAGGACTATCCGGCCGAACGCTACTTCCGCGATGCACGCATCAATCGCATCTACGAGGGCACGAACGAGATCAACCGCATGGTGATCACCGGTACGCTGCTCAAGCGCGCCATGAAGGGTGAGTTGCCGCTGCTGGCCGCGGCAAAGCAAGTGCAGGATGCGCTGCTGTCCGTGCCGGACTTCGGTGACGGCGCCGAGAAGCCGGACTTCGCCGACGCCATCGACCTGCTGGACCGAATGAAGAAGTCGATCCTGCTGGTGTCGGGCGTAGCTGCCCTGAAGTTCGGCAACAAGATCCAGCCGGAGCAGGAGATCCTGGCCTGGCTGGCGGACATGGTGATTGATTGCTTCGCATTCGAGAGCGCGTTGCTGCGTGCACGGAAGATGGTCGCTGGCGGCAATGAGGCGCCCATGACGCGCGACCTCGTCGACCTGCTGGCCGTGCGCACCGGACACAGAATGCTGCAAGTCGGCAGCGAGGCACTTGCGCGTTGCAGCGAGGGCGACGACCTGCGCATGCAGCTGGCCGGTCTGAAGCGCTTCACCAAGCTGGTCGAGCCGATCGACACGGCGGCCGCACGGCGGCGTGTGGCGCAGGTGCTGCTTGATAACGACGGTTACCGGATGCCGGCCTGAGGGCAGTGTCGGGGGGGCTTGCGCGTGGATTCGTCCCGGTTGTACTTTGGCCGGGGACCGAAACATCGGGAGTGCTCCAATGCGTGCCTGCATGCTCGCCGCCTTCTCCATTTGCGCCCTCGCAGTGGCCACCATCTTCCTGACCGGCTGTGGAACCTCGCCTACCGACGCCGAGCGTCCGGCTTTCAAGGACGGGTCGAAGCTTGAGCTTGCGATCGAGATGCCGCCGATCTTCCCGCCCCCTCCACGACTGGCCAGTATCAACACCGAGGCCTCGGTGCTCAAGGCGGGTCAACTCTGGTTCCGCAACGTCGAAGAGGACCGGATTCTGCTGAAGCTCTTCGTGTCCGATGCCAAGACCGGGCTGCGCCAGCAGGTGGGTGAGTCTGCCCTCGATGGCTTCAGATCGTTGCCGATGGCCCTGGACCCGGAGTTCACGACATCTGAGTTCACCAAATTGAGCTGGTCGCTGCGTCTTCAGGAAGGCATTACAGTGCATCAGATTATTGTCGGGGTTTCGCAGTAACTGTATGTCTCCAGAAACATGTCTCCAGAAACATGTCTCCAGGAACCGACAGGCACCCCACCCTGCGGCGGGGCGCCGACAAACTCTGGGTCCTGGGCCCTAGAAACTGAATGTCGTGGCCATCACCCAACGGTGCACGCGCCCAGTACCGTCGATGTCGATCTCGTCATTGCCACCGTTGCGCAACTCGATCGATTCTTCCTGGAAGGAAATGAGCGAGAAACGGTATCCGAAGTCCAGCGCCCAGCGACGCGCCAGGTGGACTTCCAGGCCCGCACCTGCGCCGGTGTGCCCGCCGTACACCACGCGGTTTTCGACTCCGCTGCCCTCGAACCCGAGACCGGTCGAGCCAAGATGGCCCTCCAGATAAGGGGCGAGACGCTGGCGCTTGAGCAGCGGCACGCGGAAAATGAGGTCGAACTGGACCAGAGCGGCGTCAATGTCCGTGGTGCCCGTACTGACGCCCGCGCCATACAACTCGATCTCCAGCGCGAACTCGTTGCGCCACGAATAGCCGAGGGCCAGGCCGAAGCCGTTGGCGTGATCTGACAGATCGATCCCGTTTTGCGTGAAGCGATCGCTGACGGCGTCGTCGAGGTCATAGACCGCACCGCCGATGTCGGCCGAAAGGTAGAAGCCCGGGCGCTTGGAGCCGGGGTAGTCGTCGTCGATGGCCGGGGCTTCCTGAGCCACTGCAGCGCCCGGAACGAGTGCCATCAGCGCGATGAGGAAGAAGATGTGAGCTCTCGAGGCGTTCATGATCGTGATCTCCACTTTGGTGGTTTGTCGGGTTTGATGATCGCGCGTGTCGAAGAACGGCAGGCCGGACCCGGATCGGGCCCGGCCTCCTGTTGTGTGGGCCTAGTTGCCGGCCAGGACGGGTTCGTCATCGAGCTCGCCGTCACAGAAGGTCACGTCGATGGTCACCGTCGCGCCGTCCTCGGTGATGGTCAAGCTGCCACTGCCACAGCCGTCCGGGCCGACTTCGAGGTGACCCTCGACGCGGATACCCGGCTCGGTGGCCACGAAGTCCAGCAGCACGCTGCCGTCGGTCAGCTGCTCAAGCGTGAACTCGATGCGCTGGTCCTGGTCGTTCTCGACCCAGCCTGAGAGCATCGTCTCATCGAGGTTGGACTCCAGCTCGAACTCGACAGTTTCGTCGCGGCCGGCATGCGTACCGCTGAGCGTGCTGCCGTTCGAGCCCTCGCTGCCCTCGAGGTGATTCTTCTCGATGAAGCCGTCGGCGAAGCTGACCTGCTCATCGAGCTGCCACTCGGTCTCGTCCGCGTTCGTCGAACCCTGCACTGCGCTCTGTACGGGGTCTGCACCGTCGGGGTAAGTCGTCGTGAACTGGAAGCTGTGCGCCGACTCGTCGAAGCTGCCAACGGTGCGCGTGCCATCGCGCTGCTCGGCGTCGAGGTGCACGATGCCCTGCGTGTCTTCGGTCAGGGTGAGGGCGTCAAAGCTGCCATCGGCGTAGACGACTTCACGGCTCAGGCTGCCCCCGCCATCGCAGGAAAAGCTGGCAGTATCCGTCCAGCTGCGCAGCGCACGATCCTGCCGAAACTGGATCTCCCGGCTCAGCGTGCCCCCACAAGGCTCTTCACCCTCAGCAACCGGGATTTCGAACTGAACTGCCTCCATCACCCGAGGATTCAGGCCATCATGACTCACGCCGTTGAACTGCGTGACGCGGTCGATGCTGGCGAAACGGTCGTCGCTCTCGTCAGCGATCGCGTGCAGGTCGACGACCAGCGTGCTGACCACGTCGATCAGGCGCGGGTGGTCCGGGCGCGGCCGGTAGCTGCTCACCACTTCGGCGCGCACGTCGTCTACGAAGCCGCCCTGATCGCTCAGGTCGATCTCGCGTGCCAGTACTGCGCCGCCGCTGAAGCGGATCTCGCTGCGCAGGGATTGCCACACATCGTCGGACTCGTTCGCCAGATCGGCGCCGACATGCACGACGATCTCGTCCTCGATGGCGTCGAGCAGGAGGTTGCCATTCGGCCAGGTCGTGATGCGCACGATGCGCACGAGCGACTTCGAGTCGCCCTCATAGATGCTGATCTCACTGATCGAGCCGTCGAGATTGGTCTCCGTGAAACGCACGATCAGATCGCCGGGCGCGCGACGCGCAAGGGTCGTCCGGGTAAATTCGCGCGCGGCCTGCTGGCGGCTGATGCGCGCGCGGTCGATGCTCGCGCCGATGCTCAGGCCGGCCGCACTGCGCGCGGGAATCGCGAAGTCCTGGCCGAGTTCCATGTCCAGGCC
>Ga0164313_10001462_pt1 | contig 20828 bp, 15 predicted proteins | sample GuaBasSedimGuay4_FD_113735 | JGI IMG/M metagenome (GOLD analysis project Ga0164313, IMG submission 113735) | Subseafloor sediment microbial communities from Guaymas Basin, Gulf of California, Mexico - Guay4, Core 4569-4, 0-3 cm | ecosystem: Environmental > Aquatic > Marine > Hydrothermal vents... | reverse complement strand
GCCCCGAATACTGAAAATTTACTCAACGCCTCCAGAGCCTGATACCGCTTCATTAATCGGTCATCAAACATCTTGCTTGTGGTGGTATAGCTCGAAGATTCGCTGATTTCCTGCACCTTTTGATTCGTCATAACTGGTTGCCCGTTATACAAAGTTGGCTGTCCTTTTACGCCCAGCCAACGATCATCCAGTGCCGGCAAATCCACCAGCCCCAACACGGGTTCGCCTTCATAGGCCAGAGCAATCAAAGTACCAAAGGTCGGTTTACCGGTGGAAAAACTGGTGGTTCCGTCGATCGGATCCACCACCCACACCCATTGGGCATCGGTCGCCGTTTGTCCGGTTTCCTCACCGTAGAAACCATGCTCTGGGAAACGCCGACTGATTTCATCACGAATTAACGCTTCGGTTTGCTGATCTGCAATCGTCACAGGTGAACGATCTGCCTTGTGCTCAATGTCGAGTGGTTGGCGGAAATACTTAAGTGAAATGTTGCGCGCGAGATCGGCAACTTCTATCGCCGCCTGGATAGTGGCCTGGCTTACAATGGGGGACATTTAAGAAAAACTCCGAGACTTGTTGTCTCATTTATTAGCAAGTTTAATAAAGCCGATATCATCCATTATGCTGTACACCGAAGGTAGTACGAACATAATAAGCAGCGTCGACGTCAGCATACCAAAAACCACGCTGGTCACCAGCGGTACCAGGATCAAGGCCTGGGTACTGGTTTCAAACAACAGTGGCGTCATGCCTGCGACGGTGGTAATTGAGGTCAGGAATATAGCACGAAAACGATCGCGTACCGCCTGGCTTGCAGCCTCGTGCAAAACCATTCCTTCCTCGACGTGTTTTTTTACAAATACCACCAATAAAATTGAATCATTGACCACGATTCCCGCCAGGGATACGAAACCGATCATGCTCGGCAACGTAAAATCCAGCCCCATGATCAGGTGCCCCCAGACTGCGCCTATCAGCGCCAGCGGTATATTGAGCATCACAAGTGCCGGCTCGCGATAATTGCGGAATATCAGGCTGAGCAACAAAAATACACCCAAAGCACCCAGGCCGAAACCGGTGAGGATGGAAGACTTAGTTTCGTTGCCGCTCTCCACTTCGCCTTTGAGGCTGACGTGAATACCCGGGTATCGTTGCTGCAAATCCGGTAAAAACTCCCGTGCCGTAGCGGCAATAATCTCCGAAGTATTGGCAACATCTGCGCTGACATCGCCATACAAGGTAACTGTACGCGTATGATTTACGTGCCCGATACGCGCAAATTCCCGCTTTTCATTAATGGTCGCCACACTATTTAAGGGAATCGGCACTCCCTGCTTTGAAAATACCGTCAAATCATCAAAATCTTTGAGTTCTTCGCCGACGTTGCTATCCAGCTTGGCGATTATTTCATAGGCTTCACGCCCCTTGTATATCTCGTTGATCTTGGTTCCCTGATAAGCCGCACGTAACTGCGACGATAAACTACGCGCATCCACCCCTGATGCCAGCGCGCCCTGCTGCAGGGTCACGGAGTACTGGGGTTTGCCGGGGCGCAAATCATCCAGCAAGTTGGATACACCCGCGTAACCTCCCAGCCAGGTCTGTAGTTCCCAGGAAGCCTGCGAAAGGCGCTGCAAATCAGGGCCGCTTAAACGGATTTCAATCGCCCGACCCGCGGGGCCAATTTTGGGCTCACGAAACTGCACGCTCATCACGCCGGGAAGGTCACCACTATTTTTGCGCCATAATCGGGTTATCTCTGCAATCGACGTGTTGCGTTTATCCGTGCCCAGCAAATCCAGGCTCAGGGTCGCCAGGTGGGTTCCGTTCTCGGGCACATCTGCATGTTCTCCATAGCTCAATTGCACCGTCTCGACCAGAGGCGAGGATTCATTTTTGTTGAGCGTCTCGAGCGTCTTATCCAACGCCGCCAACAGCGTTTGCATCACTTCTTCTGTTTCAGAAAGCGGTGTACCCTGCGCCATCAATACGCGGGCATCAACGGTATTACCCTCCAGATCCGGAAATGCCTTGAACTTAACCGTACCGGTAGCGATCAAACCTATTGAAAAAACCAGCATAGCAAACGCCAGGCCAACGGTGATATAACGATAGCGCATCGCCACATCCGCTGTTTTTCCGACGCTTTCGCGTAATACACTAAAGGCGTTTTCGAATGCCTGACGCAATCTTGGAGGCGGTTTATGATGGGCATGCTGCAAGCTATGCATCAAATGATGGGGTAATACCAAAAAAGCTTCGAGCAGGCTAACCGTCAGCACTGGCAGCAAAACGACGGGCAATACACCCAGGATTTGGCCCATCTCCCCCTTCATCATCAACAGGCTGCCGAATAAAAAGGCCGACGTCAGATAAGACGCAAACACCCCGGTCAATACCCGGCGCGTACCGTCAATTGAGGCATCCAGCGGTGACTTGCCCTTTTTATACTCATGCGCAATGCTTTCAGATAACACAATCGCATCATCCATCAAAATACCGATCGCCATGAGCAAGGCAACCAGAGAAATCATGTTAATGGTGACCCCAAACATCACCATCATCGCCAATCCGCCCAGAAATGAGATCGGCAGCCCCAGTGCGACCCAGAAGGTGTAACGCCAGTTAAAAAACAAAAATAGCACCAGCGATGCCAGCAATAAACCCTGCCAGCCATTTTTCAGCAGCAGGCGTAAGCGATCGCGCACCATCGAGGCGCTATCCTGGGTGATAGTCAGGCGGGTGCCCTCCGGCAATGTCCGGTTTTCAGCCGCAATAAACATTTCGATCGCATCAAATACCTTTAGCGTATCATCGCTGGTATTTTTACTGATTTTAAGCAGCCCGGCGGGCACCCCGTTGAGTTCAATGCGCTCTTCATTCTTTTCAAAGCGATCCACTACCCGGGCGAGATCACCAAGTTTGATCTCTCCCCCTTCGGGTGAATTCAGGATAACCAGATCCATCAACTCTGCAGCCGTCTTGCGCGCATTGTCAAATCTGATCTGGTAACTGGTCTCGCTGCCCTCAATCGTGCCTGCAGGCAATTCGATGGCCTGTGCGGAAATCAGATTAGCGATATCCTGCACACCCAACTGGTATTTGATTTGTGTGTCCGGATGAATCAGCACTTGTAGTTGATGCGTCGAAAAACCTGCGGTGCTCACAATAGGGATTTGTGAATTCGCCATCAGCTTATCCCGGTACGACTCCGTAAGCGCCTTGAGTTCAGAACGCGTCAGATTTTCCGACGTAACGGCAATACTGGCGACCCTGCTCACGCGACCCAGTTGTTTGATGGTAGGGTCTTCGGTGGCGTCCGGGAAATCCGCGATACCATCAATGGCACTTTTTATGTCATCGTAAAAAGCATCAATTGCACCTGCCTCCTGCATCTCCAGGGTGAAAATTGCCATATTATCCCTGGCATCACAGATTTGTTCTTTTAAAAAACTGATACCGTCGGTCGCATCTTCCAGCCGATTACAGATTGCGTCTTCCACGTCTGCCGGATTGGCCCCCGGATAAGCCATCGTTAGCTGAACCTTGCTGGGCTTTAGCTGAGGAAAGGATTCCTTATTGAGTGATGCCAGCGACGCCAGGCCGATGGCGATAATCGCCATCATCAATATATTGCCCGCCGTCGGATGCTTTATAAAATAACGTATAACAGAATCCATCATAAACCGGACGCACTCTTAGCCAGTTGCTGTTCATATTCCTCTGCGTAAATCACCTTCAGCGGCATGCCGGATATAACCGGTATGACGTCACTGACGACAATTCTTCTGCCTGCCAGACGATCCGCACTATCGGCATCCGGGATCATCATATTGCCCTGCATAAACAGGATTTTCACGGCTTCAATGCGCAGAGTATCGTTTTCATCAGCAATGTATACCCGCCCCTGATGCACCGCTTTCCTGGGCAATACCAGGGTAGGTTTTACCGGTGAGTAAAAATCTACCGCGGTGGACATGCCTTTTAGCAGCGGTGGCTTTTTCCCCGGTATAATCCCGGCATAAGGTTCTGCTACTTCTACCACCAGCCCCATGGTATCCCTGACCGGGTCAACCGATTCACTGATGTGCAGTAACTCTGCATCCCAGAATACCGTGTTATCCGTCTCCCCCACCAGCCGCACCCTGACATCCAGCTTCATTCTGGCAATCACTGCCTGAAGCTCAGCGGGAGACTGCAAGTTAATGAGCTTGTTTGCACCCCGTTTTCCGATGCCCGCAACCAGGGGCCTAAACTGCTGAACCGGCAGTTGTGCATCAATTTCCACTGCTTGCACGCCTAGCGCAACGAAAAGCGCCGCACCTGCGGGTACAAACTCACCTTTTTCGACTAACACCTCACCAATTCTTGCATCAAATGGCATCGCGATTTCGGTCCGCCCCAGCGTATCCTGACTTTGCGCAACCTGGCTTTGAGACTGGGTAATCAATGCAATAGTGGCCACTTTGCGGCTCTCATAACTGGAAAGTTTGCCCTGAATATCCTGAACCTGTTGACGCAAACTCAGTACTTTTTGCACTTCCCGATCCAACTCAGAGCTGGCCACCAGTTTTTTCTCTTGCAAGGACCGGTTTCGTTCCAGTTCTTTTCGCCCGACTTCCAGGTTATCCTGAGCGATCTTCAGAGCCAGGTGGGTATTCGCTTCTTCAGCTTCTAGCTGTGCTAACGCAGACTCGCTACCGAGCAACCCGGCCTGGCTTTGATCCAGCGATATCTGGAATGTCGTCGGTTCAATGCGCAACACCACCTCTCCCTGAGCAATACTCGCGCCTCTTTGCAAATCCGGGTGTACGTATACGATCTTTCCGCTTACTTCGGATTTAGCATTAACCACCACCGAAGGTTCAATATTACCAAAAGCGGTCGCGCGTGCCCGAAACGGCAGTGCCTGGGCGATAATCACATCGACAACCGTCACCGGATAACCGACATCTTCATGCTCTACCGGCACCTTATTTTTAACCTGGAAGACCACAAATGCGATCGCTGCAAAAAATATCAGGGGTAGAAAAATAGCACTTCGGAAGAATTTTTTCATATCAGAATAGGTGATCTAAACTTGTTTGTGAATAAGGGGAATATGCACCTCAATCGGCATCAATGCTACTGCCTGTTACAAAATGTTACGAGAAAAGGTTTGATCACAGGCAAATAATCGCAATTGAGGCAGATGAGGTTTTAACCGGAAAGCACAAAGTGCACAAATCTTCCTGGTCAGGGTTTATATCCAGAGGGCAATTATCATATTCATCGTCCACTCCATCATTATCATCATCAGTATCACACGCATCACCCCAGAAATCTCCATCGGTGTTCTCCTGCCCTGGGTTGGCATCATCCGGGCAGTTATCGGCGGTATCGGCGACGCCGTCAGCATCATCATCGTCATCATCCAATATGCTGGTCTGTACCGACATCGACACACCCAGTACGCCGCCCTGCGGGTTGCTTAGCGTGAAACTATATGTTTCATCGCCTTCAAGCACAGAGTCACCACTGACATCGATCGTCACAAACTTTTCAGTTTCACCCGCCGCAAATTCAATTGTTCCGCCTGGAAAGACTCCGCCGAAATCATCGGCATCGGCCGGGTGCGGTCCTGCCCCCGCCACCACGTAATCGACGCGGGTCGCAGCGGCGGCCACACCATTTGAACTTACCGTGAAGGAATACTCGAGCGGCCCGGAATCCCCCTCGGTTTGTGGCCCCTGAAACAGGGTGATTTCAAATTTCTGCTCAGCAAAATCAACCTTATCCAGCCAGGCCGCATCCAGCCCTTCTTCGGTAAACGGATCTTTGTCGTAGCGCCACTGTAAGCGATGAAGCCCCGGAGCCAGTTCGTAGACAACCGGCAACCACCCCAGTTCTCCACTAATCGCGTCGATCTCAAGCCCGTTGTCCATGAAACGAAAATAATCAAAGGTATCTTCCGAGCTCACCTTCCAGTTGAAACGTAACCAGCCCGGCCCGCTTATGTCGGTACTAATGAATGAAACTTCATCGCCTGCGATCACGCCACTTTGCGCCGCATCACCCGCATTCATGCTCACATCTGTCTGACGGAAAAACGATTCATCTCCGCCGCGGAACCAGCTCAGGCTAGCTTGCTCCACCGCATCGCCAATATCCAGATCCTCAAGGAAATCTCGCACCGTAAATTCGAGCGCCGCAGAGCAATTATTCGACACCGAGTTTTCACCGGGAACGGCATCGACGCAAACCCCATAATACACCGTACCCGGCATATCGGGAGCGGCAAACTGCTCGGCAATAAAATCCGTTTGTAAGGCGTTCAGTGCAAGTGTATTCACGATCGCTATTTGCGTATCCGCGGCACTGATGACCTCATCATCCGACCGATAAAAGCGCAGCGTACCTGCAGGGGCACCGCTGCTGCCAATATTTTTGACTTGCGCACTGAAGTGCACTAACTGACCAACGTATACGTCTGTGTCTTCTACATTTAGACCACTGACTAAATCCGGTTCATTTACGCTCGATGCCAGGGATACCGAGTAGATCCCCGCATTGGCGTATTCGCCAAAACCGCTGCTCCAGTCCGGGTTTGGGCTGAGCGCGGTGATAATCAGGTAATAGGTTCCCGCCTCCAGCGGGCCATTAAAGCTCAACACATTATTTTGCGCGTGAAAGGGCGACACTTGTGATGAATCCGCATAGTCATTTGTGCCATCCGTCAGCCGCGCATACAATGACAAATTACTACCATAACGCTGCGTATAATCTCCCAGAACAGGGGAAATATGAACCTCAGCATCTTGCAGCGAAGTTAGATTAAATCGATATACATCGGTATCCATGCCCGCCAACAAGCCCCGGGGTTCAATGACCCCTTCGATATAGGCCGAGCTGGAAATCTCATACGCCGTGCCCTGGGTATTGCCAATCACATCATCATCGTCACCAAGCTTGGCTTTGATAATCTCCAGGTCATCCTCAGGATTATTCGCACTCTGGTATTCACCCTTACTCCATTGCACATAGGTCTTGCCATAGGGCGCCCCCATGATAGGCCCCCATTCTGCATTTGCTCCGTGCCCGAGATAATACTCAACAAAACCAAGCTTTCCATCGTGCTGCAAACCCATCTGGTGCCCGGCTTCGTGCGACATAGTCTGCCCGAAGGCGTCCAGGCTTTTATTCCAGGCCCCGCCTATGCCCGAGTAATCATTGCCAAAGCTGTCAAAATTTGCCACGCCGCCAACCTTCTCACCAAACCAGGCCCAGGAGGTGGTGGCAATGATCATGCTGCGATCTTCGCTTGCCATCGCGTCATAAACCGATTGATCGGTTGTCACGTTGACATCAAACGGGGCATAATCTTCCACCGTTTCACGCCAGGCTTTCCACATCATGCTTAAGTCGGTAGTGGAAAAACTAGCCGAATCCCCATCCGAGCTATAGGCGGTGTAACTGATATCCTCAGTATTATTATATTCATCATTCCACGCCGTATCGCTCAGCACCCCGCCCCAGTAGTTAAGATATAAAACCTTGTTTGCATTGGGTTTGCTTTGCAAAACCTGGAGCTGGCTTAGATCAGGCACTGACGCGAAAAATACGGGCTGATCCGGCGCAATCAGGCTCAAGGGGGTGTTTTCAGCGGGCATATTGATGCAGTAGTAATGACGGGCATCCTGTTCGACCAATTCCCCCATCCCATTGACGTCCAAAACGGCCTCATAAACCCGTATCGGGGTGCGAAGATCATTGATTCGTACGCGCTCTATACCCGTATCGGTATACGAAAACTCGATCGAACCACGCCCGCCCTCAACAGATAACACAGTATGACGTTTTGTGGTTCCACCCATCGGCACATTCAGGCGCGCGACGCTGGCGCGGATGACGCTTTGATCCGGCAAGGGGAGGTAAATATGCTCACCCACAACAAGTTGCGATAGCGTGCCCGCATTGAGGCTGAAATTGACGCGTGAATCCAGGGCATGATGCGCAGCCAGCGCCGAGGGAGGATAATCCAGCTCGTACAACGCCCCTACCGCTGAATTGGCCGGCAGAGTGCCTGCCAGCAAACACATCGCGGCGAAGACCTGATTTAACAAAAAATGCTTTGCGAACATAGAGCTGATTTTACGCTTCCCGGCACAAATAAGGTACAGGTCGTCCGAGAAAAGCATTACACATCTACGGCGTTTGATTTTATACTCTTCACCGGATAACCATTCCGCCACCGCCGCACTTTCCAGACAGGCGTGCTGATTAAAAACACCTTCGAGAATATCTCATGCGCATTCTAAAACATATCGCCATACCATCACCCGAGCGCGCGCACTTGCGCATTGCTAAAATCGCAGCCCTGGCGCTGGCACTGAGCGCCTTCTCAAGCGCGATCAATGCAGATCCCGTGAAAATTGGTTTTGTCACCACACTCACGACACCGGCCGGCATTATCGGCAAAGACATGGTGGATGCCGCAAAACTCGCGCTGCAAGACATGGGAAACACCATGGGTGGAAGAGACGTACAGCTTATTGTTGAAGATGATGGTTTTAAGCCAGGCTTGGGCAAACAACAGACGGACAAACTGATCAAAAAAGATGAGGTTGATTTTGTCGCTGGCTATATTTGGTCACACGTACTGATGGCCTCACTGAATTCGGTGGTTAAAGCCGATAGAATTCTGGTCAGCGCCAATGCCGGCCCGGCACCCGTCGCGGGCAGGAAGTGCAACAAAAATTTCTTTTCGACTTCCTGGCAGAACGACCAGACGCCTATGGCCTTAGGTGAGTATTTAAATCAGGCAGGAGTAAAAAGCCTGTATCTGATGGCGCCTAACTACACCGCGGGCAAGAATATGACAGCAGGTGTTGAACGAACCTTCAAAGGAGAAATAAAAGGCAAAGACCTGACCAAATGGGGCAAAGATGCACAACTGGATTTCTCCGCAGAACTGGCTAAAGCCAGGGCGTCAGGCGCCGAGGGCATGTTCGCTTTTTATCCGGGAAAAGCCGGTGGTGCGCTGTTCACGCAGTTCCAGCAAGCTGGAATGGCGGACAGTATCTCACTCAATACGGTATTCACAGTCGATGCAATTTCCTTACCGAAATTCCAGAAAGCAGGCATGACCAGCGTATTAGGCACCCATTCAACCCGCTTCTGGTCACCTGACCTGGATACCCCGCAAAACAAACAGTTTGTTTCAGGCTTTAAAAAGAAATATGGTCGTATGCCTTCTTTCTATGCGGCGCAGGCGTACGATTCGATGTATCTGATTAAGAGTGGCGTCGATGCGGTCAATGGCGATACCAGCAAGCTCGACGCCATGCGCAGCGCAATGGAAAAGGCCAATTTCCCGTCAGTGCGCGGAAAATTCAGCTACGGCAACAACCACATGCCCATTCAGAATTTTTATCTGACCAAAGTGGTTGAAGGCGAAGATGGTAACTGGACAACGAAAATTGTGGATACTATTTACACCAACCATCAGGATCCGCATGCCAAAGATTGCCCTTTATAGACACATAGCAACCCTTTCAGAGCCCACTTTCTGAGAAGGTTCGTCAATGGAGACACAACTGGTTCTGATCCAGCTGGTCAATGGCCTGCAGCTCGGTGTATTACTGTTTCTGGTCGCCGCGGGTTTGACGCTGGTATTCGGCATTATGGATTTTGTCAATCTCGCGCACGGTGCATTTTATATGGTAGGCGCTTATATCTGCGCCCTGCTTGCGGCAAAAACGGGGCATTTCCTGCCCTCATTATTGCTCAGCCTGCCGCTGGTTTTCCTGTTAGGCCTGCTGGTCGAGAAATATCTGGTCAGCCATTTATACAAGCTCAGCCACCTCGATCACGTGCTCGCTACTTTTGGATTGATCCTGGTATTTGATACGCTGACGCACTATCTCGCGGGCCCGGACGGTGAAGCTATTTTGCTTCCCGCGTATTTGAATAAAAGCCTCCATCTGGGCGGCATCCAGCTGCCGGTTTATCGCGTATTAATTATTGCTGTCGGCCTGGCGGTTGCCGCAGCACTGGCCTGGGGCGTAAATAAAACACGGGCAGGTATGTTATTGCGCGCCGGAGCCTCAGATCGTGAGATGACCTCAGCACTGGGAGTCAATATAGATCGGCTCTATCGCCTCATTTTTGCCGTGGGTGCTATGCTGGCAGGGTTGGCCGGGGCGCTGATCGCGCCGATTACCGGTGCGAATATTGCCATGGGAAATGAAATAATCATTATCGCTCTGGTGGTCGTGGTGATTGGCGGCATCGGCTCAATCAAGGGCGCGTTCCTGGGGGCCCTGTTTGTGGGCCTGGTCGATACCATGGGCAGGGCCTACATGGATGACGCGCTCAAACTGTTCATTTCACCCGTCGCAGCTGAAAGTGCCGCTCCCGCGTTGTCGGCCATGATCGTGTATATCATCATGGCGGTGGTACTGGCTTTTCGCCCTAACGGCCTGTTTCCTGCGAACAAATGAAGTTTCCGCTAAAAACCAGCATCATACTATTCGTTCTGATGTTGCTGATACTTGGCCTGTTACCCTTTGCCAGTATCATCGGCTTAAACGCGTTTTACCTTGACCTGGCCATTCGCCTGATGATCTTTGCCATCGCGGCAACCGGACTGAACCTGATCCTGGGATATGGCGGCTTCATCAGCCTCGGCCACGCAGCATTTCTGCTGGTTGGCGCATACAGCGTAGCCATTCCAAACTACTACGACATTGACAATGGCTGGTTTCACCTGGGGCTTGCTGTGGTTTGCAGTGCCCTGTTTGCGCTGTTAACGGGCGCTGTTAGCCTGCGTACGCGTGGCGGCAGCTTTATTATGATTACTCTGGCATTCGCACAAATGATCTATTTTCTGTTTGTCAGCATGGAAACCTTCGGCGGCAGTGATGGAATATCGATCAGCTTCACCAGTGATTTTGGGCTATTTAACCTGGGCGACACGCTCTACCTGTACTATTTCACCTTCGGTATGCTACTCGCTTTATCAGGCCTAATTTACCGCCTGAATCGTTCGCGTTTTGGTTACGTTCTTACCGGCAGCCGCCTTCAGCCCAGGCGCATGCACGCGCTCGGGTATTCACCCTTTCGCTTCCAGCTGGGCGCTTACGTTGTGTCCGGCACCATAACCGGCATTGCCGGGTTTCTACTCGCCAACTTCGTGCAATTTATAAGCCCCGAAATGATGGACTGGTTCCGCTCCGCAGAACTGATCTTCATGGTCGCACTCGGCGGAGCCGCCACACTTTCCGGCCCGCTTTTCGGCGCGTTTAGTTTTGTTGTGCTTGAACACATCATGTCCGAATGGACCCTGTACTGGCACCTGCCGTTTGGTCTGTTTTTAATTGCCATTGCGGTATTCAGTAAAGGCGGGCTGGTCAAACTACTGAATCACCGCTCGAGGCGCAAGCCCGATGCTTGAAATCACGCATATCACTAAGCATTTCGGGGGAGTATTCGCCAACCGGGATATAAGTTTGTGTGTAGAGGCGCAGCAAATCCATGCCTTAATCGGACCCAACGGCGCGGGGAAGTCCACACTCATCGCGCAAATCTCCGGTGAATTAAAACCCGACAGTGGCCGCATTCGGTTTGCGCAGCGGGATATCACACATTTTACGCCTGAACGGCGTAACCGCCTGGGAATGGGGCGAATGTTTCAGACTACCGCATTGTTCAACGAGCTAAGCGTGCTCGACAACATCCGTATCCCCCTGCTACGAAGCACCGCCCGACGCTATTCGATATCAGACTGGTTTTACAAGGCCGTAGAAAGCGACAGTAGCATTCGTAAAACCGCGCTCACGATGCTCGAAAAACTGGGCCTGGATCATCACCCGGATCAACTCGTTGCCGCACTTTCACATGGAGAGCAACGCCAACTGGAGATGGTGATGACGCTCGCCACTTCCCCGGGCTGCCTGCTACTCGACGAGCCGATGGCAGGCATGAGCAGTGAAGAATCTGCGCGCATGATTAAGCTCATCAGATGCCTTAAAAATGATCACGCTATTTTACTGGTTGAGCATGATATGCACGCGGTATTTGATCTGGCCGACACTATTTCTGTGCTGGTTGAAGGCTCTATCATTGCCTCGGGGACGCCCGATGAAATTCGCCGTAATGCGGCAGTACAAGCCGCCTACCTAGGGACGCGCTGATCAACTCATGAACGGGTATCTTACACCTCAAAATATCGCCCTCTGCGTTGTATATCTTCGCAATAGCCGTGCTATTACGTTCAATACACGCCTTGATGGCCACATCTTGAGTCACAATTTACTTCGTCCAGAGTTAACCAGCGCCTCCCCAGGAGAAACCTGAACCGTGCTAAGGGTTGAACATATCCAGGCTTTTTATGGCCACAGCAAAATACTGTTTGATGTCAGTTTACGCATCGCTCCGGGCCAGGTCGTGTCCCTGCTTGGCCGCAATGGTATGGGCAAAACCACCACCGTAAAATCTATTATGGGCCTGCTCAGTATTGATAGTGGAGAAATCCATTTTAATGCTACAAACTTATCGACTAAGGCACCATTCGACATTAGCCGCCTCGGCATTGGATACGTACCCGAGGGTCGGCGCATTTTCCCAAATTTGAATGTAGCAGAGAACTTGCTGGCGACGGCGCGCAAAACAAACCCGTCTGCGCTGCAAAGCAATGAAATCTGGACACTGGAGCGCGTACTGGAGTTCTTTCCCGCTCTCAAAACCCGGCTTAAGCAAATGGGCAGTACACTCTCCGGTGGAGAACAGCAGATGCTGGCCATCGGTCGGGCTTTGTTATTAAACCCTGAACTACTGATCCTGGATGAGGCTACCGAGGGGCTGGCTCCCCTGGTTCGCCAACAAATATGGGAACGGCTTTTTGATCTAAAGCAATCGGGCTTATCCATTCTGATTATCGACAAGCACATCAATAAACTAAAAATGTTGGCGGATTATCACTACATCATCGAAAAGGGCCACATTGTCTGGAGCGGAAATAGTGAAGCACTAGACGCAGATGAGCAAGTCACACAAAAGTATATCGGCGTACAATAAGGGGATAAATGCACCAACCTTTCAGGAAAAAACCATGAGTGAACGTGAATCCATGCCGTTTGATGTTGTGATTATCGGTGGTGGCCCCGCAGGCCTGAGTGCCGCTATCAGACTGGCGCAACTGGCCCAGTCAAATGAGAGTGAATTAACCATTTGCGTACTGGAAAAGGGCGCGGAAATAGGTGCACACATCCTCGCGGGAGCCGTTATTGAGCCACGCGCACTGGATGAACTTATTCCGGACTGGCGTCAAAAAGAGTGCCCGCTTACCACTGAAGTAAGCGATGACAAATTTGTGTATTTCACGAAGAGCAAAGCCTTCGCGCTTCCTACCCCGCCCCAAATGCTAAACCACGGGAATTATGTCGCCAGCCTGGGCTTGCTCACGCGCTGGCTGGGCGAGCAGGCCGAAGCCCTGGGCATTGATATATTTCCGGGTTTTGCCGCCAGTGAGCTACTTTATGACGGAAACAAGGTGATGGGCGTGGCAACCTGCCCAACCGGCATTAACAAAGATGGCAGCCACTCGGATAATTATGAACCTGGCATGGAATTACACGCAAAAGTGACGCTGCTGGCGGAAGGTTGCCGTGGATCACTCAGCCGCCAGCTGATCGAAAAATTTGCTCTGCAGGCCGATAGCCAGCCGCAAACTTATGCCTTGGGCATCAAGGAAATCTGGGAAATACCCGCAGAGCAACACCAGCCCGGCGCGGTCTTTCATAGTATCGGCTGGCCCCTGAAAAGCGACACTTATGGCGGCGGCTTTATGTACCACATGGATAAAAGCCTGGTTGCGGTCGGATTTGCTATCGGCCTGGATTACCACAACCCTCATCTCAGCCCGTTCGACGAATTCCAGCGCTATAAAACGCACCCAAAAGTCCGTAAAATCCTTGAGGGTGGAAAACGCATCTCTTACGGCGCGCGCGCGTTATCCGAAGGCGGTTATCAATCTATTCCCAAACTTGACGTTGAAGGCGCTTTGTTGATCGGAGACGGCGCCGGTTTTTTGAACGTGCCAAAAATCAAAGGCACCCACACCGCAATGAAAAGTGGCATGCTGGCCGCTGAACGCGTCTTCAAAACGATTCACAATGACGAAGATCTAAGCCTGTACAACGACGATATTCAAAATTCCTGGGTAGCCGAGGAATTGCGTCCGGTACGCAACATTCGCCCCGGATTTCGCAAAGGCCTTTGGTTCGGCCTGGCCAATGCCGGCTTAATAAGCTACATCACACGCGGCAAGGAGCCCTGGACAATGGCTCACCATGCCGACAATCTGAGTCTGAAACCCGCTGCGCAAGCAAAAATCATTGAGTACCCGTCGCCCGACGGCAAGCTCACCTTCGACCGCCTTTCTTCTGTGCATTTATCCAACACCAACCACGAAGAAAACCAGCCTCCGCACTTGACCCTGAAAGATCAAAACGTGCCGATCAGCACCAACCTTGCGCTGTACGATGCCCCTGAACAACGCTACTGCCCTGCACAAGTGTACGAAATTGAAGAAAACGAAGCGGGCGAAAAAACCCTGCGCATCAATGCGCAGAACTGCGTGCACTGCAAAACCTGTGATATCAAGGACCCGACTCAGAATATTATCTGGACCCCACCTGAGGGAGGTGGTGGGCCGTTATATGCCAACATGTAAGTTACAGCTTTTTATTACCACAGAGACCACGAAGAGCACAGAGATTTTCTTTCTCTGTGCCCTCTGTGTTCTCTGTGGTTAAATAACCGGGTTCGATTAGCCCGATTATTGCCCTTTGCGATACTTCTCGATTAAATCGTAGGCCGCGTGAATCTCCTTTGATCGCTCGGTCGCCTTTTGAATCATATCCTCGGGCACGCCCTGGCCGATCAGCTTATCCGGGTGGTATTGGCTGATGAGTTTTCGGTAAGCACGTTTAATGTCTTTGTCGCTATCACTGGCGGATACACCCAGTGCCTGATAGGCATCTTCCAGAGTATTAGTAGCACCTTGCGGCCCGGAGCCTCCACCATACTGATGCTGGGAACCTGCACCACCCGAAAAACGGTTTTGCCCCTGTATCATCGCCATTAACTGATTGAACGCCTGCTCGGAATAGCCCAGCTTACTGGCCACGCGTCCCAACAGTTCCTTTTCCGCTGAATGCATTTCCCCGTCTGCAAGTGCAATACCCGCCATATAGACCAGCAGCAGGTGTTTCATTTGCAGTGAACGACCACATACCGCCAGGAAATGGCTTAGTGTATCGTCCATATGAAATTCAGATTTGACCCCTTCCTGAAAATGCGCAATCGCCTCTTTACGGTGCTGCGCCGTCATCCCCATTTGCGCCATGAACTGTTCGACATGGTTGATTTCCGACTGGGACACCTTTGAGTCGGCCTTGGCTAGTCGACCCATCAGCAAAAACAGGGTTTTCAGAAAGACCGCCTGACGCTCCTCACGAATTTCCTGACGACCGCCCGGAAGCAATGCACGTGGCCCGTCGGTAATCAGATTACTGACCAGCGACCCGGCTATCCAGCCCAGGATAGCGCCAATCAGGCCGAAATTGGCCAGGCCTATCCCGGCAGCGATAAGTTTAAGAATGAACATAAGGGGGGTACGGGCAGTGAAGTTAATAGCGGAATATTATTATGGTTATATGCCAACATGGGGGCAAGCCTTTATTTAGCAATGATCAAATACAACAATGGCAAGGGGCGCAATTTGCAGTAATATCCGATCATGCAAACCATCGTCTCAATCGACAAGCTCTCCAAAACGTATGCGTCCGGCCATCAGGCGCTGAAGAAGATTAGTCTGGACATATACGAAGGCGAAATCCTGGCGCTACTGGGACCCAATGGAGCCGGGAAAACCACGCTTATCTCCGCGATCTGTGGCATCGTTACCCCCACTTCCGGAACGGTGAAAATCAGTGGACACGACAATATCTCCCAATTTCGTAAAGCCAGAGAACTCATCGGGCTGGTCCCTCAGGAGCTTACATTAGGCGCGTTTGAAACGGTCTGGAACACGGTTAATTTCAGTCGCGGCTTGTTCGGTTTAAAAAAGAATACGGCCTATCTTGAACAGTTGCTGAAAGATTTGTCCCTGTTCGATAAAAAGGACAGCGAATTACGAGAACTTTCCGGCGGTATGAAACGACGCGTACTAATCGCCAAGGCTCTGTCACACGAACCCAGAATTTTATTCCTCGACGAGCCAACCGCGGGAGTAGATGTCGAGTTGCGCAAGGACATGTGGAAGATGGTCTCACGCCTGCGCGAATCAGGTGTCACCATCATTCTCACCACCCATTACATCGAAGAAGCCGAAGCCATCGCCGACCGGGTCGGGGTTATCAATGGTGGCGAGCTACTGCTTGTAGAAGACAAGCAAAGCCTGATGCAAAGCTTTGGCAGAAAACAACTCATTGTCGAGTTACGCGAAGCCATTGACAGTATCCCCTCCTCATTACAGCATCATGCTGTAGAACTTGTCGATGGCGGTCAGCGGCTTGCCTATACCTACGATACCTTGAGCGAACACACCGGCATTACCGTGCTGCTACAGGATATAAGTGCGGCGGGGCTTTCGCTCAGGGACTTACACATCACACAAAGTTCCCTGGAAGATATCTTTGTTGATCTAGTGGCAGACAAACCATGAATTTACGTGCTGTATGGGTGATTTATCGTTACGAAATGCTGCGTTTCTGGAATACCCTGTTTCAAAGCGTCGCATCGCCGGTGATTTCAACCGCATTATATTTTGTAGTATTTGGTTCCGCGATTGGCTCTCGTATTGAGAGTATCGATGGCATTTCTTACGGTTTATTTATTGTTCCCGGGTTGACCATGTTATCGCTGCTAACACAGAGCATTGCCAACGCATCATTTGGCATTTTCTTCCCAAAGTTTACCGGCAGTATTTATGAAATCCTGTCTGCCCCCATCTCCTATTACGAAGTATTGATCGGATATGTCGGCGCGGCCGCAAGCAAGTCATTCATACTCGGTGTCATTATCCTGGTCACCGCCAGTTTTTTTGTTGAGTTAAAAATTCTTCATCCATTCTGGATGCTCACCTTCCTGATCCTGACCTGCATCGCATTCAGCCTGTTTGGTTTTATTATCGGCTTGTGGGCGACCAACTTTGAAAAACTCCAGGTTATTCCTTTGCTGGTCATCACTCCGCTAGTTTTTCTGGGCGGCAGCTTTTATTCAGTGAGCATGTTACCTCCGTTTTGGCAGTCCGTTACGCTGCTTAATCCGGTGCTGTATCTCGTCAGCGGTTTTCGCTGGAGCTTTTTTGAAGTATCTGATGTCAGTGTCGGATTGAGTCTAAGCATGATCCTGATTTTCATGGGAGCTTGCCTGCTCATTGTCGCCTGGATGTTCAAAACCGGGTATCGATTAAAGCAATAATACCCACGAACCTGTACCCCGAGCGATCTTTGCTGTGCTCTAAACGCCCTACCCTTCGTACGTCCGGCTGAAAGTAAATCACTTCAGCTGAAAACACGTATTGCCTTTACCTCGATTTTGTACTATTCTTTATAATACAATAGTTTACGCTTAATACAAAATGTATTTTAGCATATAAACGGTCGAATCAATATGATCAACGTAACAGATATTATTATGAACGTATATTCTCGCCAGGTCACCACCTGCCCGGGGTACGATCGATGAAAATTTCCAGTTTCAACTTAAATTCGCTGCTTGCGGGTCTGGTTACCTTGCTAACCTTTGTCCTGGTTCTTTTATACATCATTCAACCCGGTACCGAGTCATACACCTATACCGGAGATAATTCACCCGCGACGTATGCCGAAATCCAGGAAATTGAGCAGCAGATAACCGCGCTGGAGAAACTGGTCAGCACAGAAAAAATTCAGGCAGCAGAACAGGAAACCCTACAGGTTGGAATCAGGAATGGGCTTAAAAAACAAATCTCTGAGCTGACGGCACAATTGGAAGACGCCCGAAAAATAGCAAAGAAAAATCAGGGGCTGCTTGATCAGGAAAAATTGCTTGCTGAGCAGCTGGACATACAGCTTAAAGCATTAAAATTTCAAACGCTGGAGCAGGCAGGCAGCCTGACATCAAGTGATGCTGAAGTACTGCTACTGGACAAAAGCCTGCAGCTTGAAAAGAACTATGTGCAGTCCTTACAGATAGACTATGAAACTGAGAAACTGGAGCGCTCAAATCTTGAAGATCAGCTCGAACAAAAGAAGCGTGAACTGGTTAGAAGTAAACGTGATTTAGCCGTAAGTAAACAGGCACTGACGACAAAGAAAAGAGAACTCACCATCAGTCAAAGCCGAATTAACGATATATTACGAAAAAATGAATCGCTAAATCGTAAGCTTTCAATACTCAATAATGATGCGAACAGTATCCGCCAAACCTCTCAGGATAAAGCACTCGCCAGCAGCCCGAATTCATAAACAAGCATCACAATAGCAGCCGAAGACAACCCTCTCATCGGTCTTTTCTCCAGTAAACCCAATTTCGACTCTTCATACTCGCTTGCCTCCCCCTACACCCGCGCACGCCTATATCGCTAGACCTATACCGACTACCCAATATGGATTGGACTTTTTAGACGATAAACGGTATATTACAAACGTTCTTTGGTTTCATGTGCACACATAAGTTCTAATGCTGTTTTCGCTATTAACCATGCCTCGAAAACAACCCAACCGGAAAGGATTATCCAGATGACAACCTCCGATATTTATTTTAAGGCGCTGATCACCAGTTTAGCGGTTTTAATAAGTGCGGTCGTAATCCTACTTTACGGCAGCCTGGAAAACACCAAAGTTACAAAACAGAGCACCTCTAGCGTCGAACAAGCGCCTCCATTACAAACTATCCAATACCAGAAACTTCAGAAAACGCTCATCGTATTAAACAACATCATTGATGAACAGAAAAATCAGACAGCAAGGCTACGGAATGTACATGAGCGCCAGGTCGATCTGTTCATCATTAAAATATCCGATCTCCAGTTACAATTAGAAAAAACACAGCTAGAAATAACACAGTTGAATGGAGAACTCAAAAGCAGTACAAATTTTACCCTCCAACTGACTCAGCAACTGCAACAGGTACAGCAACAACGCTCACATGACGAAACCAGTCTGGTTTCTGCAAGCATGCAGGTCGAGGTGTTAAATGAAAACCTTGCTATAGAAAAACAACGATTACGTGCACTACACACCACAAGCAATCAAAATTCACTCGCTATGCTAAAGATGGAAAACCAACTGGTGCAAAACAAAAGCTCACTGGTAAGAAATAAGCGCGCATTAGCTATTAGCAACCAGGCCTTGCGTTTGAAATCCCGTGAACTAACGATCACACAGGGGCAGGTTGATGATATGAATCGTAAAAATCAGCAGCTTAACCAGAAAATAGTGATACTCGACGAGTAAGCATAAAAGACGGGTGTCGTAAGGCTTCGGGCAAACCCTGTGCTCTAAAAAGAATCTTCCTCTACTTTCAGAAATACGTAGCTGCTAACCAACCCTAGTTCATCAAAGTTTACCCAGTGTTTGTAGGCACGCATATCGGCCTGTACCCCTTTTTTCATTTCGTAATGCGTTAAGCCACGTTCGTAGTGCTTTTTTACCGAAGCATAAATATCGCGTAAAAACTCAAGCTGTTCAAACGCAATTTCCCGCCCGCCAGCCTGCCCATGGCCCGGTATATAGACCTGGTTATCCGTCTGTAAGGCAAATTCAATCGCGGCGATTTGCCCCTGAATGTCACCGTCCGCCGGCCGCGCCGATTGCACCCGCTTCCGGGTCACAATATCACCGAGAAAAATACTTCTCTCAGACGTCACTTCAATCATCAGATCATTATCGGTATGGGCTTTCCCGGTATGGTAGATCTGCAGGTTTACCCCACCTATTTCCAACTGCTCTCCACCTTTTAAGCCAATCGTAGGCAGCACTACTTTAGTGCCGTTAGTGGCGCCCTCGGTAGCGTGGGAAAAATTGGCGATCCAGTCCTCCCCTTCCCCTGCATCCGCGCGTTCGAGCATCCGAAAATGCGCATATATCGGCACCTCAGGGTACGCTTCTCTGATGGCCTGATTACCTAACCAATGATCACCGTGTACATGCGTATTAAACACCGCAATGATGTTGGCAGGGCTGATTTGCTTGATTCGTTTGAGCAACAAACGGCCTATTTGCACGCTGCTACCAGGGTCAACAACCACGATACCACCGGGGGTGACAACAAAACCCGGGTTATTCATAAACCCCGCTGTCTCGGGGGCAGGAAAACGTTGCGGCCCTTGTATAATGTAAATATTATCCGTCAGCTTCTGTAGTGTCAGGCTTTCAATTTCCTCTGGCAAATCGGCTTCGTGTGCCCAACTCAAAGCAGGCAGTAAAAACACGATACCCGCAATAATTATGTTTTTCATCATCGAAGTCCTCCTCCACTTACGCTTATTCTGTTCCTCAGTATACCCGCAAGTTCGGATACAATGCACATGCTCAATAATCCCATCATTACGCGGGTAAGGAACGGCAACCATCAAATGAAATCAAACGCACTTAATTTTTCGATACTTTTTACGCTGTTGATTAGCGCTAGCATTGTACTTAGTTCACCGGGATTGTTGTCCATCGAGACCTTTCGAGATAACGGAGCCGCCTCTTTTATCGGCCTGGGATTGATCAGCCTGGGTCTGGGGCTTTGCCTTTTTCTATCCATAGATCGTAAGCAGACCGGGCGCCTCGACTGGTTTTTACTCGCTT
>Ga0164313_10001461_pt1 | contig 20840 bp, 17 predicted proteins | sample GuaBasSedimGuay4_FD_113735 | JGI IMG/M metagenome (GOLD analysis project Ga0164313, IMG submission 113735) | Subseafloor sediment microbial communities from Guaymas Basin, Gulf of California, Mexico - Guay4, Core 4569-4, 0-3 cm | ecosystem: Environmental > Aquatic > Marine > Hydrothermal vents... | reverse complement strand
CCAGGTGATCGGTGAGACGGTTGTTCCCGGTGGGCAGGTACTGTAACTACCACCGCAGCAATCGCACAAAAAACCATCGATGGCGCAATAACGCCAATAATCGCAACTCTTGGGGTCACCACTTTCACCAGGGGCTGGAGGACGCGAGCTATCAGCGGCCCTTGCAACGGGCAGTAATGGCACCGCAGCAGTTCCCACCATCAAAGTGCCGACACGGGCAATAAAACTTCGGCGCGAACTTTGACGTGCCACTGATCTTGCAGAATTTTCAGAAAATTTATCCAGCCATTTCATGTATGTTCTCCACTGCGGTTTATATTGCGCAAGCTCATTACGCAACATCCTGTTCTTGTTTATGTTGATCCTGTTTGGCCTGCTGCTGTTGTACCTTGAGGAATTCCTGTATGGAAGCGACACCCTGTGCCCTGGCTTCGAACAGGCTTTCGATGTGCTCTCTGCTATTGACCAGGCCTCGTGCACAAAGAATTCCCTTTTCATCGATCAGGGCGGCGAACGGTAGTTTGGCAACCTGCATTGTCATGCCCAACTGCGGTGAAAGCACATAGGGCCAGGATTCCATTTGTTGTTTCTTGAGCCAGGCCTGGTGCTCATCCAGGTCACCATCACTGGCAAGTACGATATCGAGCCAGTCCGCCTCGCTCTTGCGCATGGCTTCAAGTACGGGTATCAGGGTTTTGCAAACGGGGCAGGTGGGTGAAAGGAAAAACAGCAGTGTGCTCTTATCATCATTGCTTTTCCCGCCGATTGTTAGTGCGCGACCATCTACTGTCTGCAGATCAAGTACTGGTGCCAACTCGCCTGTCTTGAGACCCTTGCCTGACATCAGCGCGCCTGCTGGTGCAACCCGCTCGTATAACACGCCGATTTGCCTGACCAGGGCGTACACCACTGCGACCAGCACCAGGACAAGTACCCACAGGATCATATTGGAAATGATAAGTGTATTGATCATGTACCACTCCGCAGTGCTGCAAGACGCGGTGCCTGGGCGAGCAGCTGGTTGAAACCCATGTATAAACCACTGGTGACCAATACAGCAAACAGGATTGTAAACAGATCCAGCCAGTTCAGCGACCTGTTGATGGATGGCCCCACAGCGTAGAGGACGAAGCCAACAAACACCAGGTTTCGAACTACCAGCCACCATGAGAGTGCCTGTGTTGTTGCAGGGCCATTACAACCACAATCGATATTGCGGCGCCCCTTGATGAGGTTAATGCTGATACCTGTTGCATACAGTGTTAACAAGATAGCCATGATAGTCAGTCCCGCAGATCGGGTTAATGGAATCAATACTAAAATAGCAGATATTAATTCCATTAATATCAATAACAAAGAAGATATACCTAATAAAATAGATGGTATAAGTTGATAGTCATCCATGGCTGCTTTGAAAACAGCAGGTGCCTTCAACTTGTGCATCGCAGCCATACCGAATAGCAGTGACATACTGATGCAGGTGATGACTGTAATGACAGGATCCATCCTGGCTGATCAGGGGGTTTGCATGATGGTTGGTGTGAATCCGATTTCACCGACACTGCGTAGATGTTTGCCGCTAACGGCATCATAAATATCCAGCATCGGGTTAGCGATGAATATGGAAAACATCAGTGGTTTATCATCCTTGCTCACCTGGATGGAAGTGGCCAGATTGTCGAGTTTGACTTTTTGGACTTGTTTTTGCTTTTTAAGGTCATATACCCAGACATCCTGACCGGGGTCCTTGTGAGTATCGTCGCCGCCCTGGTGCATCAGCGAAAATAGCTTGTTACTGCCCTGGTGTATAGCAAGATGCTGGATACCCCCGGGTCGCCAGGACTCCTTGCGTTCCGTTTCACTGAGTAAGGACCAGGTTTTTCCTGGTTTGGGTCTTTCACCAGAAACATCAACGGGATAGACATTGCCCTGGAAGGAGACAAAAACCCAGGTGTCACCCCAGCGGACGGCCTTTTCAGTCACCCAGTCAGTCTTGGGGTCAAAGAAAGGGTCGTTACGTAACTTGCTGACGACCTTGCCTTCATCATCAAGGGTCACTGTCATCAGGCTGCCATCACCACAAAGCATATTAAAACGCCGGTTGCCTGATGGAAGCACCAGGGCACAACCAGCCGTATCAATTTCACCGACGAAGTGTCGTTCTTTTAAATCGATGACGCTGACCGATTGTGCCGGTGTGAAGTTGTAAACGATCAAAAATCGGTCATCATCCAGTATCGAGGAATAATTGAGCGTTGGCATGGCGGCGAAACGCTTGGGTGGAATGATAACTTCACCCGTAGGTTTGAGTTCACGTGGATCATAAAAGGTGATGACATCAGTTCGTTCGCCACGCGTACCGCGCGAAAAATAAGTTTCAGGTGAGTAAATCTGTGAATAGTCTGAGGGTAGTGCCAATGCAATGAAACCAAGCCCGGTGCTCAGCATGCCCAGAAATTTCCCTGTATCGCCATCAACCAGGTATGACTTGCCATCAGCCATGTGGTGAAAAACGATATCGTTGACCCACACCCAATGAGGATTGGCCTCAGCCGGCAAGACAATCGACTGGGGCATTTCCTCTGGTTTGATTTCGGCCTGAACGATAACTGGCAGAGATAAAATCCAGATAAGGAGAATCAGTTTTTGCAACATAAGACACACCTTTAGTAAGCCTGAAAATAGACGTTAAAAAAGCGGGCGAGGGCAGGGCCCACATCCGATTAGTTTAAGCATAAATCAATTTATAGGTAAATTGAAATGCAAAGCACGTATTCAGATAACAAATATTAACCCACAGGCTTCTCATTTATTGTCACTACAAAGGAGGACACCACAAAGGATATCGCCGCGATTCTCACAGTCTCCCCAAACTCTGTGCTGCTCTTGTAGAAGAGGCGCCTCGCCGCGATTCTCACAATCTACCCAAACTCTGTGCCGCTCTTGTAGGAGGGGCGCCTCGCCGCGATTGCCTGGGTCTTGCACAACAGTCGATCTAAACTTCCCCCCCCGCTACAGCAATGGCTTGCCCCGTAATCGATCCAGAATTGGGATGACACAACCACATCGCGGTTTCTGCCACCTCTTCAGGCTTGATCAAGCGGCCTTGCGGGTTCCCCCTGACCAACTCAGATAATGCCTGCTCCCGTTGCATGCCTGTACTTTCAACGATGGTATCCAGGGACCGGCTGACCAGTTCGGTATCGGTATACCCTGGGCAGATCGCATTGACAGTTACACCCTTTTTTGCCAGTTCGAGAGCCAGCGCCCTGGTCAGACCCAGAACACCGTGCTTGGCTGCACAGTAGGCGGACACATAAGCATAACCTTTAAGCGAGGCTGTACTGGCGATGTTGATGATTCTCCCAAAGCCTGATTTTGACATTGGTTCAACGACGGATTTAGTACACTGGTAAGTACCGGTCAAATTGACAGACAGCATTCTTTCCCAGAGATCGTCATCCATTTTTGTAAACAAGCCTGACTCAGCACTTCCGGCATTATTAACCAGTATGGAAACAGGTCCATTGACTTCTACCGCAGCTGCAAAACCCCGCCTGACTTCATCCGGTTTGTTGATATCGACCTGCTGCGCGTGTGCATTGAGTCGCGTCGCTGTTTTGAGCAAACGCTCCTGATTGCGACCCATTATTGTCACCGACATGCCGGCTTTGCAGAATCTTTCCGTTATAGCCGCACCAATGCCACTTGCACCCCCGGTAATTACGGCATGGAGTTGAGAGTAGTAGGAATCTAAATCTTCATTCATACGTGGTGTACCTATGTTATGGGGCCATTACCGGTTTCATCATTGGATTGAACCGAGTTGCGGATAATCAGGTAACCGGTGCCGGACATCAAGATCGCCAGGCAAACACCGGTAGCTGTTGGTACCAGGCTATGGTTGTAAAACAGGCCCACCACGTAACCAAGCACTGATGCAAAAGCGATTTGTACAAAGCCAAAAACAGATGAAGCCTTGCCTGCAGCCTTGGGTAATTCAGCGATGGCCCCCATCTGGCTGACCGACAAGCTTAAGCCTCCCGCCATAAACACCAGGAAAAAGGCGAACAGAATTGGTATCAGCCTGTGGATTTCAAAAAATGCCAGTAACAGTAGCAAACTTGCGGCCAGCAGGCCGATCAACTGCCCAAGTGCCAATACCCGGATGACACCTCTACTACCGACAAGACGTGAACTGGTCATTGCCCCAGCGATATAGCCAAAAACTACGACCATAAAGGTATAACCGAAATGTTCCGGGGCAAGACCCAGCAAACCAATGACAAGAAATGAGGATGTAGAGATATAGCAGAACATGGCCGCATAGGTTGCACCACCACAAAGCGCGTAGCCGACGAATTTACGATTGCCAAGACACAGGCTGAACTGGCTGAGAATACTGCTTAGCTTCAAATCCTCTTCACCAATCGTTTTGCATGACTCTTGCAAACGCGTGACACCAAAAAAGGTGAATATTCCCAGTGCAAAGAGCAACACAAAGTGTGATCGCCAATCAAATATGTATAACAACCAACTACCGAATACCGGCGCAATCGCGGGCACCAGGGCCATAGCACCAGCGATCGAGGCCATGAGCCTGGCCGCATCTACCCGATTGTGGCTATCTACGACCATGGCGCGGGCAAGGACGGGTGCGCTGGCACCACCAATACCCTGCAAAAAACGTGCGGCGATCAAGCTGTTGATGTCCGGTGCCACGATACAGGCAAGGGTTGCGAGAAGGTAAATACCCAAGCCGAGATAGAGCACCGGCTTGCGTCCATAGCGGTCTGATATGCCGCCGTAGAATAATTGACCGACAGCGAACCCCATCAAGAACACACTCAGGGTTAACTGCCCCTGGCTGATGCTTGCACCCAGGCTTTCGATCAACTGGGGTATGGCCGGCAGATAGAGGTCGGTTGACACAGCCATCATGGCTACCAGACCTATCAGGGTTACCCGCTGAAGGAAAACACTTTGTCCTGCCCCGTTGGCTTTCGCCCCCAGTCGGTCTGAGTTACTCAAAGTTGTTTCACCCAATTGGAATAAATTGAATCAGCAATGCTGTGAAGCTGAGTAATGCGTGTTTCCAACTGGCTACACATTTCGCCGGCGGACTGTACGCAGTCGGTTGGCGTGTTTATGTCACTGCTGTATTGCTGCGTTAATCTGCGCACGGTTTGGGCGTCAAGCTCGAGGTGGAATTGCATCGCCAGGATGTTACCCCATGAAAAAGCCTGGCAAGGGGTGCATCGACTGGTCAACAAAGGTGTGGCGCCCGGGGGCAGGGAAAATTCGTGTGCGTGCCATTGGAAGACCTCGAAGCTGGAGGGCAGGCCTTCGAACCATGAATGATCTTCGGTGCCCGAAACCATTTCAACATCGTGCCAGCCGACTTCCAGTTTATAATCGCTGCTGGACTGTCCGCCGAGGGCTTTGCTGATCATTTGTGCACCCAGGCACACACCCATCACCGGGGTCCCGTGTTTTGCAGCCTTTTGGATTGTGGCTTCCTCCTCGCGCATCCAGTCCACGGGAGAATTGACGTCCCCCGGACCACCCATAAATACCAGGCCCGACACATCATCAAGAGAATCCGGGACATGTACACCCTCGCCGATACAGGCGATTTCAAAGGGAACATCGTGACTCTCAAGAAAACTGCACAGGTATCCCGGAACGCTGCAGTTGGTATGTCGGAACAGCCTGACTGGTTTCATAAATCTTACCGGATATAAAGTTTACAGCCCCGAAGATTTCGGGGTCTTTTTCATTGTTAGAGAACAGCACATGGATTGCAACAATTCAGTGCTGGATGAATTCAAGTTGTATCAAGCAAAAAACCCCTGTCAGTAGAGAGTGACAGGGGTTTGGTTCCAACAAACTTGCATTGATCTTTTGTCGTTACAAAAGAAATAACTCAGGTCAGATCACATGCGGCGTATCATCATGCTCGTGCGGCCAGTCATCGAGATGCACGTCTTTACGAATCACCTGCGAGGGCGCACCTACGATCAGCGGATCAGGGACGTTAACAACCTCTGAATTCTTGTCGGGATAGTCGAGCTTACTCAGGAAATGCTGCATACAGTTCAGCCGCGCACGTTTCTTATCATCTGATTTGATGATGGTCCAGGGGCAGGCTGCGGTATCGGTATAGAAAAACATCGCTTCCTTGGCTCGGGTATATTCGCTCCACATGCTCACTGCTGCCTTGTCTACAGGGCTCATCTTCCACTGTTTGAGCGGGTCAAACTCCCTCGAGGCAAAGCGTTTGGTTTGCTCTTTTTTAGTCACGGAAAAGTAATATTTGAAGAGCTTGATCCCGGAGTTCACCAGCATCTGTTCCACTTCCGGACATTGGCGCATGAATTCGAGATATTCAATCTGGTTACAAAAGCCCATCACGCGTTCCACTCCGCCGCGGTTGTACCAGGACCTGTCAAGGAACAGGATTTCACCACGGGTGGGCAGATGTTCAATATAGCGCTGGAAATACCATTGGCCCGTTTCATGATGGGTGGGTTTTTCCAGTGCCACGACCTTGGCCGCACGCGGGTTAAGATGTTCCATGAAGCGCTTGATGGTGCCGCCTTTACCGGCTGCGTCGCGACCTTCCATAATAACCACAATTTTTTGCCCGGTCATTTTTACCCAGTTCTGAACTTTCAGTAGCTCGATCTGGAGTAATTTCTTTTCTACTTCATATTGTTTTCTTGGGATGTTGTCGGTATAAGGGTACTTGCCTTCCCTGAATAATTTTCCAATGGATTCAGGGCTGGTGCGAATTTTTTTAATGGTAGCTGACGAATATTCACCGCCCAGGTAGGTATCTTCCAGGTTTGTTGGCTCGAGAGTTTTATCTGCCGCAGGCTTCTCTGTTTTGACCTCGTCAGTCGGGGTCTTTTCCTTAACGACTTCTTCCTGGTTTCCAGGTATTGCTACTTTCAAGTCTGAGCTCATGCGTATTAAATTCCTGTAACTGTCTGATAATGATTGATGTCGGCCTCAAAACTATGAACACATGCATAACATTGGAACCATATTATCATTCACTGACTGGGCCAACCGTGTGATGCAGGTCAATTAGAGTCAAATAAGTGGTGCTGGATGTCTAAGCAGGGTTGTGATCGGGCGTTTCATGCTGTGGCAAATATCGTATCAACAGCGAGAAGTCATCGATGGCATTGTGGTCCATTGCCTCTGGTGTCGGTATTTTTACGACATGCCCTGATCCTGGGGCTACATCGGTGGTATTTCCGTCACGTCCAATGATGGTAGGTAAGTCAAAGGAAAAGTTACCTTTCGTCGTCATCAATTGCAGCTGATCTCCTGCCTCAAAACGGTTTTTGACATCCACGGTCAGCCAGTTTTCATCGCTATCGATAACGGCGCCTACAAACTGCTGTTTATCACTTTTGGAAACACCACGTTCATAGTTCTGGTATTCGCCAGGTGGGTGGCGGCGGTAAAAACCCTCTGTGAATCCCCGGTTTGCCATGCCTTCAAGTTCATCCATTAAACCCATATCGAATGGTTTTCCTGCAACCGCATCGTCTATTGCCTTGCGGTATACCTGTGTCGTGCGGGCGACATAGTAAGCCGATTTTGTACGGCCTTCGATCTTGAAAGAGTCGATTCCCATCTTGGTCAGTTTTTCAACATGCTGAACCGCACGCAGATCCTTTGAATTCATGATATAGGTGCCATGTTCATCCTCAAATGCCGGCATCAACTCACCCGGCCTGTTTTGCTCTTCCAGCAAAACAACAGGTGATTCTTCATCGCTGCTTAACTGAGGTACTGCTAACGGAACGGTATCACCGGTCCCTGTTTCACGCGCTTCATGCACGTCGTATTTCCAGCGGCAGGTATTGGTGCAGGCACCCTGGTTGGAATCACGGTGTGACATGTAGCCGGATAACAGGCAGCGCCCTGAGTAAGCGATACACAATGCACCGTGCACGAAGGTTTCAAGCTCCAGGTCCGGACACTGTTCACGGATCTCGGCAACCTCCTTCAGAGATAACTCACGTGAAAGGATAATGCGCTTCAGGCCCATGCTTTGCCAGAATTTGGCTGCGGCATAGTTCACGACATTGGACTGGACAGATAAGTGAATGACCTGCTCAGGCCAGCGTTCACGCACCATCATAATCAGACCGGGATCAGACATGATCAGTGCGTCCGGGCCCATCTCAATGATAGGTTCAAGGTCGTTGATATAGGTTTTCAGTTTGCTGTTATGCGGTGCGATATTACTGGCGAGGAAAAACAACTTTCCAATGGAATGGGCTTCCTCAATTGCATCTCCGATCACTTCCACCTTGCTGAATTCATTATTGCGTACACGAAGACTATAGCGGGGTTGGCCCGCGTACACGGCATCCGCACCATAGGCATAGGCAAAGCGCATATGATTCAGGGAACCGGCAGGGGAGAGGAGTTCTGGTTTTTTCATTTCGACAGGCCGTAATAGATGGTTTGAGAATTTTACAGGATTGAGATGTTCGGTGGGCTTTTGCTTTGTTGTTTAATTGAAACGTCGTAAAATTGGAACAAGTTCAAACAGCACCAAAGGAAGTGAATCATGAATAGCTCAAGAAAAATCATAAAAGCAGGCCTGTTCGCCATGGTCGCAGGCAGTATCGTATCCTTCGGCGCACAGGCAGAGTGCGCTTCTTCACAAGGTCCAGTCCCATTTAATGATTTTGATAAAGACGGAAATGGCTTTGTCACTGAGGAAGAATTTTATACAACACGCGGGCAACACATGGCGGCAAAGGCAGCCGAGGGTAAACAGTTGCGGGGCGCTGCAAGCGCACCTGCTTTTGCAGATATTGATACAAATAGTGATGGGCAGTTAAGCCCCGAAGAAATGGCGTCCGCTCACAAAGCCCATATGGGCAAACACCGTGGTATGGGCAAGGGACCTCACGAAGCTAAGGGCCAGGGGAACGCTATGAAGGGGAATATGCCGACCTTTTCAGATTTTGACCTTGATGGTGATGGAAAAATAGTTGAGTCAGAATTCAACCAGGCGCATGCCAGCAGGATGAGTGAAATGGCAGCCAAAGGTCACCAGATGAAACACGCTGGCGATGCGCCGGGTTTTTCCGGCATTGATAGCAATGATGATGGTGAAATCAGCGAACAGGAATTTGCAGAACATCAGGCAGAGCATCATCAGAAAATGCAAAAAGGTAACAAACATTCAGATTAGTTTTGTCATCCTGATCGCAATGTTCAAAGCATTTCGTCCACCGGTGTAAGTGTGTATCGGTCGCTTGTTATAGCAGTCTTATTGGCAACTACTTCGCTGGCAGTTGCCAATGGCTGTGAATCTGCACCCACCCCCTACGAGGCGAGTTATTTGCTAACGCGCAAAGGCAAACCAGCGGGGTCCATGAGAGTGGTTCTTGAGCGCAAAAGTACGGGTGCATTCAGTTATCGTATGGATACCCAGGTGAAGTGGGGGCTTATCAGGCCGCGCGTGCTTCAAAGCTCCGAATTTACGTGGGAAAACGGTCATGTTTCTCCTGTCAGGTTTCAATCAACCCAAAAGATTTCACTCTATAAACGCCAGGAATTTGTAGACTTCAATTGGAAGAATATGAAAGCCACAGGTAGAAAGAAACGTGTTGATTTTGAGCTGGATATACAAGCTGGTATGCAGGATAAGTTAAGCATTTACTTTCTGTTGGCCAGGAAACTTTGTAACGGCGAGAAAACAATTGATGCGAATGTTGTCAGTGGCCCGGTTTTGAAATCCTATAGCTACCGCTTTCAGGCAGAAGAGGTGCTGGATACAGAGCTGGGTCGTTTGCAGGCCATTCACCTGAGACGGGGCACATTTGATAGCGAAAAACAAACAGATATATGGCACGCAAAGGAAATCCGTTATCTGCCTGTAAGGCTGGTTTACCGTAAGAAAAGTGATGTCACCACCATGGAGTTGAGTGAAATTTCATTCAGCAAGGATTCCGATACATTCAGATACAATCCGGATGAAAAACAAGCTAAGGTAGTTAACCATGAACACCATTAAACGCCTGTTAATTCTTGTGCTGGTTCCCTCCCTGCTGGCCGGGTGTGCGACCAGCCCAACGGGCCGTCACCAATTGATGCTTGTATCAGAGGAATCATCCATTGTTTCTTCCAAAGAAGCCTACCTCTCAACTGTCAGGGAGCTGGACAAGGCGGGCAAGCTGGAAGAGGACCGTGCGATCAATGCCAGGGTGAAAACCATTACCGGTCGACTGATCACCGAGGCAATCAGCATGCGGTCCGACACCGCGGACTGGGAGTGGAGCGTGGTGGTTATTGATGATCCAAAAATGATTAATGCCTGGTGCATGGCTGGTGGGCGAATGGCCATTTACACCGGGTTATTGGAGAAACTGGAGCCCACTGATGATGAATTGGCCCAGGTTATGGGTCATGAAATATCCCATGCCCTGGCAAAGCACACGGCAGAGAAAATGTCGATTCAGATTGCCACCAGCGTCGGTGTCGCAATCGTCGGGATTGCTTCTGACAATACCGGTGTAGCGTTAACCGGCGCCGCACTGGCTGCAATGCTCGCCGTTAACCTTCCCAATAGCAGGGCTGCCGAGAGTGAAGCTGACCAGATGGGTATTGAGTTGGCCGCCAGGGCTGGATATCACCCGGCTGCAGCTGCAACCTTGTGGCAGAAGATGGGGGCCGCGTCCAAGTCCGGTATGCCTCAATTCATGAACACGCATCCCGACCCGGAGAACCGGCAGAAGAGGCTGACAAAACTTGAACCCCAAATGATGCAATACTATTTTCCGGATGCCGAACACCCGGTTTACCAGTTGTCAGATTAGTGCTCTGTCAACCTCAACCCACTGATCTTTTCGGCTGCTCTCGATAAGGGCGTCACGGAGTCGCGCATTTGTTACGGACTCCTGCATGCTGATGAGTGGTTGCTGCCTGCCCTGAATGACCATGGCAAAGTGTTCCAGTTGAATTCCAAAGACCGGTAAATCCAAAAGACGGGTACTGTTGGTTTCAGGTGTTTTAATGGAAATCCTGTTTTCTTTGGTGGCAATGAGCCCGCTAACCTGGCGGATTTTTATACTGCTGTTGCCAATCGGGTTATAGGCTACATCCAGTGACAGGCTGCCTTTTGAGCAGGAAATGGATAGTGGCTGGCTAAAATCAGACAGGCGACTGGCACTCAGGGTCGCCATGGCGCCGTTGGCATATTCGATGATTGCGTAAATGCGGTACACCGTGTTGTAACGCGGGCTATTGATGGTGTGTGCGAATGCTTTTACCGGGGTTGATCCGATGAACAGGTTGGCGGCATCAATTGGATAGCAGAGGAAATCGTGCAGCACCCCACCACCTTCATCAGCATCCCTGCGCCAGTTTTCAGGAAGGTCCTGCTCTTCAGTTTCTGACGGGTCCAGCATGGTAATGCTGCTCTGAAAATGATCAATCTTCCCCAGGGATCCCGACCTGATGATTTCCAGGCTGCGGCTAATCTGGGGGTGATGACGATACATAAAACCCTCGAGCAGGTTTGCGCTTGTCTCTTGCGCCATGTTTGTAACAAGCCGGGCCTCTTCGCCTGTCAGGCTAAGGGGTTTTTCGCACAAGATATTTTTTATGCCGGCATCCAGACAATCAAGGATGATTTGTTTGTGAGCGGCCGGTGGCGCTGCAATCACAACCCCGTCGAGGTCTTCATTTCTCAATAACTGGCGGTGATCTGCGTAAGCTCTTTCGCATGCAAACTCAGTTGCGAACGATTGGGCTGAGGACAGGCTGCGACTGCTACTGGCCACAAACTGTATCGGCAGAGCGGACCGGTTAGCAGCCAAGCCGTGTGCCTGTGCGATCAATCCGCAGCCTATCATGGCCAGGCGAGTGGGTCGTTCAGGCATTATTGGTCACTGTTATGCTCACCTGGTAATTTTCCATTTTCCATTTTAAGTTTTTCAAATGGATGATCGCTTGGCGACCATTTTGTAATACCGTTCAGGGAACCAGCGCTTCATTCTCCACGCTGATCGGGTTTGGCCGTGTGTTAATAACAGGAATTTATTATCCCTGACAGCATTGGCAATATCATTGGCAATGTTTTCTGCGGTAATACCTGATGTCTCCATCCACCGGGTCACCCTGGCCTTGGTGCCGGATTTGGTTTCGCGGAAGGAATCGAGTAAACCGGTTTTAACAAAAGCGGGGCAGGCGACCGTGACACCCACACCAAATGGCTGCATTTCAGAACGCAATGCCTCGGAAAGTGCAACCACAGCGGCCTTGGCAACACCATAGGCCGAGATGAAAGGTAAACCTGCAAGACCTGCAAATGAAGAGATATTGACGATGTGACCGCCGCGCTGGCGTTTCATCATGCCTGCAAACTGGTGACAACCGCGTACAACACCCATCAGGTCAATGTCGAGTACCCAGGCCCAGTCTTCCATGCTGGTATCTTCAATATTACCGGCTGCAGCTACCCCGGCATTATTAATCAGGATTTCCAAACCGCCCCATTGTTCCTGAACACGGTTTTCAAGTTGTTGCCAGTGATCAGGTTTTGTAATGTCCAGTAGCATTGAAAAATTGTTGCCTCCGTACCTTTCGATTTCGAACAGTGTCTGTTTCGCACGATTTTCATTGATGTCGGTGACAGCGACATTCCAGCCGTCGGATGCGTATTTGTGTGCCAGTGCGGTACCAAAACCGCTACCGGCACCGGTGATTGCGATGCTGTTTTTCCATGAGGGTTGAGTCACTTATTATTCCTTTCGGGGGTTATTGGCCAGCTTTCAGGCCTTCCAGCATTGTCGTGGTTACGGCATTGGTGAGTGGACGGGTATCTGCTGGTATGGAAAGTATCTCCGGCAGGTTGCCACTTATCAATAACAATGTAAGCCCATGGATACCCGACCAGGCCGCTAATGCCAGCATTTCAACATCACCCCGTTTAAATACATCCTGGGATTGGCCTTCTTCAATGATCGCCTTAAGCCCATCAAAGGCAGCTTCACCAGATGCCCGAAGCTCAGGGTAGGTATCATCGCAGGGCAGAATTCCACCAAACATCAACTGGGTACACTGCGGGCTTTTCAAGGCAAACTGCACATACCGGTGACCTGCTTCCTGTAATTGGGCTGCAGGATTATCGGGGTATGACTTAACGGCTTCTGCCATTTGACTGGCCAGTGCGTCGTAGCCAATCCCCGCGATACCCGCAAGCAGACTTTCCTTGTCCTTGAAGTGACGGTAAGGGGCGGTATGGCTAACGCCGACCCGTTTGGCCACTGCCCTCAAGCTCAAGGAGGCAATGTTGTTTTCTTCGAGAAGTTCACATGCGGCACAAAGTATTCCGTGGTGAAGATCACCATGGTGATAGGGCTTTGTGGACTCTCTCGAAGCCTTAACGGAAGTTGCAGTGTTTTGGCTGTTCATACCGGAATGATACAGCATTAATGTTGACACTGACAACATTAATGTATACAGTGTCTACATCATATGATCCTAACGTTGCAAAAATAATGAAAATACCGAATATAATCTACACTCAATTCCCACTTATCTTCCTGGTCCTGGCGGTATTCGTGCTTATCGCAAGCCCGGTATATGCTAATTCGCCTGATACCGTTGCGGTCACTGTGGCGCAGGTGAAACATGAGCAACGTACCAAGCCAATTCGTAATAGCGGCAGGATCAGTCATAAAAATGAGATGCGTCTCTCATTCAAAACCGGGGGACTGATTGAACGCATCACCGTGGAAGAGGGTGATGAGGTGGAGGCTGGACAAATACTTGCCACTCTGGATCTTGAAGAAATCAATGCCCAGCAACAACGTGCCGCTTCTAACTACAAAAAGGCAGCAGATGACCTGGAGCGATTCAACAGGCTTTATGATGAAGCCCTGGTTTCCCTTCAGGTTAAACAAAGCGCGCAATCTGCCGCTGATAGCGCTGCCGCTGAGTTACAGATCGCAAACTTCAACAAGAAACTCTCGGTCATACGTGCGCCTGTTGATGGACGAATCCTGAAACGTTTTGTTGAGTCCAGTGAGTTGATCCAGTCCGGTCAGCCAGTATTTTTGCTTGCCTCCCGCAAGCAGGGTTCTGTCGTCAGGGTGGGGTTGATTGATCAGGATATCGTTAAGGTTGGTGTGGGTGACCCAGCGAGTATCTCCCTGGATGCTTACCCGGGCAGGAAATTTTCCGGTATGGTCTCAGAAGTTGCCCTCAGTACAGGTTCAAATGCCGGCACCTTTGAGGTGGAAATACTGATCGACAGCCAGGGTTTTATATTACGGTCGGGCTTGATCGCACGTGTGGAAATTATACCGGTATCGGGCGATCTGCAGTATTACATCCCCATTGAGGCTGTTTTCAAGGCAGACAATGGCTTTGCGAAGGTATTTGTTCTCGATGAAAGCAAGCATGTTGTGAATGAAGTCAGCGTTGAGATTGTTGAGTTCTTGCAGGATGAGGTTGTAGTCCGCGGGAGTTTGAAAAAATCAGATAAGGTCATCAAGCTTGGTGCGCCTTATCTTAGTGATGGAAACCCTGTAACTATTGTTGATGGCAGTTAAGGGTCTCATTGATGAAACTTCCGGCCCATGCGATCCGTAACCATCAGTTTACCCTGATTATTGTTGCCCTTCTGACCCTGCTGGGTGTGTTGTCATTCCAGACCATGCCACGGTCTGAGGACCCGCAATTTGATTTACCGATGGTAATAGTCACCGTTGTTTATCCGGGTACCAGTCCACTGGATATGGAAAAACTCGTAACCGACCCGATTGAAGAAGAGCTTAACGAACTGGAAGACATCAAGGATATACAAACCCATATCATGGACGGAGTCACCAGCGTGGACATCGAGTTCAATTTTGGTGTGGATTCGGATGAAAAATATGATGATGTTATCCAGGCACTGTCCAAGATACGCGCTGACCTGCCAGCACGTATTCACAGCATTGATATAAAACAGGTTTCGCCAAGTGACGTCAACGTGCTGCAGGTTGCGCTGCTATCGGAGACGGCCAGTTATCGTGAGATGCGCTACCAGGCGGAAAGGCTGGAAAAGATATTCACACGGGTTCCCGGTGTTAAGCGGGCCAGGGCGCAGGCATATCCTCAACAGCAGGTTCAGGTCACGGCTGACCTGGCTGTCATGCGTGAATTGGGCTTGGGTTTATCAGTATTGAAAAACAGCCTGATGGGAGCGGCAGCCAATGTGCCGGGTGGGTTCATTGATGCTGGTACCAAGCGGTTCTCGGTCAAGACTTCAGGTGACTATCAATCACTGGATGAAATCAGACGCACCGTTTTGAACCTGCCTGACGGCACGGTTATTCATGTCGAGGACATTGCAGATGTGTCACTGGTCGATGCAGAGCCTGTCTACCTGGGTTTATATAATGGCAAGCGGGCTGTTTTTATTGCAGTGGAGCAGAGAGAGAAAACCAACATCTTCAACGTGCTGGACGGGTTGAAAGATGAACTCCTGTCATTCAACGCCATATTGCCGGACAGCATGCTGACAGAGATCATTTTTGACCAATCAGTCAGCGTCAGGAAGCAAGTTAATGGATTTTTTACAAACCTGTTACAAGGTCTTGTATTAGTAGGTATTATTATATTGTTGTCTCTGGGGTTAAGGTCCGCAAGTATCGTTCTTCTGGCCATCCCGATATCCATGCTAATCGGTATTGCCGGCCTGGATTTCTTCGGCTTTGGATTGCAACAGATGTCGATTGTAGGGCTGGTCATTGCACTTGGCTTGTTGGTTGATAATGCAATTGTAGTCACCGAATCCATTGGCCAGAAACTGAGGGCGGGGTTTCCACCTCTCGAAGCTGCCGCCAGTGGTACCAGGCAGGTTGGATGGGCTATTGCAAGTGGCACGGCGACCACGATATTGGCATTTGTTCCAATGTTGATGATGCAGAGTAATGTCGGCAGTTTTATGCGCTCAATGCCCGTCACTGTGGTGCTTGTATTAACAGCATCTTTTTTTATTGCAGTAACACTTGCGCCGCTGATGGCCAGTCGTATTTTCAAGCATCGCAAAGAGGGTGAGCAGGGTAGTGGGCGCAATATTGTACAAAGACAACTGGAGCGTCTTTCCTGTGACCATTACAAAAGAATGTTGGATACTGCACTGAAACACCCGCTGTGGGTTGTGTTGATTTCCCTGGTTCTATTTGCCGGCAGCCTGGTTTTGTTTCCCAAAGTGGGTGTCAGCGTGTTTCCAGTGGCAGAGAAGCCTCAATTACTACTGGATATTGAATTGCCGGAGAGTAGCAGTTTCTATGCTACACAGGAGTTGGCGACGCGAATTGAAACACAGGTGCGCACATACTCGCAGGTCAAGGCCGTGGCGACCAATATCGGAAAGGGCAATCCAAGTGTTTACTACAATGAGTTTCCCGGTGGTGAGTCGGCCAACAAAGCTCAATTATTTGTAATCCTGGACGAGTTAAAGCGGTCGCAAATGCAGCAACTGGTCCAGGAGTTACGCCGTGATTTTGCAGAAATACCTGGTGCCAGGGTTAAGATCAATGAGTTTCAGCAGGGCCCCCCAGTTGAAGCCCCTGTTGAAATTCGTGTACTGGGCGATAACCTTGAGCAGTTGCAACAGGTTGCTGCTGAGGTTGAGCAGTTGATACTGGCAACACCCGGTACGGTAAATGTGGATAACCCGATGGGTCGTACCAAACTTGACCTGGAGATCAATATCCATCGGGATAAGGCCGCTTTGTTAAATGTATCGGTCAGCAGTATCGATGACACCATACGCACCAGCCTCATGGGTAGTGGTGTGGGTAGCTATCGTGATGGGAATGGTGATGATTATGACATCATGATCCGTCTCGACAGCGCAGCCACGCCGAATCTCAACAACCTGAAAGACCTTTTGGTGATGGCCAACGATGGTTCATTTGTGCCCCTCAAACAGTTGATCAATGTGGCGTTACAGACGGTTCCATCACAGTTGCAACATTATTACCTGGAACGAAATGCGACCGTTACGGCAGATACGCGTATTGGTTATCTGACAGCAGATGTTACAGCCCAGATAGTGGGCAAACTTGAAGAAATGCAACTTCCACCGGGCATCAGGTATACGGTGGCCGGGGAACAGGAGTCGAGAAATGACTCATTTGGAGGATTGCTCCAGGCACTGGTTATTTCACTGCTCGGGATTTTTGCGGTACTGGTACTGCAGTTCCGCTCATTTGCTCAGCCCGCCATTGTATTTGCGTCGATACCGTTTGCATTCTCAGGGGCGATCGTGGCATTGCTGGCGTTCGGGTTTTCATTTTCTGTTATGGCTTTTGTGGGCCTGACCAGCCTGATGGGTATCGTGGTTAATAACTCCATCATACTGGTTGATACGGCCAATCAAATGGTACGAAAAGGCGAGGGGCTTCGCGATGCAATTGCCAAGGCTTCCCAAACCCGGTTGACACCGATTGTTCTGACAACGCTGACCACGATTGGTGGGTTGTTGCCACTTACCATGGGAAACAGCAGTTTGTGGACGCCGCTGGGTCTGGTGATCATCGGAGGAATGCTGGTTTCAACCGTTGTGACCCTGTTTATTGTTCCTGCGCTCTACTTATTAATTACCCGTAAGTCAAACGAGCTTGCAGAGGTTTAAAAAGGGGGCAGTGGATACACTGCTGTCTTATTTAATTTGGCGGTGAGGAGTTGGGGGTGGGTATCTATTGCCAGGACACGTCATGAACCCATCCATGGGGACTCGGTCGCGACGTCCTGTCGCTCACGGTCCTGGCAATAGATACCCACCCCCAACTCCAGCAGAACAAACGACATTGCCATCTGGAAGGTTGAGGGGGCAGTTTAAAAAACTATCGTCCCTTTTTCTTACCACTCAGTTGATCAGCATAGGGTTTAAAACTGATTTCTCTACCCAGGAATTCGGTCACCAGTTCCGCTGCCGGCCTGGTACCGCCACCACCGAGCACGATGTCACGATATGCACCCGCTACTTCCACGTTTCTTAAACCCTGCTCTTCAAAACGGGTGAACATGTCAACGGCGATGGCTTTTGACCATTGGTAGGTGTAATAGATGGCGGAATAACCGTTCAGATGACCGAAGTTGGTGTAGAAATGTGTTCCAGGTATCGCATCATAATGGGTGTACTCACGGGACATGCGTGGGATCAATTCATCGAGATCGATATTGGCCGGGTCCTGGTTGTAAATGTTCAGTGACATCGCTGCAAAGCTCAGTTGACGACGGGTTCCCGAACCCAGCCCAAAATCACGGGCAGCTATCATCTTGTTCAGCAATTCCTCGGGTAACACCTGGCCATCGCTGTTTTTGGCAAACCGTGAGATGGTTTCATAATCCCATACCCATTCTTGCAGCATTTGAGATGGTGCCTCAACAAAATCCCATTCCGTGGCTATTCCGGAGACGTTACTCCATGGTTGATGACCGGCGAACATCCAGTGAATCAGGTGACCAAACTCGTGAAGAAAGGTTACAACCTGGCTGTGTTGCATCAAATCGGTTCCCTCCGGGAAGTTACAGATTAGACCGGCAACAGGTATTTGTGTGCCTTCTATGCCATTGACGAAAGGGAACATCGCAGCATGCTGGTATTTGCCTTCACGGGGGTGCATGTCAAGATAAAACCGGCCCAGTACACGGTCGCCATCGAGTAATTCGTATGACTCCACATCGTCATGCCAGGTCTCTGTCTGCCAAGGCCGGATTTGGACCTGGAACAGGTCCTGCGCCATGGTCAGGATGCCATCGCGGGTATTGTTGTAGTTGAAATATTCACGAATTTCCTTGGAGTCAACCTGGTATTGTTCGGTGCGGACCTTTTCGGCGATATAACTGGATTGCCAGGCCTCGACGCGCTCTGCACCGGGTTGGTCCTGACGCAGTCGTTTCAGCAGCATGTTGTAATCACGGTCATTGGCCTCTGCGGTGTACTGTTTTAATTCATCAAGGAAACCGGCAACACGCTCCGGTGAGCCCACCATCTTGTCAGCGGTGATCAGTTCTGCATAATTCTCGAAGCCAACCAGGTTTGCCAGTTCAAAACGTTTGGCCATCAACTGTTCCAGTACCTCCTTGTTTTGCGGGTATGCGCGGTTCCTGCTCATCGTAATCAGGTCCTTTCTCAGTTCATCACTTTCGGAATAGGTGACAAACGGGATCATGTCAGGATACCGGGTTGTGACGCGGATTTTGCCGTCCTCGCCCGGGGGGTGGGCGGCTATATAGTCTTCCGGCAAGCCGGCGAGATCATCGACTGAATCCAGCTCCATGGTTCGCACATCTTCGCGGATATTGCGACTGAAGGTCTGGCCGGTATTGACCAGCTCGGTATTCAGCTCACGAATCCGGTCACGTGTTGCCTCATCCTTGTCCACGCCTGAAAGGCGAAAGGCCAGCAGGGTTTTCTCTACGGAAAAACTTGTCGCCTGTTCAGCAGTGCTGGTATCAAGCGCGCTGACGGCTTCAAAAATAGGTCGTGAAAGACCCATGTCGGTACCGATTTCAGATAATAGCTGAGTACAATTCTCACCCGCTGTCCTGAATTCAAGGTCGGGATGTATACCACTAAGGCTCTGCGCCACAGACGCCATGTTGCCAAGGCTGGTTGCCAGGCTGTCAAGAGACTTGTAATAACCATCAATCGTTGCCTTGCCATCGAATGACTCCAACGCCGCCATGTGCTCGCGCATGGTCTGGTTTTCTTTCTCACATAAGTCTGTCAATGCTTGCGGGCTTTTGAGTTCAGCCAGGTCAATGACCGAATAACGAATTGGCAACTGGACGACAGCGGGCTCCGGAGTGGCTGAATGCGCAGTTGCAGGTGCCGCGGATTCAGTCGCCGGTTTGCAGGCAGCCAATAAAGCTACAGCGATGGACAGGGTAACAAGTTGGTAATTGTTCATTTGGTTTCCTTGACGGGTAGTCCGGTGCCCGAGCACGGGCAAGTCGCACATTCTGCCGTTTAGCAGCGATCACTTCAATCTACATAAGACGCAACGAAGCTTAATTCGGTTTCAATGAAACTTCTGTTCATTTGGCATCTGCCGAATTTCGCACTTATTTTATTGACCCAGCGCGGCCCACACCACGAGAATGGGCAGGGGATTACGAAGAACATCACAAGCAGGGAAATGATCATGAAGGAATCTGTATTGGCGACAATTTCTGATTTCACCGCTCATAAGAAGATATATTTTTATTTATCATTGTTTCTTCTTACTGCGATACCCGTAGAAGCACAAGATACCCCGCCAAATATTCTATTTATAGTGGCCGACAATCAGCCAGCCTCAATTATGGGGACTTATGGGAACCCGGATGTCAAGACGCCCAATATTGATCGTCTTGCCAATGAAGGTCTGCGTTTTACCCACGCATACGCTGTACACGGCATGTGTTCCCCTACCCGTGCCACGTTGCTGACGGGGCTGCTGCCATCTCAACATGGGGTTCAGGATTGGCTCGACGATGAAGAGATGGAGGATTGGCCCGCTGACTGGAACGCTATCCGGGAGTATCGAACGCTACCGTACACACTCAAGAATCGCGGCTACCAGACTTCACTAATCGGCAAATGGCACCTGGGTCAGCCACGGCCGCCGGACGAGTGGTTCGATTATTGGGTGACATTCAATTTAGGCCATACCATCGATTTTTGGAATAATGAAATCAATGACAACTCCAGGAAGTACAAAATAGAGGGCAAGCACAGCGTCGATTTCTTTTCAGATAAAGCCGTCGAATACCTGCAAAGCTACGATCATCAAAAGCCCTTTTTCCTAATG